>Ga0209006_10005276_pt1 | contig 11740 bp, 7 predicted proteins | sample JacPin_JW_Ref_O2_FD_188567 | JGI IMG/M metagenome (GOLD analysis project Ga0209006, IMG submission 188567) | Forest soil microbial communities from Algoma, Ontario, Canada - Jack Pine, Ontario site 1_JW_Ref_O2 (SPAdes) (version 2) | ecosystem: Environmental > Terrestrial > Soil > Boreal... | reverse complement strand
TCGAGCCGCATTACATTCGCCGCGTCACCTCGTACGACGGCGCCGTACTCGAAGAGCCGCGCCCGAAAGTCACCGACGTGATTCCACCTGAAGTCGCGCGCACCATGGTTGCCATGCTCGAAGAAGTGGTGCAGTTTGGCACTGGCGTACGCGCCAAAGATTTAGGCCGGCCCTCCGCAGGAAAAACTGGGACCACAAATGATTTCACCGACGCCTGGTACATCGGCTTCACTCCGCAACTCACCGCCGGAGTTTGGGTCGGCAATGACGACAAGCGCATTTCGCTCGGCAAGAAAGAAACCGGTGCTCGCGCAGCTCTGCCCATCTGGCTGGAGTTCATGCAGGGGGCCGTGCAAGGAACGCCGATCGAGGAATTTCCGAATGTCGTGCCGCTTGAAAAGCTTGCTACGGGCAAACAGATTCAAGTGGACGTCGCCGACACGGCTCCGCCTGCTGACGCCGCCGAGCAAGGCCTAACCGAAACGCGCGCCGCAGCACCGCCGCCCAAGCCGCAAAAAGCCGCGTCCCCGATCACTTCCACCTCGCCGACGCCAGTTCCGCGAGCGCCGCAGTCGCCACCGCGTTCGCCGGAACCGACTCAGGCCGGCATCTCCAATTCGCCACACAATTAGAAAGACGTTCATTTTTTCTACCCGATGAAAACATTCTGAGCGACCGCCCGAATGCGTTAGTCTTGTGTCTGGTTTTTAGCCCGCAAAGGAGCAGTGAAGCAATGACTGCGAGTAAGAATATAGGGATCTTGACCGGAGGCGGCGACGTCCCAGGCCTGAATTCGGTGATCAAATCCGTGGTGTACGGCGCGAGCGAAATAGGACGAGAGGTGATTGGCGTACGAAAAGGTTGGCAAGGCCTGACGCACATGAATCCGGCGGAGAAAGCTGATGCCGACACTTTGTACCATCGGCACCTGACGCGTGAGAATACGCGGACGATCGACCGCACCGGTGGCACAATCCTGCATACTTCCCGCACGAATCCGAGCCGCGTAGCAAGCGCCAAGGTTCCTAAACATATTTCGAGCGAACAATTGAAAAAGCTTCCTTTCGACGGCAAGAACTATGATTTCACATCGATCGTCGTGGAGAATTTGGAGCGGCTAGGAATAGGCTGTTTGATCGCTATCGGAGGGGACGACACGCTCGGCTTCGCGACGATGCTGTCGCGCGCCGGATTTCCAGTGATCGGCGTTCCCAAGACGATGGATAACGATGTTCACGGCACCGAGTATTGCATTGGATTCTCCACTGCGATCACGCGCGCCAAGGAAGCGATCACCCGGCAGCGAACCACCTTGGGTTCTCATGAGCGCATCGGGATTTTCCGCATCTTTGGACGCGACGCCGGTTTCACCGCTCTGTACACGGCTTATGTAACGGCAGCTCGATGCCTGATTCCTGAATATCCATTTGATCTCGCCCGCGTCACCGAGCTTTTGATGGAAGACAAGAGAAATAATCCGAGCAACTATTCTCTCGTTGTGGTTTCGGAAGGCGCAGTGTGGAAAGAAGGCCAGGTTGATGAGCTGGGCGAGGCCGACGCTTACGGCCATCGCAAAAAGGCGGACATCGGTCACGCTCTGGCAGAAGAATTACAGCGGCGAACGGGAGAAGAAACCATGGCCAGCGATTTAACCTATGATTTGCGCAGCGGAGAGCCCGACGCAATCGACAAGATCGTGGCAATAACGTTTGCAAACATCGCCTTGGATTTGATTCGCGACGGCGTGACTGGCCGGATGGTCGGAATCCAAAACGGTTGTTACGCCCATACGTCGCTGCCGGATTCTTCGTCCGGGTCGCGCAAGGTCGATGTAAATTCTCTCTATAACACCGATCGTTATCGACCCAAGTACACCCATAAGTTGGGCGCGCCGCTACTTTTCAGCCACGTTTGAGCGTGGCGAGTTCGGGCGCAGCTATCGCGAACCCCGAGTGCGCATGTCCCTTGTTTCTGCCAGTAGGGCTTAATACTCGCCGATTTTAGTACGGATACCCGGCTACCTGGCTGGTGCAGTAGTGTAATCCCAAAATGGGAAGTGTAACTTTCCTCCAGTTTTGTGCCCTAAGAGTAAACGTCAAAAGTCGAAACTGTACCGTTTTGAACAGTCCCTCCCAAGCAGACTCTAATACGGTACTCGCTGGGGAACTTCAATTTCCAGGGGGCCAGCGGCGGTGGACTTCCCTTCGATCTGGCCGGACATTCGATGACTATTACCTCTCGAGATCACGCCAAGGAACTTATGCTCGCTCCGATCCTGCACGGACCGGCAAACAGAAGTCGGATCCTGCGCGTCTTATTCGTTCAGGTTGCCAGCGCGGCTGTAGCGCCATGCGTGCGGGAGCTTCGGAGGGCACACTGCAAAGTCAGTGCAGATGTTGTTTCCAATTCGGAGCAATTCGTTAAACATCTAAACTCGAAAAGCTACGACATCGTCTTAGCCAAGTATCCAGAACGCATTGGACATGGTCCACCGATATTGGAAGTGGTGCGACTGAAGGAAAGGCATATCCCCGTTATCTTTTTGGCCGACACAATGAAACCGGAAACCGCAGCGAAGCTTATTACGCAGGGCGCTGCCGATTGTATTGATACGGATCACCTGGGTCACCTGCCCATAGCGATTCGCCGAGCGCTCAGTGAGAACAATCTGCGCGAAGAGCGCGATCAATCGGAAAGAAAGCTGCGCCATTCGAAAGCACGCTATCGCGCCTTAGTCGGCAACCTGACCTACGGAATGTGTCGCTGCAACGAGAAAGGCAATTTCTTGGATGTGAACCAAGCGTTGGTTACTATGCTCGGTTATTCATCTCGAAAGGAGCTCTTGGCAGCTAGCCATGCCCGAGACATTCTTTGCGACTCTTACAAACGGGAGCAGTTGTTGGGACGCTCCGGGAATGAAAATGGCGGAGGTTCGATTGAAGCTGACTGGAGGCGAAAGGATGGCACACCTCTAAAGGTTCGGCTCAGCGGACGCGGAGTCAGCACTGACGGCGAGAAAGACAGTTACGAAATCATTGTTGAAGATGTTACCCAACAGCGCAAGCTGGAAGATAGCTTAAGGCAGCAAGCCACCAAAGACTCGCTTACCGGGCTAGCTAATTATCGCCATTTGGTGGAGGTGATCGACACTGAGATCAAGCGATCCGAGCGCACTTCACGTGAATTTGCACTTTTATTCCTCGACCTGGATGGACTCAAGAAGATAAATGACGCCCACGGCCACTTAGTTGGCAGCCAGGCGCTCTGCCGGCTCGCCGATGTATTGTGCAACTCCAGCCGGGATATGGATACAGCAGCGCGCTTCGGCGGAGACGAATTTGCGTTGGTCCTGCCTGAGACCGGCGAGGTACCGGCAAATTTGGTTGCTGGACGAATCTGCGCCAACCTTGCGCATGACGGCAGAAAGCCAAAGCTTTCCGTGAGTATTGGTGTGGCAATCTATCCGAAAGATGGCGAAAGAATCGATACCCTTATGGGTGCAGCGGACATCGCCGTATATGCCATGAAGGCCAGAGCACACGCTCCCGGAACCCACATTCAAAGGACAGTTAGTAAGCCAAGCTATCAACCGGCCGGCGGTGGTGGCAGAAAACGCTCAACCGCGCGAGCTGCGAACGGTTAACCAGGCAAGGAAATCGAGACATCGCAAAACCGAATCGTTACCCGTGTGGGTGTGCTCACCGCCGGTCTGCGCCGTGACGCCAGCGATATCAAAGCGGGATGTTGCCGTGCTTCTTGCGCGGATTGGTGTCGCGCTTGTTTGCGAGGGAGCGGAGCGCGGTGATTAATTTGGCGCGGGTTTGCGCGGGCTCGATGATGGCGTCGATGTAGCCGCGCTCGGCGGCCACATAAGGATTCGCAAACCGGTCGCGGAAGTCATCGATTTTCTCCCGGCGAATTTTCTCGCGATCTGCTTCTGCGGCGCGATCGATTTCGCGTTTGTAAACGATATTCACCGCGCCTTCAGGACCCATCACGGCGATTTCCGCTGTGGGCCAAGCATAGTTAATGTCCGTGCGAATATGTTTGGAAGCCATCACGCAGTAGGCGCCGCCATAGGCCTTGCGCGTGATGACGGTGATCTTCGGCACGGTGGCCTCCGCAAACGCGAAAAGCAATTTTGCCCCGTGCTTGATAATCCCGCCGAATTCCTGCTGCGTACCCGGAAGAAATCCTGGGACGTCCTCGAACGTGATCAGCGGAATATTGAAGGCATCGCAGAAGCGAACGAACCGCGCTGCTTTCACCGATGCGCTGATATCGAGCACCCCGGCGAGAAACGCCGGTTGGTTTGCGACGATGCCTACGGTGTTTCCGTCGAGCCGGGCGAAGCCGACCACAATATTTTTGGCGAAGTGTTCGTGAACCTCGAAGAATTCGGAATCGTCCGCAATGGCGTGTATCACGTCCTTGATGTCGTAGGGCTTCTGCGGATCTTCCGGAACGAGCGTGTTGAGCGCTGGATGCGCGCGGTTCCAGGGATCGCTCGACTCGCGGCGAGGGGGGTCGTCCAGATTATTTGACGGCAAATAGCCGAAGAGTTCGCGGATCATGGCCAGGCATTCGGCGTCGTCGCGTGAAACAAAATGCGCCACGCCGCTTTTTTCGTTGTGCGTCATCGCGCCGCCAAGCTCCTGCTTGGTCACTTCTTCGTGCGTTACGGTCTTGATGACGTCCGGGCCGGTGACGAACATGTACGAGGTGTTGCGAGTCATGAAAATAAAATCGGTGATGGCCGGTGAATAGACCGCGCCGCCCGCACAAGGTCCCATGATCGCGCTGATCTGCGGGATCACACCGCTGGCCAACGTATTGCGAAGGAAAATTTCGGCGTAGCCCGCCAGAGACTTCACGCCTTCCTGAATGCGAGCGCCGCCGGAATCGTTCAATCCGATTACCGGCGCGCCGACGCGCATCGCCAGATCCATGATTTTTATGATTTTTGAGGCGTTCGCTTCGGAGAGTGAGCCGCCGAAAATCGTGAAGTCCTGCGCGAAGACGTACACCAAGCGGCCGTCGATGCGCCCGTAGCCGGTAATGAAACCATCGCCCGGTGGGCGCTGTGTCTCCATGCCGAAATCATGCGATTGATGGCGGACAAACTTGTCGAGCTCTTCAAAGGAGCCTTCATCGACCAACAAATCGACGCGTTCGCGCGCGCTCAGCTTGCCTTGTTGGTGCTCGCGTTCGCGGCGTTCGGCTCCGCCGCCCGCTTCGGCTTCGGCGTTGAGATTACGCAGCTCTTCCAACCGGTCGCGATGCTTTCCGTCCGTGCTTTTTGTGTTCATATTTATCGCGTCAGGCTAACACACTGCGTAGAAATTTTCCGAGCGGGAAACTTTCTGGATGAAGTCAACCTGCCGCGCAATCAGCGCGGTGGCGGCTGCAAATCGTTGCCATCCGTGCGCGCGAGCGGAAGGTCTTGCGCCCAAAAAGGTGAGCAATGCCACGCATAGGCGACAAGGTAGAGAGTTATGACGGCTGTTCGGCTCCGGCTCTTTGACGGCGCGACTCGGATGCGAGGCCCACAGGCGAGTCGTCCCTTTTCAGGACCGGCAAATCTTGTTTCTTCGGCGCGGTGGTGATGGTGATCACGCTCACCAGAATTAGAAGCGTTCCCAACACCGTGCGCGGGCCAATAGGTTCCTTGCCGATAAAATATCCTACGGCGACTGCAACTACCGGATTGACGTAGGCGTACGTGCCGACTTTTGTGGGAGATTCGTAGTGCAACAGCCAGATGTAGGCCGTGAATCCTACGATGGAACCGGCGATGATGAGATAAATCAGCGACCACCACGCTGTCGATGAGACCGCTTGCACATGAAATCCCGAAAATTCATGCGTCAGAGCGGCGAGAACGAATAGCTGAAATCCCCCCGTCAACATCTGTGCGGCTGCGCTCATCGGTTTTGAGGTCGGAAGGGGAAGGCGGCGCGTGAGAATCGTCGCCACAGACCAGGTAAAAGACGCGAACAACAAAGCGAGGGCAGCAGCGCGGTTGACCGGGGCTTCCCCTAAAGAGAAAGAATGATTCATTAGCACGGCCACGCCGCAAAGGCCGACCACAAGCGCAACGACGAGACGGACAGTGAGCCGTTGCGTGCGCAGAAAAATGACTTCCAGCAGGGTGATAAATACAGGAATTGTCGCAAGCACCACGGCTGCAATACCTGAGGGGATACGCTGCTCGGCCCAAAATAAGCAACCGTAATCCAACAGAAAAATTAATGTGCCGAGGAAAGTCGCTGCCAGCCATTCGCGGCGGCTCGGTGCCGGAGTGCCGGTGATCCTCAACCAGCCGTACAAGAACAATCCCGCCACGCTGAAACGCATGGCTGCCAGCAGGAACGGCGGAACCTCACGTACGCCTACGCGAATGGCCAGGTACGTCGAGCCCCATACAAAATAAATGATGGCGAAGGCTAGAAGAATTTTCCAGGTTGGCGGACGACTAATAGGCAATTCGATTTCTCCCCTTCGCAATTTAGAAGATATCGGTTCAAATTCAGGATTTTGTTCTTCCGATCTTGAATAGGACACGTTTGGAACGGTAGGCACAACAGCCAAATTGGATATCCGATCGTGCAAGCTGAAAGAAGAATGCCATGTGTCTATGTAAGGGCGCCCGGAACAAATCAGCACGGACCTGCGTTCGTTGATAATTCTCGCGATCGGGAGTAATATTTCCGGTCAAGAGTGACAGGGCCGGCGGAAAAGAAAAATCGCGGCAGCTAGACCGCCGACTCTGCACATGTAAGATCGACCCTCGAGCGAATCGGCGAGAGCCGGGGCCGCCCAAGTCGACGGTTAGTCGAGCTTGGGGAAGAGGCCACGAAGTGGCCGGAAGAATGGAGATTCCGATGAAAAAGAGAATGACGAAAATTACTTGGACCACCCTGGGTCTGGTGTTTGCAGTTCTTTTCCCGATCACCACTCATGCACAAGCAGAAACCGCGCCGGATGAATACAAGGCCGACAATATGGCGCGGATCGAGGCTCTATCCGCGAAGACGGAGTTCGAGGGACATTTCTCATTGCCGTATAAAGTGCAGTGCCACATGCACAAATTGGCGCCTGGCGATTACACGGTGGTGGTAAAGACACTCGAAGACGGCATGAAATTGGTGATGTTCCGGCGCGAAGGAAGCGAGGTCGTGGTGGAGTCTAAACCTATCCCGCCAACCCCGGTTCCCGAGCAGCAGGGGCACAGCGCCGTTTTGGTAAGGCACGGACAGGGGCCAGGAAACTACACGCTCGAAGCAGTTTACGTGGAGAGCCTGAAACTGGTTCTAATGCTCGACGAGAGCGGACATACGCAAATGCTCGACAAAATCTTTGCGGGCGTGAAGCGCGTTCCTATCTCGTAACCTAACCCTCGCTGTCACTGCGGGAGACACGCGTCCGCAGCGGTCGCAACGCTTTGCGGGGCCGGCAGTGGCGCGAGATTGTACTTAGCCAAGAGCGCGTTTGCAGGAGCAAAGCCCTGGCCGGCCAGATCGCGCCATGCAGCAATGTTCTTATTCAAGTTGGAACACGTTTCGTCCAGGGCCGATTCGGCGGTTTGTGAGGGCGCCGCATCGCCGCTTTGAATCATAAAAGAAATGCGAGCGAGATCGCGGTGCGCAGGGCCAATCCCAGGCGCGCTGAACGTACCTTCCTGAATCAGGGTGACTTTCTTCTGCAGGTCCTTCAGGGCGTCGGCTAAGTCCTGTCCTTCGGGGATTTGAGCTGGCGCGGCCGCTGCCTCTTTCCCCTGCGCGTTCTGCTGCGATTCAGCGGCTACATCTTTCGCGTGGGGACTCCGCGTAGCTGCATCGGATGTATTCGGCGTTTGTGATGTCGCTTTTTTCGCCTCGTCGGTAATCCCTTTTCCCGCCGGATTCTGTTTCTTGTCGGGCAGCGGATGCTGCTTCATGAAGTCTGCCACGCTCTTTTGGCGAGCGGCGATTCCTTCGATTACGGGTGCGATGGCGAGATATGCCACACGACTTGAGGCAAGTCCGGCGTCGATTCTGTTCCCGGCGTCCAATTGCTTTTGCAGGTCGGCTTGCGAAACGTGCACGCGCGGATCGAGAGTTATGGTGAACGGCTGTTTCATCAGCACACCATTGGCGATTAGCACAGCCTCATATTTTCCTGGAACGGCTATGGGGCCAAGCGTTTGCTCGCGAGGAGTGTCTTCGGGAATCGCGTGATCGGAAAGGGTGTACTCGATGTAGTTAAGAATGTTCCCGTAATAGCTAAAAGGCAGTGTTTCAGGCGAATCGTAATGCAGATCCCAGACAAAGCGGTTGTGTCCCACGTTTTTCGAAAGCGCGGGCATCGGCCCAAACCAATATTCGGGGACGTTCTTTGGAGTTGAATCAGTCACAGGGGTAAGACTCGTAAATCTGCGCACTAATTTTCCCTGCGCGTCGTGAATTTCCAGAGTGAGGACTCCGCCGGGAACGGATTTCAGGTAGTAATCGAAAATGGCGCCGTCCGGAGGATTTTTCCCCGCAGGCGTTTCGGGCGGCAGCGGAGTTTCCTGGTCGTTGTCCCAGCGAACGCGAATGGCGGTGGATGGACGCATCAGATAGGCATTGGCCCCGGCTATTTCCGTGCTGGCTTGGCGAAGCGGCGAGAGGTCGTCGAGAATCCATAAGGCGCGGCCGTAGGTAGCGGCGACAAGATCGTTGCCGTGCACGGCCAGATCGCGCACGTCGGTCGCCGGGAAATTTAACTGCAAAGATTGCCAGTGATCGCCATCGTCGAAAGAAACGTACAGGGCGTTCTCTGTCCCGGCGTACAACAATCCTTTGCGCACGGGATCTTCTCGGATAATGCGAGCGGGCCAGGTTTCCGCGAGGCCCGTGGTAATCGATTGCCAGGACTTTCCGGCGTCGTGAGTGCGATAGATGTAAGGATGTTTGTCTTTAGCCGCCTGGCTCACCACGTAGGCCGTCTCCGCGTCGTAATGCGAGGGCTCCATGGCGATGATCGCGCTTTCGGCCGGTAAGCTCACGGGAGTAACGTTTCGCCAGGTCGCGCTGCCGTCGCGCGTGACTTGAATTAGGCCATTGCTGGTACCAACCCAAATTACCGCAGCTTGTACAGGGGAAGGCGACATCGACATGATCGCGGCGAGCCGGCCGGGCCGTTGAAGCTCGAATTCTTTATCGGACTCATCGCCATCGAATGCATTCGTTTCTTCGGCGTCCCTATCGGCACTGGGTGAAATATTCTGCTCAGTCTCGGGTGTATGACCCGAAGCGCCAGCCGGCGATTTATCGCCACTCGGCGGAGCATCCGGGCGAACCGTCAGGTCCGGACTGATAGCTTGCCAACTGTTGCCTTCGTCGGTGGTTTTCATCACAAACTGTGTGCCCAAGTAGAGGGTTTTCGGATCCTCCGGCGAAAAAACTAGTGGTGGCATTTGAGTAGTCCGCAATTTTCCGTTGCGCACAAACACATGGGTTATCTGACCGGTGGTTTTGTCGAAGCGCACAACGCTGCCGTACCATCCGCCGGAATAAATGATATTCGGATTGGCGGGATCGGGCGCGATGTAACAGAATTCGAAGCCGCCGCTGGAGAACCAATCGCGGAAGCTAATCTCACCGTAATCGCTGCGATTCGGAACCACGGCGGTGCCACTGTCCTGCTGCGGCGCGTAAGAGTAGTAGGGAAATTGGTTGTCGGTGATCACGTGATAGAACTGGCCGGTTGGCTGGTTAAACCAACTGCTCCACGTCTTGCCCTCGTCCACGCTGATGGTGGCTCCTTGATCAACGCCAAGGATCATGCGGCGGGAATTTTGCGGATCGATCCATAGGACGTGATAATCGTCGCCGCCCGGCGCACCTTTATAAGCGGTGAATTTCTGGCCGCCGTCGGTGGAGCGATAGACCGTGGTTTGCATCACGTAAACGATGTCTGCGTTATTCGGGTCTACAAAAACGCGGCTGAAATAAAGATTCCCTGTCACACGCGTGTCAGTCGTAATTTTGCGCCAGGTTTGTCCCCCATCATCGGAGCGGAACAGCCCGGGATCAGCGATGGCGAACACGCGCTGGCCATGGGTGCCGGGGGCCACGGCGAGTCCGATGCGGCCCAAAGGTTCGTCCGGGAGGCCGGTCGTGGGAAGTTCTTTCCAGGTGGCGCCTTCGTCTTCCGACTTGTAGATCCACGAATCCAGTTTCCGGACGTCTGGGGGACCACCAAAGAAATCGAACGGCTTCCAAAGTGCCGTGAAAAGCACGCGCGGATTGTTGGGATCGGCAACAGTGTCTGCAGCGCCGGCGAAATCATCGCGGTAAAGAGTTTTCGTCCAGCCTTTTCCGCCATCGGTGCTCTTGAAAACGCCTCGCCAGGGACTAGCCGCCGCCACGCCGAGAATAGGATGGCCCAGCGCGCCTACCACCACAATGTTGGGATCGCGTGGATCGACGATGATTGAATTGATGTAATGGACGTCGGACAAGCCGATGTTCGTCCATGTTGCGCCGGCATCGGTGGATTTATACATCCCGTTGCCATCGGTTTGCTCGCCTGTTCCGACGTACACAATGTTTGAATCTGATGGCGCGATTGCTACCGCGCCAATCGAAGCTACGTGCTGATCGTCAAAAATCGGCTTCCAAACGCGGCCAGCGTCGGAAGTTTTCCAAACACCGCCGCCGGGGGTGCCCATGTAATAAACCGCGGGATCTCCCGAGATTCCGGCAACAGCAGAGACGCGACCCGCTCGGTACGGTCCGATCAAACGCCAGCGCATGGCGGAGTAGAGGCTCGGATCGACTGTCGGCGAAGTTTGCTGTTGGGCGTGCAGGGATATGCCCATGGCGGCGAAAATGACGAAAGCAGCGGCAAGATAGCGTCGAACGCGTCTCAAATTGCCCTCCAGATGAACGAAGAGTGTATCACCACGCGCTCACACAATTAATCACGCACGACGAGTCGTCGATGGCGCAGGAGATTCGGTTCAAAGCTTCTCAGTGTAAACCTGACCAATCATCTGCGAGCAGGATGGAGTTGCTGGGATTTGATGGATCATACTTCACGCTAGCCGTTTGGCCCACAGCGACGCGCGTAAGGAGCAATCGCTCTTCGAGACCGGTTACGTCCTGGGCCGTTTCGTAAGTAACCCCGGAGATGGAATAGGTGTAGTAAAGAAGTTTCTGAGTACCGTTCGCCCCAACGCTCGCGGATGCTGGCTTAGTTTTGGCGCCAATGACGCCCGGCCGTTCCAGGTGAGGATTGTGGGCGTGGTCGACAACCTCAAGAACTTGGCCTTCCACGATGCGTCCCACACGATTCAAAAACGCGCGGCGCTGGCGTTCGATTTCACCAGGGTCTTCCGGCTTGCGTCGCAGCCAGAAAATAATTCCTACGAGCGCTAGTGCGGCCAAGGCCGCCAGGGGAAGCCAGTTGTGCCAATCTCTCAGAAGTTCTTTCAAGACTCGCCTTGCACGCGCAGCAGCATTTCAAGAGCAGATTCGGCTCAATTTTCCCGATCGTCATCCGGCCCGATAACAAAGTTTCGCAACGTGCCGACGCCGCTCACGCTGATTTCCACCACGTCCCCCACAGCCAATGAGCCCACGCCGGAAGGTGTGCCGGTGGCGATTACGTCTCCAGGCTCGAGCGTCATCACCTGCGTAATGAAGCGGATTATAACATCAAGCGAAAATATCATTTCCGAGGTATGTCCAAACTGTTTCCTGGTTCCATTAAT
>Ga0209006_10005275_pt1 | contig 11740 bp, 13 predicted proteins | sample JacPin_JW_Ref_O2_FD_188567 | JGI IMG/M metagenome (GOLD analysis project Ga0209006, IMG submission 188567) | Forest soil microbial communities from Algoma, Ontario, Canada - Jack Pine, Ontario site 1_JW_Ref_O2 (SPAdes) (version 2) | ecosystem: Environmental > Terrestrial > Soil > Boreal... | reverse complement strand
CCATCCATACCTGTTTGATTATCGAGCCATAGCTGTGGTTGTGCCGGTGGTGAGTTGGTCAGCAAAATAAGAAAAGAGAACATACATTCATTACTGCTCTGAGATCCTTGATTTCTACATCACCAACCATGTAAGCTTCGCTGACTGAGAAAACCGTCAAGAAAGGTCCTGTGTCAGCAGCGAACAACGAAGTCTCACATCCAACGTCTCCGGATACCAAAACACGCGTCCAAAAATTATTATTGGTGACAGTGAGATGTACATCATTGCATCCAGTTTGCTGACGTCCATAGCAGCGCATGCCTTCGGGATCGTAGATTGTAAGCTGTCCTTTGGTGATCGCTTGATCGAGGACAGAGTGTATAGATGCACGAGCTGTTAAAGAGTAAACACGCATTCAAGTAGATGAAGTGTAATGTAAATACGTGCCGAATGAAACAAGCCATGAGCGAGGATTAAGATGTGCAAGTGAAAATAGTGAGGAGATGGTAGGTAATTTTGGGGGAGGATAAAAGCAGACTGGGGCGGCAAGGGAGGCAGACATGGTTGTATGGCACGGAGGAGACGAGATGAAAGGCAGAGAAGGTTGAAAGACAAGCTGGAAGGTGGACCGCTTTTAAGTGATCAGGGCTCATGACGGATGAACGTTGACGATATTCGGTGAAGTCCATTGGGTGTCAAATGAATAATCATTCTGATTGAGAACACAACTTGGCCAGGGTTGACATTGAATTTACTGATTGAGAACGAAGGGGTGGATGCTTCACGGCGAAAGGAAGGGTCCTACACGCGCTCGGTGTTCGATTGGATTGGAATCGATGAACTTCAGCAGATCCCCAGCGATGGTGCAAGATGGAAGCCAGCTGGCAAAGCTGTAAATGGGGAGTCATGGTACTAGTGTCCTGCCCTCTACCCGTACATTGCTCACAGGAGCAGGACCACACGTGTTGGACGGATTCGCTTTCGAGAAGAATGCCCTTTAATTGCCGATTTCCTTAGATCTGCATCATCCCCAGCTCCATATGCAACCCTCACTCCTTCACCATGAACGAAAACAAGCTATTTATGAGTATGAATACCGTTCTGGTTCCGGCCTTACACTTTCCTTTGCAGAACGCGGCGTCTTCGAATCATTAGCTTGCAGCTTTTCAGTCGTCTACATGCTGTACGACCACCTCATGGCTGCTAGATTCATGTCGAAACTCAACTTTGCCTCCTGTCCTGTCAATCCACATGCGATTCTCCTCAGTGCAAACGTGACGAGATCAATCTTGTCTTGGCAGATTGATAGGAATCGCAGAAATATGCCGTAAATCGGGCGATCCAAATGCGTAAAAGAACACGGGCTCACCGCCTCAACATTCGAATCCCATCGATCGGGCATCGTCAAAGACCCTGATAATATTTACCCTCACTTTTGAAAAAGAGTGGTTGAAAGGGAAGCAAGGTCATTACCACGTAAAAGTGAGCCTTCTTCGGGATGACAACGTTTTTGAAGCCCATTGCAGAAGTGTGGAGAGCCATCCGGGATTCACTTTGCAACCGATGAGGATCTTCACCTGACCTTCAACGGAGTGTCGCGATCGACAGTATCAGAACTGAGCGAGAACTGAGGACCGATTATCCACGAATCAGATTTCATTAATGATCCACAGAGACTGTGCCAGTGGGTTGCTCGCGAATCAGAGCACGTAAGTATGTAAACAGCTGCTGGGAATGTTCTGACACTTGGTAATCACTGCGATTTGATCCATGTACCCTACAAAAATCGAGATCAATGATCACATCATAGAGACCGAGTTCTGGACCTCCTCTGTCGTAGTAGAGCTATAGTAGAGCCTGCCGGCAACGTCGCCCACGACCCAGTCCAGACCAGCAATAAGGTTATATCCCGTCATAGCGCTACAGGGCAGTATTTTCCATTGGTGAGACCGTATTGATCGAAGGTCAAGAGCCTAGAATCGTACAACATGACAATAACGGTGAACTCACCCTTCATCTAGCGCAAAATGAGGCAGACTTACGTCCCGAATTTCAATCTCGGCCATGGACCCTTGAATGTCCTGCTTGTTGGCCAAAACAAGGAGAGAGGCACCTGCTAATCGCTGGAATTACTAGTTGGGTGGCACCGATCACAACACTGAGGTGGAAGTAACCTTACATCCTCCCGCAAAAGACTGTGTAGCTCCAACTTGCAATCCTGCATACGCAACCTATCTCCTGAATCAACAACCCAAACTAGCGCGTCTGTTTGCTCAAAATAATTCCGCCAATATGGGCGTAGCGTCCGCTGACCGCCTACATCCCCTGGTAGCGATATTTGAATTCGGGAGTAGACAGTGCAGAAAGACGTACATATATTGAGTGTAAATCTGCATTGGTCGATCCAGTCAAAGATTTCTCGCCCACAATGGTGCAGCTGGCTCACTTGCCATGCACAAAAGTCTTAATATTGAAGCCCAAGGTCGGGCTGACGGTCATTATATCTTCTCCGTTAAGCTTCTTTAAAATAGTTGTCTTCCCCGCGTTATCAAGGCCACTGGACGATGTTCGGCCTAGGTTTGCCAGAGAGTGAAATCATAAACTCACAGGAAAAGGATGCGCATTTCCTTTTCTTTCTGGCGGTTTTTTCTGATGATGGTCAAGAGACCCATGGCTGAGGCAGTGATCAAGTTGTTTGTCTGAGTATTTCTCTCGTTCACCGTTCAAATTCCTGCGAACGTCAAACGTGGAAGCTAATTGAAGATCACAAATGGCGCCAAAAACTAAGGGGAAGAAAGGCAAGAAGACAGAAGACGAGTTTTGGTGAGCATTCAAGCTCGCAACCATAAGTACTCCAATTTGGAATTTTGGTTTTCAGGGCAAAAGTTGATGAATCCGTGGGGAGTCAAACACCCGCTACGGGTAACCTCTCCGAATCCGATGACCGACCCAAGACCGAAACCAAAGGCAGCATTGCAGGATATGCTGCACTCGCGATGGTGGAGGATACTAGCATTGAGCCGGAAGACCCAGAAGACTTTGGTGGTCTAATGGTACCGTGTTGTTTCTCTTAACTGTCTTTAACATCTCTCACTTGGACGCCAATTTGAAATCTGTAGTCTGCGATAAAAGCCACAACTAGGAATAAAAAGGGCAAGAAGAAAGATGCACAGCCAACGGAAGCGCCCCTCGCCCCATCTAAGGAAAGATGGGATGGGGACGCTATGGGGGACGAGGGGGATATCAGTGTTCATAAAAAACCTGTGGAGATGACGGCCGATGACCTAGCCGACGAGGAATGGGGTCCAGTGAAAACGAAGGCACAGGCGCGGAAGAAGTCGAAGATAAAGGAGTCTCGTGTTGATCAGGCACCTGGTACGTGGGATGGCGTTCTTATTGGCTTCGTTATATCATTGTTCAAGGACACGATAGCAGTCGAGGGTGAACTCATATCAGTTCAAATTGCGGATGCTGTTCCTCTCACTACCGCTGAGGCTGAGGCTGAGGCACCTGAGGAAGGAGGGACGAAAATATTATCGAAGAAGGAAAAAGAGAAATTGAAGAAGGAGCGAGAGAAGGTTCGATCTTTCTTTTTTTTTGTGAAGAACCGCTGTCCAACTCTATTCAGGCAAAGAAGAAGGCTCAGGCTACGGCGAAAAAAGTCACTGAGGAGGGGAACGATGTTCAGCCCACTGTTATCTCTGTGGCTGTGGTAGTGCCAGATGTTCAAGCCGAAGAAGTTGAAGACGAAGGAGAAGAAGCAGGAGCAGACAAGACGGATCCAAAGAAGAAGAAGAAGAAGAAGGCGAAGAAAGACGAGGAGCCCCCTCCCGCTCCTCCCGTTGGGGCGAAAAAGAAAGGTGGCATCAGCGCACTGAAGGCATTATTAGAGGAGAAGAAGCGCATCGAGGAGGAGGCTAAGCGTCGAGAAGAGGAAGAAAAGAGACGGGTTGAGGAGGAAGAAAGGAAAGCCGAGGAGGAGCAACGGAGGAGGGAAGAGGAAAAACAGCGGAAGAAGGAAAAAGAAAAGGTGAGTGCTCATGACTCAGACTCTCGTTCCGTTTACACATCGCACAATGCTAGGCCAAACGCGACCTGGCCAAGAAGGAGGGTCGCTTATTGACCAAGAAACAAAAGGATGAAAGGCTGCTGGCAGAGAGACGGAAACAAGCACTTCTAGCCTCCGGGGTTCAGATCGAAGGGTTACAGCAGGCTCAGGGCAACGGTGTGCCGAAGAAAGTTGTCTATGGTAATCGCAAAAAGAAGGGCCCCGATGTAAAAGGTGGTTCCCCTGCCCCGACATCGAGACCTCTGTCACCAGTTCCTGTGTCTCAGCCCGTTTCACAACCATTGGACGGTGACAGTGTTAAAGATGACTGGGATGCCAGTAGCGATGACGAAGAATCTATAGTCCCCGGCGCGGAAGGCATCAAGGTCTCTTGGGACGTTTCGAGTGAAGAGGAGAGTGCCCGGTTAAGACCTGCTCTGCTCGAGAAAGCCTCTGGCCATGTAGTCCCTACCGCCAGCCGACCAAACCTAATGACAACAATGCCTGACACGAACGCTGCGAAGCCTGGGCCAACTAAAGCAACCGTGGACCCCTCGTCCTCCGAATCTGAAGAAGAATCAGATGACGAACCCGATTCTGGACAAGAATCCGACGACAGCTCATCATCAAGTTCTGAGGAGTTGACGCACGCACAACGTATTTCGGCCCAGAAGAAGGCAGAGGCAGCACAGCGGCGGGCTCAGGCTCACGAGGCAGCACTTGCGGCCCGAAGTCAAGATAACCTACGCAGTCCCATTTGTTGCATTTTGGGCCACGTAGACACAGGAAAGACAAAGTTGTTGGATAGGGTGCGGTCCTCGAAGTTTCGAATGACACTAATCTGACTCTGTACGAAACAGATTCGCCAAACAAACGTGCAGGAGGGCGAAGCAGGCGGTATCACGCAACAAATTGGCGCGACCTATTTTCCTGTGGACGCTATCAAGACCAAGACTCTAGTCTTGAATCAAGTAAGTACACTGTGCGGGCTGAAGTATCTGTTACAACATCTTTCGTTAGGACGGAACGCAAGAATATAGGATTCCTGGTCTGTTGATTATTGATACACCAGGTCACGAGTCTTTCACAAATCTACGTTCGCGTGGAAGTTCCCTCTGCAATATTGCTATCCTTGTGGTGGACATTATGGTATGTTTGTATCCGAAATGTTCGGGTGTCGGGTTAACGAATTTGTCAACAGCATGGTCTTGAGCCGCAGACCTTGGAATCTCTTCGCTTGCTAAGGGATCGTAAAACTCCATTCATTGTTGCGTTAAATAAGGTCCGTTTTGAACATCTCAATGTACGAGTGGAAGTTCAGGATATATTGTCAGATTGATCGCATGTATGGGTGGAACGCGACTGCCGATGGCGCATTCCAGGAATCACTTGCGAAACAGAAACACTCCGTCCAAAATGAATTCAAAGATCGTGTGGACAAGACTATTCTTGCCTTCGCGGAGCAAGGACTCAATGCCGCCCTTTACTACAAGAACGATAATCCCGGTCGCATTGTTTCATTGGTGCCAACATCCGCTATCACCGGAGAAGGCGTTCCAGATATGATCATGCTTCTTGTGAATCTGACACAACAACGCATGAGTGATCGATTGATGTATCTATCCGAACTCGAGTGTACAGTGCTCGAAGTCAAGGTGATCGAAGGGCTAGGCACTACTATCGATGTCATTCTTTCGAACGGTGTCTTGCGGGAGGGGGACAAAATCGTTGTCTGTGGTCTCAACGGACCTATTGTCACTCAAGTTCGTGCACTGCTTACACCACAACCACTGCGAGAACTCCGTATCAAGGTGTGTTGAATATGTCATGAGTCTGGATCAAATTAATTCTTCGTATACAGTCTGCATATGTTCATCATAAGGAAGTCAAAGCTGCGTTGGGTGTGAAAATTACAGCACCAGATTTGGATAAAGCTATTGCAGGTTCCCGTTTACTTGTTGTTGGACCTGACGATGACGAGGACGACCTTCGAGACGAAGTCATGTCGGATCTCACATCATTGCTGAACTCGATCGACAAATCTGGACGAGGTGTTTGTGTTCAAGCCAGCACTCTCGGTTCGTTGGAAGCACTGTTGGATTTCTTAAAAGTCAGCAAGATTCCCGTCTCGGGCATCAATATTGGCCCTGTTCATAGGAAGGATATAATGCGCTCTGCCACCATGCTGGAGAAGGCGAAAGAACTTGCATGTATCCTTTGTTTCGACGTCCCTGTGGATAAAGAAGCCGAGCGGCTGGCGGATGAGATGGGCATTCGTTTGTTCAAAGGTACGATATAATTCTGCATAGAAACAACAACCCTAATTTTTCATAAAGCGGATATCATATATCACCTTTTCGATGCCTTTACGGCTTACAATGCGGAGATCACTGAAGCCAAGCGAAGAGATGCTGCACCTCAGGCGGTGTGGCCATGTCGTCTCAAAATCATCGCCGCATTTTGTAAGCGAGATCCGATTATTTTGGGTGTCGACATTCTGGATGGTACTTTGAGAGTGGGAACTCCTCTTGCTGTCGTAAAAGTTGACCCAACGACGCAAAAGAAGGAGATAGTAGACCTCGGAAAAATGTAAGGTTTGTCAAGGACACATGAAACGTTTCTGACACTCATATGACAGCACCTCTCTGGAGATCAACCACAAGACATACGAGGTATGTTCATTCAGCTGCTGTGTTATCCCAAACTAACCATCCCGTTGACGTTCTAGATGGTGAAAAAGTCGCAAGCTGGCGGCGGGGTTGCGGTCAAAATCGAGCATGCGGTTTACCAATCATCAAAACTGTTCGGAAGACACTTTGACGACAAGGATGAAGTTTTGAGTCATATTTCCCGTCAAAGTATTGATGTCTTAAAGGTATTTCTACTTGAAATATTAATATCTCCTAGTGCCTGCTAACTCCGGACAGACCTCATTCAAGGCTGACGTGACTACAGAAGAGTGGCAACTCATCAGATCTCTTAAGCCAGTTCGTCCATAGACTTCATTCCGTTCACTTTCCGTTACTGATAGACGACTCTCGCAAGCGATTTAACATTTCATGAGCAAACCGATACTTCCGCTGCGCAAGTAAGGCCTTCAAATTTAGGCTAAGGCTACGCCAAGGTGGGAAAGTACTAGGCCTTGTTAATGATGTTTGCATGGCAACTCCATATTAATGCACTTGAGTCACTGTACCCCGAAACACGGCGCTTATACTACTATCAAATAATAGCACACCCCCTGACAATGAATCTTCATTCTTGGAATTGAAGCCTATGATCTATGACAGTCGCATTTCCTGGTCCTGAGCCTGGTGCGTATACCCGAGGCCTTGTGATGATGTTATATAAGTAACGATTCTTCTCATCTTTGGACCCTTTAATTTTTCAGCGACGTTTGATTTGATACTCGTAGACAATATATCGGAAAACATCTATACAATGTCCATAGTTCTCTTTATAATTTCATACGTTAAAGCTTTGGATCACGGTTAGCGCGTCGACCAACTATCAATGTATGAACAAGACTCACCCTGAAAAGGAATCCAAGCTGTGGCGATATGCAAGGAACGCGTCAACAAGATTTTCATGAGCACAACATTCAACTCACATCTTCGGGGGTTAATCTACCCATAGCCTGTTACCGAAAAAAAAAAGAATTGAAGCTGAAACTACTTTGAATGAAAAAAAGCTCTTCTCACCGCATCATCTGTGGAGAGAGTGGCATCCACCATGGCGCTCTTTTTCTCTTGAAGCTGAAAGAAATGTTACAGCTAGGAGCCAGAAAAGAGACTTTGAACATACTTGAACAATACGACTCTCGATACTGTCTTCTACAACCAATTTGATGGCTTGCACGGGTCGATGTTGGCCAAGTCGATGAATGCGGTCCATGGCCTCTGTAACTGCCGTGAGAACGAGCGGAAATTTGATGAGATTAAATGGGACTCACGATACTCTACCTGTTGAGAAGTAACGTTTAATCAGCTACCTGGGGTAAGCGACTAGTTTCTCACCGCTGGATTCCACCAACTGTCCATCAGATAGACGCGTGAGGCTTCAGTCAGATTCAAGGCCACCCCTCCAGCCTTGAGGGAAACCAAGAATACAGTCACGTGCACGTTATTCACTAAAGTAGATAAGATGCTGTCGGAACGGAATTTGACAACACTCACTGAAGTATTGAATGGTAGCATCTCTAGCTTGGGGACTCATTGTGCCTTCCAGTCGGCAAATCTGTTGCACTTCAGATCTTCTGTTGGGAAGGAGTAGGGGAGACTCACGTTGAATCCAGCTTTCTGCAGTCTATATGCAATCAAGTCAAGAAAATTGACGAATTGACTGAAAACGATGCTCTTCGTAGTTGCATCTTGCATCCTCAAATTACTTAACTCCTCCAAGAGTGCCTCGATTTTAGAAGAAGAGCGCCAAGTGTCGAGATTCAGGCGTCCAAGGATACCCTGACGAGCACTGGGGCCATTCTCCTCCAGCTGCAGGGCGGGGGCTTCCAAGTCAATCGTCAACAGGAGATGACAAACCGGGCAAGTGGGCTGTAGTATACTTCATATCAGTTCTTATCTTGGGTGACATGAAAACTCAAACGATCAAACAGTTCGAGCACAATGACAATTCGGAGGAGTCTGAGCGTACCGTTTGCTCGATGGCGGTGTTGAGATATTGCTTGATACACTCTCGGTCGAAGATGTGCCTACATTTGGATTGAATAGCGTCCTCGGCGACGTCATTGCAGATTCTGCAAACCGTGGCTTCGCCAACTTGAGCATCCGCAAATACCGCAGCGTTGGTTTTGCTTTTAATCACAAGATCGGGATGACAAGCCATTTGTCTCATGCGTGTCAGCCTGGGGAGTTGGGTCAGTGTACTCTGTCCACAATAAAAATGGCTTTGGATATTTACAGGCTAAATATGTTGGAGTAATCTAAAGAGGATGGATTAAGCAGGGAATGCAGAAACTCGGCGTTATCACTCACTATTGAGCACCGTTCCCCTGTCCAGGTATGTCTCAAACTGTCTTTTGGCGTCAGTGAACAGTGAAAGATATACATCCTTCTCCTCAGGGCTAAAGTAATCTCGTCGGATTATCACGGTCCTTGGAGGCAACCCAAGATCATCTGCTCTTTCGATCTGAGAAACGGAGTCATCAAGATGTAATGAACCAAAAGAAAAACAATCAGACCTTGGTCCTACGAAGCATCATTCGATCTAATAGAATCTTGAGTTTCTTAAATGCAAGCTTGCCAGGGCCAAGCATTCCTTGTTTTTGTATGGGGGTTAAGATTTCATTGTTCCAGAAACAGGTCTGTCGTATCGACATCAGCAGCGCCTTTCGATTCGGGCAATTAAATAGCATACATGAACCATGGGGCTATGACCACAGTCTAACAGAAACGTCAATAACCAGAATGTAAGATGATAAAATATATAATACCGTCACATGATCGCTTGTCGGTGAACCTCCAGTGAAGCGACTTACAATCACACTTTTTGCCTATCATGCGAGTCAGCGAGGCGTCAGCAATCAGGGTACCGGAGGGCGTCCTCACAAAAGTAGAAAGAGAACGGATCTCCTCCGAGGAAACGGATGAGACTGTATAATTCTCCAACACGGTTCTGCAATGGCGTCCCGGACAGACACCACTTGTACTCGCTTTGAAGATTGAAGGCTGCCTTAGCAGTGTTTGTCGAGCGTTCTTTGATGTTATGGGCTTCGTCGAGCTGGAATAACAAGAATCTATATCTTCACACCAGTATTCGTCAAACAGCTACGTGCCACAATTCTGCACCAATGGATTTCATGCAAGGGCGATTTCTCTTTGATCAATTTTCCTTGACGTTTGAAGCCCTGCTGCTGTTTTCGGAAGCAGCTTTCCAGGATGGCGTAAGTAGTAACGACCTGTGGTGATCCCAAGTCCGAAGATAAGTGTATATCACCAGACAGCACGTACCACATCGTATTTCCTGAGCGCTTTGACGTCTGAAACCCTTGTAGCACCATGCCAGATGAGAACGGAAACTCCATCGGTATGGGCCGTAATTTCGTTCTTCCACTGCATAACTGCAACCGTTGGCCTGGTAAGGGAGATAGTGAGACAATACGAGAGTGTCGTATGCAACTAAGGACTCACGCTATTACGAGATTCGGCTTCTGCAAATCGGAGACCAATAATGCAATAATCTGAATAGTTTTACCCATGCTAGCGAATTGTAAGATCAGGATGAACCAGAGCGGAATGGAATGTTACTCACCCCATTTCGTCCTAACCATACCGCGAGAGTACCGCTCAATATGATACATTACTTATAAAAGTAGGCATAGACGTACCGCCAACATCCCACCCTTCCAAATACCTTTCTCTTGTTTTCTCATCCAGGATAAGCTTTCCTGTTGGAAGGGCAGTAAGGTCACCTTCAAATCTTTTGGTTGTTCAGCCTTCTGGGGTTGAATGATGGGAATGCATTCTTCCAAATCACCCCAGACGGTTCGAAGTTCGGGATGGAATCTTTGTAACGCGACAGTGGTCTTTTCGGCCTTGAGAGAAATGTCTGAGAGGCAGTATTGTGACATAGATTCGAACAAAGAAAGTTACCGGTGTCAAACGACGACCCAGTTCTCGAACCAGAACGGCTTCCGCTCTCTTGGTTTCCAATCGATCTTCACGCTTAATCTTTCTGAGTTCGAAGGGCGTACTGTATTGTGGGGCGACAGTTTTGCTCTTGTCCTTCGCTTTGCGCTTCGGAAACATTTCGCATTCAGACGAGGAGTCAAACTCGGTGGCTGCCACGTCATAATATGCAATGTTCTGGGAGGAAGCCAAACGGCGTTCGGCAGCAGCGGCATGAAGAGCGGCACGGGGGTTTGACGAAACCAGTATTGTTGTAGAGGACGAGCCGGCACCGTTATTGTTCAAACGAGCACTTTGCAATGACATATGAATGGCAGCATCTAGCATGACTTCTTCGCCGTCGCTGTCAAATTCCACCTCAGAAGCCTGGAATTCCGATCCACTGTCCTCTGAATCATTGATGAACGCGTCATCGTTGTCATCGTTGTCATCCCCGTCATCTACGAGGCGTGATGACGTCTTAATGACCCCTTTTCCTTTTCCTTTCCCTTGCATCTCCTGATACAAAACGAATTTCAGTATGAAGCGTCAGGCACAAAAAGATTATTACATTCGATTTTCCAGCAGGTATTTCAATGTAGGCGGTCTTCGAGATGGCTCTTCGTTTCGATGATAATCTCGAGGGTGGTTCTCCCTCGGAGTCAGAACTATCGCATGCTGCTGCTCGCTTCTTGGATAGTCTTGATCTTGTGAGGGGTTTCTCAATGCCACACTCGTCTTCATGAGAGGTAATAGGAGTTTCAGAACGAATGGACGTTCTGTTACTAAAAAGAGGTGTTGTTGTCGGTGTAGGCGCTTCCGATGTTGTGGGTATGCTGCGAGACTGCCGTCTTGTCAAACGAACCATTATTGCACACTGGTTAATTTGCTAAAAAATGTATCTGACAGTGGCGTGGAAGATCATTGTGATGGTCACGTGATAATTTAAGCGCCACAAGCGCGTACCTTCTTGACTCACCTCGCTTTTTCATTTTACGCTTCAAGACGTAGCAAGGATATCCACATTCCATAAATATCACATTTATATACCTAGGTCCATGGTGGTCGAATAAGTGCTTCACAGTAA
>Ga0209006_10005274_pt1 | contig 11742 bp, 16 predicted proteins | sample JacPin_JW_Ref_O2_FD_188567 | JGI IMG/M metagenome (GOLD analysis project Ga0209006, IMG submission 188567) | Forest soil microbial communities from Algoma, Ontario, Canada - Jack Pine, Ontario site 1_JW_Ref_O2 (SPAdes) (version 2) | ecosystem: Environmental > Terrestrial > Soil > Boreal... | reverse complement strand
CGACGTGGCGAAGAGGAGAAGAGCGGGAAATCAGGTTGAGACGTTTGGAACACAACCCGAAACGGGAACCAGATTTTTTTTATTTGGATTCGCTGTAACCCATTGAAAAGCCCCGAATCGGCGAAAGGAATCCAAGAAAATCCAAGGACTTTTTCTTGGATTTGTTTGGTTTTTCTTGGTTTTATTTGCATGGATTTCGCCTTGAGGTTGTGTCGGCGCCTCCGGGATCGCTTCCGCCGACGGGGCGCCTGTTCCGTCCAATCGATTGGCGCTCTAGTCTAGCGTCGACCCTTAGCCTGAACGATAAGGCCGCGCCCCATGTCCTTCGCCCGCTACCCCTCGCTCATCGATAAGGTCGTCTTCATCACCGGCGGCGGATCGGGCATCGGCGCGGCGATGGTCGAGGCCTTCGCCGAGCAAAAAGCCAATGTGGCCTTTGTCGATATCGCCGTCGAGGCGTCCAAAGACCTCGTCGCGAAGATCGGCGCCTCCCACCCCCCGCCGCTGTTTCTTCAGTGCGATCTCACCGATGTTGCCGCGCTCGAAACGGCGATGGAGGAGGTCCGCCAGCGCATGGGGCCGATCGGCGTCCTCATCAACAACGCCGCCAACGACCACCGCCAGGAGGCGGACGAAGTGAGCGAAGAGGATTGGGACCGCACGATGGCGCTCAATCTCAAGCACCAGTTCTTCGCCGCCCAGATCGCGCGCCGCTCCATGCGCGAATTGGGGGGCGGGGCGATCGTCAATTTCTCATCGACCGCCTGGATGCACGGGGTCCCACGATTGTCGGTCTACTCCGCCGCCAAGGCCGCGGTCGTCGGCATGACGAACAGTCTCGCGCGCGAGTTCGGCTCCGACAATATCCGCGTCAACGCCATCGCGCCTGGCGCAGTGATTACCGAGCGCCAGCGCCGCCTTTGGATGAGCGAGGAACACATCGCGGACTTCCGCGCACGTCAATGCATCAACCGAACCTTGCTCGCCGAAGATGTCGCGCGCCTGGCGCTGTTCCTATCCTCTGACGACAGCGCGATGATTACTAAGCAGTGCTACCAGGTCGATGGCGGACTGCGTTAATTCGCCTCGACAAAAATGAACTTGATCACGCCATGTTGAAGGCGCATCTTCAGTTCGACGGCGGCCCGACTCAAAACCGCCCGAATAGGGGAGAGAACGATGACAGTTGCCCGCATTCTGGACGAGAAGGGGCGCGACGTTTTCACCACTCAGCCGCATCGCACCCTCAAGGAAGTCGTAGAGCTGCTCGCCGCCAAAGGCGTGGGAGCAGTGGTCGTTTCGGACGCTTCGCTCGCTGTCCTCGGCATTCTTTCGGAACGCGACGTGGTCCGCGTCATCGCCAGACATGGCGCTTCCGCGCTCGATGATCCCGTGTCGCGTTACATGACGCCAAAGGTCATCACCGCGACACGCGACGACACCATTGACCACGTGATGCAGACGATGACGGCCGGCCGGTTTCGCCATGTTCCGGTGGTGGAGGACGGTCGCCTGATCGGCATCATCTCCATCGGCGACGTCGTCAAGCGCCACGTCAATGCGCTCGACAGCGAGCGGCAGGCTTTGCGGGAATATATCGCGACGCCCTGATCGACGAGCCGCCGAGGCCTCAGGCCCCGGCGGCGTCTGCTCGCGCCAGTTCGACATGCTCGCTGATTTCGGCGGCCGACTTGCGCACCGCCTCGCGCCCGAGCGCGATCAATTCGTCGGCGCGATGGAACTCGAACATGCCGACGTCGCCGACCTTGAGCTGCACCAGGGCGTCCGGCGGATCGCCGGCCAGCCGGGAGCGCATGATGCGGTCTTGGAGAATGTCGAAAGCGTTGACCATCGAGGTCATAAGTCCTGGCGCCAAGGCGTCTCCGCCAGCCCGGGTCGACCCGCTTCCGCCGCGCCACCATCGCGCGATCATACCGCTGCTGTCGTTGGCCGGTTGATCGACCGCGGGCTGCTCCGGCCGGCCGAACGGGTCCTGAATGACGGCGCCGCGGCCAAAGCGGTCGCTTGAAATGTTGAGCGCGATGACACGCTCGGCGCCGAGCGCGCGCGCGACGCTGACCGGAACCGGATTGACGATTGCGCCGTCAAAGAGCCACCGCCCGTCGACCTTCACCGGCTCGAATACGCCGGGCAGGGCGTAGGAGGCGCGGATCGCGTCGACCAACGGGCCGCTCCGGAGCCAGATCTCGTGCCCGCCCCCGATTTCGGTAGCGACGGCGGCGAACCGGACCGGCAAATCCTCGATGCGAAGGCCGCCAAGCGCCGCTTCGAGCCTCGTGCGGAGCCGTTGGCCGCCGATCAGGCCGCTGCCGGTGAAAGAGAAATCAAGCAAGCCGAACACCCGCCGCCGGGTCAGGGAGCGGGCGAACGCCTCGAGCATGTCGAGCCGACCCGCTGCGTAGCAGCCGCCGACCAGCGTGCCGATCGATGAGCCGACCACGACATCAAGTCGCAAGCCGAGCGCGTCGAGTTCCCGCAACGCCCCGATGTGGGCCCAGCCGCGCGCAGCGCCCGCTCCGAGCACAAGGCCGACTTTCGCTCGACGTCGCCCGCCGCCCGCCGCGGGGTCAGTATCAATTCTGCGATAAGCCGCTCTGAACATCGCTCAACTCGCCCGCAAATGACCTCACTGCTCGCCTTCCGCTACGAAACTTAAACTTGCGCCCCAGATATCGCCAGACAATTAACGTGAAGTTGTTCAATCCGGCGCGACCTCGCTGCTGTCAGCACTGCGTTGATCGGTCTCACCGTCGCCGTTCGGGGTCGACGGTTCGATGAATGCGAGCCGGGCTGTGTCGCCGTCCGTCTGAACCCGGCGGTAGAAGCACGACCGGCGGCCGGTATGGCAGGCGCCGCCGTCGCCGGCGACGGTGACGAAAGCCAGAAAGGCGTCCTGGTCACAGTCGACGCGCATTTCGACCAGCGTCTGGGTTTGGCCGGACGTGTCTCCCTTACGCCACAGCGCGCCGCGCGAGCGCGACCAGTAATGAACGATCCCGGTCGCGAGCGTCGCCCGCAAAGCGGCCTCGTTCATGTGGGCGACCATCAGCACGTCGCCGCGCGACGCGTCGACGGTGACGCAAGTGGCGAGCCCATCGGCGCCGAACTTCGGGTCGAACGCGCCGCCCTCCTCCCGGTCGCTTGTCGGGTCGGGCCTAGCCTTCGATTTGACCCTCTCGTTCATCCCCGTCTCTCGTCAAGCGCTGGTGAATATCGGCCTCTTGCTAGAGGCCTCGATTTCGGCTTTCTCGCGACCTATATAGGCAACGTTGAGGATCGGGTTAGGATGATCAACGAGATCTATAATCAGCGGATCCTTGAGCTCGCGGGCAACATTCCCCGGCTTGGGAGGCTCGCGAACCCAGATGCCAGCGCCAAGGCGCACTCGCGCCTATGCGGTTCGACCGTATTGATCGACCTTTGCGTCAAGGATGGACGTGTGGTTGATTTTGCCCATGAAGTCAGGGCCTGCGCTCTCGGTCAGGCGTCGTCGTCGTTGATGGCTCGCCATGTCGTCGGCGCGACGGCCGAGGAGCTTAATGAGCTGCGCGACCGCATGACCCGCATGCTGAAGGCGGGCGGTCCGCCGCCCGAAGGCAAATGGGCCGAATTCGCCGTGCTCGAGCCGGTGCGCGACTATAAGGCCCGCCACGCCTCCACCCTATTGACGTTCGACGCGGTCGCCGATGCGTTGGCTCAAATCGCCGCGCACGAGGCCGCGCCGGCGACGTGAGCGCGCCCGTTCTCGCGCCGCGTCGCGTCGCTCACGCGCTGATCCGCTTCTACCAGCTGACGCTCTCCAGTCTGACCGGTCGACAGTGCCGCTATTTGCCGACTTGTTCGGCCTATGCGGACGAGGCGATCGGGCGCCATGGCCTTTGGCCCGGCGCCTGGATGGGCTTGGCGCGCGTGTGCCGCTGCCACCCGTGGGGCGGCTCCGGCTACGATCCGCCGCCCGATCGGCTTGCCCTCAACGCCTCATGGGCGCAACCCTGGCGGTATGGGCGCTGGCGCTGGAAGTGAGTGAGCGCTCCTTGCCTCTCCCGCTCCCGGCCTTTATGGACGGACGCCGTTCCTAAGACAGCCTTCAAGAGATCTGACCGATGGCCGAGCCGCGCCGGGCCGCCGCAACTGCGCCTCGCCTCGAAGGGGGCCGCTTCCTCATTGTCGAAGCGCGCTATTACGAATCGATCGGCGCCGACCTGCTCGCCGGCGCCACCCGCGTGCTTGAAGCTGCCGGGGCAACGTATGACCTCATCAGCGTGGCCGGCGCCTTGGAGATTCCAGCCGGCATGGCGATCGCTCTCGACGCCGCCAAGGCGGCGGGCCGGCCTTATGATGGGGCGGTCGCGCTCGGCTGTGTCGTCCGCGGCGAGACCTTCCATTTCGAGATCGTCGCCGGCGAATCGGCGCGGGCGCTGATGGATATGTCGGTGGAGCGCCGGCTGGCGCTCGGCAATGGCGTGCTCACCACCGAGACGATCGAGCAGGCTACGGAGCGCGCCAACCCTGAACGCGGCGACAAAGGCGGCGAAGCGGCGCGGGCGGCGATCGGGCTTGCCCATCTCGCCCGTCGGCTCGGCCGGCGATGAAACGGTCCGACCGGCGGTCGGCGGCGCGCCTGGCGGCCTCGCAGGCGCTCTATCAAATGGAGATTACCGGCAAGGGCCTCAACGATCTCCTCGCCGAATTCGAGGCCCACTGGATCGGGCGAGAGATCGAGGGCGACGCCTATACTCCAGCCGACCCGGCGTTCTTTCGCGACGTGGTCTCTGGCGTGCTGCGCGACCAATTGCCGATTGATCGCGGCCTTGACGACACGCTCGCCAAAGGCTGGCCGCTGCGGCGGGTCGAAGCCCTCATGCGCGCGATCCTGCGCGCGGCGTCTTACGAATTGCGCAACCGCTCGGACGTGCCGGCGCGGGTGGCGGTGACCGAATACGTCGACGTCGCCGCCGCCTTCTTCGGCCCTGAGGAGAGCGGCATGATCAACGCTGTGCTCGATGCGCTGGCGCGCCAGACTCGACCGGCCGAGTTCGCCTCGGACCGATGAACTCCTGCGGAGCAGCCCGGACCCCGGGGCAGGCCTGCGCACAAGTTTGCGTGCGGCAATTATTTCAGTGGCTTAACACCAGTTCGCCGGGCGGGGCGTCCCCCTTCGGCTTTCGAGGCCGCGATCTGGGCGCCTAGACTAGCAGCGCCTCCGCCCGGGCGTGGAATGCGCCCGATCTTAGAGGGTGGCGTTACCAATCGGTAATGAAGCGGCAATCCCGTGTCTCCCGATGGCCCTTGCGGAGGGGCGCCCTGCGGCCATATTATGCGGGTCGGGCGCTCAACCGACAGATCCTGGGCGAGCGCCGCACTCTTTTTATGAGGTTTTATCTCATGTCCAACTTCGACCGTTACGCCAGCCCGCGCCCCGGCGCGGGATACGCACGGTCTGGCGTCGCCGTCGATCAGGGCCTCCGGGCCTATATGATCGGCGTCTACAACTACATGACCCTCGGGCTCGGCGTGACGGGGCTGGTGGCCTACGCCGCCTTCGCGCTCGGCACGGTCGACACGGGCAACGGGCGCCTGGCGCTGACCGACTTCGGCCATGCAATCTATGTCTCGCCGCTGCGCTGGCTGATCGTGCTGTCGCCGCTGGCGCTGGTGTTCTGGTTCTCCGCCCGCATCAGTTCGATGTCGGTAGCGACCGCCCGCAACGTCTTCATCGCCTTCGCGGCGTTGATCGGCTTGTCGATGTCGGCGCTGCTGGTGGTCTACACCGGCGCTTCGATCGGGCGGGCGTTCTTCGCCACCGCGGCCGCCTTCGCCAGCCTGAGCCTCTACGGCTACACTACGCAGCGCAGTCTGTCGGCGATGGGATCGTTCATGATGATGGGCGTCGTCGGCCTCATTATCGCCAGCCTGCTCAACGTGTTCCTGCTGCACAGCTCGGGCCTGCAGTTCGGCCTGTCGATCCTCTGCGTCGTCATTTTCGCGGGCCTCACCGCTTGGGATACGCAGTCGATCAAGGAGATGTATTTCAGCGGCGACACCTATGAGATGGCCCACAAGAAGTCGATCAACGGCGCGCTGCGGCTGTACCTCGACTTCATCAACATGTTCCAGGCCATCCTGATGCTGACTGGGTCCCAGCGCAACAGCTGACATAGGATCGTCAATGTGACGATGTAGCTTTTGCCCGGCCCGCGGTTCGCGGGCCGGGTTTTTCGTTTGAGTCGAATTCAGAGTTGGGGGGGCTTGATCATGGGTGCGCTTCGCGCTGCGGCGGCGGTTGTTTCCTTCGCGCTCGTCGGGGGCGCCGAGGCGGCGCAACTCAAGATCGTCGACGTCAAGGCTTATGCGTTTCTGGAGCATGCGGGCAAACTGTCCGACGATCTCGTAAGCGGCGGCCAGAGCCTTGTCGACGCCCCCAAAGGGGGCGCGCTGGGCGGCGATACGGCGACCGGCCTGCTCATCGACTTCACCTTCGAGGGTGACAAGAACGCTTCGCCCAAATATGCGACCGCGATCGTCGACCTGACTCAGACCGGCCGTTCCGGTCAGCCGGTCGTCACCCACCGAGCGTTCACCAATTTCATCTTCGGACCCGACGGCCTCGAGCATAAGGCGATGTTCCTGGATGCCGCGACCTGCATGCCACTCGCCATCCAGGTCCATGCCGGCAAGACCGAAAAGACCGCTAGGATAGACTTCCAGTGCACGGAAACGCCCGTCCCTCATTGACGCGTGAGTCGCGAGCGGAAGCGTCGTCAATCCGTACTTAAGCCGAGCACGTCGGCCATCGAATAAAGCCCTGGCTTGCGGTCCTTCGCCCACATCACCGCCTTGAGCGCGCCGCGGGCGAAGAGCGCGCGGTCCTCGGCATGGTGGCTCAGGACCACCCTTTCGCCCTCGCCGGCAAAGACGACGCTATGATCGCCGACCACCGCGCCGCCGCGCAGCGACGCGAAACCGATGTCGCCGGTTCGACGCGCGCCCGTCAGGCCGTCACGCCCGCGCGCTGAATGGTCGTTCAGCGAAATCCCGCGCCCTTGAGCCGCCGCTTCGCCGAGCAGGAGCGCTGTGCCCGAGGGCGCGTCGACCTTCATGCGATGATGCATCTCGACGATCTCGATGTCGAAATCTTCGCTGAGCGCCGACGCCGCCCGCCGCGTCAGCGCCGCCAGAAGATTGACGCCGACGCTCATGTTGCCTGAACGCACGATCGGAGCGTGGCGCGCCGCCGCGTCGATTTTCTCGAGGTCGTCGTCGCTCAAGCCGGTCGTACCGATGACGTCAGCGATCCGCGCCTGCGCGGCGAGCCCGGCGAGCCCGACGCTTGCAGCGGGCGAAGAGAAATCGATGATCGCATCAGCGTTGAGCAGCAAAGGCAGCGGATCGGCCAGGATCTGAAGGCCCTTTGCTGGACAGCCCGCCAGCAGCGCCGGATCCTGGCCCAGCCACGGCGAATCTTCACGCTCGAGCGCCCCGGTCAGCTTGAACCCGTCCGACTCATGGATCGTCCGGACGACCATGCGCCCCATGCGGCCGGCGGCGCCGCTCACGATGAGCCTCATCTCTGCCATTTCCGGCTTCCCTCAATCCGCAGTCAACCTGGCTGCGGGCCATCGTAGCCTTCGACGATCACGATGTCGGCGACGCTGGCGGCGTCGCGAAGTTTCGCGGCTTCTCGATATTCTTCTGAATCGTGGCAAGCGATAGCGGTCTCGTAGTCGCGAAACTCGATCACGACGTTGCGCTCCGGCGCCTTGCCGCTTGTTACGACGTGCTTGCCGCCGCGAACCAGGAAGCGCGCCCCGTATTTGGCGAACGCGGTCGCATTGGCCTTGACGTACTGCTGGTAAATTTCGGGATCGCGCACATCGATATGGACGATCCAGTAGCCCTTTGGCATGCCTTAAACTCCCTCGACCAGCACCATTTCGATGTCCGCCGCGCCTTCGCGCAGCGCCCGCGCCGCCTGGTATTGCTCGGAATGAAAATAATGGCGCGCCGCATCGTAGCTCTCGAACTCGAGCACCACGTTGCGCGCTCGCGCCTTGCCCTCCAACGCTTCGCTGCGGCCGCCGCGCGCGAGAGGCTTGCCGCCATGGTCAGCGATCGCCTTGGTGGCGGCCGCGGCGTAGCGCGCATAGGCCTCGGGATTGGTGATATCGACGCGCGAAATGACATAACCCTTCGGCATGAAGGCTCCTATGATGACGGCGAGCCTAGCTCGGCTCAGCGGCCAATGAAGTCAATGCGGCTCCGATTTCCGCGACGATCGCCTCCGACGCCGCGCGGGGATCGGGCGCTTGCGTCACCGGGCGGCCGATGACGAGGTAGTCGGCGCCGTTGCGCATCGCCTCAGCAGGCGTGGCCACGCGCTTCTGGTCGCCAGCGGCCGCGCCCTCTGGCCGAATGCCGGGAGTGACGAGAATGAGGCCCGCGCCGACGGTCTGGCGCGCCATGGCCGCTTCCGCGGCGCTCGCCACCAGCCCGTCGACGCCAAGCTCAAGCGCCTGCTCGGCTCGCCGCCGGACCGTCTCGACCACGCCGAACCGGTAGACCGCGTCGAAAAGATCAGCGTCGTCGTAGGACGTCAAGACCGTGACGGCGAGGACCTGCATTCCCGATTCCTTTGCGCCCCTGACCGCCGCGCGCATCGTTTGCGGATAGGCATGGACGGTAAGGAACTTCGCCCCCAATTTGGCCGCCTGCGCCGTCGCGCGCTCGACGGTGTTGGGGATGTCATGCAGCTTGAGATCGAGAAAGACCTGTTTGCCCGCCGCGGCGAGTTCCGAGACCAGCGGCAAGCCGCCGCTATAAGCGAGCTCCATGCCGATCTTATAGAAGACTGCCGCGTCGCCGATCCGCTCGACCAGCCAGCTCGCCTCGCCGACGTCGGACGTGTCGAGCGCCACGATCAGCCGATCGCGGGGCGCAGCCAAGCTCAATTCACGGACCCTCGCCGGCATTGGCGCCTTCCTCATCGAGCCGATAGGTCCACACAAAGGCCGGCGGCAGATTGAGCAGAATCGGTCGCGAACGAACCGCGGAATAGCGATTGGCGCAGACTTCGCGGGGAATGGGCGACAGGAGGCCATACGTGAATTGCACGAACACTCCCAACGGCCCCATCAGCGCGAAAGCGTCGGCGATCAGTTTCGTCCGTCGAGGCGGCGGCTGGTTGAGCAGCGGCAGGCTGGAGACCGTGGCGGCGATCGGCTTGCCGGCGAATGGGGCGAGCGTGCGCGGAAGGTCGTAGGCGTCGCCTTCCACGATCGCAGCCGGCGCGAAACGCTGCTTCAGCAGGCAACAGAAAGCCGCGTCATACTCGACCAGCACGAGTCGCTCGGGAGCGACGCCACCCTCGATCAGCGACCGGGTGACCGGGCCGGTGCCGGGCCCGAGTTCGACGATGAGGCCATGCGACGGCGAGCCGATCGCCGCCGCCATCGCGCGCGCCAGAGCTCGCCCCGACGGCGCGACTGCGCCGGTCAGCCGCGGCGCAGCGACGAGAGATTTGAGGAAACGTGCACTGTCAGCGAGCCCCCGCCGACTTTTCTTGTCCAGCGCTTGACCCTGCATTCCGGCTCCGCGAGCGGCGAGGCTCTAGATTTCTTTGATTTCGCGCGCTTTTCGCGAAAAACCGGTTCCGACTTTTTCTAAAGCGCGCTCTGGCGCATATATGGGGTCACTCCCGGCCTGGCAAAGACCGGCCCGGGCTCCCGAGGTCGCAGCGTCAGCTCCGGCCCTCGAAAAATTCCTTCATCTTGGCGAAGAAGCCGGCGCTTTCCGGGTGGGTCGTGTTCGACGATTCTGACGCGAACTCCGTCAGGAGCTCGCGCTGGCGCCGCGTGAGGTTTTGCGGCGTCTCGACAACGAGCTGCACGAAAAGGTCACCTGAATCTCGTGCGCGCAGCACCGGCATGCCCTTGCCGCGCAGCTTCAATTGGCGCCCCGATTGGGCGCCTTCCGGGACGCTGACCCTGGACTCAGTTCCGTCGAGCGTCCGGACGTTGAATTCGCCGCCGAGCGAGGCCTGCACCATCGAGATCGGCACCCGGCAATAAAGGTCGGCGCCGTCGCGCTGGAAAAACGCATGCGGCTTGACGGTGAGGAAAATATAGAGATCGCCCGGCGGCCCGCCTCGCATTCCCGCCTCGCCCTCGCCAGTCAGGCGGATGCGCGTGCCGTCCTCAACCCCGGCGGGAACATTGATCGACAGCGTGCGCTCCCTGGTCACGCGGCCGGAGCCGGCGCATTTGTCGCAAGGATTTTCGATCGTCTGCCCGCGGCCATGACAGGACGGGCAGGTGCGCTCGATGGCGAAGAAGCCCTGTTGGGCGCGCACGCGCCCGTGTCCGCCGCAGGTCTTGCAGGTCGCGGGTTTCGAACCAGCTCGCGCCCCGGAGCCGGCGCAGGCTTCGCAAGCGACCGAAGTCGGCATGCGGACCGTGGCGCTCTTGCCGTGAAACGCCTCTTCGAGCGTGATCTCGAGGTTATAGCGCAAGTCCGCGCCGCGCTCCCGGCCCGAGGACTGACGGCCGCGCCGCCCGCCCATCATGTCGCCGAACAGATCGTCGAAAATATCGGACATCGACGCCGCAAACCCGTCGCTCATGCCGCTCTGATCGAAGGCGGCGTGACCATAACGGTCATAGGCCGCGCGCTTCTGGGCGTCCGACAGATGCTGATAGGCTTCGTTCAGCTCCTTGAACCGCGCCTCGGCCTGCTTGTCGCCGGGATGCCGGTCGGGATGACACAGCATGGCCGCCTTGCGGAAGGCGGACTTCAACTCGGCGTCGGTCGCCGTCTTGGAAACGCCCAGGGTCTCGTAGAAATCGCGCTTGGTCGTCATTCAGCGCGCCCACAGCCTATGCATGCCTCAGACCTGCTACTCCTACGCCGCTTCCTTGCGCGCGGGCGGGCTCGCTTCTCGCGCGAACGCCGGCACTCTTGAGCGCCGGCTCGACTTCAGCCCAATCTCCGCCCGCCATTGCGGCGTTCCCCCTAAAGTCACGGGCCGGCCGCGTCGAGCGGCCGGCTTGGTTCGTTCAGGACTTCTTCTTGTCGTCGTCGACTTCCCGGAATTCCGCATCGATGACGTCGTCCTTGGCCTGCCCACCGGCCTCGCCGCCGCCGCCATCGCCCGGGGCTCCGCTCGCAGCTTGCGCCTTGTACATGGCCTCGCCGAGCTTCATTTGCGCCTGCATCAGGTCGGTGGTGCGCGCCTTGATCGCCTCGGCGTCCTCTCCCTGCAACGCCGTGCGCAGGGCAGCGACGGCCGACTCGATGGCGCTGCGATCAGACTGGGCGACCTTGTCGCCATATTCCTTCAGCGCCTTTTCGGCGTCATGGGCCAGCGACTCGCCCTGGTTCTTGGCGTCGACCATTTCGCGCCGCTTCTTGTCCTCGGCGGCGTGGGCTTCGGCGTCCTTCACCATCCGGTTGATGTCGGCCTCGCTCAAGCCGCCGGACGCCTGGATGCGAATCTGCTGCTCCTTGTTGGTCGCCTTGTCCTTGGCGGTCACGTTGACAATGCCGTTGGCGTCGATGTCGAACGTCACCTCGATCTGCGGCACGCCGCGCGGCGCCGCGGGAATTCCGACCAGATCGAACTGGCCAAGCGCCTTGTTGTCGGCGGCCATCTCGCGCTCGCCCTGGAAGACGCGGATGGTGACCGCGGTCTGATTGTCCTCGGCGGTCGAGAACACCTGGCTCTTC
>Ga0209006_10005273_pt1 | contig 11743 bp, 12 predicted proteins | sample JacPin_JW_Ref_O2_FD_188567 | JGI IMG/M metagenome (GOLD analysis project Ga0209006, IMG submission 188567) | Forest soil microbial communities from Algoma, Ontario, Canada - Jack Pine, Ontario site 1_JW_Ref_O2 (SPAdes) (version 2) | ecosystem: Environmental > Terrestrial > Soil > Boreal... | reverse complement strand
CCGCAACCGCCGATCAGTTAAAGGCTCTACCTGGTATCGGCGATGCCTACTCGCAGAAGATCATCGCCGGGAGGCCCTATCGGACAAAGCTTGATCTGGTGCACAAGAAAATCGTTCCTCAAGCCACGTACGACAAAATCAAGGATCAAATCATTGCCAAGCAGCCAAAGGGCGGCGCCATGACTCCGACAACCTCGAAGTAAGCGGCCATGATTCCCGGCTGAAATCTTTGGGAATTGCGTGCCCAAACGGCTCATTCTTCCGATTGCGTTCCCCCGAACCGTGGAGCATAATCAAAACGTGATCCGGTCGCCCTTCCGGAGACTCCCGAGCCGCGGTGAACCTGCCGAATTCCATTACGTTGATCCGCATCTGCAGTATTCCCCTGCTGATCTGGATTTTATCTTCCAATCATTTCAGTAGTGTTCACGGCACGAAGGAATTGCTGGCCTCGGCGGTGTTCATTGCCGCCTCGATGACTGACGGGATTGATGGATATCTCGCCCGCAAGCGCGGGCAGATCACCACCATGGGTATCCTGCTCGATCCCATGGCCGATAAACTCCTGATTGCGGCCGCATTCGTCACACTGGTTCAGTTCAATCCCAGCCTGGTTCCGGCGTGGATCGCCGTCATCATCATCGGTCGTGAATTTCTGGTCAGCGGCTTGCGTTCGATCGCTGCCTCGGGAGGCTTTACCATCGAGGCCAGCGAACTGGGAAAGTTCAAGATGGTGGTGCAGATTGTCTCCGTAGTGGCGGTGATTCTCGATCATCGCTGGAAAGAGTGGCCGGTCTATGGCAACTTTATTTTTCCGGTGCATTGGATTGCCTTCGCCGCAATCTGGTTCGTGGTCTGTGTTTCGCTGATCTCCGCAATCGATTACTTCGCGGCATTCTGGTCCAAAATTGACCGCCAGGTATCCAAGCGCCGTCGCCGCGCGTTCATTCTAAGCCGCCGCCGAAAGCCGCAATCCGCGCCGCGCGCGGCCGATGCCGATGTCGCACCTACCACATAATTCGTCGCCAACCGCCGCTTCGCCGGAGGTGAGTTCACTTGAGAGAACTGGGCCCGAGTACTCCGGCGAGGAGCGCAAGCTTTTGCTGAGTTTGGCGCACGAATCGATTTCTTCCGCGTTGGAAGGCCGGGAGATTACATCCGATGCTCCGACTCAACATCTCGCCGAACCTCGCGGCGTTTTTACTTCTTTGTACAAGCTTGGCGAATTGCGGGGATGTGTAGGCTACGTGTTGCCTGCCTCTTCGGTGTATCGCGCGGTCATCGACACTGCGCGGGCTGCTAGTTTTGACGATAACCGCTTCCCTCCAGTCACAACGGAGGAAACTCCTCACCTTGCAGTCGAACTCAGTGTCCTCTCGCCCCCACAGCAGATAGATCCCGAAAATGTTGAAGTGGGACGCCATGGTTTGCTCATCCAGCAGCATGGCAGGCGGGGTCTTCTTTTGCCGCAGGTTCCCACCGAGCGCAATTGGGACCGGAGGACCTTCCTCGAACAAACCTGCCGCAAAGCCGGGCTGCCAGCCGACGCATGGATGAAAGGCGCAACGATCCTGGCTTTCAGCGCCGAAGTTTTCGGCGACGTGCCGGATTAATGTTGTTGCATTAAATCCTCATAAGGCGAGCACCTCAGTTTCGCCTGTGGGTTACTCCCGTTATCGATAAAACAAGTACCACTCCCGTTTCCCTGCCGATGGGCTTCTTAAGCCAGAGATTGCCTCGGAGGGTTGGATGGTGCCTCTCTTTTCCACACGCGCCGGGCTTCGTTTTTTCTTGGTTCTCCAGATTGCTATTTTCGCGTTGGTCTTTCGTGATGTGCCAGCCACCGCGCAGGTTAGCCCCGATCTTCCGAATCTTTTGTTCACGACGTTCGCATACGCGCAACCGCAAGATCGCGTCTCCGGCTTCGTCGACGATGAGAGGCGTGTCACGTTACGCGGCAACCGGCATCCCCTGGCGATTCCTCGCTACGACGCAGGTAGAGTTTCTCCGGGTTATCGAATGGATCGTATCGTGCTGACACTGCAGCCGGACCCCGCCCAACTGGCCGCGCTTGACGAGTTGCTGGAAGCGCAACACGATCCTGATTCGCCCTACTACCAGCAGTGGCTCACTCCGGAACAATACGGGGAACGCTTCGGCGTTTCCGAATCGGATGCGGCACGGATTACGGATTGGTTGCAGGCTCATGGTATGCAGGTGGAGGAAGTCGCGCCTGGTCGGCGATCCATAACTTTTGACGGGAACGCCGAACAGGTTAACTCAGCGTTTCACACGGAAATTCATGCCTATAAGATCGGCGGAGAAGTTCATCATGCCAACGCGAGCGATCCGGAAATTCCAGCAGCGCTGGCCAGTGTGATCGGGGGAATCGTCTCGCTGCACGATTTTCGTAGTGCACCAATGCACAATGGCGCCCGTCTTCTTGCGCCTGACTTCACGAATGGTGGCGACTCTTTCTACTTGGCGCCGGGGGACTTCGCCACAATCTACGATCTCGGCCCCCTCTACCAGCAATCGATCAACGGAAGCGGCCAGGCAGTTGCCATTGTCGCGCGCTCGAATATCCGGCTTTCTGACGTCCGGCAGTTTCGTACATCCTTTGGCCTGCCGGCAAACGACCCGCAGATTATCGTCAACGGAAGTGACCCGGGCATCGTCAGTGCAGGCGAGGAGACGGAAGCCGATCTGGATGCGGAGTGGGCAGGCGCGGTGGCGAGAAATTCGGCTATCAAGTTTGTAGTTTCGAAATCCACGAATTCGAGTGATGGAACGTATCTTTCCGCCCAGTACATTGTCAGCCACAATTTGGCGCCCGTCATGAGCATGAGCTTCGGCCTGTGCGAGTCCGCACTCGGTTCCTCTGGGAACAAATTCATTAGCAGTTTGTGGCAGCAGGCGGCAGCACAGGGAATCACGGTATTCGTATCGTCAGGAGACAGCGGCCCCGCCGGATGTGATTCTGCATCGTCGTTGCGTGCCAGCCACGGACTCGCCGTGAATGGACTCTGCTCAACGCCCTATAGCGTGTGCGTAGGCGGTACGAAGCTCAATGACGTCAACTCATCCCTTTATTGGTCTCCGAAGAATGCTTCGGGCACGCAGTCGTCGGCGCTTAGTTACATACCGGAAGTAGCCTGGAACGAGAGCAGCCCGTTGGCTGGTTTATGGTCGAGCAGCGGAGGCGCAAGTGGGATATATGGCAAGCCGTCGTGGCAGAGCGGGACTGGCGTCCCGGCGGACAGCAGGCGCGACGTGCCGGATGTTTCCTTCCCCGCAGCCGGACATGACGGCTATATGATCTACCAGGATGGCGAGGTCTACGTTGTCGGTGGCACCTCTGCGGCTACTCCTGCGTTCGCTGGAGTGATGGCGCTGATCGTACAAAGTAGTGCGGCGCGGCAAGGCAATGCCAACACATCTTTCTATCCCTTAGCCGCAAAGCAGAAGGCGGGCGGGGCCGCTGTCTTTCACGACATCGTCGGCGGAAACAACAGCGTTCCTGGGCAGACCGGCTTCAACACCGCAACCGGATACGACCTGGTCACCGGGCTTGGGTCGATCGACGCGTTGCTGCTGGTAAATCACTGGACAGATGCGACCATTGTTCCGAAATTTCATGTGACAGCTTCGTCGAATACTTTGATGGTTTCCGCCGGATCGAGCACCAGCCTCGCCATGCAAGTTGTGGTTAGCAATGGATTCGATGCAAGGATCGCCTTCTCCGTATCCGGCTGCCGACGGGAGTTTCTGCCACCCTCACCCCGGCCGCCTTACCTGCTCCGGGAGTAGGCGGCACGATCCTTAAACTCAGCGCGAACAATGGCGTAAAGGCGGGAATCCATTCCATGACGGTTATGGCCACTGGCGGAGGGGTGAAGCAGGAGGTGGTGCTCTCCGTGAAATGCCGGGGGCACAGGGAATCCGGGGGAGAACGCTTCCAACCCGTAAGCAGCCTGAAGTGAGGAGTGACTTATCGTCAATTCCAGACGGACGCCGTTTGCTGCATGGCGGAGACAACCGCTTCCAGATGATCCAGGGTTTCTTCCACGGTCAGGGAATACATTTCTCGCCCCAACCCCTCACCTGATTCAAAAGCGAACTTAAGGTAATGGCCGGCTATTTCCACCGCCAATGAATCCGTTATCATTTTTCCGGTGCGCTTTTTGTACTCCACCCAGGCGGGATGCGGCAGAGCCACCCACACAGTTTTTCCATCCACCAAAAACTTTACGTCTACCGCGTCAGCGTGACGAGTCGCAATCGCCACAATCAACGCTTGATAAATGCAATGAACCTGCTTCTTTGTCCAGCGGTCGGTTACGGTGAAATCTCCAAACATGGTACGAAAACTATAAGCCGATCCCGGCTCATCGAGCAACTGTAGACACCATAACAGTCGGTTCAGGATTCCAGTGGCGGTTCCCGGTGCTGGCTCGCGGTCTGGAAGCCTTTCCGCATGATTCTACAGAGAATCCCGGATACACAGGGGTTCCTAACTGCGTCATCTTATTCCGGACATTGCAATTTAGGCATCTAAATCATCGGAATTCAGAGGCTTTTCAGGTGAGTGCATCATTGAATTGTTTCTTTATGGCCTGATCTCATATGCGCCATGCTCACTGAACTGCATTATCCGGAGGAGCATTGGCCGCCAGCGATAAAACGACTTCGCCACCTACCGAGACGAAATTAGATGCGCAGGACGATCCGCGTGTGAGCACCGGATGCGCCGGCCTGGATAGTATTTTGAACGGAGGCTTCCCCCGTGGCCGCCTGTATTTGGTCGAGGGTGATCCGGGAGCCGGCAAAACAACGTTGGCGTTGCAGTTTATGCGCGATGGCGTAAGCAAGGCAGAGCGAGCTTTATACATTACCCTTTCGGAGTCCCGAGCTGATCTTGCCCACGCCGCTCGCTCCCACCGGCTCTCTCTGGACGGCATAGAGATCGTTGAATTACTTCCTAACGAAAACGACCTGCTGCCAGAACAGCAGTACACGGTCTTTCATCCCGCAGAAGTAGAACTTAGCGATCGCATGCAGAGCATCGTGAAGGAAATCCAGAGAGTGCGCCCGGAGCGGCTGGTGATCGACGCGCTCAGCGAATTGCGCATGCTGGCAAAAGATCCCCTGCGCTACCGGCGGCAAATTCTGTCTTTGAAAGACTTTATGAGCAGCCAGGAATGTACGGTGGTTCTCCTGGACGACCGCAGTTCGCGCGATCCCGACCTGCAGTTGCACAGCATCGTGCACGGCGTGCTTCGCTTGGACAAAGTACCTCGCGAATATGGAAAGACGCGACGCCAGATTGAAATTGTGAAATTGCGTGGGAGCGCGTACCGGGAGGGCTACCATGATTATTCGATCGTCACCGGGGGTGTGGTGGTGTATCCACGGCTGGTAGCGGCGGATAGCCGCTCCGAACAACCCCTGGAAACAGTCTCCAGCGGAATTACGGAGCTTGATGCGCTCACCGGAGGCGGACTGGATCGGGGAACTAGCACGCTATTGATTGGGCCGGCGGGCTGCGGCAAAACGAGCCTGGGTATTCAATGGGCCGTCACTGCGGCCAAACGAGGAGAGTGTTGTGCATTCTTCACCTTTGAAGAAGCTCCCCACACATTGATGACGAGAGCCGCTGGTCTAGGAATCGATCTTCGTGCTCACGTGGCCGACGGCACGATTGCCCTGGAACGCGTGGATCCGGCAGAGATGTCTCCTGGCCAGTTGGTAGCAAACGTTCAGCGCCATGTAGAGCAAGAAGATGTTCGAATGGTTATCCTCGATAGCTTAAACGGCTATCTCCAATCGATGCCCGGAGAGCAATTTTTGGCTGTTCATCTGCATGAACTCCTGGCATATCTGGGGAATCGAGGCGTGCTTACGATCCTCGTTCTAGCGCAGTCAGGAACCATTGGCCTTCCATTGCAAAGCTCTGTGGACGTGAGCTACCTCGCCGACAATATATTGCTGCTGCGTTATTTCGAAGACAAAGGAGAAGTGCGGCAGGCCATCTCCACCATCAAGAAACGCAGCGGTAATCATGAACACACGATTCGGCAGTTGAAGCTGGGCCCGGATCGCATCCAAATTGGCAGACCCCTTTACGAGTTCCAAGGCGTACTAACCGGCACTCCCACGTTCCTTGGCGGGATGAAGGAGAGTTGAGCAACCATGCCGACGTTCCTGCACGCGGACTATCGAGTACTGGTGCTGGCGCCCTTTGGGAAGGACGCTTTGCTGGTGCGCGAGGTCCTGGAGCGTTCCGGCATTCCCGTAGGGGTGGTGGGGAATGTTGGAGCAATTGCTCGCTGTGTTGGGGGAGGCGCCGGAGCGGCTATTGTTGCTGAGGAATCGCTGAGCGAGGATGCGATCGAGCTTTTGGGGCGCAGCGTAGCGTCTCAGCCAGCTTGGTCCGATTTTCCGATCATCGTTCTGACCGGAGGAGGAGCTACGACCCCCTACACGGAAATGATGGTCCGGTCGCGAACTCCGATGGGGAACATCAGTCTGATCGAGCGACCGCTGCGACCGGCAACCTTGATCAGCAGCGTACGCACCGCAATTCGCTCTCGCCTTCGCCAGTACGAGATCCGCGATCACCTCCAGGAGCGGGAGCAGGTGGAGGACGAGCTGCGCCGGGCGCACGATCAGTTGGAATCATTGGTCGAGAAGCGGACTTTAGCGCTGCGCAAATTGTCTGCCCGGCTCATGCGCGTGCAGGACGAGGAACGTCGCCGCATCGCCCGCGAATTGCATGATGGATTAGGCCAATGGCTGGCCGCGGCGCAAATCAATATCGACATGGTGTTGTTGCGCAACGCTGGCAAACCATCTCCCATGCTGGAAGAAACGCGAAATCTCATCGACCATGCGGTCTCCAGCATTCGAACCATGTCGTATCTCTTGCATCCGCCGTTGCTGGATGAGGCGGGATTCGAAGCGGCCGCTCATTGGTTCATCGAAGGCTTCTCCAAGCGCACCGCGATGAACATAAAAACCAACTTTCTTCATCCCGATGACTTTCCTGCCAAGTCCGCTCGCATGCCCGAGGTTGTGGAGCTAGCTCTGTTCCGAACGTTGCAGGAAGGTCTTACCAACGCGCATCGCCACTCTGCAAGTGCATCCGTAGAAGTGAAATTTGAGCGTCTTCCGGATCGCGCTACGCTTGAGATCCGGGATTTCGGCAAGGGCTTGCCGGAAGCCGTGATGGACCGTTTTCAACGTACTGGAACTGGTTCAGGCGTTGGTCTCGCGGGCATCCGCGAAAGAGTGAAAGAGCTTGGTGGAGATTTCACTATCTCCTCGGCGCCAACCGGAACCACGCTGCGTTCTTCTGTACCGCTTTGCCTGCACGAGGACAAGACCGGGACCGAGCCTACGGTAAAGCTCAAAGACGTCCGATCCTCAGGAACCCAGCTTGTAACCAATGTAAATCCCGGTTCCTGATCAAACCCATCGAGGCTCCCAGGAGAGTTCAATACCGCCGCGTCGGTTAACATGGATGAGTGTCCAGGCCAAGTTCCCAACAACACAACAATGTCGTCAGCAATGCTTTTCGACTAACGGATAAAGTCAGGGGAGGCTCGCGTCGCCTGAAATCCCCTGCCCCAAAGCCATCGGCTGTCCAAATTCTTCCCACTCAAACAGGCGAACTCTCGTGGCTCATTTCCGGATTCTCCACGCGATCCGGCGGATTTTCTCGCGTATATGGGAAGGGCGCGCTCAACCTGGGTTTCACGAAAGACGATGCCAAGTCAGCAGTCGAGCGGAACCGGGCTGCCTTTTTGAGCGAATTATGCGCCGGCCATGAAACGAATGAGGGGGCGAAACCGTCATTGCTAACGTTGCGCCAGATTCATTCCGATATCATCCGCTACGTAGATTCCGTGCCGGATTCACCGCTGGCGGGCGATGGGCTCATTACTGGCACTCCCGGTTTATTACTCGCGATCCAGACGGCGGATTGCCTGCCAATTGTTCTCGTGGACCCCAAGCGGCGCGCGGTCGGCGTGTTTCACGCAGGCTGGCGGGGAACCGTCAAGCGTATTGCGGAAAAGGGAGTGGGAGAAATGCGCCGATATTTTGGAAGCCGTGCGCAGGACCTGCGAGCGGCGATTGGCCCCGGTATTCACCAGTGCTGCTATGCAGTCGGCCAGGAAGTCCGTGATCAATTCGAATCCCAATTCGCCTACGCCGATAAACTCTTTCGAGTAGTCGAGGAGTCCGATCCGGTCCGCGAAAAATACCCGATGTTATTCCTGACGGCACGTGCCCCTGGCCACAGCGAGTTGCCAAAGAAGATTTATCTCGACCTTGTGGAGGCCAATCGCCAGCAACTGCTGGCTGTAGGTATTCCAGCAAAAAGCATCAAAGCCTCATCCCTGTGCACGAACTGCCGCAACGACTTGCTGTTCTCTTATCGAGCGGAGAACGGGAAGACGGGACGGATGATGGGCGTGGCTGGCATTCTTTAGCTCTGGTTTATTTCGAAGAGGTGCAGCATGCCTTCTCCTCTCAACCTGCGAGATCTACTCCTTCAGCCGTGGAAAACCAACAATCGGGTGACGATTTTTTTGGTCGAGCACTTGGCGGCCGAACTCTGGGAAGCCAAAGTTCCAGGAGCACCACGTCGCAGCGTCCGGGCGCTTGCCGGCCACATTCATAATGCCCGGTGCATGTGGATCAAGACGCTGGGCAAGGAGCACGGCATCGCAGTGCCGCGGAGCGTCGATCGTCACAAAGTGAAACCCAAGGATCTCATTCCAGCGCTCCAGCGTAGCGGCACCGGCATCCTGAATCTGCTGGAGTTCGGCTGTGACCAAGGCGGCAGCATTCCCGGCTCGAAATCTTACGTGTGGCGGAACCTTCCCCTCGACGTGGGCCACGTTCTCACTTACTTCGTCGCTCACGAAGGCCATCACCGGGGACAGATTGTAATGTTGGCTCGCCAACTGGGGCACCGCTTGCCGGCGGAGGTTACAGCTGGTCTCTGGCAGTGGTCGAGGCTTTCCCGGGACCTATAAAGCCATTTTCTGAGCCCGGCAATTCGTCAACTAGAGATCCGGCTTCCTACGCAGGCGTTGATGGGGTTGTGGGCGTTTCCGGAACTGCTGGCGCCGCTGCGGGATCGGCGATCCCTTCATTCACCAGATCCTTCAGCTCTTTACTGGGCTTGAAGAAAGGAATTTTCTTGGCGGGCACTTCGACCTTTTCGCCGGTCTTAGGATTCCGTCCGGTGCGGGGCTTGCGCTGGCGCGTGCGAAAGCTGCCAAAGCCGCGTATCTCAATCTTGTCGCCCGCGCGCAGGGAACGAACTACGCTGTCAAAAATCGTTTCCACGATCACTTCGCTGTCTTTGCGCGTAAGCTCTGCAAGGCGCGAGACTTCATCGATCAGGTCGGCTTTCGTCATAGGGCTTCTTCGCTCCGGGCCACATGCTTTCTCAGAATAACCATAACCTTCTCAAATTTCAGGGGTTGTATGCAAGTCGCCGCTTTGGGGCGGGCTGTTTCGCAGGTTTTCCCGATGCTCACTTAAACCGTCAACGTGGCGCCTTTTACTTCCACAGGTAGTAAAAGCCCACGTGCTGCTCCAGCATTTTCGTTGTGTCTGGTAAGTACTGAGAAACATCGCCCATTAGCAAATCAAGTAGGGTCTTGCGGTCTTTCTCCGGATGCACCAGGGTGGGCTCGCCCGAGATATTAACCGACTTCGCAGTCTCTTTGACGACGGCCTGAAAGTCGCCAACATTGTCAATGAGCTTCATCGAAAGCGCCTGCTCCCCGGTCCAAACCTTGCCGTTCGCAATCGATTTCACGTCGTCAAACTTCATGCCGCGGCCGTCGGCTACAGCCTGCACAAACTGTCCGAACATGTTATCGATCAAGGACTGCATGTACGCCTGCTCGGCGGGGGTGAGGTCCCGTGCGGGATTACCGGTGTCCTTAAATTCACCGGTCTTGAAAACAATATTCTTCAGCTTCGCCCACTTCAGCAGATCGCCATAATTCACCCACTCCGCGATTACGCCAATAGAACCGACAATACTGCCGTTGTCGGCATAAATCTTATTGGACGCTGATGCGATGTAGTAGGCGCCGCTCGCTCCCACGGTTTCAATCGACACCACGATCTTCTTCTTTTTTTCCTCGCGGATGCGTTTGACCTCGCGATAAATTTCCTCCGACGCAGCCACTCCTCCGCCCGGCGAATTCACGTGCAGAATAATGGCCTTGATGGAGGAGTCGTCGGCGAACTTCTTCAGTTGGCCGACGACCGGTTCCGGCGAAAGAATCACTCCATCCAGATCAACCACGCCAATGCGATCGCCAAATCCGCTGAACGAGGATTCATTGCTGCCCGCGTGCAGCGTCAGGTACACCAGCGAAAACACAGCCAGCACGAAGAGGAAAAATGCTCCTCCCCCAATGAGAACCCAGAGCAAAGTGCGGGAACGTCGTTCAGCCATAAAGAAAGTTTAGCACCGGACTATGGCGTGAGCACCTTTAATGCCTCGCAACGAATGCCGATCTCGGCGGGCGTGCGGCGGATGTATTCGCCGTCGGCGTAGATGTCGAGCAGGGCCTCGGTTTCGATACGCAGACAACTTGCCTGAAAGTATTTGACTCCTTGAATGGCAACGTGGCGGCCAAAATAGACCGTCGGGAACATACATGCCAACCGGAAGGGATTGATGCCGCCGATCACGCAGACATCGAGCAGGCCATCATCGATTCGTGCGTGCGGAGCGATTCTCATGCCGCCGCCGTAAACTGCGGTGTTGGCGAAAGCGGCCATGAGGGTGGGCTGGTCGCTCTGAACGCTCCATGCTCCATCCGGATCGATTGCCGAAATTTTCATGGGCAAGGGAGCAAAGTGAAAGATTGTCGGCAATGCCGTTAAAGCGTAACCGCCATGTCCGCGGAGCCAGCGCGGCAGCCGGTTCGCACGACGGGTTACCTCCGCGTCCAGCCCGATTCCAGCAATACTGCAGAAGTACTGTGCTTGGTGTGAATCGGACGCCTGGCCCCTGTTTTCCAACGAGCGGACAATTCCCAGATCAACGGCGCGTACATTGTCGCGTGCGGCATAAAAGCGTCGCCAAGCCGCGAGTGAATCCCGCGGAGTGCCCAGTCCAAGCGCGCGGGCAAAGTCGTTACCGCTTCCGGCAGGAACCACCAGAACCGGAAGGCCGAGCTCCACCAACTGGTCTAGATGACGATGCAGAGTGCCATCGCCGCCGAAGAGCAGAATAACGTCTGCCTGTTCCGCCGCCTCAGGCATCCCCTCACGCCACTCAATGGTCTTGTCGACCTGGAAAGGAGTGAGCTTTTTCGGAGAACATCCTAACCCGAGGATAGCGGCAGCCCGCATGTGCGCGGATGAGAGTAGCAGAACGGCACATGTGGGGACAGCCGCCCTCGGCTGTCCGGCTTCAGGACCCGAGTAGGACTAGGCTTCGGTGACGACTCCCGTGCCGGAAATTCCAGGCCGAACTCTCTTGATCCTGCGGCCAACCTGCAACGTCGGCCGCGTCATAATATCCAAGACCAGAGCAGGGTCGTTAACAGTCGCACCGTTAACTCTTACAGCACCCTGCTTCACCAGCCGGCCCCCGTCAGTTACGGAGCCTGCGAGGCCCGCGCGCGCTAGTAGTTTGTCGATTCGAATTCGGTTTTCTGGCGCCGCGATTTCGGCCTCTTCGATGTCTTCTGGCACCTCA
>Ga0209006_10005272_pt1 | contig 11743 bp, 9 predicted proteins | sample JacPin_JW_Ref_O2_FD_188567 | JGI IMG/M metagenome (GOLD analysis project Ga0209006, IMG submission 188567) | Forest soil microbial communities from Algoma, Ontario, Canada - Jack Pine, Ontario site 1_JW_Ref_O2 (SPAdes) (version 2) | ecosystem: Environmental > Terrestrial > Soil > Boreal... | reverse complement strand
AGCAGTCACAGGGCAGCCGGTTTGTGGCTGGCGACAGCTTTACCCTTGACGGCGGAAAGGGCCGTCTCTGCTATGGGTTTCGAACGAGGGAATGAGGGGCTTAAAACGCGGAGAGAACGAGGAGCTAATAAAGAGGAGCTAATAAAGAAGATGACGGCATTCCAGAAAGCAGAGGCGCTGGCAGGTCAGCGATACGATCGAGACAAGTTGCTCGCGTTGGTTGACGAGGTCACAACGCATTTCCGCATGCCGAACAGCTTCGAGAGGTCGAAGATGCGGGCAGTCTGTCGGTACTTAGCCGACGCACTCGATTGCTGCAGCGGATCAACTCTACAACAACGCTGGAACGATTTCGAGAAGAGGTTTTGGCCGAAGTGGAAGGCTGGGATCAACCGTCCCCCCGGTACCTATTGGACTTGGGGTACACGCGTCTTAATATCCGCGCGGATGGTCGTTCCCAGTCTGGACATGTTGGCCAACGTACGTGTCAACCAGTGGATCGCGCACTTGCCCGAAGATCACCCGTTCGCGCAGCAACACCGTGCGCTGCTGAGCGCAACCGCTCCGATTACCTGGACTTCATCGATTAATCGCCACCTCGCAGTTTGCAGCGGGCTGCGCCTGCTGCTCTCTCGCGGTTACGACAGCCTCCACTATATAAAGGATGACGATCTGAAGCTGCTGTCCGCTCGCTGGTCGAAAGGTGCGGACGCACTCGATGCCGCACTGTGCTCGCTGGGTGTTTTCTCACGTACTCCGACGCGCGGCAGCACCCGCCACAGCAGGAAGCGACGATTGACGGCGTCGGAACTGGTTGCGAGCGCCGGCATACCGGACAGTTTCCAGCAGGTCGTCATTCTTTATCTGGACACGTACGAAGCCCGAGTCAGCGATGTCTATCCGACTTTGCGACACAAGGCCATCGCCCTCGCGCACTTTTGGCGGTTCATTCGAGATCAGCATCCCGGTGTGAAGCGCTGCTCCGAGATTCAGCCACGGCACGTCCGCGACTACATCCCGCATGCGATCGCGCGTGCTCGGGCTGTTCAGCGTGGGCCCGGAGCCGGCGACGAAGTCCGTCCAACCGCACATAGCTGGCTGGTGGACCTGCGCGTTTTCTTTTCCGACCTCTGTGCATGGGCAACCGAACCCGACTCTCCCTTCAAGCGTTTCGCTCCGCGCACGATTCCAGCGACGCGCCACACGTTTCTCGGATACGGCTTCGAAAAAGCGCGGGAACGCACCCGAGCCCGTATCACAGCCACCGTACTCGATCTGGAGCGCGAGATGCCGAAGATTCGCGCCTTCGCTCTTCAGCGGTGGAAAGCTGCGGTGGCAGCGCCGAAGGTCACAACCACGCGCGGTTATCCGTGGTCAGACGAGGTGGATACGTTCTGGGATTGGGCACTACTGGAACTGCTCGTGCAGAGCGGTTTGCGCATCGAAGAGGCGACCGAACTAACCACGTTCGACATTCTGAAGCGAAAGATGCCCGACGGCCGCATCTATTATCTGTTGCACATCAAGCCGTCGAAGTTTGATCGCGCTCGCGTCATCCCCATCGGAGATGGGCTCGGTCGAGTCCTCGCGGAGATCATCCGATACGTAAAACGCTTCTACAACAGCGAGTCGGTCCCAGTTTGTGATCACTGGGACCTGCTGGAGAAGCGCCCTCGCCCTCCAGCGCCGTATTTGATCCAGGGCATTCGCCATCCCAGCACTGCTGGCATTCAGACCATTCGCACCCGCATCCGCGAGGTCTCGATCGCCGCGGAAGCCCGCCGCTCGGACGGTTCTCCTCTCGCGCTGCTGCCCCACGACTGCCGGCGCGTCTTTGCATCCGAACATTTGAACAACAACACGCCTGTGCATATTATTCAAGCGCTGCTCGGGCACGCCTCTCCCGACACCGTGATGATCTACGCCAAGCTCTATCCCAGTCAGCTCATCGAGGAATATCGTAAGACCGTGCGCAGTCTCTATAACGCCCATTACGGACAGGACGGTCTGAAGAACCCGACTGCGGCGGAATGGGCAGCCTTCGCGACGAGCTGCAACCTGCGTGATATGGGTACGCACCTATGCGCCTTACCCACTGGAGAGCATTGTCCGAAGGGATTGATCTGCCTTGGCTGTGCGCATGCGCAGCCGAAGAAAAGTGCGACGCCGATCTTTCGGCGCATGCTCGCCAGTCATGAGCGAAGCCTGGCGGCTGCGCGAGGTTACAGCGAACCTGCCGGACAGATCGCGGCTCGCGAGATGGAAATTGTCAGGATCAAGGGAGCGTTGCAGAGAGCGGAGGAATTGAGCGATGACGTGGCCACGGCTATAGAGCGGTCGTCCTGAAGACCGACCGCCGAGTCTCATTGACCATGCTAACCCGGTGATCCTTCATCACAGCGAGGCTGATATAGCACAAAATGTTGTACGGGGATCCGATCTTCACTGAATGGCGCGTCTTGCAGTTGCCAGCAGCGCCCTTGCAGCGCGTCCGAGCGGCGCACATTGACCTACTTGGGCGGCTTGTCAAAAACTCTTGGGAAACACCATCCGCCTTTTCCGCATCCAAGATTGACCCGCGATCGCACCACGTATTTTGTCGCAATTGTTCAGAGAGGTTGACGCGATGGCCAAGACGGTGCTGTTGGTCGATGACAACGCTGTAATCCGTCACTCTCTCTGTAGATTATTCGGTTCACAAGCGGACATTGAGGTGTGCGGTGAGGCTGAGAACGGCCAGGAGGCTATTGAAAAGGCAGAGCGGTTGCGGCCAGACTTGATCATTATGGATCTGTCAATGCCGGTGATGAACGGCATCGAGGCTGCCCATGTCCTGAAAAGGCTGATGCCTGCCACACCGCTGATCATGTTCAGTGAGTACAGCGATGTGTTCTCTGAGAAGGAAGCCCGCGCCGCAGGAGTTGCCGCACTTGTTTCAAAGTCTGAGCATGTGTCCGTGCTCCTTGGCAAGGTGCGTAGTTTGCTTGACCCGCTTGCCGCCTGACTATTTCTTTTCCCACTCAGGAAAATCTAGAGCGTCCCGCTTGAGAACGCGGATGAGGGCCAGAGCGTCCGCTATGGCCTGGTGCTCGGCAGCGTGATCAGGACTGCGTGAAATGGCTTGCAGACGATTGAAAATGGCGGTTTCTGCAGCGCCTACCTGTGATTTCAATTTGTCCTTGTCAACCTCAACCACGGCCTCTTGCAAAGGCTTTTCCCAGTCCGGATATTTAATAACTCCATCGTCATCGCTTCCCAATCGGATTTCCACGGTTCTTCCGTTTCTGCAACGCGAATGTGCTCGGCTGGCATGGGGAACTTTAAGGATTACATTCTCATTTCGGATCTCTTTCACTTCAGGAAATCCTTCTTCAGCAATCTTCTTCACAAGCTCTACTGGAATCTGCTCGAAATGTGTTTTCGCCCTTCGCATTCAATCTCCCCCTTCTAGTCACTCACAAACACTAGCAGGCTGAGAGTCGTGCGGGTCATATCCTTTGGGGACCGGCATTTGCTGTTAGTAGGGGGAAGTGATTCATTTTTCGACACTTGTACGCTCCCCTGTCGACGGCGAGTTTCCGGCGCGACGAGGAAAGCGTGTCGGTATTTTATGACCCGATTTTTTACTTGCACACCTCGTTACGCTATCGTACTATTTGCGTCACGTTAGGTTAACGTTTGTTCCCACGGAGGAAGCCCGATGAGTCCCAAAACCCAAAATGCTCCAATGAACTTCAAGACAGTGTCGCAGCCGGATGTTCCTCAAGGGCGGAACGGAAAGCACAAGCAGATTGTTACCAACATCCTTTCGGATCTTGCTCAGTTGCCCGATGGCGTTGCACTCAAAGTGCCCTTCGCAGAATTGGTTGAAAGCAAAGAAAAGGTGAGATCAGCGTTGAATCGTGCAACTCGGAAAGCAGGACGCAACGTCGCTACTGCAACTGACGCTACCTTTCTGTACGTATGGAACACCAAGTGAACGGCATTGTCTAACTAGCAGCGGAGTCATCACACAGTCGCTCGTTCGTTATCTATCCCGGAGGTGAATGTGAGCACTTCTCTTAGCAACCCCGATCTCCCGTTGATCCCGTCAATCGCGCACACGCCTGGCTCTGATCATGACGGACATTTCGTTCAGTTATATACGGACGATGGGTTTCTTCTCGACGTGTTGAGCCGATTCATCGGAGGAGCCATTGCGGTGGGGGATGGCTCCGTGGTAATCGCTACGAAGGCGCACCAGGATGGACTTGCGCAGCGGCTGCAAGCACGAGGCGTGGACACAGCAAAGGCGATCAGCCAAGGGCGTTACGTCCTGCTGGACGCGAATGAAACTCTTCCCAGATTTATGGTAAATGGCTCGGTCGATGAGACCCGATTTATCAACATTATCAGCGATGTTCTGACGCGAGTCCATAACGCTGCTGACGACAAAGATTCTCGCGTTGCCGTATTCGGAGAACTGGTGGCGCTATTGTGGGCGGACGGAAAATCCCTGGAGGCTCTACGGGTCGAGGACCTCTGGAACAACTTAGCTCAAAAACATTCGTTCTCGCTTCTTTGCGCCTACCCGATCACCGGCTTCAAAAATGAGAGACACATCGAGCCATTTCTGAAGATGTGTGCGCAGCACTCCAGCGTGGTTCCCAGCGAGAGCTATTTGGGGCTGAGCAGCGTCGAGGAGCGACTTCGCACCATTGCTCAGCTTCAACAGAGGGCTGAGGTTCTGGAAAGCAAATTGACACTGCAGGAAAGCGAGGACCGGTTCCGATTGATCGTGGAGGGGGTCCAAGATTATGCAATTTTCATGCTGGACTCCGATGGCCGCGTCAGGAGCTGGAATAAGGGGGCAAAACGCATCAAGGGGTATGACAGTGCGGAAATTATAGGCAAACACTTCTCGTGCTTCTACCCAGAAGAAGATTTGCGAAATGGCAAGCCAGCATGGGAATTGGAGGTTGCCGCAAAAGAAGGGCGATTCGAAGACGAAGGCTGGCGTTTGCGTAAAGATGGTTCCAGGTTTTGGGCAAATGTGATCATCACGGCCATTCGAGATGATGGCGGCAAACTGATCGGTTTTGGAAAAGTCACGCGGGATTTCACGGAAAGAATGCGGATGGAGAGGGCATTGCAAGAGGAAGTTGCTCAAAGGCGAGAAGCCGAACTACATTTACAAACTTCGGAGAAGTCACTGCGAGAATTGTCCCTGCACCTGCTTCGCACGCAGGATGAAGAGCGAAGACGCATCGGCAGGGACCTTCACGACAGCCTTGGGCAGTGTCTCACGGCGTTGAAGATTAAGCTGGACACGCTGGCATCCCCTACCGGACGAAAGAATGATGAAGCAGCTTCCGAGATTGCCGAATGCGTTCGTTTGGCGGAGGAGTCGCTAAAGGAGGTCCGAACCATCTCCTACCTCATGTATCCTCCTATGCTTGAGGAGATGGGCTTGGCATCAGCGATACGGTGGTATGTTGATGGATTCTCGGCGCGCAGCGGGATCAACACCACGTTCGAAGTTGACCATGACCTTGGTCGCCTGCAACGCGATGTGGAGCTGGCACTATTTCGAGTGCTTCAGGAGAGTCTTACCAATGTTCACCGTCATTCTGGAAGCCAGACTGCACACATTCGACTGCTGGTGAGCAACGGAACGGTTACTCTGCAAGTGACCGATTCAGGAAAAGGAATGCCGTCAGGAGTCCTGGAACAATCTGGCCAAGATTGGACCGGAGCACTCGGAGTTGGATTGCGAGGCATGAACGAGCGCATGCGGCAACTGGGAGGTTCGCTCGAAGTAGTCTCGACCGAAAAAGGCACCGCAGTAAGTGCAATGGTTCCAGCGGCAGAATACTCCTCTGCGCAGAAGAAGTGCGCCTAATCCACTTCCATTAACCATGAATGAATTATTTGGACAAAGCTATCGAGGGGACTTTTAAAGTGGAACTGGCGGAATCCATCGGGTGCGCAGAGGCTCGGCCACAAATCACGAGATAATCTGTCGAACACATACACACCCCGGAAGCCGTATAAGTTACGCCGAGTCTCTTTAGCATCGGCATTCGGTTCTGCGTTCTCATCTTTAGTGCGCTTATTGCCGACCATTGGGGCGAGAATGAAAATGCCTTTTTCACCACGCCGGACGAAGCGACCAAGCGAAGTCCAAGTGCGGTATCCGGCAACGTGAGTAGCGTCTGGCTTCTGCCTCGCAATCAGCATGATGTTGCCGAAGCTTAATGTCACCAGCCGGACTATGTAGATTGAACTTCAGGGGCACGCGCTGTAGCCATGGCAGAGACCGAGGCACTTGACATAGTGCGGTTGTCTCCAAGCAGGCTGAACACGCTGGCGTCTCAGGCTGCGCAGAGCGCTACTCGGCCCGCAACGTCTCCGCTGGATCAATTTGCGCAATGCGCAGCGCCGGTATATAGCTTGCGGTCACAGCAATGACGGACAACAGCAATGGGGCGGCACCTAGAGTTAACGGATCGTACAAACTAACGCCATACAACTGACTTTGCAAGACGCGCACGGCAAAGAACGCCAGCACCATTCCGACGAACATGCCAGCGCCGGTAGCGATTATGCCTGCGCGTGCGACATGCAGCATTACCTGGCCTATTTGCGCTCCCAAAGCTAGTCGAAGACCAATTTCACGCGTCCGCTGCACCACAAGGTTCGACACCAGCCCGTAAATCCCCACAGCCGACAGCACTAAAGCCAACCCCGCCAGCACACCTAGCAGAAGGACCTGCGCGCGCTGCAACTTGAGGTTCTCTGCCAGAATATCGTTCATCGAGTAAAAACCAGAGAATGGCAAATTGGGATCCGTCTGCGCCAACGCTTTTTGCATAGCGCCAGAGATTCCTTCTAGTGGCTGCTTCATCCGCACGATCCAACTCGGTTGGAACCATACGTGAGCGAGATTCACCATTTCCTGATTCGCCTGATCGGCGGGGATGTAGAAGACGCGTTCGGTCCCTATGGGTTCGCTTCCTTCCTCGCCGGGCTTCTTCGCGACGTCGGAAACCATGCCCACGACTCTGTACGTCTTGCCAGAACACTGAATGTGATACCCAATCGGGCTTGAGTCTCCGAAATACCTATGGGCGAATCCCACGTTAATGACTGCCACATACTCCGATTCAGGTGTATCAGTTGTCTCGAAGCCTCGCCCCAGAAGGATGGGTATGCGTAATGTGGCGAAATATCCGGGCGTTACGTAGGCAGCGCTCGATTCAGAGTCTTCACCACTATGCTCGCCATCCATGATTTTCACGGGCCAATCGAGGCCGCGCTCGTACGGAACGCTCAGCCCCACGGCGGCGTCTTCGACGCCTGGAATCCTTTTCAGTGCTGATACGCTGCGTTCCAACAAGTGATGAAATGCTGCCGCATTCTGATAGCGGGCGTCTTCGAGTGATAATTTCGCCGTTATAACGTTCTTTGGATCGAAGCCGGATGGTAGAGTTTCCAGGTAAATCAGCGTATGGATGAGCAGTCCTGCTCCGGCGAGAAGGACTATGCTCAAGGCCACTTCACCAGCGGTCAGGAGCTGCTTCAGACGGCCCGCTCCCTGCGCAATCGAATGACTACTTGCTGCGATCACATACCGCAGAGAGGCGTGCCGAGTTTGCAGTGCGGGCAATGCGCCCAACACGAAGCTGCTGAACAACGAAATGGCAACCGTGAAACTAAGTACGCGGACGTCAATTCTCATTCCACCGATAGGAATGAATTGCTGTGGCAGGAAATTTTTCAGGATCTTTAGGGTGGTAATGGCCAATGCCAATCCAGCTCCGGCGCCGACTATCGCGAGCAGTAGATTTTCGACCCAAAACTGCCGCAGAACCATCCAGCGCGTTGCGCCCAGTGACAATCGTGTGGCAATCTCAGGGCTGCGTCGGACCCCGCGCACGAGCGTGAGTCCTGCCAGGTTGGCACAGGCAATCAGCATGATGAAGCTGACCGCGAGCATGAGCACGAGCACAGGTGCGCGGGTCCCCCGACCGACCTCTTTTTGTATGGGTGAAGCGTAAAACCATGCGTGACCCTTGCGCTCGGTTTCTATCTCCTTGAAGTCAGGAGTGCGAAGATTTGAAAGCTGCGTATTGGCTTCGAGCCAAGAACTGCCTGGCATCAACCGCAGAATGATTCCGCAATTAGGTCCATCGCACTCCTCGGCGGAAGCAGGTCGTAAAGGCGTCCACAAATCGGCGACGTGTGGCGTTTCCAAGTCAGGCGGCAACACCCCCACAACCGTGTAAGGCTCGCCTTTAAGGTGGATGGTCGTGCCAAGAATCTTAGGATCACCCTGAAATGTCGATTTCCACAGTTGAAAGCCGAGAATTGCCGCAGGGGGACCGCCGCGCAGATCTTCTTCGTCTGTGAACTCACGGCCGAGAAACAGAGAAACTCCTAGCACTTCGAAGTAATCCGCCGAAACTCTCATTTCGCGGACATAGCGTATTGCACCGACATGGGACGATCCCGCTTGAAGATTAACTCCGCTGGCCAATCCATAGGCTGCGACTCGAACTGCGGGGACATTGGCGTGAACCCATTCCCATACGTGCCTGTCGTGACTGTCGTCCTCGCCTCCGTCCTTTCCTGCGCCGAGGAGCCACTCTTTATGCAATAGAAGTACTCCGAGCCGGTCCGCTTGCGGATAAGGCAGAGGGCGCAACAGAAATCCATTGACCAAGCTGAACACAGCCGTGTTCACACCGATGCCGAGAGCCAAGGTCACAACTACTGCCAGGGCAAAGCCTGGGTTTCTGCGCAACTGGCGCAGAGCAAATCGAAAATCCTGTCCCCATCCGCTCATCGGATTGCTCTCTTTGCTCTTTTGCGAGCGTACGAACCGTCCAATTCGGGATTATGCGACCGCGACGCCAAACTAGCAAGGATTTAACTATTTGAAACAGAACGGACGTAGGTCTTTTGAACGCGCCTTCTTGTCGCGAATTTGTTCGCCAGCGGAATCAACCGCCCAATATCGGACAACTCAAGCGACTTGGAGAGTTCTCTGCTGAAGAGCTTTTTAACTAGGCGTTCTGGCGTTCTCGGGGGAGGAAGCATTTTGCCGTCTCCTTAATACCACCCCGTCACTGGGCGACGAAGGCGCGCGGAAACGAGGTTCGGGGGTTAGGCAAAATGGGGGCGCATCTTAAATGCGCCCCGGCAGCCTCGGCTCATAGCGACTCCAAGAAAGCAAGCAAAGTATCGTTCGCCTGGAAGCGCCGGAATGGCGTGCCCACCGGCAAGACCTTTGCCAACGCCCTTTCTTTCATGGCGAGATTCGCGTGCAAATACGCATTGGTGGTCTCTATGCTTTCGTGCCCCAGCCATAACGCGATGACGGCTATGTCTACGCCAGACTGAAGCAAGGCCATCGCTGTGCCGTGTCGAACGACGTGCGGCGATACACGCTTCTTCTTAAGGGTGACGCAGCGGGCTGATGCTCGGTCAACCGCTTTTCGCAACAACAAATGAATGGCGAAGCGTGTCAGCGGCTCTCCGCGAATGCTCGGGAACGCCATTGCCTGCTCTGGTTCTCCTAACTCCCGAAACCAGTCTCTCAGAACCCGTGCGGTCCTGGGCCACAGGGGTATCGAGCGATCTTTTCGACCCTTACCATGCAACTGAACGTAGCTCTTGGCACCGACGGTGACATGGCTCTGGCGAAGGCCGGAGATCTCGGAGACGCGAGCGCCTAAGTTGTACATCGTTAGCAGCAGGGCGTAGTCGCGCCGTCCGCACCAGTGGGCACGGTCTATGGAAGCCAAGATGGCCTCAATCTCTTCCCGTGTCAAATACTCGCGCACTCGGGTATTGGCTCGCTTCAGTGGGATCGCCAGCACGCGGGTTGCGATGCCGACGCTCACAGGATCGCGCAATGCGACCATGCGATAGAAGGAGCGTATCGCCGTGAGTCGCAGGTTGCGAGACACGACGGTGTTGCCGCGGTCTTTTTCCAGAGCATCAAGGAATCTGAGGATGATCTCGGCGTCAAGTTCTGGGATCTCCAGGGCAGCAGGTTCGATGCCGCTTTCGCGATGAACGAACTGCAACAGCAATCGGAATGTATCGCGATAACTCGCAACCGTCTGTAGACTGAGACGCCGCTGCGCAACCAAGTGGTCAGTGAAAAAGATCTGAAGCAGAGGTCCGACACGAGTGGAAGCAGTCATCGGTTCGATCCTCCTTTTATGTGTTGGCTCTCAAAACGAGTACTGGCCGTGTGAAGGAGCTCGGGAGTACCGCTTAGATACCAATACGTATTTTCCGGGCCAACGTGGCCGAGATACACAGCCAGGTGGGGCAGAAGTTCTTGCACGTCTCTTCTTTCGCGATGCCAGAGAGTGAGTCTCCGCACCGCGAATGAGTGGCGGAAAGAGTGGAGCGATGGACCACGCTCGCCAGGGACGGCATGGATATCCGCGAGATTCAGGAGCCTGAGAAACATCAACCGCTGTGCGTTGTAGTTCAGGTGCCTGCCGTATCGGTTCATAAAGAACCCCTTTCCTTGTCGACCAGCCAGCGCTTTCGATCTCTGAGCCAGATACTTTCGCAACTGGCCTACCACCGTTGGGTGAAGAACGACGTTGCGCGAGTTGCCGAACTTGCTATCGGAAATAAGGAGGTGCGGTGTGTCCGCATTGAGTCGTACATCGTCCACTTCAAGAGCGAGCGCTTCGCCGATTCGCAGGCCGCTGCTCGCTAACAGACCGATCAGCGTATAAACCGTAACCCGGCGAAAAGGTGTGACTCTTTGAAGCCGCCAAGCCGCTTTCATCAGCCGCGTTACATCATCTTCGGAATATAGATGCGGAGTCCGACGGCGGTACAGAGGGCGATAGATGTTCTCGGGGATCGCTGTTGCCGGCTCGAATGTGCGGATCTGCCGCAGGAAAGCCCGCACGACATAGAAGCGACGCTGGTCACGGTATGGATGCTGGCGGGCGGAACCGACAGCAACCCAATCCAAGACCGAAGACGACTGGATCGGCCACGGACACTGTTGGTCACGCCAATATGCAATGAAGCTCCGAAGAAGTTTCTCTCGGTGTTTGAGACTTCTGCGATCCTGGCCGTTGTCATGAGGATCGGCCTTCGCCACTGCACGTTTCAACGCCATAAACTCCTCCGCGTGGGCAGACAGAACTGAGAAAGTCATCGCGCACCTCCGGGCCACGGCAGTGCCACTTGCATCAGCGACTTCGGGTCGAGCTTGGCGTAAATCAGTGTCGTGGTAATCGACTTGTGTCCTAGCACATCGGACACGTCCTTGAAGGACGCACCGCCGTTTACCATCGCGGTCGCCGCGGTGTGGCGCAGGGAGTGCAACCCACGATCGGTGATGCCAACCGAAGCAAACAGATATCGCATGCTGTTTCCTACGTGAGTGCGTCGACGTTGTTCAGTGAACGGAGGGCGCCTCGGTTCAAAGACGTGCGTGGGGTGTCTGCCCTGAACGTCCAAGTACGCCGCCATCGCCTGTCCCACATCTTGCGGAAGAGGGAGGACGCGATCTCGGTAGGTTTTCGCGCTACGGATCTTCAAGCACCCACTCCTCCAATCGATGTCTGCAAGTGCGATGTTGGCGACCTCCTCGGCACGGAGCCCGAGACGCAGGAGGACCAGCAGAAGCGCCCTGTCACGAAGGTTGCGGGGCCTCCGACCTTCACTGGCTGACCAGAGCGCGCGCACCTGTTCCGGTGAGAGTCCCCGCGGTAGAGAA
>Ga0209006_10005271_pt1 | contig 11743 bp, 8 predicted proteins | sample JacPin_JW_Ref_O2_FD_188567 | JGI IMG/M metagenome (GOLD analysis project Ga0209006, IMG submission 188567) | Forest soil microbial communities from Algoma, Ontario, Canada - Jack Pine, Ontario site 1_JW_Ref_O2 (SPAdes) (version 2) | ecosystem: Environmental > Terrestrial > Soil > Boreal... | reverse complement strand
AGGATGGTGCGGCTGTGACCGCATTGGCCTCCATGCCTTCGCGGCTATTGTTTGCTGACGATACGACGAAGGTTGCTACAGTGCGCGTGGATATTTCTGCTGCGCCGATTTCTTTCGATCCAGATCTGGCTCTTGGTTCTTCCATGGATATTCTTTCCCACGATGTGGTCGAGAAGATTTACACCGAGGAGATGGTCAAGCAGTGCCTGTCGGCGGGATGGGGACCGATCACATACCGGCAGAATACTGAGCTGAGCATTGCGGCGTGGCACTGGAATCCGAATGGAACGTGGAGCGATGTTGCCAACCGGCGCGGATACTTCAAGGGAAGCGCGGAATTGGGCGAACCGATCCGGCATTCGTATGGGTACCCGCTGCCGCGTCGTGGGACGACGCGGAATAACGGAGCGGAGCACGGCTACTCGCGGCTGACAGATGGAGATGCGGAGTCGTATTGGAAAAGCAATCCGTATCTGGCGGGCAAGTTTACGGGCGAGGCGGATGCGGCGCATCCGCAGTGGGTGGTGATCGACTTGGGCGCGCGTGAGAAAGTTTCGCACGTGCGCATCGACTGGCACCATCCGTACGCGCGCAGTTATGAAGTGCAGTATTGGAGTGGCCCGAAGGCGAAAAGCAAGACTAAGAAGAAAGAGATCGAAAATGTGCCGGCCCAGAATCCGATGGAGGCGCCTACTTCGGGTGCGTGGAATGCGTTTCCTGAGGGCGTGGTCACCGATGGCAAGGGCGGGACAGTTACGCTGCAGCTTGGATCGGCGTCGATTGCGGCGCGATACCTCCGGATCTGGATGACTGAGTCGTCGAATATGGCGGACACGCGGCCGGGAGCTACGCATGATCCCAGCGATCCGCGAAGTGCGGTGGGATATGCGATCCGAGAAATTTATGTCGGCACGCTGACTGCTAACGGCGAGTTTGTAGACCTGGTGCAGCACCGCGCCGATCAGAATCAGACTGCGACTTACTGTTCGTCGATCGATCCGTGGCATACGGAGTCTGATCTCGATAGTCGCGGCGATCAGACCGGGTTCGATCTGTTTTTTACCAGCGGAATTACGCATAACTTGCCGGCGATGATTCCGATCTCGCTGGTGTATGGCACGCCCGACGATGCGGCGGCGCAGATGGCATATTTGAAGAAGCGCGGGTACGCGATCTCCTACGTCGAGATGGGCGAAGAGCCAGACGGGCAGTTCATGCTGCCGGAAGACTATGCCGAGCTTTATTTGCAGTTCGCGACGGCGATGCATCGCGTCGATCCGAGTTTGAAGCTGGGTGGGCCGGTGTTTGAGGGCGTGAATGAAGACATCAAAGCGTGGCCCGACGCGCAGGGACGAACCTCGTGGCTGGGACGGTTTCTCGATTACCTGAAGACGCGCAACCGGCTGGATGACCTGGCGTTCATGTCGTTCGAGCACTATCCGTTTCCGCCATGCGAAATTGCGTGGGCCGACCTTTATCGCGAGCCGGAGTTGATGGCGCACATTCTCGATGTTTGGAGAAAAGATGGCCTGCCGGCGGACGTTCCGCTAATGAATACGGAAAGCAATGTGACTTATAACAACGCACAGGAGATGGCAGATATTTTTTCCGCGTTGTGGCTGGCTGACAGCGTGGGCGCGTTTCTAACTGCGGGCGGGGCGGTCTACTATCATTCGCCGATTCAACCCGAGCCCCTGCGGCCGGGATGCCGCGGGTACGGCACCTATGGCAACTATGTGGCGGATGAGAATCTGAATATCAAGACGTTTACAGCGCAATATCACGCGAGCCGGATGATTAATCTGGAGTGGGTCCAGCATCGATCGGGGGTACACAAGCTGTATCCGGGGGCGTGCGATTTGAAAGATGGCGCCGGACACACGCTGATCACGGCTTATGCAGTGGCGCGGCCGGATGGGGAGTGGTCATTGATGTTAGTCAATAAGGATCAGTCGAATGCGCACGAGGTACGGATGAATTTCAACGACGCGAGCGTTCAGAAAACGTTTGCCGGAGATATCTCGATGATGACCTTTGGCAGCGAGCAATATATGTGGAAGTCGGATGGAGTGAATGGGCATCCGGAGCCGAATGAACCACCAGTTAGGACGACGATTCCCGCCAATACGGCGGCGATCAAGCTGCCGAAGGCGTCTTTGACCGTGTTGAGGGGAAAGGTCTGAGAAATTCCCTGAGGGGCTAAAGCTCGCATCTTCTGCTGCTCTCAACGGCACCGGCTAAAGCCGTACGCCTTCCGAAAACCTAGCAGTCTCCTTCCCACTGTCATTCATCAAGATAGCTTTTGACTAACCCTACGAGGTCGTCCGAGCTGTCTCAAAATGAGCCTTTCCCATTTGGGTATAACTGCCAGAAAATTCGCCGCTGCCCCTTGACTTAGGGTAAAAACCTTGTCATAACTATTCGGTCCTACCGGACGGGTCTGGGGGTGTGTAAGTTTGGCAGAGGTGAGACTTCAAGAGGGAGAGTCCCTCGAGAACGCTCTCCGCCGGTTTAAACGCAAGGTGCAACAGGAAGACATTGTCAAGGAGGTTAAGAGACACTCCTTTTACCTGAAGCCCGGCGAGAAAAAGAGAGTGAAAGCCGCACTGGCCCGCAAACGCGCACGCAAGAAGACGCGCAAAGAGCAGGATTAAGCAGCGGAGTTGAATTCAGAAAGGCAATAGCAGTAAAAGAGCCGCTCTTCCCGGAGCGGCTCTGCTTAGCCGGCCCCCATCCTGGTTGAGCTGCAAGCGGGGACGAGTCGAGATTGCATTCATCTTCATTCATAATCGTAGGCTCCTTCGGCATCATAAGTCGGCGTAAATAAGCAGGATAGTTTGTAATCCACGCACCACTCAGGAGCGTGGCGGGCCGAGTCCAGGGGTAGTACCGAGGGGGAGCAGTACACAACCTGTGTTTCGGTGTACCACCGCAAGTTCTTTCCCCGCGGCGGCGCACAGAAAACGGGCTGAAGGAGCCATCCTCAATGGAATTTCAGGACAAGGTGCTGAAGTGTATCGACTGTGGCAGTGATTTCATTTTCACCGCCGGGGAACAGCTTTTCTTTTACGACAAGCAGTTCAAAAACGAGCCCAAGCGCTGCCGGACCTGCAAGACGAAACGGGTCGCGGTGCTGGGCGCGACGCCATCCTCTGGGCCAACCCGCTATACCAAGGTCGAAACCCAGGCCACATGTTCGGGCTGCGGGAAGCAGACGACCGTACCATTCCGTCCCACCCAGGGACGTCCTGTCTTTTGCCGGGAGTGCTTCCAGTCACGGAGAGCAGCCGCTTCCGCCTGACGCTCTAGCCGTGTCTTCGCCTGCGCGAGTGCAGGGAGAGGTGTGCTCGGCCGGGCGGTGATGCCAAAAATCCCCCACCCTGGCTAGGGCGGCCAGAAGTGAGGCACCCGTCCCTGCGCCACGCTACTGGGTTAACATAAGAATGTGCCCAGTTATTACGTAGAAAATTTCGGCTGTCGCGCCACGCAGGCGGATGGCGCGGCTCTCGAACGCCAGTTCGAAGAGCGCGGCCTGACTCGGGCTGATGCGCCGAAGCAAGCTTCCGTCGTAATCATCAATTCGTGTACGGTGACGGCGGCCGCCGACCAGGATGCGCGCGCCGCGATTCGACGCGTGCGCAGGCAGAATCCTGAGGCGCAGATCGTCGTCACCGGTTGCTACGCGCAACGAGCGCCAGAGGAAGTTGCTGCGCTGCCGGGAGTTAGTTTCGTAGTGGGCAATTCGCATAAGCATCAACTGGCGGAGATCACGCTGCGGGCGGAAACAGCTACGACATCTTTTATTCCGATTCATTCGCTCACGCCAGATCGCGAGAGACCGATCTACGTTTCTGACATTTTCGCGCACACGGAGCTGATTGCGGCTCCGGTATTCGATGCGGCCAATGAACGAACCCGGCCCAATCTTAAAGTTCAGGATGGCTGCGATAACCGGTGCTCGTTTTGCGTGATTCCATATGTGCGCGGGCAGAGCCGTTCGCTTCGACGAAGAGAAATTATTCGCGAAGTGAAGACGCTGGTGGATGCGGGTTATCGCGAAGTTGTCATCAGCGGAATTAATCTTGGCCGGTGGGGAAGAGACTTAGCGGTTGGCTCTCAGCTGTCAGCTTTCAGCGACGACCAACGACTGGAGTCTTTGATCCGGGATGTTCTGGCAGAGACCGGTCTGGAAAAGCTGCGCATATCTTCCGTCGAGCCGATGGATTGGTCTGACGAACTGATTTCGCTGATGGCATCTTCGCCCCGAATCGCCAAGCATGCGCATGTGCCAATGCAGTCGGGAAGCGATGCAGTTTTGCGGAGGATGCATCGCAAATATCGTCCCTGGCATTACCGCGAGAAGATCGAAAAAATTCGTGACGCCATGCCCGAGGCTGCAATCGGTGCGGATGTAATGGTGGGGTTTCCGGGCGAGACCGAAGACGAATTTGAAGAGACCCGGCGGATGATTGAAGACCTGCCGTTCACCTATTTGCATGTGTTCACTTACTCGGCGCGCCCAGGGACGCCGGCCGCGGAGATGGCGAATCAAGTTCCGGTGCGGGTGGCGAGAGAGCGGAATGGGGTATTGCGCGAGCTGGCCGCAAAGAAGAAACTGCATTTCATGCGCAGCTTTGTGGGAATGACGGTCGATGCGATCACATTGAGTGCCGACGGCCGCGAGTCGACTGAGGCGCTGACTGACAACTATCTGAAGTTGCGGTTGCGGGGACGCCATGAATCCAATCACTGGGTGCATGCGCGGGTCGAAGATGTGCGTGATGGCACGTTGCTGGGAAGCGTATCGGACGAGCCGGTCATCGATGACGTCACCCTCGAGATTCGTGCCGAATTCTCGGCTGATTGACGACCGCTTCGCAGTTGAGATTCAGCAGGTTGAGTCGTGCCATTTTGGGTCTCCTTAGTCTTTATTCTTTGGCCTAAATCTTTATTCGCCGCCGTCGGCAATTCGCGGCTTGTTATGATGGGAGCGATTTATTTTTGAGATCACAAATTGTGATCTCAAAGCGGGTGATGCCGAATGAATAAAACTGCGATTGTTCTCAGCAAAAAAGTCGGATCGAAGATCCTCGTGCTGCGCAATCAGAAAGTAATTCTCGATACAGACCTCGCCGAGCTTTACGGTGTTCCGGTCAGGCAGCTCAATCAGCAGATCAAACGCAATCACGCTCGGTTTCCGGCGGATTTCTCCTTCACTCTAACCAACGCGGAGTATCAACGTTTGAGATCACAATTTGTGATCTCAAACGTAGGTCGCGGCGGGCGCCGCTATCTTCCGCAAGCCTTCACCGAACATGGCGCGATCATGGCCGCGACGGTGCTCAACTCGAAACGCGCCATCGAAATGAGCGTCTTCGTGGTGCGCGCTTTTGTGCAGATGCGACAGGCCGCCGTTGTGAATCGACACGTCGTCTCAAAGCTCGCCGAACTCGAATCGCATCTCGACCGCCACGACGATGAGATTCAGGACCTTGTCGAAGCTATTCGAGAACTCATCGCGCCACTGCCGGCCAACAGCCGCCGCATCGGATTCGAAACTCCACCCGCGCCGGCAAAAACGCAAAGCAAAGCACTGAAGGCTGCGAAAGGATAATTCGCGGTTGCTGGCGCGCCGCATCTTCGAGCGGGACGCCCTTGGTCCACGCCTTGATGGGAACGCCATTCTCGGGCTTAATCACGTTATAAGTGTGTTCGGTCATAGTTTTCTACCTCTACATTCGAATCATTTTCCTCAATCAGCTGCGATACTCTCGCGCACGAAACCAATGGCGCGAACACGCACTGGCAAGTTGCGCGCTTCATAGTCGGTGCAATACAGCACATCTAATTTCATCGGACGCACGGTGCCGCTGTACGCGCAGGAGATCGCTCGACGTGCATTTGATGCGTACTGAATGTGCGCGTATTGACAGCCGGCACACAGTGTTGCTGGCTTAGTTGCCTGTGCTTTCCTGCGAAAGACCCGAACCGCTTCAACGAACACCTTGATCAAAATCATCACGATGACAGTCGGCATTGCGACCTCTTTCCTATCCGTACCGGTTATGTATATGGACCGCACTCGCTGGCTTTCAGAGCAAAACGCGATCGACGAGTCCGGAAGCCGAAGCATGCAAGGAGCCGCATTCTTCGGCGCGATTCAACCGATCTGCGTCCTGCTCCAATGCCAGCAGCAGGCCTTGGAACTCGGCCATGGTTTCTGCCGATCGAGACGCGTTTACAAATTCCCGAGCTTCAAGTTCCGAGGAACCCGGGAAAAACCGGCGATACAGTTCCACCTTCTGGTAGTCACTGGCTTTTCCCAGGTAAATCTTGTAGTCAATTCTTCCCGGACGCAACAGCGCCTGATCGAGCTTCTCGACATGATTCGTTGTCATAACGAACAGCACGCCAGTCGGAGCATGAAATCCGTCGAGCACATTGAGCAATCCCGAAAGCGTGACTCGACTGGGCGCATCTTTAGCATTCGCAGCCGCGTTGTTTTGCCCGTCTCCCGACTTTGCTTCGTCGCGGGACCGACCGGTTTGCATGCAATCGATGTCCTCAAACAACAGGATCGAAATTTGCCGGAACCTCGTCGACTGCGGTCAGGGACAGGCGGTCACGGAAAGGGCTTTCGCCCACTGAGGAGTCGAACCTCACAGCCCGAAGGCTGTTCACCAGAGAAGTATCCCTAGCCGATCACCACTGACCGGATGGCTGAGGGAAATTAACGGCAGCGGTGTTGTCGATTCACAGTCGAACGAACCGCGGCCTGCGCCACCCAGCTATATGTTTAGAGATTGAGCGCCTGGTGCAACCGAGAGAAGTTCGGTTAGCGCGACCGGAGCGACGCCCAAAAGCAATTCAGTCGAGGTATCGGCTGATATTGCCCGTTTAGCGTGTTATCTGCATTTTCTGCCAATGTGGGCGTCCTTTCGTAGAAGATGTTTGAAGATGACATGACTTCAAATTTTTTGCAACAGGAAAAAGGGAAACTTTTCGGAAGTAATTGCGAGTTAGTGAGATAAAAGTTTTGAGAAGCTGTTTACCGTTCGAAGATAAGAAGCAAAGTTACGCTAACTACGATGAACGTCCACAAGATCGTCGCGACGATAATTTCAATGCGTCTTACCTTAGGCGAACGCTTCGGAGCGTTCTTAACGTTCACGTAGATGCCGCGTAGCCTGAACCCCCAAGCGACAGCAAGAGCGATCCCAAGCGGTATGCGTACCGAGTTGGATTCTTGCCACCAAGTCTTCTTGTCAAAAACGAACGCAACGAAGGAGTGTGACCAGTTCATTTCTGAATTAAAAGCTACAAGGAAGAGAGCGGAATATTGTTAGACTGCGCAAACGCGATTGGCGGTAAGCGCCCCCCGATGGCAGTCCCAAGCAAATAACTCGAATTGTTAAGTAGAAGCAGCCGGGCCTGTAAGCCGAATTCTGTCCGCAACATTGCTGCTGCGGGACGGCCATTCCTCTGGGCCGCGCATTGCTGCGCGGCTCAAGCGACCTACCCGAAGGTTTGACGCACCGAGCCGGCACGTTCCCGCCGTCGCTCTGAGCTAGAGCGATGAGCAGTGAGCGGCTCCTAAAGCCTCGCAACTCATTGCTCATGGCTCGCTAACTCACAGCGACGGCGGGAGTTCCTCCCTATTTGGTCTTGCTCCGTGTGGGGTTTGCCCTGCCCGCGCGATTACTCGTGCGGCGGTGCGCTCTTACCGCACCTTTTCACCCTTACCGCGGCGTTGCCGTCGAGGCGGTATGTTTTCTGTGGCACTTTCCGTCCACCGGACTTGAATCCGGCGTCCCGGACGTTATCCGGCACACTGCTCTGCGGAGTTCGGACTTTCCTCTCCCCATGCCCGAAGGCACAGAAAGCGACCGTCCGGCCCGGCTGCCTACAGATTGATTATATCGGACCCGGCTTTTTTACCCGGTAGTGTTCGCAGGAGCTCCGGATGCCCGTAAAACGCGTCATTTTGGCGGAATTCGCTGTAGACTGGTAGCGGGGCGAAGGCGGCGTCTCTCCGTACGATCAGAGTTGTTTGTCTCACTCCCGAAACGCGATTTATGCATACTCTCGAATCCATTCGCATTGCGTTGCGTTCGCTGTGGGCGAACAAGCTCCGCTCCGTACTCACGCTGCTGGGCGTGGTGATCGGAGTGGCGGCGGTGATTGCGGTGGTGACGTTCGTTTCGGGCATCAACGATTACGTGGCCAAGAAAATTTTCAATCTGGGCGCGGATGTATTCATTGTCTCGAAGATGTCAGCGGTGGAGACGAATACCGAGCATTTTCTGGAGGCCGAGAAGCGCAAGAATCTTGTGCTCGAGGACTATGAAGCGGTGCGCGACGCTTGCGCTCACTGCGACTATGTCGGCGCGCAGATGACAGGCAGCGGCAAGGTGAAGCACGACGAGCAGTCGATTGACGATACAAACATTCAGGGCATCACGCCGTCGATTGCGAATATTGTCGATACCGATCTGACTTCCGGGCGCATGGTGAACGAGACGGATCTGGACAATCACCTACAGGTCGCGGTAGTGGGCACCGATATTGTGGAACATCTGCTTGGTGCTACTGATCCGCTGGGCAAAACCATCCGGGTGGATGGCTGGGATTATCAGGTGATCGGTGTCGGCAAGAAAAAAGGCAAGACGCTGGGGCAGAGCGCCGACAATTACGTGATGATCCCGATCACGGTGTATCTGAAAAAATATGGCGCCCACAACACGAGCATTGGAATTTGGGGAAAAGCGGCCGCGACGGGAGCGCCCCTGAATCAGGCGATCGATGAAGCGCGCGTGGCGCTGCGCGCGCACCGGCACGACCGTCCGGGCGACGAAGACAGCTTCGAGATCGAGACGAATGCGAGCCTGCTCGGTATCTGGTCCGGGCTGAGTAATACATTTTTTATGGCCACGATTGGCATCGCCGGCGTTTCGCTGGTTGTGGGCGGGATCGTGATCATGAACATCATGCTGGTTTCGGTGACGGAGCGTACGCGCGAAATCGGCATCCGCAAGGCTCTGGGCGCGCGGCGCGACGATGTGCTGATGCAATTTCTTATCGAGTCACTGGTGCTCGCGTTGCTGGGGGGCGCGATCGGCGTCTTGACTGGAACCGTATTCGCATTGGGAGTGACCGCGTTGATCGGGATGCCTTCGGCAATCAAGCTATGGGCAGTTGCGGCGGGATTGCTGGTCGCGGCGAGCGTGGGCGTTTTCTTTGGAGTGTATCCGGCACGCAAGGCGGCGCAGCTGGATCCAATTGTGGCGTTGAGGTTTGAGATGTAAGGATTGAATCATTGAGCCATTGAGTGATTGAGCCATTTGATACACGGCAATCTCAGTCGATGCGCGTTGTTCAATGACTCGATGATTCAATGACTGAATGACCCAATTCTCATGATTCGTAAAGACGAATTCGGCGAAATTGTTCAGATGGCGACGGATACGATTCGCGGCAACAAGCTGCGGTCGGCGTTGACCGTGCTGGGCATCGTGATCGGCGTCGGCGTCGTGATTGGTGTTTCATCGATCGGGCGTGGACTCGATGACAACGTGCGCGATCTGGTGGCGAGCATAGGATCGAACATTATCTTTGTCTTTCATCTTGAGCCATTCACCTTCGGACGCATGACCGAAGAAATGCGCACGCGCAAAGAGCTGACAGTTGAGGATGCGGAAGCAATCAAAGATTTACCCCATGTGAAGGCCGTGGCCATTGGGCTGCGCCTGTTTCGTCCCGAGATAGGAGTCGGCAGTTACGCGGTGAAATATCAGGGACGGAAGGCAAGAAACACAATTCTCGAAGGCGATACCCCCTCGTGGAAGGATGTGTTTGACGTTCCGCTCGCGAGCGGGAGATGGTTCAGCGATTTCGATGACCAGCATCACTCTTCGGTCGTCGTGCTCTGTTACGACACCACGCAGGAATTATTCGGAACTGAAGATCCGCTGGGCAAAGAGGTCACGATCGAAGGGCGATTATTTCAGGTGATCGGCACGGTGGGAAAATTCAAATCTGTATTTGGCGGCGGCAATGATCCCAACGATAATCGCGTTTTCTTTCCATTGCAGACTTTCAAGACGATGCATCCCGAGATGAAGCAGCATTGGGTCAGTGTGAAGGCCACGTCACATGACGACATGCCCAAGGCGATCGACGAGATTCGCGAGCTCATGCGGCGCAGGCGCAGAGTGGCGTTCGATAAGCCGGACAATTTTGCGGTATTCACTTCCGATTCGATTTCGGAGGTGTGGAGTCAGCTCACCGGCGCGCTGTTTGTCGGCATGTTTGCTATTTCGAGCGTGGGATTGATCGTGGGCGGCGTGGGCGTGATGAACATCATGCTGGTTTCGGTGACCGAGCGCACGCGGGAAATCGGAGTACGCAAAGCGATTGGAGCACGCAAACGCGACATCTTGCTGCAGTTCACGCTGGAAGCGATTATTTTGACTGCGGTGGGCGGAGTGATTGGTGTGCTCTTCGGCGCGCTTGTGGTGTGGATCATTCCCGCGATCTGGCCTTCGCTGCCGGCGCGCATGTCGTTGTTCTGGGTGACGTTCGGATTTTGTTCCGCGGCTGGAGTGGGCCTGGTGTTCGGAATTTATCCGGCGTGGAAGGCGGCGAATCTCGACCCGATTGAATCGCTGCGTTACGAGTAGAATCGCAGTCCGCAGCATTGTTCGCGCATGATCCACGTCGCTTTCAAAGTTTTTCAAATCGTTGCCGTCCTCGGATGCGCCTCTAGTTCTGTTTACTATCTGTTGTGCTTGTGGAGCGCGGCTGTGTTTCTGCGCGAGCGCAGAGCGGGCAACGGTGCCCGCGCCACGCAGGCCCATCCTCTACTTCCTCCTGTTTCGATCCTCAAGCCGCTGAAGGGAGTTGATCCGGAAATCTATTCGAGTTTCCGCAGCTATTGCCTGCAGGAGTATCCCGAGTACGAAATTATTTTCGGCGTCAGCGAGGCCGATGATCCGGCGGTTGCAAGCGTGCGGCAGTTACAGCAGGAGTTCCCTGATCGCGCGATCCGGCTCGTGGTTTGCGACAAAATTCTCGGCGCGAATGTGAAGGTCAGCAACCTGGAGCAAATGGTTGGCACGGCGCGATACGAATATCTGCTTGTGAATGACAGCGATATTCAAGTGGAGAGCGATTATCTGAAACGCGTGATTGCACCGTTGACGAATGAAAACGTTGGGATGGTGACCTGCCTTTATCGCGGAGTGGCTGCACATACGTTGGGATCGCAGCTGGAGTCGCTGGGCATCATGGATTTTTGTTCCAGCGTCCTGGTCGCGCGGCAACTGGAAGGTGGGCTGCGCTTTGGTCTGGGATCGACGCTGGCATTTCGCCGCGCCGATCTCGAACGAATTGGCGGCTTCCGCGCCATTGTGGATTATCTGGCGGACGATTACGAGTTGGGCCGGCGCATTGCCGATCTTGGGCGGCGTGTCGAGCTTTCGGATGTCGTTGTGGAAACGCATCTTCCGAGTTATTCGACGCCGGAATTCTTCGCTCATCAGTTACGTTGGGCGCGAGGCGTGCGCGATGCGCGTGCCGGCGGCTACTTCGGCCTGATTGCGACCTTCGGATTGATGTGGGCGTTACTTAATTTAATCGCTGCGCATGCGGCCCCATGGTCGTGGATGGTACTCGGCGCGGTTGTTCTGTTGCGTTTTGCTGTCGTATCGGTGGCAGGAAAGTTTGTCTTGCAAGATCCGCAACT
>Ga0209006_10005270_pt1 | contig 11744 bp, 8 predicted proteins | sample JacPin_JW_Ref_O2_FD_188567 | JGI IMG/M metagenome (GOLD analysis project Ga0209006, IMG submission 188567) | Forest soil microbial communities from Algoma, Ontario, Canada - Jack Pine, Ontario site 1_JW_Ref_O2 (SPAdes) (version 2) | ecosystem: Environmental > Terrestrial > Soil > Boreal... | reverse complement strand
CTTGTAGGCGCCGGTCACGCTGTGGACGGCGAGCTTGGCCAAGGACGCCTTCACCGGCCACTCAAACGGATTGATCGGACAAACCACCAGTACGGGACGGCGACCATCCCAGCCGACTTGCCGCAAAACGCTTTTTCCATACTCCGCGGGGCGCGCTTCGAAAGTCCAGGCTGTATCGGTGCCTAATTCGGTGGGCACGCCCAATTCACGCAGGACCGTGCGCGACTCTTCGTTACGCGTAATCACCAGAGAATTTTTGCAATAGCGGCCGCACATCCTGGCCAGCAGCGGGTCCATGTGGCCGGCTTCTCCGCCGTATCCGATCGAGAGTTTATTCTGCGCCGCCGCCAGACCGAGCGAACCGATCATCATCGTGGTCAGCGCGTTGGCGAACTTACTTTTGAACATCGAACCTTCGCATGCCACCACGCCGTGATATTTCGGGACTTCGCTGGATAAAAACGGAGGAAAAATATCCGGCAGACGAACTTGTCCGGTGTTTTCGAAATAGCCGCGGGAGCGATCGAAGTCGAACGTCATGGCGGTGAAATCCACGCGATCAGCGCCCAGAATGTGCCGGATTTGCCGCAGCATTTCTTCGACGCGAACGTCGGAGCCCATATTGCGCGTACCGTTGTAGCCGGCAAAGAGCAGCTTGAGCTTTTCGCCGGGCTGCCAAGGAGTACCACCGCCGAGCATCCAGGCTACTTTTGCGCGCTCGATGTTGCCGCTTACCCAGGCTTCCAGCATCAAGTCCATCATGCGGCGTTACCTCCCGCCGCCGCGGGCCAGGGCTTGTACTGATATTCGAAATTGTTCTCGCGGCTGAACTTCAGAAGCGGAAAGCTGTATTGAGAGAACGGAACCGGGGAGCGCCCCAGTTCGGATATAACCCGCGTGTTGTCGAAGACCGTGTTCCACACCAGATATGGCATGAAGACTTTCATCAGCGACGCGCCGTAGCCAAGCGGCCCCTTGCGATTGGAAAGAAAATTGACGGAACTGGCGAAAGGCTTCTCTGTGAAGGGCAGGAATACAGGAGCACGCTTCTGCTGCGCGGCAGCAAGGGCGGTCGTCAACTGCCGGAATGTTTGGGACGCGATGCCCGACGATAGATGATAAGTGTCGTGCTGCGGCTGATCTTTTTGGTGCAAGGTTGCGATCGCGTCGGCAACGAAGTCCACATTCACGATGTCGATCTTGTCGGTGGGACGAAATGGCAAAGCCGGCAATCCTGCGAGAAAGACAAAAGCTTTCACCATGTCGAATTGCGTGGTCTCGGAGTGGCGGCTGTCGCCGAGCACAATGCTGGGGCGAAAAAAAGTCTTAGGCGTGTCCGGCAGCAGAACCCGCGTCATGTGCTCGCAGAATTTCTTGGTGCGAGCGTAGGGATCATAGTCAGAGCGATCCCACTCGATGGAGTTATCTTCGGTGACGACTTCGTTGCTGCGCTTGCCGGCGACGGCTACCGTGCTGACCTCGCTGAAACGGCGTAGCCCGTGATAGTGTTCGGCCTGCCGCGCCAGGGTTAACACTTCGAGCGTGCCGCGCAGGTTGACGTTCAGACAACTCTTTTCAGATTTCCGGTTCAGCGATGCGGCGCAGTGAATCACCGAATCGGTGGTATGAACCAGGCGCTCATACTCATCGCGGCTCAGGCCAAAAGCGGGAGACGTCAGATCACCCACGAAAACTCGGATCTTCGTTTGCAGGTACTCGTAGAAGCGGGGGAAGTCGAGATGCAGTTGCAGCCCGCGCCACAGGCGCAACTGCGCCTCCTGCGGGTCACGCGCACGCACCAGCAAATTCAGCGCGGCTCCGTGGCCCTCCAGCAAATTGGCGGCAACGTGCGCGCCGATGTATCCGGTCGATCCGGTCAGGAATATCGCCACGTAGCTCCGTTGGTCCCGGTCTTCAGCGTGTCGCCGTTGGCGGGCGCGAGTTGAAAAGTGCGCGGCGGACGCGCTTCGAGTGGCCGGCCTTCAATCAGAGGATAAGTCCAACGACGCAGGGCCGGAATGTGAATGTTGATCCAATACTCCCACCAATCAAGGGAACGCGTGTCGTAGGCGAATTCGGCTTGCTCTTCCGGCACGAGCGCGTAAGTAAGTTTCTCGATATTGTCCGCGGCGAAGTCGTGCTCGTGGAGGAGAATGAACGGCTCGAAAAGCTCGATCAGTTTTTCCACGCGCTCCAGATTGCGCTCGGTTTTCACGAGCGGAGCTTTTTTCAACGGCAGCGGCGACATGGCGCGTTGAATCGACTTGACGATGGCTTTTTGCGCCGGCGCCGACATCCGGTTGTAACGCTGCTTCGAAACTGGAATCGCGTCAAAGCGCAGGCGCAGCCACGATTCCAATCCCTCCTGCGCGCGGTAATGCTTGCGATGTGCGAGCGAAGTTAACTCGATCGACCGGCCCATGTCACATGGATTGGTAACCGACGTCGCCAGTTGATAAAGCGAATCATGGCGGCGTTCCATCACTGCCGCGGCGATGAGAGTCATCCCGGCGCAGACCGCATCCACGGGAATGATATCGAGCCGTTTGCTCTCTCTCGAAGGCAATTGCCGGAAATAAGTTCCAAGAAGATAGGAGAGAGAGGCAGAGGTGTTGATGCCTTCATTCCATCCACGGAACGGCTTCGCAACGGAGGTTTCAACAATCGCCGGGCGCACCACCGCAATCGGCAGCCCGGCGCCACGCTTGGCGATCAGCGATTCGGCCAGGCTCTTGGTGAGGGTGTAAGTGTTGGGCCAGCCCAGTTCTTTCGCCCGGCGCGTGCCCGCTTCGGTGAGAGCGGTCTTCAGCCAGCGAACGCGATTCTTGCGAACCTGATTCTCCAGCGCTGCACCTTGCAGGTCTTTTGCCGCATGCTCTTTGGCCATGGCCTGCATGCGCAAACCGGACGTGACTTCCTCGCTCTCAGATTGTGCGTCGACTTTCTTGATCAGTTCACGCAGCGCGTTCCACTCTCGTTCCGCATCGAAAGCGGCGAGACCGCGCGGATTGTAGTTGGGAACCAGACTCTCGCCGACTCTTCCATCCTGTTCGCCGGCAACGTAGCAGGTGGAAAGATGCAGCAAACCGGCATGATCTGATTTTCTGACGAACTCCACGATGTTCACAGCTGCGTCGGTGTTGCTGGTGAGCGCATCCCGCAGATCGGGATTGAAATCGGTCAGCCCTGAGCTGTTGATGATGACGTCAAGATTCTTCAGCAGACGCCGCGATGCCTCGGGAGCAAGCCCTAAGTCGGGCTGGGTGACATCGCCTTCGACGATCTCGATTTTGTCCTGCAAGAAAGCGGGGAGCCGGCTTCCATAGCGCGCAAACAAAGGATCGAAAACAGGTGACTCTTCGATCATTTTCTCGAAACGACGCTCGGCTGGATTCGACTTCTGCCGCCGGATCAGGAGATAGATTTTTTCCACGTTAGGCAAATCCAGCAAAGTGTTTGCCAGCCAGACTTTGCCAATAAAGCCGGTCACACCGATCAGCATGACATGTTTGCCGGCGAAGGCGTGCCGCACGGAAAAACCTTGCGCCTGCTTGCGGCCATCGAAATGGACGATCGGCCGCTCGAGCACAGCGTGCTGACGCTCGGCAGGACCGACGGCTCCGCGCAAATCTTCGATAGAAACGTCGAGATGCCTGGCCAGCGTTTTTGGGGCTCGCCGGCCATCGGGCATGTCGTCACGCAGACGGGCGAAGACTCCCCGCGGACGAATCACCGGCTCAAGCAGGCGCCCTGTGGCCGTGCCGTCGCGGAACTCCAGGCGATTAGAAACGATCCGCCGCACACCGAGATGCTGTGCCAGCGGGCGCATGATGTGGTCCAACGCCTGACTCACCAGAACAACATCGGCGCCGGACTGCACCAACTCCCGAACCTTCTCCACTCCGCCGATCTTCAGCGTGGGCTTCAGCTTGTAGAGGAAGTATTCTTCGCCAAGAAGGTCGAGGCGGTCGCGGGTCACGCCGCGCAAGGCGGTATGCACTACTCGTGTGGCGAACTTGCGGTTGGTAGAGTAAAGAAAGGGGCGCAACAGGGCCATCAGAAAAATCAATCCGCGGCGGCGAAAACGATCGGTGAACGTTTGCGCATTCCACGTAAAGAACGCCACCGGCCTGACCACCGACAGGGCTAGAAGGCTGCCTTCTACCCGCCAGTAAACGGTGGGACCTGCACCGGGATTTTGATTTGTTTCTTCCAACATGCTCCGGGTCTCACAGGGGTTAGCTGCAGACCAGATCAGACGAAGTTTCTATTGTAAACAAATGAAGGAGCAGAGCGAAATCCCTGGCCGGAAAATCACGCGGCGACGAATGCGGTCGGCAAACGCCGCCATGTACCGGGGTTTATTTCGCTTGGTCATCGCCCTGGGGGCGTCCCACGACGAGGGCGATCGCCCCACTCAAGGCCACGGTGGCGGCAATGGCCAGGAGTCCGCCGCGGAATCCTCCGTTTGCTGTGCGGAACAGTCCGATGATGTCAGGACCGAAATATCCCCCCAGGTTCGCCAGAGAGTTGATGACTGCGATTCCTGCCGCCGCGGAAGGGCCGGCCACCTGGGCAGTTGCCATCGCCCAGAACGGCCCAACCATCGACTCCGCGCCCGCTAACCCAATCCCGATGCAGGATACGACAACAATCGTTGAACTTCCATAACCGGCGGCCACCAGCGCGGCTGCGCCGGCAAAGGCCGGCAGCGCCACGTGCCAGCGACGTTCGCCGGTGCGATCGGAGTGATTGCCAACCACTACCATGATGACGGCGGTGGCGATGAACGGTAACGCGCCCACGATGCCCGTCCAAAAATAAGTCAGTCCTGAGAGAGATCGGATCACGGTCGGCAGCCACAAAGTTACCCCATACATCGTGCTGGAGACACCGAAGTAGACCAGAGAAAGCATCCAGATGCGAGCGCTGAACAGGACCGACCAGAAACTTCCCTTCGCCAGATTCGACTCCGCTTGGCGTTCGCGAGCCAGCGTTTCCTGCAGCCACGTTTGCTCGCCGTCTTTAAGCCACGTTGCGTCTTTAGGCGTATCCGGCAACGTGTAAAAGACGATGATGCCGAGAAGAATTGCGGGCAGGCCTTCGATCAGAAACATCCATTGCCAGCCTGCAAGGGTGCCCTGATGCCCGAGCAGTGCGCCGGAGATCGGGCTCCCGACAATGCCCGCGATCGGGTTGGCCGTCATGAACCAGGCCACGGCGCGAGCGCGAGCGCGGGCCGGAAACCAGCGCTTCATGTAGAAAATCATGCCGGGGAAAAATCCGGCTTCGGTTGCGCCAAGCAGAAAGCGCATCCCGTAAAAGCTGATGGGCCCGCGAATGAAGATCATGAGGCAGGAAGTAATGCCCCAGGCCACCATCAGCGCCGAAATCCAGCGGCGCACGCCGAACTTTTCCACCACGATGTTGCTGGGGACCTGAAAGAGAAAATATCCAGCGAAGAAGATGCCGGCGGCGTGGCCATATACACGATCGCTCAAGCCAAGCTGTCCGCGCATTTGCAAGACGGCGAAGCTGACGTTGATGCGATCGAGATAAGCGACGATGTAGAGCAGAAACAGAAACGGCATCAGCCGCCACATGAGACGGGAGACGACGACGGATTCAGAGCGGAGTGTTTCCGGGCGATCGATTTCCACGGTTGGTTCCAGGTTCTTCGTAAGGCGAATGCAGGCGCGATTCTACGCTAAGGCAAGTTTCTGACGAATCGCGGCGATGATCTGTTGCGGGGATGCGTCGATTTCGACGGTCACTGCGTTTTCTCCATCATTCGGCTCTTCCAGATCGGCAAACTGGCCGGCGAGAATCTGTTCGTTGGCGAAGTGCCCGTGCCGGGAATGAAGACGCTCGGCGATTAGAGTTCGGCTTCCTTTCAGATAGACGAATCGCACTTCCGATCCGACGGCGAGTTCCTGGCGGTAGAAGATTTTCAAGGCCGAGCACGCCAGCACAACGTTGCTACTTTGGGCGATCCAGTCTGCGATCTGATCGCGAAGAGCGCGCAGCCAGGGACGACGATCCTCGTCGTTGAGCGGAATGCCTTGCCGCATTTTCTCTATATTCGCGGCTGGATGAAAGTCATCGGCATCTACGAATGTCCAGCCAAGGTTATCGGCCAGCAGACGGCCGACCGTCGTCTTGCCTGAACCGGTGACGCCCATCACGATGACGATCATGCGCAGACGATCATGACAGGAATTCGCACTTTACTTCGCTGCGTACGTTTTCTCCGCGCCCGTGCGGCTGTTGGCGACTGTGAACGAGCCATCGGCATCGGCGGAAACTTTGATGTACTTGCCTTCGCAGTTTTCCTTCACATTGGCGATGCGCTCGTCGGCGACGTTGTGATCTTTATCGGATCCGGCAGCGTAGTGCAGCTGCCACAAATCTTCCAGACCCGGAGAATCGTTCACGATCTGCCAGGCGGCGGGGCTCGCGCCTTTGCGCGGACCGTTGTCGATGATCGCAACCCGCGGGTGCAGCGCCCAGACCAGAGCTTTTGGATTGTCGAGGTCCGCGCCGTGGTGAGTCACGAGAAAAAGATCGACTGTGCCCAGAAGATTATTCGGGCAGGCGAGCTGCAACTCTTTTTTCTTGGTCAAGTCGCCAAGATCGAGAAAGCGGAAATGGCCGTAGGTGAGCATGATGCCCACCGAGCGCGCATTTTCAGTGTTGTCTTCTGCGGCGGCTGATTCTTTCGCGCAATCTTGGTTGGCGACCCCGGCTCCCGGCTGCGGGCTGGTGACGAGGTCACCGGCGGACGACAATACCTGAACTTCAACGCCCTTCAAGGGAAGTCCCCACCCCGGCTTGACGACCACGTGAGCGTGCCCTGCGATTGCCTTTTCATAGGCGGCGTAGTCGGTCCGCGTAACTTCCGAGTCTTCGAGATTGGGGCCATGATCGACGAATGTTCCAACCTTGATTCCGTCGACCAGTTGCGCCACGCCGCCGACGTGGTCGCGATGATAGTGCGTGATCAGGACATAGTCGAGTTGTTTGAGTCCGGCCTGATGCGCCGCGGCCATGATACGGTCGGCATCGCGGCCTTCATATCCGGGCCAGCCAGTGTCGATCAGTAGTGACTGACCCGACGGAGTGATGATGAGCGTCGATTGCCCGCCCTCGACGTCGATGAAATAAATTTGCAAGGATTTTGCACTCGCGGGCGCCGGAGCCGAATGGATAGGCAAAACCGCGAAAGACGCACAAAGGCAGAGAATGACTGATCGGACAATACGCATCACTGACACCTGCCGGAGAGATTGTGGAAGATTATGCCACGGTGAGAGGAAATGCGAAGCCGGATGTTTTCCTCAGGGGAGCAGCGATTGTTGAGCGAGCCATGCGATGCAAGTCAACATGCGCCAGTTCATCGTAAAATCTTTTGAAGGTACAAATTGATCACCGAAGATCCTCACCGCAGATTCAATGCATTGACCAATCAGTGGGTGTTGGTTTCGCCACATCGCGCGACGCGACCGTGGCAGGGCGAAGTCGCAAAGGTAAAGACAGAGGCAGGGTTAGCCTACGACCCCGACTGCTATCTTTGCCCCGGGAACGCGCGGGTCGGCGGAGTCCGCAACCCCAAGTACGATTCGACTTTCGTATTTGACAACGACTTCGCCGCGCTCAAATCGCAAACCTCGGCAGAACGCTTCGATCTCGACGGCAAGGGACTGCTTGTCGCCGAACCAGAGCCGGGGATTTGCCGGGTCCTGTGTTTTTCTCCCCGGCACGATCTCACGCTGGCGTCGATGCCGCTGCAACAGATCGAGGAAGCCGTGCGGGCGTGGATGGATCAATTCCGCGAACTAGGCGGCATGAAGATCATCCGCCACGTGCAGATCTTCGAAAATCGCGGCGCGATGATGGGCGCGAGCAATCCGCATCCGCACGGCCAGATCTGGGCGACTGCGTCGATACCAGACGAACCGGCGAAGGAACTCATCGCGCAGCGGGCATACATGCGGTCGCACGGCAGCTGTCTGCTATGCGACTACATCCAATTGGAAAGACGTGAGCAAACGCGAGTGGTCTGTGAAAACGAGGGATTCGTTGCGATGGTGCCCTTCTGGGCGCTGTGGCCGTTTGAAATCCTCGTATGCAGCCGCCGCCACATGGGCAGCATGAACGAATTCTCTTCGGACGATGTCGGATGTCTCGCAGCGATTCTGCAGCAGGTGACTTCCACTTACGACAAAGTCTTCAGCGTTCCCTTCCCTTATTCGATGGGCTTTCATCAGTCGCCAACGGATGGAGGCGATCACGCCGAGTGGCACTTTCACGCACACTTCTACCCGCCACTATTGCGCTCGGCGACGATCCGCAAATTTATGGTGGGATTTGAAATGCTGGCGACGCCGCAACGCGACATTACGCCTGAGACGGCCGCCAGCCGCCTGCGCGAACTCGCCGGCGGAAAGCCCTAAGATCGGGCCGATCGCCGGCGATGAATCTTCTCAAAGGCGCGAGTCGCCGAAACACAAAACTACGGAAGCGGTTGCAACGCCTCACAGGCCGCTTCGCTGGCAATACCGGCCCCAGTCGGCTGCACGCGAATCACGGCATCCTCGAATGAACAGAAACTCCGAATACCTGTCTGATTCACCGTCACTGGTATAGCGCTGGCGTAATACTGGGTCGCCGGAGGGCCGCCTGCGCCGACCGCGCTGAAGAGATATCCGGCCTTAGTGCCACTCGCGAGGTCGCTGGCGATCACGCAGCCAGTGGTCGAGCTGGGCACGCACGGGCTCGCTCCACCAAGATTGCTCAAAGCCGGAGCATAACCCACGTTTGGGTAGGCCGAGTTATAGGTGATCTCGCCCGTGTTGATGGTTCGAATCGAAGCCACTGCCGATGACTCGTTGGCCGACATGCGGGCCCGCAATAAGTTCGGGATTGCGATGGCCGCGATGATGAGAATGATGGCAACCACGATCAACAACTCGATCAGTGAAAAACCTTTTTGCTTTCGCATGGAACTAGTCCTCCTACCCCAGAATAAGACGGGCAACAGCTTACCATTGAATTAGCCAAAATGCGCGGAAATCCGCTAGGGACGGGCGGTTTGGGCCGCCTGGCACCGGAACAATCCGAGCCTCTAGACCATGTGGGTCTCAACATTTACTATTCCTCTTCCATTTCACCAGTTCCATCGAGCTTCTATCGAGCCTGGAGAGCCACACCACACTCATGAGACCGAAACGAGTCACAATTCTTGCAACTTTTCGTTTACTTTTTTTTCTGGCGATTTTCTTCCTGGCTGTCTTGGCGAACGCCCAATGGGTGCCGCTCAACCCGGTAGTCTCCTCGCAGAAGCAGCCGGATGGCGTGCTTCTCACCATGAAAACTGGGACGCTGAAGCTGCAGGTGTGCTCGGATTCGATCGTCCGCATTCAATATTCGCCGACGACTTCCTTCGAAACGCATGCCAATCCGGTGGTGATGAAGAAAGAATGGGAGGGTTCGCACTGGGAAATGCAGTCTGCCAACGACTCGGTAACGCTGACAACCCCCCGGTTGAAGGTCGTCGTCACGAACAAAGACGGCAACATTCTGTTCAGCGATGCCGACGGTAAGAAGCTGTTCCAGGATTTCGGGCGCACTCTAACCCCGGTTCAGGTCAATGGCGAGAATACTTTTCATGCGGAGATGTTCTCGAACCTGTGGGGATCGGAAGAGGCTTTCTACGGCCTTGGGCAGCATCAGGCTGGGGTCTGGAACTACCGCGGCGAAGCGGTCGACCTTTCCCAGGACAACACGAACATCTCTATCCCCATGGTTCTGTCGAGCCGTGGATATGGAATTTTCTGGAATAACAGTTCGCGCAGCCGCTTTAACAATCGTTTTCTCAGCGCGTTTTATCTCAGTTCCGAAGTGGCCGATGTCGTGGATTACTACTTCATGTACGGCCCTGAATTCGACGATATCGTGGCCGGCTATCGCGAGCTGACCGGCACTCCACCGTTGTTTGGGAAGTGGGCTTATGGCTTCTGGCAGTGCAAGAACAAGTACCAGACACAAGCCGAATTGCTCGGCGTGGCGCGCAAGTATCGCGATCTTCACATTCCCGTCGACAACATCGTGCAAGACTGGTTCTGGTGGTACACCATGGGCGAACCGGTGTTCGATAAAGCACGCTATCCCGACCCCAAGGGCATGATTGATGAACTGCACAACGAGCACATGCACCTGATGATTTCATTCTGGCCGTATTTCCGGCCGGGCACCAAAACCTACGACGAGATGGACAAGCGCGGATTTTTTATCGATAAAACCAAAGTTGCGGGATTTCATCCTGCGGGCCAGGCTCTTTACGATGCGTTCAATCCTGAAGCGCGAAAATATTATTGGAACTTGATGGATCAAGCGCTGTTCAAGATCGGCGCCGACGCCTGGTGGCTCGATACGACCGAACCGGAAACCGAGGGACGTGAAAACAACATCCTGGTGACGAACAAAAATGCGATGGGCAGCGGCGCGCGCTATGCCGACCTGTTCCCACTGATGACAACGACTGCGGTGTACGAAGGGCAGCGCGCCACATCGAGCGAAAAGCGCGTATTTATTCTGTCGCGCTCAGCATTTGCCGGGAGCCAGCGCAACGCTGCCGCGGTGTGGTCTGGCGACGTGAATTCGGACTGGGTATTTTTGCGCAAACAGATTCCGGCGGGTCTGAACTATTCGCTCTCAGGGTTGCCGTATTGGACCACCGACATCGGCGGTTTCGTCTCCGGAAATCCGGACGATCCTTCGTATCGCGAATTATTTATTCGCTGGTTTCAGTTCGGCACGTTCAATCCGCTGCTGCGGGTTCACGGCACGCGCTCGACCGATCAGAATGAACTGTGGTCTTACGGAGCCGACGCGCAGAAGATCTTAGTCAGCTTCGATCGCCTGCGTTACCGCATGCTGCCGTACATTTATTCGCTCGCCTGGAAGACCACGCACCAGAATTACACTCCGATGCGCGCGCTGGTGATGGACTTTCGCAACGATGTGCGCGCGGCAAATATTGGCGATCAATTCATGTTCGGGCCCGCGCTCCTAGTCAATCCGGTCACCGAACCGGCGGCTACCAGCCGCCATCTTTATCTGCCGCCGGCGAAGTGGTTTGATTTTTGGACGGGCGCAACGTCAGACGGCGGTCGCGCCCTTGACGTGCCGACTTCGCTTAATCGCCTGCCGCTGTTTGCGCGCGCCGGCTCGATCCTGCCTCTTGGGCCGGATGAGCAATGGGCGAGCGAGAAGCCTGCCGATCCGATCGAAATGCGCGTGTATCGCGGCACGGACGGTGACTTCACGCTCTACGAGGATGAAGGCGATAACTATAACTACGAAAAAGGAACCTACGCGACGATTCCCATGCACTGGAATGATGCTGCGAACGTGCTGACCATTGGCGACCGGCAAGGGCAGTTTCCGGGGATGTTGCAGACGCGTACATTTCACGTAGTGTTTGTCGGGGAAAATCACGGAGTCGGTATCGAACCGACAGAGCAACCGGACAAGGTCGTCCAATACTCGGGAACGAAGACCAGTGTGACGCCCTAGATACTCTCCTTCGCTTTCCACAAATAACAAAGCCGGCCCGATAATCCGGGCCGGCACAGGGTGATTAAGGAAAAACCGAGGCCGCGGATCATGTCCGCGGCCTCTGCTTTACTGATTCACTACTTGCTTGATGGCCGGCGAGGTGCTTCCGGACAGGTTTGAACCGC
>Ga0209006_10005269_pt1 | contig 11745 bp, 18 predicted proteins | sample JacPin_JW_Ref_O2_FD_188567 | JGI IMG/M metagenome (GOLD analysis project Ga0209006, IMG submission 188567) | Forest soil microbial communities from Algoma, Ontario, Canada - Jack Pine, Ontario site 1_JW_Ref_O2 (SPAdes) (version 2) | ecosystem: Environmental > Terrestrial > Soil > Boreal... | reverse complement strand
CTATTTAGGCCTGTATTCGCAATATGGTATTGACATTTTGTGGATATTATTTGAATAATTCTATTTTTAACTGTATATTTTTGAGGAAATTGGTAGATAAATAAATAAAATTTATTTAAATTTTATTTATTTAATTAAATTTTATTTATTTGAAATCACCTTTAGAACAATTTGATTCTATAAAAATAATTCCAATTAATTTTATAAATATAGATTTCTCTTTTTATCATATATTATTACCCTTTATATTTATAAATTTAACTGTTTGTATTGTAATAATATTATTAAAAAATAGTAGTAAACTTATACCTGATGTTTGACAATATATCTTAGAGTATGTGTATATATATATATATAATATAATAAAGATACATATAGGATATAGGGGATATATATATATCCCCTATATCTATATAATGTTTAACTTTGTATTATTATTAAACCTATGTGGCTTAATGCCTTTAGGTGTGGCTTTAACTAGTTACTTAGTATTAATATTATATTTATCTTTTACTTTATGTTCAACAATATTTATTTTAGGCTTAATAAATCAAGGACTATTTTTTTTAAAACTATTTATACCACAAAGCCCTTTAATATTATTAATAATATTAATACCTATAGAAATATTTTCTTATTTTATAAGAATGTTTAGTTTAGGAATAAGATTAGTAGCAAATATTTTAGCTGGACATACATTAGTGTACATAATAGCTACATTTTTATCAAAATTAATAGTAATTAAACTATGATTTTATTTAATATTTTGTATAATATTATTATTAATTTTAGGTTTAGAATTTTGTATAGCTTTTTTACAAGCATATGTTTTTACTACACTAATATGTATTTATTTATCGGAAGCATTAAACAAAAAAAATCATTAATAAATACAAAAAAAATAAAAATAAAAATAATAAAAACAAATAAAAAACAAAAAAATCATGATTTTTTTGTTTTTTAATCGTTGATTTTGTTCAACAAATCATAAAGATATAGGAACTTTATATTTAATTTTTGGTTTAATAGCTGGGTTAATAGGAACCTTTTTTTCAATCTTAATAAGAATAGAATTAGCTTATCCTGGCAACCAAATTTTAAATGGTAATTTTCAATTTTATAATGTAATTATTACAGCGCATGCATTTATAATGATTTTTTTTATGGTAATGCCAACAATGATAGGAGGATTTGGAAATTGATTCGTACCTTTAATGATAGGAGCACCCGATATGGCTTTTCCAAGACTAAATAATTTAAGCTTTTGATTATTGCCACCAGCTCTATTTTTATTATTAAGTTCAAGTTTAATAGAAACAGGAGCAGGAACAGGTTGAACAGTATATCCGCCGTTAAGCGGAATTTTATCTCATTCAAGTGGTGCTGTAGATTTTGCTATTTTTAGCTTACATTTAAGTGGATTATCATCAATTTTAGGAGCTATTAATTTTATAGTTACAATATTCAATATGAGACTTCCAGGATATGGTATGCATGCAATACCATTATTTGTATGGAGTATTTTAGTAACAGCAATACTATTATTATTATCATTACCTGTTTTAGCAGCAGCTATTACGATGCTTTTAACAGATAGAAATTTTAATACATCATTTTTTGACCCTTCTGGTGGAGGTGACCCAATATTATATCAACATTTATTTTGATTTTTTGGACATCCAGAAGTTTATATTTTGATTTTACCAGCTTTTGGAATAATTAGTCATGTAATTTCAGATTATTCTCATAGAGCAATTTTTGGTTATTTAGGTATGGTTTACGCAATAATTGCAATAGGATTTTTAGGATTTATAGTTTGAGCGCACCATATGTATACAGTTGGTTTAGACATTGATACTAGGGCTTATTTTACAGCAGCTACAATGATAATAGCGGTTCCTACAGGAATAAAAGTATTTAGTTGACTTACTACAATGGCAGGAGGGTTTATAGAAATGACTGTACCAATGTTATTTGCTATAGGTTTTGTTTTTTTATTTACATTAGGAGGAGTAACTGGGGTTATTTTAGCAAATGCTGGAATAGATATAGTTTTACATGATACATATTATGTAGTGGGCCATTTTCATTATGTTTCATCAATGGGAGTAGTTTTTGGGTTATTTGCTGGATTTTATAATTGAATTGAATTAATTGCAGGGGTAAAATATTCTGAGTTATTAGGCCGTTTTCATTTTTGATTAACTTTTATAGGAGTAAATTTAACATTTTTTCCTATGCATTTTTTAGGTATAGCTGGGATGCCTAGAAGAATATCAGATTACCCTGATATATATTGAGCCTGAAATTGCGTAAGTTCAGTAGGATCTTTAATTTCAGTTTTTGGTATAATAGTATTTTTATATATTGTTTATGAAGTTTTAAAAAAAAAACATAAATTTGTTCAAGTTTATTATAATAAATATTTAATAATATATATGGATCCACAAAATAATGTTTGAAATCCTTATATTTTTTTAAAATATAATTTTTTAAAATATTCAAAATTTAATCATATTATATTGGATTCTTATATAATAAAATTATTTTTTGATTATTTTTCTTTTTTATTTTATATATATGACGAAAAATTTGATATGTTTGATAATATAAATCAATTACAGTTTTATGTAGATTTAAATAATTCAATAAAAAAACAATTAATAATATTTTGTTTTATAATATACGTATCAAATGAAAGTTTTAATATAGTTTGGAATTTGAAATTAATGTATAGTGTTAATAAACACCTATTTAAAAAATATAGTAATAAATTATTATATTTTTTATTTTTATGTTTATTGCGTAAAGAAACTTATAAATTATATAAAAATTTATGTTCTTAATAATAATATTTTGTTTAATTATTTTACTTCTAAATATAGAAGTTTTATTTTTTAATGAAGAATTAATTATATGTATAACTTTAATTTTATTTTTTTATTTATTTTTTTATAATTTAAAATTAATTATAAAAAAATATTTTTTTTATAAAATTTGGTATATATATTTTGTATTTAATTATTTAATTAATTTAAATATAAAAGTTATTGCTATAACTTTAAAAAATATTAAATTATATAATAAAAATAATAAATTATTATTTTTAACAGAACTTTTTTTATTTTTATCAAATAGTATATTTTTAGAAATTTTTAAATTAAAAAAAAAACAAAAAAATATATTAAACATGTTATATATAACATGTTTAATATACATGTTTAATATATTTTTTAAAAAATATATATTAAAGAAAAATTTAAAGTTAGCTTTAGAAATAAAATATATAATATTATATCGTTAATTTTATAAAAATTTTATAAAATTAACGATATAATATTATATATTTTATTATTTCTCAAGTAGATTTAGTAATTAATTTACCTTTATTGTATTGATTTATAATTATATTTTGTTTTTTTTATATATTAATGTATATATATGTTCTTCCATTAATATATTCAAATTTAAAAGTAAAGCAATTATATTTTTCAAATTTAATGAATAATATCTGTATATATAATTTATTTTTAGAACTTAATAGTTTATTTGATTTAAACTATTTAAAAAAAATATTAATAAAATTATCTAAAAATATTTTTTTTATTAAATTAATTTTAAATTATAAAAAAATGTTAATATTAATAAAATAATATTATGTCTTTAAAATATTATCCATATAAAATAATAAATAAGTCGTATTTTAAGGTTGCATTAAAAAAAAAAGTTATATATAAAGATTATATTATTTTTGTTAATAAGGATATATTAAAGTTAATTAAATTAAAAGAAAAAATAAAAATTTGTACTTTAAATTCTAATTTAGTTAATAGTTTATTTGATAACAATTTTTTTAATTATTTTAATACTTTAATTTTAGCCACAAATAATGAAAAAGTTTTTTTAAATTTATTACAAGAAATTTCTGGGTTTTGTTTAATTAGTTATAAAAAAATATTTATCAATACAATTGATTTTTTTAATTTATATACTAAATATAACAATAATCATAAAAATATATATATATATATTTATTTATTACCTATAATAATAATATATATTTTATTATATATAGTAATAAATAAACTATATTTATTACTATATATAGAAAATTAAAATTATTTAGAATATTTAGTATTAGTTGTTCATGAGTAATTTTAGGAGCAGCATCTAAATTAAAAGTTAAAAAGGAGATATATGAAATATAATAAGGAAGGAAAAGCATGAGGAGATAGAATAATAAAATATTTATATGAACAATAAACTTAACTAATTTAATTATTAAAAAATATATAACTAATTTAATAATTAAATTAGTTAAGTTTATTAATTTTTTTTAATATTTATTTAAATTTTTTTTGTAATATTTTAATTTCAAATTTAAAACATTTTGGATTATTATCAAAAGGAGGGCGAAATTTTTTAGGGCGGATTTGCGTAAAAGGTAGGGGTGGTAAAAAAAAAAGAATTTATAAATTTATTGATTTTTTTAGAAGAGTTAATTTATATGGTATTGTTTTAAAAATTTTATATGATTGTAACAGAACTTGTTTATTAGCTTTAATTATGTATGAAAATGGTTTATTTTCATTTATTCCAGCAACAGAAAATTTAAATATAAATAATTTCATTTATTCAGGTATAAAACCTAAAAAAGATATATTAATAGGATGAGCATGTCCAGTAAAAGATATAAATTTATTTACGGTTATAAATAATATAGAATTAATGCCTTTTAAAGGTGCTACTATTGTTCGAGCTGCAGGAACGGGGAGTTTATTGATAGGCAAAATAAAAGAAAAAGCTTTGATTAAACTAAATTCTTGTTGAGAATTAAGAATAAATAAAAATTGTATTGCATCAGTAGGTCAAGTATCTAACTCAAATAATAAATATAAAATAATAGGGTCAGCAGGTAAAGCTAGAAATTTAGGTTTTAGACCTAAAGTTAGAGGCGTGGCAATGAATCCATGTGATCATCCGCATGGAGGTGGTAATGGTAAACATTCTCCTCCTGTTGCAGCGGTGAGTGCATTTGGAAGATTAACTAAAGGTACTCCTACGAAAAATAAAAAAAAAGATAGAATAAAACGAAGATTGTTTAAAAAAATAATATAAATATGAGATCTAGTTGAAAATTACCTTTTATTCCAAAAGTATTTAATAAAAAAAACATTTTATTTGCTTTAAATTATTATTATTTAAATAATAATAATTTAAGATGTTTTACTATACCATCAACTTTAATAAATGAAGAAGTGTATATACATAATGGCCGTTTTAGTACTGTAATAACTATTATACCTAAAATGGTTGGTCATAAACTTGGTGAGTTTTCTGTAACAAAATCTTTAGGTAAAGCTTTTAGGGTTGCGAGTGAGAAAAAAAAAAGAAAAAAGAAAAGAAAAAAATAATGGGACATTTAATAAATCCATCATCAATGCGTTTAGGCAGTTTAAATTACTGAAAAGATTTAGTTTATATAAATAAATTGTATTATCCGGAATATTTGCACATGATTTTTAAAATGAGATTATTTTTGATTTCTTTTTTTACTTTCAGAATATTTGAATTAAATGAAATTATTTATAGTCATTTTAATTTTATGCGTCAAAATAAAAATTTAATTGTAAAAATTTATTTATATAATGGTATGATTCAAAATTTTATAAATATTTATTTTTTAGAAAATAAACTGTATTGAAATAATTGTTTTAGAAATCAAAAAATAAGAGATAAGCATGATTATTCTTTTTTAAATATATTTGTTATTATTTTCTTTGTTTTATCAATTAAGGATAAATCATGATATAAATTGGTTTATAATTTTAGGAATATATTTAAAAAAGCTAAAGTTGTATCTTTAAAAAATATTTTTTTAAAGATACAACTTAAACAAAAACGTGCTGTTTTATTTTTACTTTATATAGTTTTAGTTTTAAAATTAAAATATAGAATTATATATAATTTTAATCTAATTTTATATACGTTTGTAATTTCCTTAATAAAAAATATTTATATTAAACATGTATTTAATATAATAAATATGTTTATTATAAATGTTTTTTATAAATATTTTTTATTAGATTCCATAATAATTAATACTTATATTATTTCAAACAATAATTTAAATGCAAATTTTTTAGCAAGGTTTATTGCTAGAAAATTAAAACAAAGTTATACAATTAAAGAAATTATGAGACCAATAATAAAAGATTTAAAAACGACAACAAAATTAACTTCTAATAGAAATAATTACTATAAATATAGTAGTTATAAAACAAAATTTGTATTTATTATTAAAAATATTATAATTATATATAATAAATTATATAATTTTTATTATGTTGATAGCAGCTGTTGAATGTCACCTTCAATTTTTTACAATATATTTTATATAAAATATATTATAAAAAATTATTTAAAACGTAAAATTTTAATATATTTTTATTTGAAAAAAACTGAATTTTTACATAGTTTTAATAAATTTAAATTGTTTGAAATTATTTTATATGATTTTGAATCATCTATAAATTTATATTTTAAACAAAAATCAACAGTAATCTTATTTATTTTAAATTATTTTATAAAATATAATTATTATAACTATAGTTATAATAATTTATTTCATTATATAAATTATAATAATTTAAAGTCAAGAATTAAGCCAATAAATTATGAAGATAATAATATTTTAGGATTTAAGTTTCATTTTTTAGGAAGATTTAGTAGAAGACAGCGAAGTTCTTCTATTTGATTTATAGAAGGGAAAATGCCCTTAAATACTTTAAAAGCATCTATAGAATATGGTTATTATACTATACCTTTATTAAATAGTAGTATAAGAGTGAAAGTATTTATTTACCGAGGGAATAATTATTCTGATTATTTATTTAAAATAATTTAAAATTATGAATAACAAGGAAGTATTATATTCGATAGTGTCGATTAAACATTTTAATAATATATATATTATTTCTAATAGTTGCATGATAATAAGACAAGGAGAAAAAATATATTTATTATTTCTAAGCACTTACTTAATAGAACTAATTTTAGGACTTTGTAAAACTACGGACTATTTTAAAAAATTTAGGAATTCAAATATAAGTTTATCAGATTACTTATTTGAAATTGTTAAGTTAATGCTTAACAATTTAGATTTAAATATAGATCAAATTATTAATGAAGATAGACTTTTTGGATCTTATAAAGTTATGACGTGATGAGAGTGAGAACATACTTACTATCATGATAATAAACTTATAAAGTTATCAGATTGAGAACATGCTTATTATTTTGATGAAGAACTTATAAACTTATCAGATTTAGAATATACTTACTTTTCTTATAATAATTATAAACTTATAAAGTTATCAGAAGAAGATTTAGAAATTTTTTTAAAAGATCCTAGAAATTTTTTAAAATTGTTAACTAGTGAAGATCTTGATATTTTATTAGATAAATCATTTTTATTAGATGATTTAATTAATAAAGAAGATTGTTTGGATGAGGATGAAGTAAATTATATTTTAGAAAATATAGATTTTATAGAAGATGTTATTACTTTATATGTAATTAATAAAAAAATTGATAAAATTTATTTGCAATACTTATTTTTAGATTCATATTTAAAAAATAATAACTATGATATAAATTTTATTAAAGTAGTTAAAGTTAATAAGTATAGTTTAAAAAAAAAAAAGTATATAAAAAAGTTATTAAAAGCATATAATTATTATAAAAACATTTTAAATTTAAGTAATAAAGAACAATTATATTCTTTTTTTATTAAACTACATGAAACAACAACCCAGTAAATTAAAATATAAAAAAAATCATAAAATTAGGAAATCCTTTTTTTATTTAAAAGAACAAAAAAAATTTATTCCATATTATGGCAATTATTGTTTAAAGGCTATTGAAGCAGGCAAACTAAATTATAAACAAATTGAAGCTTGTCGTAAAAGCATAAAACGTAAAGTAAAAAGATATGGGGAAGTAAGTATAAGGGTATTTACATCATATTCAATTACAAAAAAATCTGTAGGCATTAGAATGGGAAAAGGAAAAGGAAATCATGCTTTTTGAATTTGTAACGTTAGGGCAGGACAAGTAATTTGTGAGGTTTCAGTAGTTAATGAATTAAAAGCATATTTAGCATTAAGTAGTGCGGTAAATAAATTACCTATTAAAGTTAAATTAGTTAGAATAAATTATTAAAAAAAAATGATTCAATTAGGTTCAATAGTAAAAGTTACTGATAAAACTTCTATAGTTTTAGGCCAATGCATTAAGGTTTTAAAATCATATAAAAATAAAATAGCTTCAACTGGAGATGTGGTTTTAATTACTGTTCAATGAGTAAATTCAAAAAAATTTATGTTATTAAAACCAAGATTACAAAAAAAATATTTAAAAGGTACAATACATAGAGCATTAATTATTAGATCAAAAGTAAATTTTTCTCGTGGTTCAGGGATTTATTTAAAATTTGAAGAAAATTCAGTTATTTTAATAACAAGAACCATTGTTCCTGTTTCAAATAGGGTTTATGGGCCCGTTTTAAGAGAAATGTGTATGCAGTGACCATCATTAGGATGCGTAGCTTTATGTATAATATAATTATGACTAATTTAGATTTTTATTTTCATTATAAGTATGTTTTACGTTTTTTATTAATTCAAAAACGAGGGTATAAAAATACGCATATAATTCCAGAGTTGACTAAAATAAAAATTTACTTTTCTGTTAAAAATTTAGTTGATTTAGATGATTTAAGGGGATCAAATTTTTTTTTTCTTTTTAAATTTTTTTTTGGTAGATTAAGTTTTTTTACTAATTATTCTACTAAATTCTCATTAAATGTTTTATATCATAGTTTTAATATACAAACTATTATAAAAAAACGTGATATGTATTTTATTTTAAATTTTTTTTTTTATGAGTTAGTTCCATTTTCTAGGAAAAGTTATTCTGCTTTTAATCCTAAAAAAAGTAATTCAATTACTTATATTTTTGAAGATATGAATATTTTTTTGGAAAAGAAAACGCACCCAGGATTTTTAAATTTAAAAAATAATTTAAATATGAGATTTTTTAATTCAGGATATTATCATAATAAAAAATGATTATTTAAATTGTTTAAATTTCGTAAAATATAATGGCTGTATTTTGATATAAAAAAAATCAACGTAAAAATTTAATTAAAAATGAAATGAATAAGTTAATAATAAAAAGTTTACTTTCAAATAAATTTTTTGGTTATAACCAAAAAATTTATTTAGGTAAACTTTTTATTAAATATAAGAAAACAAGCTCAATATCATATTATAAACGTTATTGCGTTATTACAGGCAATAGCAAATCTATTTTTCAGCAATTTAAAATGGTACGTCATTGATGTAAATTTTATGCATCTGATGGATTTTTGGTAGGAGTTAGAAAAGCATCTTTTTAAGATATGGCTAATTTTATAATAGGTGATTTAATTTCAAGAATTAAAGTAGCTTCTAAGGGTCATTTAAAACAAATAAATGTTTTAAATACTAAAATATCTATAGATATTTTAAACATATTTTATAAAATGGGATTAATTAGGGGTTTTAAAATTAATTTAGGGTTTATTGAAGTTTATTTAAAATATTATCAAAATAAACCAGTATTTTTTGATATCAAATTAATTTCTAAACCAAGTAAAAAAGTTTATTGATCTTTAGAAAAATTAAGTTTTAAATATAATTTAAATAATTTTGGAGGTTTTTATATAGTAGCAACCTCAAAAGGATTAATAACTAGTAATGAATGTTTATTAGGTGAAAAAATTTCTGGTAAAATTATATTAAAAATTTTTATTTAATTATGATTATGAAAAAAAAAAGTTATATATTTTCTAAAAAAATTAGTTTATTTTATTTTAAATCTTTATTGGTTTTGGTAAGTGATAATGGATATTTTATTTTAAAATTACCTAAAATTTATTATGAAAAAAAGTATACAGAAAAATTAAGCTTAATTTTTTTAAGCTATTATCATTTTCAAAGCTTGTTAAAGTCTATTATAACAGTTTATGATAGACTTATTTTATATTATTTTTCTCGTTTAAGAATGAAAGGTTTAGGATATAGGCTTAAATGTATAAGTGAATCTTTATATAAATTTTATTTTGTTTTTGTAAACTTTTATTATTTACACGTCCCTCCATCCATTATTTTTAAAAAGAGAGGCAAAATCCTTATTTTTTTTAGTAGTAATTTTTGAGTTTTACAAACTCTATTGAGTAAACTGGTATTGTTAAAAGCAACAATACCTTATAAAAAATCAGGGTTATTATTTCCAAAAGCAATGGTTATATTAAGAGTAGGTAAAAAAAGATTAAAATAATGAATAATCAAATAAAACTAGTTTATAAAAATAAAAGATTTATTATTTATATAAATAATAGAATATTTTTTATGCAAGTAGTTTTAAAATCAAATAATAAAAGTTTTAGTAATCGTATTTATACTTTATATTATGTTTTTAAAATTATGTACCGATTTGGGTTAGCTGGGCCAATATCAAAAAAATTAGGTTATTAAATTATGTTTTTATATAAGCAAGTATTTTTAAAGGAACATGTAGAAGTTAGGGATTCATTAAAAATTATTTATGGAGTAGGGAACTATAAAAGTTTTTTAGTATGTGTAAGATTGGGATTTAGTTATCCTTTTTCGGCTGATAATTTAAATCATTATAATTTTTTATTAATTTCATGTTTTTTAGATGAAATTACTTGATTAGAATATAGGATAAAACAGGTAATTTTGCAAAATATAGATGATTTAATATATATTGAAAGTTATAAAGGCTTTAGACATAGGGATGGCTTACCTTGTAGAGGTCAACGTACAAGGTCAAATGCGCGTAGTTGTAAAAGTAAAAAATATTAAAATGAATAAATCAATATTTTATTTTTCTAACGATAAAACTGCTATTTTAGTTTTAAATAAAAGTTTTTCTAATGTGTTTATTACAATGTTAGATTTAAATTATAAATTTGTTATTTGTAAGTCTTCTGGAGTTTGTCATTTAGGTAATCAAAAAAAGATTAAAAAATCTTCGCAAATTATTGAAACCATTATCGATAATTTTATAAGCATTTTTGAATTATATGACATTAAACACTTTAATATTATTTTAAAAGTTAAATTTACTAACCATGTGGTTATTTTAGTTAAAGAATTAACCGATAGAGGGTATATTATAAAAAGATTTTTAAATAGGATTAGGGTTGGTCATAATGGAATGCGTGGACGTAAATTTAGAAGAGTATAATTTGGAGTAAAATTAGTACAATTTAAGTGCTAATGTGTTTTTTTGGTCTATATGGATTTAAAATTTAGATTTAGTTTTGGGGAGGTATAAATAATCATATAAATAAATAAAGGGATATTATCAGTAAAAAAAAAAATATATAATATATTTATTTCTATTGTATTTAAAATTTATTCTTATTTAATTAAAATTTGGAAATTAGCTATTAAACATATAAATTCTTTTATTAATTTCTTATATTCTTATTTATTTAAAAATATTTCAGGAAATAACATGTATTTATCGGCAATTGTAATTTTTGGGAAGGAAATCTCCCCTTGGTGAATAGCTGGAGGAGTAGGGACAGGTGTTGTAGTAGCAGGAGTAATAATATATATGAGAAATCATAAAGATGATGACCCCAATTTTAAAATACCTAAAATAAAAAAT
>Ga0209006_10005268_pt1 | contig 11745 bp, 11 predicted proteins | sample JacPin_JW_Ref_O2_FD_188567 | JGI IMG/M metagenome (GOLD analysis project Ga0209006, IMG submission 188567) | Forest soil microbial communities from Algoma, Ontario, Canada - Jack Pine, Ontario site 1_JW_Ref_O2 (SPAdes) (version 2) | ecosystem: Environmental > Terrestrial > Soil > Boreal... | reverse complement strand
GCGCGTGCAACTCGATCGCACCGCTCCGAGAACCCCGCGCTTCAATATGCCATTCGAACTCGGGTTGGCCGTGGCCTGGGCGCGGGAGCACCGCGAGCACAAATGGTTCGTGTTCGAGTCGAAACAACGGCGGCTGAATAAATCGCTGAGCGACCTCGACGGCACGGACCCCTACATTCACGACGGAACCATTCGCGGCGTCATGCGCGAGGTATGCAACGCGTTCGTCAGCGCGGGTAGCCAGCCGACTGTTCCGGCGATGATGAAGATCTATCGCGAACTGCATCGCAGCCAGCCACAAATCCTGCGAAATGCCGGAGCAAGTTCGTTGTTTACAGCCCGGGTATTTTCCGATATGTGCCTACGGCCGCGGCCTTGCGAAGTAAGTATTTGGAGAGATGACTTTCACAGTTGAATCCTCATGCTACGTCAGTCATCGGCGCTGACGGTGGATTCTCCGGCGGGCGCGTGGGCCGCGGCGATTTCCTGGTCCTTGTACTGCAGCTGATACAGCTTGTAGTAAATGCCGCGCTGGGCGAGCAGTTCCTGGTGTGTGCCCATTTCGCGGACCTGTCCTTTGTGCATGACGATGATCTTGTCCGCGCGCTGGATGGTCGACAATCGGTGAGCGATGATGAGCGATGTGCGTCCGGCAACCATGCGGTCGAGTGCGTCGCGCACTTTGAATTCAGTCTCGGTATCGACGCTGGATGTCGCTTCGTCGAGAATCAGAATCTTCGGTTCGTGGGCCAGGGCGCGGGCGAATGAGATCAGCTGCTTCTGGCCGGTCGAGAGCGTCGAGCCGCGCTCGCGCACTATTTCATCGAATCCCTTGGGCAGCGCGCGGATGAAGTCGCCGAGATTGACGTCTTCCGCGGCCTTGGCAACCTGATGATCTTGAATGCGATCGGTGCCGAGGCGGATGTTGCCGCCAATCGTCCCGCTGAACAGAAACGGATCCTGCAGCACGACGCCGAAGCGGCCGCGCAGATCGGCGAGATCCATGTCTTTGACGTCGACGCCATCGATGCGGACTGTGCCTTTCTGTACATCGTAAAAACGCAGCAGCAGCGAGATGAGCGTGGTTTTTCCCGCGCCGGTATGGCCGACCACGGCGACGGTCTCTCCGGGTTCGATGGCGAAAGAGACATCACGCAGAACCCAGTCGGGCGTTGCGGAAGAATCGGGCGAGCCTTCGTTCGGAACGTCACGGTAAGCGAACCAGACATGATCGAATTCAAGGCGGCCGGGTCCGTCCGGCGTCTTGGTAACCGCGGGCGATACGATCTCGGCCGGCGTGTCGACCAATTTGAAGATGCGTTCGCTGGCGGCCATGGCCGATTGCAGCGTGTTGTATTTTTCGCTGAAGTCCATGATGGGACGAAAAAATCGCATCGCATATTGCGTGAATGCGATCAGCACGCCCAGCGAGGCTGCGGTCGCGACGACATGGAATGACACCAGGGACTGGCGACTGAATTCGATGGTCAGGCCGCGCGAAACCAAACCGCGCAGAATGTCCTGACCGCCGTACCAGAAGACGCAGGCAATCGCGATGGCCGAGAAAAAGTCGACTACCGGATAGTAGACGGAGTAGGCGAGGATCGCGTCTTTGAACGCGTCCATGTGGCTGCGATTGATTTCTGAGAAGCGCTGGTAGGCCTTGCGCTCGCGGTTGAAAAGTTGCAGCACAACCATGCCGCTGACGTGCTCCTGCAGATAAGAATTGATGCGGGCGATGGCCGTGCGAATGCGGCGATACGAGTCGCGCACCTTGTCGCGGAAAAGTTTGGTCGCGAACACGATGAGCGGCAGCACGGCGAAGGTGATCAGCGCCAGCTTCCAGTTCATGCACAGCATGATGCCGAGAATGCCGGTGAGCACGAAGATGTCTTCGAAAATCGATACGACGCCGGAGGTGAACATTTCATTCAAGGCGTCCACGTCGGTGGTGACGCGCGTGACCAGGCGGCCGACCGGATTGTGGTCATAGAAAGCCACGTGCATGCGCTGCAGGTGGCGGAAGATCTGGCTGCGCAGATCGAACATGACCTTCTGGCCGGTCCACTGCATGAAGTAGGTCTGCAGGAACTCGAGCACGAACGTGAGAAGCAGCAATCCGAAATAAATGGCGGAGATTTGCGCGATGCCGGTGAGCGGGCGCGGGCTCAGCCAGTGCCACAAGCCGGTTCCGGCACCGGGCACGGGCGCTAGATAGCGGTCGACTGCGACTTTGACGAGGTACGGGCCAAGCACATCGCAGAAAGATTTGATGATGATCGCGGCAAGCGCGATCGCCACCTGCCATCGGTAGGGACGCAGATAGGTCAGCAGCCGCCGCATGAGGCGGCTGTCATACGCTTTGCCTAATACCTCTTCTTCCTGGGCCATTGCTTAGTTCGGCAGATCAGAGTCGACGATCAGTTCGCCGCAGCGACTCAAAAGCGCTTTCCAACAGGTTATCTCAAATAGATTGTCGAAACAGGCGCGAGGATGGAAAAGGTTTTTGTGCGAGAAACCGGCGCAGAGCAAATGGAAGGGCCGGGTGGGATAATCAGAGTGTGCCTCTGGGGATCTACATTTCTGTGCCGTTCTGCCGCACCAAGTGCAGCTATTGCAACTTTGCCTCCGACGTATTTTCGCGGGCGGTGTTCGATCGCTATGTGAATCGCGTGTGTGAGGATATCGCCGATGCGCCGCGGATCACGCAGCAAGTCGGCGGACGGATCGAGACTGAAGTCGATTCAATCTTTCTCGGCGGTGGAACGCCGACGGTGCTTGATCCAGCGCAGCTGCGGCGAATGTTCGACGCCGTGCGGGCGCATTTCCGCGTTGCAGCCGATGCGGAAGTTACGGTCGAGTGCGCTCCGGGGACGCTTTCGCCGGCGGTTCTTAACGGGTTGCTGGCCTGCGGCGTGAACCGCGTCAGCTTGGGCGTGCAGTCGTTCATTGACCGCGAAGCGGCCGCGGTGGGGCGGTTGCACAAGCGCGACACCGTAATCGACGACATTGCGCGGCTGCGCGCTGCCGGGATTACGAACATCAATGTCGACCTCATCGCAGGGCTGCCGCATCAGACGGCCGAGAGTTGGATCGAGTCAGTCGAGGCGACGATCGGCACCGAAGTCCCGCATTCCAGCGTCTACATGCTCGAAGTCGACGACGATTCGCGGCTGGGCCGCGAACTGATCGCAGGTGGAACACGCTACCACGCGCATTTCGTTCCCGACGACGAAGCGACCGCGGATTTCTATCTCGCGGCTTGCGAAAAGCTATACACGGCCGGTGTGCAGCAGTACGAGATTTCGAACTTCAGCCGCGCGGGATTCGAATCGCGCCACAATCTTAAGTATTGGACACGGCAGCCGTATCTCGGCTTCGGCGTAGACGCGCACTCGATGCTGGCGTCGTCTTCGGCTGGAGTTGAATCCATCCGCTTCGCGAGCCCTGATTCGCTGGAAAAATATGTTGCCGGCGCGGCGCACGAGCGTACTGTGGTCACGGACGCAGCGGCATTGGAAGAATGTTTCTTTTTAGGTTTGCGTTTGAATCGTGGCGTTGATCTGCGCGACATCGCAGATCAATTTGGCTGCGAGGCTGTGGCGCAGGCTTTCCCCATCATAAAAAAACTGGAGTCTGATGCATTGATCGACGCAGGCGGGAATGTTACGCGGCTTACGCCGCGGGGAAGATTATTCTCAAACGACGTGTTTGAGGCATTTCTCGGAGTCAGGGCTTAGAGCGATTGCGGTCCCGTCGACTGCACCACTTGCGTATGCTGACGTAGGGTCCTTCGAACTGGCTTTGCCAGTTCTCAGGATGACAATCGGAGTTAAAGCGAATTCCTCTAGTCGCCTAGATCGCTTCGGCGAGTGAAAGAGAAAAATCCCAAACCATCCGGTCGGTTGGCGAGTGCGGGCAAGGCGTCACTTTCGCCAGTATTCATGCTGGTTAGCGCATGACCGTGCTTTTCTTCCAGAGGTAACTTTTTCCCTCTGTCCCACTATGTTCTAATCGAAATTTCGCGATGTAGTTCTGCGCTGGCGCAGGAGGCCTCTTGGATTTTCAACTCAACGACGAACAACTGCACCTGAAGAAGACGGTGCGCGAATTTGCCGAACGCGAAATCAAGCCGAACGTCATGAAGTGGGACGAAGCCGGCGAGTTCCCGCTGGCCACGATCAAAGAGATCGGCAAGCTGGGATTGTTGGGCGCGATTTTTCCAACGGAATACGGCGGCGCGGGCATGGGATACGTCGAATACGTCACCGTGATCGAGGAACTTTCGCGCGTCGACGGATCGGTGGGCATCATCGTGGCGGCGCACACTTCGCTCTGCTCGAACCATATTTTTCTTGCCGGCAATGAAGCGCAGAAAAAGAAATACGTCAGTAAGCTGGCGACCGGAGAATTCATCGGCGCGTGGGGATTGACCGAACCGTCGTCGGGCTCCGACGCGGGCAGCGCGCGCATGACGGCCGTGCGCCGTGGCAACAGCTGGGTTCTGAACGGCACCAAAACTTTCTGCACCAATGGCCACTACGCCGATGTGCTCGTCGTGCTCGCCGTGACCGATCGCACCGCGCACACACATGGCATCTCGGCATTTCTGGTTGAAAAAGATACCAAGGGATTTCGTCCCGGAAAAAAAGAAAACAAGCTGGGCTTGCGCGCCAGCGACACCGCAGAGTTGATCTTCGAAGACTGCGTGATTCCCGCGGAAAATCTTGTCGGCGGCGAGGGGCAGGGATTTCCCGACGCCATGCGCGTGCTCGATGGCGGGCGCATCTCGATTGCGGCCCTATCGCTGGGCATGGCCGAGGGCGCTTACGACGCGGCGCTGAAATATTCGAAGCAGCGCAAGCAGTTCGGCAAGGCCATCAGCGACTTTCAGGCGATCCAGTGGAAGCTTGCCGACATGGCAACAGAGATCGACGCGGCCATGCTGCTCACCATGCGCGCGGCCTCGATGAAAGATGCCGGCATGAAGACGACGCAGGAATCTTCAATGGCGAAACTGTTTGCCAGCGAAGTCGCCGTGCGCTGCGCCAATGAAGGCGTGCAGATTCATGGCGGCTACGGATTCATCAAAGACTATCCTGCCGAAAAGTTTTATCGCGATGTGAAGCTGTGTACCATCGGCGAAGGCACAAGTGAGATTCAGCGGCTGGTGATTGCGCGGCAGTTGCTGCGGGATTAGCTCTCAGCTGTTAGCTATCTGCTTTCAGCCCTTTAGCCACACGCACCAGGCGAACAACGACCAATAGGTTGAGGCCAACGCGACGAACAGGCACGTCAGCAGTGCGTGGCCGATGACGAACTCTTTCCCCTTCGGCCAGTCCGCGTGCGAGAAGTAGAACGCGTCCACTAGAATGCGCGCGGTCCAGTAACTCCCGATAAAGCACGCGAGTCCCATCGCGGCACGGTCGCCGCGCAGCAGTTCCGCATGCAGCGCGAGCGTCAGGGCGCCGAACGCAATGATCGTGAGGACAGTAAAACCTCCCTGCACCCACAGCAGCTTGCGGTTGAACGGCATGAGTTGCGCCAGGTCCTGCTTCCAGCGCAGGCGTGATGGAACCTGAAAGCTGGCACAGAGAATCACGAAGTGGCCGGCGCCGGCCAGCCACAGAGCAAGGTCGAAGAGTCTCGGGGCCAGGGTGTCGGTCATATGGAACGGTTCTTCATACGGCGTGAATTGCGCGCATGAAAGGCAGAATTATCCGCAGCACAAACAGCGGATGAAATAACCAGAAGGCCGGAGCCGCGGTTACGACGAGAAGAAACATCCATGCGACGAGTCCTTTCTGCAGCCCAAGTTGTTTGCCCAGGTTCGAGCGTTCCAGAGTGACGCCAAGTCCCTGCACGATGAAATACAGCGTGGGCAGGCCATATCCTCCGCGAGCCGGCAGAGAGATGACGAGGTCGTGAATCAGTCCGGAGGCGGCGAACACCATGAGGCCCGCCGCAGCTGGGCCGATGCGTCGATGCAGCGGCCGAAAGATAAGCATGTAAGCCAGTTGGCGGAACCCGAGATTCCAACGCTTGCCCCAGAATTCGCTGAGAGTTTTGGCAAGGATCGGCTTCGACATGATCGGTTGCGCCATGACACCACGCGCCTGCCAAAAGAGTGCGATCACGTGGAAGCTGCCGAAGTGCAGGAGAAAGATCAGGCCGAGAAGGCCGACCCATCCACGAAGCAGAGCAAGTTGTTCGGGGATTTGGCGCGCAACCATCCATAGCAACGCAATTCCCAACGCCGTCTTCAAAGATGCCCAGAGCCATTCTCGAGGTTTAGGAGCGGGCGGCGCCTGTCCTGAGTCGAGGAAAATCTCCGCATCCATCCCGGGCCACGCCGCGAGATACGCGATCGAACGGCCCGTGCTATGCGCAACAAGAGAGCGCGCTTGCCACCACGTGACCCATTTGAGTCCAAGGAAGATCGCGAACGACAGCGTCCACATGAACAGCCAGGCGGGCATGCGACCGCGGAAAAAAATCGTAAGCGCGGGGAGAGCGACGAGTGGCGGCCACGCCAGCCAGGAGGAGGAATGGGTTAAGGTGCTCTCGGCTTGAAGACTGGTCGCCACGATTGGGCCGCAGTTTCCTCCGTCGTTGGTTTCAATCTATCGCGCGGCGGACTCGCGGACAATTGGCACCGAAACTTCATTCGCGGCGAAGTTCATGATCGCGCTGAAAGTTTCAGTTTAGAAGTCGGTGCTTTACACTGGCAGCTTGAATCGCGATCTGCAAACGTGGATTGGGGAACTCCGCTCGGGGGATGTACGCGCGCTGGCCCGCGCGATTTCGATCGTTGAGAATCGCGCGCCGGGATCGTCCGATCTGCTGAAAGCGTTGTTTCCGCATAGCGGGCGTGCCCGCGTGATCGGGCTGACTGGTGCGCCCGGAGCGGGGAAGAGCACGCTAGTGGATCAGCTCGCGCGATGGTACCGGTCGGTTCAAAATTTCCATCCCGGCGCGCACGAAACGCGAGATAACGATGGGGCAGCCAAGAAAGCTAAGAGCGTTGGCATCATCGCCGTCGATCCCACCAGTCCCTATACCGGCGGGGCGATTCTGGGCGATCGCATTCGCATGCAGGAACATTTCTCCGATCCGGGGATTTACATTCGCAGCATGGCGACGCGGGGATCGTTGGGCGGCCTGGCGCGGACCACGGCCGATGTTGCCACCGTGATGGATGCGGCTGGGCGCGACGTGATCCTGATTGAGACGGTCGGCGTCGGGCAGGATGAAGTCGATATCGTGCGGCTGGCGGAGATCACGGTCGTGATTCTGGTGCCGGGCATGGGCGACGACGTGCAATCGATCAAGGCCGGGATCATGGAGATCGCCGACATTTTTGTGATCAACAAGAGCGATCGCGACGGCGCGGAAAATGTCGAGAAAGAAATTCGCGGGCTGCAGTCGCTGGCAATGCGCGGCGATGGCTGGACGCCTCCGATTGTGAAGACGGTTGCCAGCGACGGAACCGGCGTGGACGAACTGGCCGATACGATTACGGAATATGAGGAGTATCTGCAGAAAGAAAATCGGGCGTTGAAAAAGAGCGTCGAGAACTGGCAGGAGCGGCTGGTGGAGATGCTGCGCGACTCGATGCTGGAAAAAGCGCGGGCACAACTGGGAGATGGAAATCTGGCGCGGCTGGCGGCGGAAGTGGCCGAGCACAAGCGCGATCCGTATACGCTAGTGGAAGAGATTGCGGCGGGCGCGGGGATCGGCAAGTAAAAAGCAGGTTCCTCACCGCGCCTTCTGCACGGTTCGGAATGACAAGAGTAGGAAATGGATTTCAGCATCGATCATCTCGGCATTGCAGTGAAGTCGCTTGCGACGGCGCGGGCGATTTACGAGAAGCTCGGTCTCACCGTTTCCGAAGAAGAGACAGTTGCAGACGAACGCGTGCGGCTGGTGATGGTGCCTGTCGGCGAAAGCCGGCTGGAATTGCTCGAACCAACATCGGAAGATTCGGCGATTGCGAAATTTATCGCTAAGCGCGGCGAGGGGCTGCACCATGTTTGCCTAAAAGTCCCGAACCTGGCCGAGGCAGTTGCCCGATTGAAGAAAGACGGCGTGCGGCTGGTGTCGGAAGAAATCAAAATCGGCGCCGGCGGACATCAGTATGTGTTCGTGCATCCATCGAGCGCGGGCGGGGTGCTGCTGGAACTCACGCAGGCGTAATGCTACTTCTCATCACAGACACCGCGGACAAAAACGGCAGCGTGGCCCTGGCACGGGCGGAGCCGCCGTCGGCGGTCGAACTCATCGAAGCAGCGCCGCTGGCGGGCGGAAATTTTGCTGCGCAGATTGTTCCGCATATTGCCGACCTGCTGGCCAGGCATAAGTTCGGCAAAAACGACATTGGCGCTTTCGTCGTGGTCGCAGGGCCAGGATCGTTTACCGGGCTGCGCGTCGGTTTGGCAGCGGTCAAGGCGCTGGCGGAGATTTTGCGGAAACCGATCGTGCCGGTGTCGCTGCTGGAAATCGTCGCGCATGGCGGTCAGTCGCGGGGCAAGGTTGTGGCCGCGCTGGATGCGGGGCGTGGCGAAGTATATGTCGGCGAGTACGACACTGCGGGTAAGAAGCTGTCCGAAGAACGTGTGCTGGGCCGCGAGGAATTTTTTTCTTTGGCGCGTGAAACGTCGGCAGTGACGTCGGACGATTCTTTGGCTTCAGCCGCGCGATCGGCTGGTTTATCGATACAGCTGATCGCGGTTCCCGATGCGGCGACGATTGCGCGCTTCGGATTCGGCAAATTGCAGGCTGGCGAGATCGTTTCTCCGGAGTTCCTGGAAGCGGACTACATTCGGCGCAGCGACGCGGAGATTTTCGCGCAGCCTGGTGCAAAGAAATAGTTCTCGTCTAAGTTGGTCGCGCGTCGTAAAGATTGCAGGGATCTTTCGACTGCGGCTTTGCCCCGGCTAAGCCGGGACAAAATCCTCGCTCAAGATGACAGGGACTTTGGGCCATGCTGGCTTCGACACTGTGAAGATTCGTGCTGCCACTGCCGACGACATCGCTACCCTCATGGAACTGGAGCGGGAGAGTCTGTCCGCGGCTCACTGGACCGAGCAGCAGTATGCGGAGCTATTTCGCGGCGCCGACAGACTCGTGATTGTCGCGGAGATGGAAGGATCGCCAAGCCGCGCCGTACTCTCTGCGTTCCTGGTGGCGCGTCGCGTCGCCACAGACTGGGAGTTGGAGAATATCGTAGTCGCTGCCGGGGCGCAGCGAAATGGGCTTGGGACACGCCTTCTGCAAACGCTGCTTGCGCGTGCCAGCGAAACAAACGGTAACTCCGTGTTTCTCGAAGTGCGCGAGTCGAATACTCCGGCGCGAGCATTGTACGAACGGTCAGGATTTTGTCAGACGGCAAGCCGGAAATCGTACTACACCAATCCCTTAGAAGACGCCATCCTCTATTCATGGATGGTTGACTCCAAGCCATTCTCAGAATGAGACTTGCACCAGTTTTGGGGTATTGAACCAGTTTTGCGGCTGTGCTACCGTGAGCTCATATCCCGGTTGGAGGTCTACTGGATGCTGAATCAGAGAGACCAGCTCTTGACCAATCACGACGAGTTTCGCAAATTGGCCCAGGAGCACTCACAATACTCGCAGCGCCTCGAAACACTTACCCAAAAACGATATCTCAGCGAAGACGAAAAGCTGGAAGAAGTCCGGCTGAAGAAGCTGAAACTGCGTCTCAAAGATCAGATGGAATCGATTGAGCGCGAGTTCCGGCAACAGTACGGCGTGCACGTAGCCTAGAAATCTGGCCACTTCCAGCGATCGCAAGCGCTCAGGGAATTGCCTATCTTCCGACGGCGATGAGCTTTTTCTCATTCCCACCTTGCCAATATCTTCCCGTCCTCGGTCGCATGTGCGCGAGTTGTCCGCAACAGCGAACGGAAGCACGCGACAGGAATTCTAAGTGTTAACAGGGCCCGATCGATTCGAGTGCATACTCTGCAAAGAGTGAAAGACGACCTGCACGAACTTGCCGGGCGCGGTCCCTTCAAAGCTGTCACCGAGTTTGTCAATCGCAGAATCTTCGAAGAGTTGGCATTACGTCCTGAAGACCAATTCGTGGACATCGGATGCGGGCACGGCCTGCTGCTCCGATCGGCCATTCAGAGCGGAGTGATCTCCGCGATAGGGCTCAATGCCACTGAAGATGAAGTAAAACCGCTGTCCGAACTTGGGCTGGATGTGAGGCTGGGACGGACAGACTCGATTCCTCTGCCGGATGCATGGGCCTCGGCCGTTGTCTGCAATTGCGTGCTATTGCTGGTGCCCGCAGAAAAGATGGAGAAGAGTTTGCGGGAGATCGCGAGAATCTGCAAGCCGAACGCCCGCGTCTGGCTGGGAGAAATCCCTCGCACCGAGGAAATCACCGACGTTCCCCGTCACAACAATATCCCCGAGATGCTGTGGTGGATGCTTCGCAAGCGTGGCGTCAGAAGCTTTGTTGGAATATGCAGGCGACTTTTGTCGGGCGAGCAACAGGGCCCCGTGCTGATCAATCCCCTGGCAGCCATTTTTCACGCGCCACCCGACGCGTTCATCAAGATGGCTGAAGACGCCGGGCTGAGAATCGAACGCCACTTCCCGCATCGATCGCTCGACGGCAATTCGCAGTTGTACACCTCCCCGACCCGGCACGACTATTTTTTCCGCAAGAACTGAACACTCCAATTCTCGGACCCGCTCAATTTCCTGTGGCCACAACTGCATTGCTATCGCTGCGTTGAGGCAGCTTGAAAAAGACGACCAGACTGATCAAGGCCAGGATGGGCAAAACGAAAATGCTGCCTTCCGGGCCGGTGGTTCCACCGCTCATGACGACCTTTCCCACGGGATGGGTGGCGAGAAGGTGGTGCTGCGCCATGATTCCGCTGTCGGCGACGCCGTAGAGGAACGACTGAGCCCAATCCCATGCAGCGTGGCATCCAACGGCCCACCAGAGCGAGCCGGTGCGCCACAGGCTCAAGCAGAAAACCACGCTGACCAGACCCGCCGAGAGCAAGCCAATCGGCGACTCGCCGGGGTTGTTGCCGTGACCGAGACCGAACAGGATGGAGAGGGCGAAAGCTGCGGTCCAGAATCCCAGAGCTTTGCTGTGGCGAGTCTTGAAGAGCCAGGCATAAATCCCGGCCAGCCCGCGGGCCAGGGTGAAGAGAAAGTAGCCACGAAAAAGATACTCTTCGAGCATACCGACCATCAGAAAGGCCAACAGCCATTCTGCGCCGTAGCGGAGGGCATCCGAGCCGAACAGCAGACGGTTTTCGACGACGAGCAGGCCGGTCTTCCACAGCGTAAAGACCAGCAGAGATGAAAACGCGACTCCCCAGACAAGGCCGATGAAAATCCTGGAAAAGTTGCGGTTTAGTCCCAGCCCGTAAACCGAGTTGGGGCGCTTCTCGATCTTTGACATAACCCATGTGACAAGAACAGTGGCAAGCAAGGGAATCAGCTCACCCACAAACGCCATGCCAGGAGACAGTTCCGCACCGGCGCCGCCCGGAGGAAAGAAATGCAGCCGTCTCAGGACTACGGTCGCGGCTCTAAGTAAAGCGAACATGAGGGCGATGAAGATGGCGAGGCTCCATCCGGCGCGAAGGCCGTCTGCGCCAACGAAGACTGTACGCAACGTGGATGGCTCCGAAGGCGCGATTTGTGGCTGCGGGTGTGCCACTTCCAGGTGGATTTCGTTGTCTACTAAATCAG
>Ga0209006_10005267_pt1 | contig 11746 bp, 15 predicted proteins | sample JacPin_JW_Ref_O2_FD_188567 | JGI IMG/M metagenome (GOLD analysis project Ga0209006, IMG submission 188567) | Forest soil microbial communities from Algoma, Ontario, Canada - Jack Pine, Ontario site 1_JW_Ref_O2 (SPAdes) (version 2) | ecosystem: Environmental > Terrestrial > Soil > Boreal... | reverse complement strand
TTCGGATTTGGCGACGGCGCCGTCCTTTTCGCTGGCCGCGCGCAAATCCTGCCAGATGTCCTTGGAGCTGATGCGCGCGTTCGGGCCTTCGTTCCAATCGATGACGAGCGCGTCGAGGCCTTTCTTGGCCGCCCACATGTGATCGCCGACCACCGCGACCATGTCGTCCAGCACGACAATTTTCTGCACGCCCGGGATTTTCTTGGCGGCGCTGTCGTCGACCTTGCCGACCTTGCCGCCGAACACCGGGCAGGCCGCAACGGTCGCGAACTTCATGCCGGGCAGGATCGCGTCGATCCCGTAGACGGCCTTGCCGTTGGCCTTGTCCGGCGTGTCCAAGCGCTTCAATGGCTTGCCGATCAAGACGAAATTGTTTGGGTCCTTGAGCGCGACATTCATTGGTGGCGACTGGCTGCTGGCGCCTTGCGCCAGCGCGCCATAGGAAAGCTTGCGTCCGCTCTCGCGATGGATGACCTCGCCGTTCGCTGTCGTGCAGCTTGCCGGCTCGACCTGCCATTGTTGGGCGGCGGCCTGGACCAGCATGGCGCGCGCGCTGGCACCCGCCTTGCGCAGCGACATCCACCACGCCCGGATCGAATTGGAATTGCCGGTGACCTGGAGGCCGAAAACCGGATTGCCGTAGAGCCTGTCGTTCGGCGGCGCGTGCTCGAGCGTCACGTGCGGAAAGTCCGCGTCCAGTTCTTCGGCCAGGATCATCGCCACGGCGGTGTAGACGCCCTGTCCCATTTCGACCTGCGGCATCACCAGCGTGGTGTGGCCTGTCACGTCGATGCGGATGAAGGCGTTGGGTGCAAACTTGCCGTTGGTGTCGTCGGGCGGCTGCACCGGCTCGTTTGGCGTCAATGCGCGGAGCGGGAGATGAAAGGCGAGCAGGACTCCGCCCGCTAGACCGCCCGTCAGTATCGCGCGGCGGGAAACTTCGCCGAAACTGTCTAGTGCAATGGTCTTTTCTGCGATTTTCATGGCGCAGCCCTCAGGACTGGCGGCCGGAGGCGGCCTGCTTGATAGCGGCACGGATGCGCACATAAGTGCCGCAGCGGCAGATATTTCCCGACATCGCGGCGTCGATATCGCTGTCATCGGGATTGGGTGTCGCCGCAAGCAGCGCCGCCGCCGACATGATCTGGCCCGGCTGGCAATAGCCGCATTGGATCACCTCGAGATCGAGCCAGGCCTTCTGCACTTTTGCACCGACCGGCGTAGCGCCTACGCCTTCGATGGTGGTGACGGCGCGATCGCGCACCACGCTGACCGGCAGCATGCAGGAACGCACCGCCTTGCCGTCGATATGCACGGTGCAGGCGCCGCATTGCGCAATGCCGCAGCCGAATTTCGTTCCGGTCATGCCGAGCACATCGCGCAGCACCCAGAGCAGCGGCATATCCGCCCGCACGTCGAACGACTTCTGTTCGCCATTGATAGTCAGGGTGGTAGCCATCGGAAGCTCCAATTCGGCAATCACCGCGCGGCGCCCGCCGCGATGAGGCTCGCTAAAAACTGATTGAGGTTAGATTGTATCGCGCTGCTATCCGTCAACAAAGCAGGGATATTTTTTTAAACGCGGGCTTGCGTTGACGTTCGTGCAGGCCGCGTGGGTAGTCCTGATGAAACGTCCCCTTGCTGGAGCTACCTCAATCTTGTTCGTGATGGACGAATCCAAATTTTCACAAAACCGCGTCATCGCTGAAGCATTATCCGTCGATCCCTTGCAGCCTCGCCGTGTCATCAAGATTTTGTCCTGCTCGCTGCCGTCCCTGAGCGTCCTCGGCGACTTTGTGTCTGATGTCTTGTGCTGGAACGTCTATTCCGCGGCTTGGTGCAAATTCCCGTCCTGTTCAGAATATACCTTTACCTGCCGCGGCGGACCCATCAGAACCGGCTGGAAGAACACCGCGGCCCCCATCGTGCACAGCAGCGACAGGGCCATCAGCTTGCCCATGCTCGAGATGCCGGGATAGCTCGACACCCACATGCTTCCGAACGCGATGGCGGTGGTCAGGGCGCTGAATATCACCGCCCTGGTCAGCGTCGATTGCAGCAGGCCGGTTTTTCCGGCGCGCCACGCCATGATGTAGTAGATCTTGAATGCGACGCCGACGCCGAGCAGGAGCGGAAGCGCGATGATGTTTGCGAAATTGAGCGAGACGCCAACCAGCACGCAAATCTCGAGCGTAAGGACGCCGGCGAGGAGAAGGGGTATGAGCGTCAGCAGCACATCCGTCAAGCGCCGTAGCGCGATAAGGAGCAGAACGGCGATCGCACTGATTGCCAGAACACCTGCTTCGACAAAAGCTGATATGACTGTCCTTGCAGCTTCATAGAGGCTGATCGCGCCCCCCGCCGCCGACGGTTCAACGCGAAGTACTGCGGTCGCGAAATTACGCAGCACGTTGGTATCATTCGAATCGCCCTTTGGCAGAGCCTGAACGCGGGCTCTGCTGTCGGGCGATACCCAACCGCGCACCAGATCTGGCGGCATCGTCTTGATCGTCACCACTTCCGGGGCAAGAGATTTGCGAAGAAGATCGAGATCGTAAATCAGCGGTTGCACGATCGCAGCGTCGGCCTTGGCCCGGATGCCGGCATCTGCGCTTGCGACGCGCCTCAGCAAATTGGAAAGATGCCGCGCGGCCTCGGCGCTGGAGCGGTTTCCGTTTTCTGCGGCCAGGCCAAGGACTTCGGCTGCTTTTTGAAGCGCAGCTGTATTTTCTTGATCGCTCGGGGCAGGCCGCACCATCGGAGGATTGAGGGCAGGGCCAAGGCGTTGCGACGCGGCCTTCAACGCGGCGATTTTCTGGTCCTGATCGGTTGGAATCAGGCCGCTCAGCGTCAAGGCTCGTGAGACTTCGGGAAGAGCAGCGAGACGTTTGGCCGTTTCATCTGCCTTTTCGAGTGACGGCGCCAATACCTCGGCATCGTTGCCGCTGGTTTCCGGATCGGCCTGTAATTCACGATAGGTCACTACGGAAGGAGACTCCGGACTTTGCAGATCGACCGGATTGAAGTCGAACTGCAGATGGAACAACAGCGGTATACCGGCGAGAACGACGAGAAACGTGCCAACGATCACCGCAATGCGATGCCGCTGAAGGAAATCGTCGAGCGGTGCGAGGCTTCGGAAGCCGACCGGCGCGGGCTCGCCCGGAGGCTTGAGCAGCGCCAGGCTCGCCGGCACCAATGTGATGCTGCAGGCGAATGCGACCAGCATGCCGCAACCGGCGATCAGGCCCAGCTCCGACAGGCCACGATAGCTGGTGGGCAGAAATGCGAAAAATCCGACGGCGGTGGCCGCGGCGGCCAATGAGAGCGGGTGTCCCGCCTTGCGGGCAGCCCATCGCAGAGCCTCGTACAAGTCAGGGTGCTCGTACCGTTCGGCGCGATAGCGCACGCTGAATTGGATGGCGAAATCTACTCCGAGGCCGACGAACAGCACGAACAATGCGATCGAGATCAAATTGAAAGAGGTGACCAGGACGAGGCCGAGAGCGGCCGTCGCCGCAAGCCCGACCATCAGGCTGAAGAAGACCGCGGCGATGATTTTCCAGGAGTGAAGCGCCAGCCAGAGAATGATCAGAACGCCGAACACCGCCGTCAACGTGTCGCGCACAGCGCTGTATCTGATGACCGAGAATTGATCATCATTCATCGGCACCTCACCGGTTAGATCAACCGTCGCGCCGAACTTGTTTTGCAAGTCCAGATCGGCGGCTGCGCGCCGAATCCCTTCTTCCGCCTTGCGACCAGGCTGAAGCGCCGCAAAATCGAGCGTGGGCTGAACTCCAATAAGGTGCCGCAGCTGCTTTGCCGGCGGCGGCTGACTTTGCAACAGCTCTTGCCAGGAAAATGTGGCTGGCTTCCCAGACAGAACGTTACTTAGTGTTCGATCTGCCAGTGATAGAAGCCGCGCAAGCTGCTCCAGCCTGATCCGGCCTGCCCGGACGCCCTCGGCCGCAAACGACAGCGCCGTCATAACGCCGCGCAGACTCGGGTCGCCTGCGAGCGCTGCAATGAGCGGCTGGCCTCTCGTCAGTCTCTCCGCGGTTTTTCTGACATCGGCTGGAGACTCGAATAACAATCCATTGCGTTCGAAAAACTCTCCGCTGTCGAGTTGTGATACTGTGGGAAACAGATCAGGGTGTTTCGAGAGGGCCTGCGCCAGCGCGTTAGTCGCCCGTTCGGCGTTTTCAGAAGTGGTCGCTTTCACGACAACCAGAATGCCTTTTTTCGGAAAAGCCTTGGACAACTCCAGTTCGCGCTGACGCCATGGCAGATTTTGGGAAATCAAACCCTCTATATCCGTATTGATAGAGAATCGCGCGGCATCGAAGGCCGCGGCTCCAAGCATCAGCAGCGCACCGGCAATAACGATCGTCCACCGATTGCGAGCGCAGAAATCGACAATTCGAACGATCGCTGAATGAATCATAGCTGGCACCAGCTCTCGATTGCTACGCCAGGAACGGGGCGAGCCCGGACTCGATCAGGGCTCGCAATTTGCGAGCCCGCAATTTCAGAGCTGCGCGCCCATGTTCTTCGCTCTGGTCTACCTCCAACATCCACAGTCACATTATCGGCCACAGGACCCTGGATGACATTGAGGCCTGTCAACAATCCGGCGGCCGGAGTGGCTCAGCGGACGCGGACGGGCCGGCACTTTTCAGGAATGACCCGCCGCGATCTCGCGTTTGTACACTTGCACAGACCGATCAAAGCCGCCTATCTGAAGGCCATTGTTCGTGCCGCGCTGGAGCGTGATCCGGATAAGCGGATACCGGGTTTATTCACATCGGACATTTCCCGAATTGATTTTCGCACCGGCATCAGCCGGGGTGATCATTCAAACCCGGACCTCCGCGGCTAGGACGAGACTACGGAGTCCCTCAAGACACCCGCGATGAAGCGCTCGATCGAGCTGCTAGGAACCGAAATAGCGCCGATCGTGCGCGCGGCGCAGTCAAAGCGGTGACCGCCGATATATGGACGCGTCGTTTTGTAGAAAGGAACCTAAACATGCACAAAAATGCTTTCACTCCCGAATACGCTGCCATGCTGTTGATTGACCACCAGGTCGGCACGATCGCTGGGACGCATTCGTTTCAATTGCGATGAACTGCGCAACATAACGGCGAGCGCCGTATCATACCGAAAAACGTCGCTCCGTCTCACTTAAACAGAAATCCCTGACCGACCGCTGTTGGCGGCAAAGCGGACGTATGCATAATGCGCGGGTATGGAATCGGAATCGACTCATACGGAATGAGTAAAACTATCCAGCCTCCAACTGACACAGGGCTCGGGAAAATCTGTTAGTTTGCTGTCCCGGATTCAGAGGGACGAAGGCCTCGGCCCAGTCACGCAGCAGCAAAATCCCGTGAAAGCCGCTCATCCGAACGTCTTCCAAAATATCTAACCGGCGCGGCTCTCACTTAGCCTTCGTCGCTCCACCGGCAGATATTCCACGCCACCACTGTTCCGCAGGCGAACGGGTTGCGGGTAGAGCGTCAGCAGCTGAAGGACGTCATCCGGCATATCGGTACTGATTGACAATCCAAGCGACTTCCCGGTCGACGCCCATATTGGATAATCATGTGTCGAAGTACCAGTTGAGAGTTTTTCTGCGAGTGCTGTGGCCTGTTCCGCGGGCAGGCGGCGGGTCTAACGCTCGCTTGCCGCTTGCTTGACTTGTAATGGCTTTGCGTCCGACATCGGCCATAATCAGCGTGCGATCGTCGACTTTAGGCTTCGCTTCGACGACCTTGATCAGCGATGCTGCCGGCGACTCTCCAAGTTGCGGATCGATCGGACCCAGCACGGAATGCTCGCACATGACGATTTCGTCCGCCGCGAGCGCGATCAGCGTGCCACCTGACATGGCATAGTGCGGTACAATGACCGTGACCTTACCCTTGTGCTCACGGACAGCCTTGGCGATCTACAACGCCGCAAGTACGAGGCCGCCCGGCGTGTGCAGGACGAGGTCGAGCGGCACGTCGGGATCGGTCATCTGTATAGCGCGAAGAACCTCTTCGGAATCGTTGATGTCGATGTAACGTGCATCGGAAAACCGAGCAGTCGCATGGTTTCCTGACGATGCACCATCAGGATCACCCGCGATTTTCGCGTGCGCTCGAGCGAGATTTTGCGCACCCGCATGGCCTCGAGCATCTTCTGCTGCAGCAATGGTTCGATCGCCGAGAAGATGAAGAATAACCAGAACAGATCACCAATCGACATGGGACTCTCCTTTTGGCATGAAATCTCATAACCTTCCGTCGGTATCAAAGCCGAGCAAGCCTTCGTCCGGGTAGTAGACTCGGTAGCGCTGTTCGGATCGGACCAGCAGCGAGCCAAGCCCGAATCCCGCTATGAAGCCTCCGACATGGGCCCACCACGCGACGTCTCCGCTGGCAGCCGGCAGCAGGAGGGCGGTCATCGATTGCAGAACTTGAAGCAGGAACCATAGGCCGATAAAGACGTATACGTAGACTTCGAAGAACAGCGGGATGAACAGGATCGGGACCACCACGACGACACGGCGCCAGCGGAAACAGCCGCATATAGGTTCCGAGAATGCCGGCAATTGCGCCGGAGGCGCCCAGTGCGGGTACGATCGAAGTCGGGTTGAACATGACATGCGCAGCCGAAGCCGCGAGGCCACACGCGAGATAGAATGCCAGATAGCGGAGATGACCCAGACGATCCTCAATCGCCGGACCGAACAGCCACAGCGTCCACATGTTCAGGATGAGATGGAGCCATCCGCCGTCAGAAACATTATGGTGAAGAAGGGCACGAAATCCACTGCGGCCAGATCGCTCTCCGCGGATGCAAGGGCTTCCGGATGCGCGCGGGAATCAGCGCAAATTGACGTAGGAACAGCTCAAGCTCCTCGGGGCTCAGGCTGTCCTGGAACATAAAACACCAGGCAATTGGTGGCGATCAGAATCCAGGTGACCAACGGCGGGGAACGGGACGGAACAGCATTCCGGATCGGGATCATCGACACCTCTTCGGCTCGACGTCACGGAACGCACTTTCGGCTTCGCTCTGGCGCGTCATTCAAGAGTTGCGGCTGAGGAGCCTAAGCCGGCCTTGACGTCCGTCAATTTCCAAGACATGCGGAACCGCACGCACGGGGCAAGGTGGAAATTCGTCCGGCAGCGGCGAGCTTCCCCAACTTTTCGCGGTTTCTGCAGTTCGCGGGCAGTCTTTATTCAGACATGAGGTTGACCGAGACGACGCGCCCTCTTCAGGCGGCCATTCTCGATCTCTTTCATGCTGCGGGCGGTGAGCGCAGAACGATCGAGACTGGAGCTCTCAACGTCCCAGGACGAAACAGCATACTCGTCGCGCTGTTTGATGAGCAGCCAGCGTTCCTTGTGGCTGACCATTCCTGTCCGGAGCAGCGTGAAGCCGCCACGAAGCTTCGTTCCGTGAAGCATCACGTCGATTTTGCCCCGGGCCAGCTGCTCGCTCGCCGACACGCCGTCGAGCGGCTGGTATTGGCCGGTGTCCCAGACCATCACTGTTCCGGCACCATATTGGCCCTCGGGAATCACGCCCTCGAACTCCGCGTATTCGAGCGGATGATCTTCGGTCCGTATCGCCAGACGTTTGTCGGCGGGGTTCATGGAAGGCCCCTTGGGCACGGCCCAGGATACCAAAGCTCCACTGATCGCCAGACGAAAGTCATAGTGCCGGTGGCTGGCCGCGTGTTTTTGAACGACAAAGATGTCTTTGGATCTGCTTCGGCGCCGTCGGCCTTCGGGCTCCGGCGTTTCAGCGAACTTTCTCTTATGGCGATAGTCTTCGAGTGGCATCGCCGGTTCACCTCAGTGCGGGGCGGCATATTCCAATTGCGGCATCGTCGGTCCTTCTCCGGCGCCGGTGCGCACGATGGCGTTGGAAATGTCTTGCAAGTCGGCTGCGCTCAGCTGCAGAGACGCGGCACCGATCCAGCCGTCAACCTGTTGAGGCGAGCGGCCGCCGAGAATGGCTCCGGTGACGCCGGGCCAGGCCCAAGCCACCGCTACAGCGGACACGGTGGCGCCGTGACGCTGTGCAATCGGACGCAACGCATCGCGCAGCTCCAGATTGCGGCTCAGGTTCGGCTCATTGAAGTCAGGCGAGCGCCGCCGCCAATCATCTTCGGCGAATCTCGCGACCTGTTCGCGGCTGAACGTGTCCGTCAACAGACCGGATTGCATGGGGCTGTAGCAGATCACTCCGGTATTGTGCCTGGCACACCAGGGAATCTCGCGTGTGGCGGCCTGGCGACGGATCAGGGAGAATGGCGGCTGCAACGAATCGACATGCCGAATGGCTTCGCATCGTTCGAGCAATGGCACGTCGAAATTGCTGACGCCTCCGAGGCGAACTTTGCCCACCTCGATCAGCCGCGTCATTTCGTTCCACGAATCCTCGACCGGCGTGCCGGTCTCGTCGGGCCAATGAAATTGGTAGAGATCGATGTGGTCGACGCCCAACCGCCGAAGCGAAGCGTCGCATTCCCGTTGAATCGAATCCGGCTTGAGAACGCGTCGCGGCGGAGCCATCGGATTGTTCTGATCCCAGATCAATCCACATTTGGTGAAGACCATTGGCCGTTCGGTCGGCTTCCGTTCGCGCAGCAGGCGGCCGACCACTTCCTCGGAGTGCCCAAGTCCGTACACTGCGGCCGTATCGATCCAGTTCACCCCGAGTTCCAGAGCGTCGCGCATGGTTTCGAGCGAAACGGCGTCGTCCTGCGGTCCCCAGCTGAAGGCCCAGCCGCCGCCGCCGATCGCCCAGGCGCCAAATCCGGTTTTCGTGATCAGGACTCGGCTCGCGCCGAGGGGTCGCTGCGGAAGGCTCATGACTCGATCCTTTGGTTGAATTGCACCCGCGATAGTGGCTACCCGCTCATCGGGGGGTGAACCGCCCCGATATATCAATCCAGCATAATCGCCTTGACGGTCGTCAAGTCAGGGCGAGGAGAACGGACGATGAGGTCAGATTCGCGGCTCGGCAGACATGGATGATTATTTCGCCGCCTTGCGCAGCGCAGTGACTTTGCTGCTGGCTGCTACCGCACGTACATTGCCGCAACTGGTCTGAATGGAGCTTACGACATCGGCGAGGTCCTGATCGCTGACGAGCCAGTCATAGGGCGCCATGGTGAAGGCGGAAGGCGAAGTCTTTGTTGCCGGCAGCGTACTCCCGGACAGGACGATGTTGACGGCTCGGATCTGTCGTCTGCAGCAGGGGTTTACCGACGAGCGGCGGGAACACCCGCCCATAGCCCCTACCATCAGTGCGATGGCAGGAGCTATAGCGAATCGACATAGATCTCGATGCATCACCGTTGAAACGCGCCTTTGCGGCGGCGCCTGCCACACGCCGCGCAGTCTTACCATGCAGGAGAAGGCGCTCAGTAGCAGCGACGGTACCTTTCCGGTGGGTGCGATCAGGGCAACGTAAGCCCGACGTACGCCGGCGCAGAACTGAACCTCGCCGATGGCCGGTTCGATACACCAGATCACGGGAAGGTATGCGTTGACTTGGGTGGACCCGGTCACCGCTTGGGCGTGGTAGTTTTCGGTGAGCGAAGGTCTTCCGATGTCGAGTGGAAACTTGACGCGATCCCCATTATTAGCCGTCCGGTCGCGAAAACTCGTATCGTGCCGCGCAGATCCAGAATTGGTTGACCTTCTTGTCGACGACGTAGGCCGACGCTGTCCGGTTGGTTGCGGCCTGCCGCACATCCGGCTCGGGAAACAATTCATACCGGACCGTTTGGGCAAAGGCCGGTGTTTCCGCGAGCAGCAGGAAGGCGAGGACAAGAACAAGAATGCTCCTCCGAACCGCGTTGAGTATTCGGGGCGCGCCCATGACCGTCGTCAATATTTTGCGGCGCAAAGCGCGGTGATGGCTGATCTTCACGCCGGGTTTCGAAAAATGATCTCGATCAAGGCGACTTCTCGGGCGACGCATCACGCTTCCACGTGATGTGTATTCTGGAGTAGCCGATGGCCGACGCGCTTCACATCGTTTGCCCGCATTGCGACGGGATCAACCGCGTGCCTCGCGAACGGCTGCGCGAAGGCGGCAAATGCGGCTCCTGCCATCGGCCGCTGTTCGAAAAACACCCAGCTGCCGTGAATAGTGCCGCTCGCTTCGACAAGCACGCACAGCGCAGTGATATCCCGCTGCTGGTTGATTTTTGGCAAGCTGGTGCGGTCCGTGGGACGATGGCGCCGATCTTCGAACAGGCGGCAACCCAGCTCGAGCCTGACGTGCGGCTGATTAAAAGGGGGACAGCAACGCAGTGCCGGAACTGCTGCAGCGTTATTCGATCCAGAGCGCCGACGTTGATGCTCGTGCACCACGGCCGGGAGATTGCACGCCAGTCGGGAGTTATGCCCTTGGCCCAGCTTCTGGCATGGACCCGCGAACACGTCGACGGCGTTAGAGCGTGACGGGCGTCGGTCAATTCCGGCCGATCATCTCGAGCAATCTGGCGGTCCATCCCCTTTTAAAACTCTTGCGGCTCATTCTTCCGTCGGGAAGGTGAACGATCAATTCCGCCTCGCGTTTCCGCGCGAGAGGCTCGGCGGCGAGCTCAGCTTCCTCCCGGGTGGGAAGTGCCCAAACTCCTGCCCAATGTTGCCGCGCACGATCCAGTCGTCGAAGTTGTTCCGGAACAATGTGAATGGCGGCGGGTGCCATCGCTTGAACTCCATGCGATCAGCGAGAATTGTCAGGGGATAGAGAACAGCGCCGTGACGGGGATCAACTTTTTTCACTGGGAAAAATCGCGAGAAGAAAATCGAAAGAATCTGACGGGCGTCAATTGGGCTCAAGCCAACGCGTGGCAACATCGCGCCATGATCGCCGCGGTGCAACCGAGCAAGGGGCCGACCAGCCAGGTCATGAGCGTGGCCAAATTCGAGCGCTTCTTCCGGACTGCGGCCGGGCTCGACGACTTTATCAATCGGAAAATTGACGACCTGCTGGTTCGCGCTGAAGCCGTCGCGAAGGCCAATGGCCGGGCTGTGATCCATCCGTTCGAGCTGCCCATCGTCAAGGGTCTGCAGCAAAGCATCAACGAATTCGAGAAGATCGACGAAGAGAACGAGCTGTGGCCGATCCTCGAGCATCTTGCCATACAGCCGCCGCTTGAGCTCGCTTATGGCGACGGTACCGAGGATCAACTGCCCGTGGTCGTGGGCGGGCTCAGCGTGGCGCACGCGCGCGCCTTCAAGATCATCGATGGCGACCTGAAGAATCCGGCGACCAGGCATTGGCAGCAGTGTTTCCGCATTTTCGATCTGTTGATGTAGGGCGGCTCGGCAGTCAATTGGTTTGTCCGGTTTCGTCGAGCCAGGAGGGAGCGATGATCAAGGATGTGATGGTGTGGCTGGATGGAGGCGTCTCCGACGAAGTCCGCCTTGCGGCGGTCGCCGATATTGCCCGACGGCTCCAACCAAAAGTGATCATCGGCCTGTTTCTCAATCCCTTGCCCTTGCCCGGTCCGGTCGAAGGGGATGCGACGACCGAGTTGATCGAGCATGCAAGCGAGGCCGGCGATGAAATTGAGAAGGTGCTGACGAGGCGCCTTCAGATGCTGGAGCGGCCGGTTGAGATCAGGCGGTTCGATGTGCTGCAGGACGACATCGTCAAGATCGCGGCGCGCGAGGCCCGCTCCGCCGACACCTTTGTGACGCTGCGTCCCAATGGTGGGATG
>Ga0209006_10005266_pt1 | contig 11748 bp, 17 predicted proteins | sample JacPin_JW_Ref_O2_FD_188567 | JGI IMG/M metagenome (GOLD analysis project Ga0209006, IMG submission 188567) | Forest soil microbial communities from Algoma, Ontario, Canada - Jack Pine, Ontario site 1_JW_Ref_O2 (SPAdes) (version 2) | ecosystem: Environmental > Terrestrial > Soil > Boreal... | reverse complement strand
GAGTCCCGCTGCTTGGGAACTCGTATCCAACGCTTTGGATTATTTCTTCGACGTAAGTTGTCTGGCCTTGCGAATTTACACCGGCCATGGATAAAGAATATGAATCAAATCCTGTGACGCCGTTCGTTGGGACAACCGCATATAGCGTAACTGTTTGAGCATGACCTACGGGGAAGACGGGTTCAAGTTGAGCTCAAAGTCACTCTGGCTGTCGGTTACCTAGGAAAGGATACAAGAGAAAGGCAAGAATACTAATGCTGGTGGCCTTCAGCTTCATGGTTCAGAGGAACCCGATTTGGAAATTGAAACTTCAAAACCGATTTCTAATTTCGAAACCTCAGCGCTTCAGCGTGCAACTGCGCAGAACTCTGCTCCGATGTCTTCAGGACAATCAGCGTTGGGAACCTTAGAGGTACCGTATTCCAGTATATGCATATCCTTCTCCTACCTAACATATCTCGACAGACAATTTATTCGAAGGCGGTAAAAGCGGAGCTGGAGAGTGACTGGGATCAGGCCTTCCGTTTGTATATCAAAGCTGCCGAGTCCTATCTCCACCTCAATCGGACCACAACTGACGAAAAATTACGTGCAAAATGCAATGCAAACGCTGTCAAGGCGCTTGAACGCGCCGAAAAGATCAAAGCAAAGAGACAAGACTTGGCGCCCGTGGTAGTCGATCCATTTTCGGTTGGTATGTCATTGCTCCTTTTCCCTTGGATCGAAAAGAAAACCGATGCATATATATATTCAATGAAGAGGAGCAATTCCGCACTTTGAAAAAGTCGTCAATCGTGAACAATCTTCGATTCCCACCTTGGGATGAACCTATCACAGACTCTAATTCGTCATCGCCATTTGAGTACGCCGATCATCTTTGTTGATACCTTTCGATAGTTAAAACAAGCGAACTCAGTGACCCCGATGGAGAACCCAACCTATCTCTTGAACAATATAATATCTCATCCGCGTGGAAAAGATCACTTGAAACCGTCCCCGATGCCTCCATGACTTTTCCGCTGCTTCCGGATGACATTTGTCAACACATCGTAAGCGATTGCTCTGTTTGCGCATCGCTATCTATTTGCCTTGAACATCATCGTCGTTTTGGATCCAAGGTAGCTTTTATATTCGCAAAGTGTAGTTTGATTCATGTTTGTGCAACAGCTTGGTCTGTCTTCGATGTATCCTCAAGACGCGGAGGGAATCCCTTGCTTATCGGTGGGCGGACGCTATGATTTCCGTCTATTTTTCAATGGAGCATACCGTCGTGTAATAACCTCTTCTCGTCAATATCTCTGAGTTTTCTTTTTGACTAGTCTTTTTTAGATTGGTGAGAAGTTTACCTTGTTTCTGTCCTCCGGCGATAAATAACTTTCGAAGTTATTGACGATAAATTGCCATTCCACCCTGATGATTCTCTGATGTGTATGTCTACACGATCGAAAAAGCACCTTTGGCCCTCCTTCGTAGAGAAAGCAGTCAGTGACTCACACTTACATCACATTGGGTGCTGCTAACATTCACCTTTTTAGTATATGAAACTGATGGGAGGATATGATTTTCCTGGGTCGTAAGCACCTCAATTTTGAAGGAAAAAACAACTGACTTTTTGACGTCCACAAAGAAATTCAAGCATCGATATGCAGTTCGTGGCACTATTTACAACAATTTTTACCGCCAACGAGCCTCAACGCCTTTGAAAATAGTGTACTAACTGGATGGATCCCTGAACACATCGAGATCAATGAGTATAATGATTCATTCAAACTCGCGTGAGATTTCTTGATTTTAATTTCAGTTCAAACTTTGAACGCGAGAAGACATGGGATCGTATAGCCCGCGGCTTTTCTGAAGGTACGTCTGGGCGGAACTGAGCTCAGAATTTCGATGTACTAGCCCATTATATACGCCGTCTGTTACGAAGGACGTTGTGTTCTGACAGTAGGAACGGGCGAACGGACGAACGCCAACTGGAATGGTACCAACCTCCCATCATCACACTGCTATGCGGTGATTGGTACGTTAATAGCTCGCATGAGTGTCAAACGAAGAAACCTCTGAATTGCATTTTTAGACATGCGGGAGGCGAACGAGGAACGTCACATGACAGTCCTGGACTCCTGGATTCCTCGGTCGAAAGAAGGTACTAACGTTAGCGGGCCTTCTCTAGGTCAAAGTAAGTATGGGCTCATCCATATGAAAGTTTTTGATGTATATTATTTGAATATTCCAGAAATTACCAATATATGCTGGAACGAAGTATGCGATGTCTTCGACGGGATTTATCTCAATTGGGACACATCTCTCTTCAAACACCAGCTGAATTTTCATGGGTTAGTGCAAACGGCTCATCTGAGTTTAACCGTTGCATGGTTATGGAATTGATGGATACGATAGGATATGGAATTCGAAGAATGATAGACGGGATGACCGGCAAGGTATCGGAAACTCGTGGTTTTTAATGCATGTCTGATCTTTAGGGATGTTCAAGGGTCATGCCGTCACTTACAGATCATCTTGAATGACGAACCACACGATATTTGGGTACTTTTGACCCGCCATTTGATAGACACTGACCGAAAATCGGAGTATATTGCCCTACGTCTTCAAACTGACGATGACATCGTGACATCGCCTAGCGTCAATATGATTGCGTCAAAGGCACCGTTGTTCCGTTCACTTGAATTCTGTTCTCCTGATCAATGCCTTAGGGAACTTACACCAGTAGTAGCCATATTCTGGTGAGTGATGCCCTCTACGTTCAATGTCGGCTAGAGCAAAGCTACTCCAGGCGCGGACGCAAATCTCGCAATCTTGCAGAGCCTTGTCGATCTTTGCTTCCTACGATGGACTTTTCGAGGAAGTTGGGTTCACAATAACTGCATATTCATCAAGCGTAATATCGTGGCATAAAAGTATCCCAAAACCATTGTTTACAGCTAAAGTTCGATCATCGAACCGCTTCTTGTTAACGGCTTCTAACAAAGTCTCGTACAGGTGAACGGGACATTTACGAGCAAAAATGCAGGTGGTAATTGTAGCCATTCAACATTCATGTTGAACCCCCAATATCATTTCCGAATACAACCGGAAAAGCAGAAAAAACCACCCCACGAGGGGCGTTCTTCCGTTTCAAAAGCCAGAGTGGTTCTCGCCGCGCAGGGCCCGAGGAATATTCCGCTCCACCTCACTATCGTCTGGTCTCAAGGAGAGAGGATAACTGCGTGAGTTATTCGCGTCATTCTCGGTCTGAACTGATCAAGAAGCCGTAAGGCAGATTGACGCGGAATGAAATTGCTGCCCAATCTGGCGCATACAGCTACGGTTTTGCGCGGGTCGCCACGGAGTTGCCTGGTCAGTTTTCATGTATTTCGAGATTCATGGACTTACAGACCATACCTAGTCGGAGACTATACAGTGGTCGTGTCCGCGTTTGAGCCATCTCACACTGGGTCATTCTCTGTTGATGTGGAAAGCTCACACAGCTTTGACTTCAAAGTCATCCCACAAGAGGGAGCGGGTATGTACAAGAAGACCGTTCGTGGTGAATGGTGTGTATGGCTTATAAGCTCGCAAAGGTCAAAGCTTGACATGCTACATAGGGATGAACGAACAGCAATGGGAGGGCCAACCTTCAAGCAATATTCGTCTAACCCTGTATTCGAAATTGACGTTCGATCGCCAGCTGAAGTCAAGTAAGGATAACTTGCTAATGTCCTGGCTGGGGTCCACACTCATTGTGTGATGTAGGATCCGGCTTCAGCTCGTGCGACCATCTTCCGCTACGCCCCTCAATGTGACAATTTTCCCTTCATCGCGAGACGGCTCGCTCGGTGAACATATCATGACATCTGGCCCGTATTCCGAATCGATCTGCGGAGTGGTGACCCCTCAGGTGTTACTGAAACCCGGAAAGTACTATCTTGTGCCGTCGACCTATAGTCCTGGAGTGCACGCTGCGTTTCAGTTGATAGTATACAGTACCGTTGCTGGAGTGGCCATTGCCCAGAAGAAGACCAGGAGATAGCACAGTGAATTGTCTTGGTGGGTTTTGGGTCCGCCGGACTTTTGAGGTTGGGATAAACTCATTCGCTTCAGTGACGGGTTTGCGGACAGGTGATTGAGTGAAGGTGTACCAGTTTGTATTCGTAATCTGTATTGTCATTCACCGAAATCCTATGTGTTGGACAACCAGTGATAAAGTCCAGCAATAAAGCAATTAACAGGTACCCTTGGTTCAAGCTGAATGTGTGCGAGAACTACCCAAAGAGAGCCTCACTTTAAGATTTATTCGTGATCCAATGCGAATACACGCCAGCGAGTAGCCGCCTGCTTTGCCTCGGTTCTCTGCACACGGAGTTCGCAACTTGAATCTTTATCTCTATCGAGCATGTACAGAGTCAAACAGAGGGAGCTCAGGGTCAACAAATGACGATTCAACTACGCATGACCAAGTTCCAAAGGTCGTCCAGATGTTTGAAGGTGAAAGTTGAGAACTGGTGGGGTTCTGATCATACGTATGACAACATGCACGGACTGGAGGACTCATGGGTTATGTTCTTCTCCAGGCTCAAAACGATACCAAAAGCCTTCATGTAGTAGAGCGAAATTGTAAAATATAGGGGAAGAGGATCGCCAGATCAGGAAACAACGAAACTACGTCACTTTATGTAATCATGCTTTCCCAAAAGGGCAAACCTTACCGCACGTGGCACCGAACGCTCAAGCCAATGTCTTCTAGCCAGAGCTCCGCTCCACACATAGTATCTCGGATAGTTTCTCACCTCGGTGGGCCACCCATCACTCCAACGGACATCGAGTGGGCTTTGGACTTCTCAGCTGGAAAAGCGCTCATCGAATGGGTTGCTGACCAGTTTCGAATCGCGAATGGAGAAGTTGAAGATGTTGAAGAAGGGATGGATTCCTTGCGGTACCGATCGGCTTTTGAAAGTATCGCATTGGAAGACGAGGAGGTCCAAATGTATGTATGATTCTTCTTCAGTTCACCGTCTAATCCCTTACTACTAGGCTGAAACGTATCGGCGAACTTCAGCTCGTCCGACCACCAAATGAACATGACATAGATCCGTCATCATTCTCAAAGGGATATGTATTACCTTCGAAAACACGGTCTGTTCTTTCTGTATGTATAAAGTCACCAGCTCAGCAAACCTCTTTTATTCGGTTGTTTACTAGAGCATACACGGCGTGCATAGAAAAGGAATCGACTCTCCTTGAGAACGAAACAGCACACCTTAAACAGCGACTTAGCCAGACCAAGTGCGTTTATTCAACCAACCTCTTGTCGCTATCGCAAACTAGATGACACGATCACCGATAGGCTGGCCAACCACAAACTAGTGCAATTGATTCGGTCCCTTCAGTCGGCAATTGATCTAACAGATAACGAGACCAGACAGTCCAAAGATAGGCTCGCTGAGCTCTCGATTACGGTGAGTGTTATTCGTTGTTGATGTATATTCAATTATTCACGTTATTGCAGGCAGATATGGCGGTATCGAGATCAGTTGATTCTGCGATTCAAGAAATTGAAAGGCATAGACCGGACTCGGATATAAGTATGCTTTACCTTTGCCTTGTGATCACAACTGTGCAACATATTCGAAATAGATTTGGTCATGTCACCGTGTCGAATGAGAAATCGACGAATTTATTCGAAAACGTGGAACGCCTCCATGTCATCTCTCTCGGCATTCCGATCCCGATTGGTGGCGTTCTCAGAATTTCAAATTTGCGGCATCAACGAACGGGCAGCATCCCTGCCAGATATAGACGAAATCCAGAACGGTGCCAGGAGGTTGAATAGAGTCTTCAACTCGACCGCGGAGCCGGCGAATGGCATATCCAACATGACCACGAATCATGCAAATGAAAAGAGAGATGACAACATCGGAAGTCGGAGCGTCTACGAAACGGCGCGAGAGATTGTCTTCGGAGAAGAATTGGACAAGATGTGTAAAATGCTTGATGGTGGCACCCCTGTAAATGACCTGTTGGAAGGTTTGGCTGCCGTTCCGACCGATGAGGATTTCGGTGACATTGATGTTAATGGTGAGCTGGAGCGTGCGTGGGCACTTGATCATGGAAGCATACTCGCGGCGAAAGGCGAGATCTTGAGTGATGTATGTGCCTTCTGGTTTATTAACGAAACGGCTGATTTATATATACGCGACAGACGCTCAATGCTTTCAAAACCCAACTCATCCCAACCTTGACGGAGCTATATGAGACCCTTACAAAAGCCGATCACCAAGTTAGAGAAGTCGAGGCTGTTGTCGGAGCACTTGGCGAAGAGCTGGAGGAGTTGATAGATGATATACAATCATCGGGACCTCGTCATTCGAACCTGGGATCAACCGCTAGTGTAGAGGAACCGGTGTTAGAAGACGAACTAATGGCATTGTTTAAGAGGCGCAGAGGTGTGTCTGCCATAAAGTTCTGGCTGCCCTTCTTAAAAATACCAACTTCTCAACCCCAGGAATGAGGGCCATAGAAGCCCCGCCATTGGTTATCTTAGACCGGACAGATGTTTTGGCTGAAATCCGCACGCTTATGACCAGGCTCGAAATGCTTGAGAATTCGGAATGCGAATTGGTTAACAATTTGAGTAAGACTTTGGATGCCACGTAAGTCTATTGGTTATAATGATGGTATCTCATCAGCGTCACTGGCAACTACAGATCATCGCTACATGCGGATTTGCTTTCTCAAATTTACAAACATTCACCTATGAATACTTCACCCCCATTTATGCCACCCATTGACCAATGTCGGCTAGAGGACGACACGGGGAAGAAGGCAAATGAGTTGAAGGATGTCCTTGAAAATTTGCAGGAGGTCAGTGATATGTTCTGGGGGAATAATGACGCTTAATATCCCTGGATTTCAGGAAAGTGAGAAAGTACAGAAAACTCGGGTGAAGCACAGATTGAATGTATTTGTAAACAAGTAGAGCCAAGCTGAGTGTATTTGTAGACGAGAAGTAAAGTGAAGCTGACTATATTTGTAGACGAGTCGCAACCGTGGCTTGTCTATGTTTGGCTTGTATGCGAAATGCCTATTCGTAGACTTGGCGACTAGGGTTCCGTACCCAATTAGGCAACCGTCGTGATATAAAGGACCGATCTTCAACATCTCAACACTACAACTTACCTTTACTATCCAGTCAGGACTGGTTCCACCCACATTCTTTATTATATATTCCCTTCGTTGCAGTCAAAGCTACCATGCTCTCAAAATATCTTTCCTCTACTTTGCTTCTCTTCGCCTTGTCAATTCATGTAGATGCTCATGCGGCCATCTTCCCCGCGCTTGGTGTACTTGGCACACCTGTCCGGGGTGATGTTCAAGTACCGTCCAAGCCTTCTCCGTGTGGAAATATCAATGTTGCTGCCAACATCAACAACTCGACGGCAGTTCAAGCCGACCCTAACGGTCAATTCAAAGTCAATGTCATTGATTTCAACCCGTACTTTCGTATTTCTGAAAATCTCCTTCCAACACTAATTATACCATTACACAGTGGAAAAGACGGTTCCCGTCATGTCAGTTTGACAGTCGACCCCACTGGTCTTGGGATCGGAACGTCCTTTGTCAACGGAACAGTGTCGAAAAATGGAAACCCTGTTCGTGTCATTGAAGTCGTTTTCTTCAAGACGAAACATTTATCCATTCACTTCTTTAGGATCCTACTACTGTGGATACCGAGCAAATTACCGCATCGCTACCCGACGGGATAATATGCCACGGCGGCGCAACAAAGAACCTCTGCTTAGCTGCATTCGTAACAGATGCTGGATTCGGTGGCTGTGTCGTTGTCAGAAGCCCTCCTACCTCAGTCACTTCCCACACAACGTCCACGACGTCTAAGCTGTCCGGCACCAAGACAGCCAGTTCCAAGGCTTCCCATAGCACGGGAGCAACCAATACCACTACTTCCCATGCCACGACGACAGCTACTTCAACTGCCTCCCATGCCACAACGACAGCTACTTCAACTGCTTCCCACCATCACCACCACCATCACCACCACAACCACCACTCGGGAACCAGTTCCACTGCTGCAGAAAGCAGGACGGCAGCCAGTTCTACTGCTTCAGATAGCATGACGGCTGTCAGCTCGACTGCTTCGGATACTGCGACAGCAGTCAGTTCTACTACTTCCAATACCGCGACGGCGGTCAGTTCTATTGTTTCGGATACCGCGGGGGCAGTCAGTTCTACTGCTTCCCACAACACGACGACAGCTACTTCAACCGCTTCCCACCATCACCACCCCAAACCGACTGATCGTGCAGTAAGTTGCAAAAATTTAAACGCTGCAGTAAGTCGCAATATACACGATCGACGGCACTCTAATATTTATCCGAATTTCAGGGAACGCGTGCCGCTCGCGCCATGCTTCAGCAGGACTGTCAGATCTAGTGATGATTGCATAAAACTTGATGTTTCTCATTTATTCACATGTTGCCCTGACGTTCGAGACGTCGTGTCAGTTGGAAGCGAGTTAGTAGGTACGATGCCAGTAACGCCTTGCCAATAAACTCGTTGGAGCGAAATTAGTGATCAATTGGATGTGCCAACTTGATCGAGTTATCATCTCGAATGAAAGGATAAGTGCGTTCGGTGCAGTTCACGCAACACGGCTTTCCAGAAACTCACAACTCACGAGGTTGTCATCCGCAGTGTATGTATACATATCGCATGGCAGGTGTTTGTGGAGAAGCTCTTGATCCGTCTCTTTATTGAGCTGAATTTCGAGGTAAATGGGTGTTTTCATGCTTTCAACTCGAATGGCATTTGGATAGAATATTGATGAAAGAATATGGTAAAATGAAAGATGAGAGATGCTGCTTGTGAGAGGCATGAGTTTGGCATATACGATAACCACAAGATCTTGAGAAGGAAACGAACTTCGCTACGTTGAGTCTTGCAAGCCAATCACTAGAAGACCGTTTTGAAACTTTCAATAAACAATAATTTCGGAAGAAATCATAGTATGAACAGTTTCACGAAGACATTCGAGTGAAAAAAAGTGGACAAGCGGCACGCCGTGACAACCATCCATCGATTGGAAATGGTCGCCCGTTATAATGGCTTGGGCTTGAACGCCGACCGCGTAGCTTCATTGGCCAGTGCAAGTTCCTTTAACTGATCACCGAACATACAATTCAGGAGATATACCAGAAATGGCGGAAGGGTTTACCTCCCGGTCTCTTTGCCTTTCAGCTTCCGCTTCTCTCTGAGCCATCATCTACAATATGAATGCATATTTAGGGAGAAAGCATTCCAGTTCTTTGTTGGGGATTCAGCTGACCTCTGTCGTCATGCACCATCGTAAACCTTAGGTAGTGGTATGAAGAGAAGACAAATGCTCTTACGCCTGCCTTTTTCCATCGTCTCACGGTGGACCATGACACCAAGAAAGAGTCCGTATACAGAGAGGGAAGCTAGTGAGAAGACTAGTCCTCGATGAAGCAAATCAGAGACAGGAATCCGCGCCATGTTCGATGTCCAAGAATCAATTCTGGCCGGCCGAAGCCGGCGTCACTGCTAGATGACCGATCGCGAACATCATAGCATGGAGGCGAGTTCACTCCCGCTGGGCAGTAGCTTTTCGACTTGCCGCTTAATATCAGTCGCAGGCGATGAAAGCCCACCAAATAGCGTGAGCCATTGTCATTCGGTTGCACGAACTTTCCCTCACTGCTAGATCATATAACGTTTATCCCATTACTCTTCACTTTCGAGACCTTGAGGGGTAAATGAGGCGGGTCTCGTTCTCTCCCTCTGGTTGTAGGTGTTGCTATCCCACTGTTACGCCACAGGATCTCCTTATCAGAAACTTCAAACGAGAACTGTTCCAGCAACATCGAGAGGACAATTTCTGCATAGATAATTTCAGACCACTAGGAGGCATTCAGAGAAAACAGACTCACTCATTTCCAGCTCAGAAAACTTGAACCCGCTAAGATAAAAACATGTCAGAATCTTCAGGCTGGTAGAAACGAGTTGGGAATACGTGCATGCAGGCTCGCCCGCCTCCCAAAAATGTCATCCTGTGGTGGGTCATTTTGTGTAAAGTGGAGCATATAACCGTAAGCCTTGTAACACTTACATCCCGGAATACACACCAGGTAGTCTCACGCTCGCAACTTGCTCGAGTTTCTTTCCCACCCATCTCTCTGGCTTCCACTCAGGAGCATCCTCTCCCCATATTTCATGATCACAATTGACGGCGCCCAAGCCAACGATGACATTCGTATTTTTCTTCAAAGGAATCTCGTGGATGTCCGTCTTCCCGTCGTTGGATTTGATCGGGGATCCTAGAGGTAGCACAATATCTTGCCGAGTTCTGAGACACGAATTTGATCAAAAATATGTCCAGTTTATCAGAAACACTGGGCATACGTCCGGCAAACAAAAGTGACAGGAGCATATCTGTTGTATAAGTTGAACGAAGTGGCAAGGTCGACATTATATCATCAATACTCACAAGCGAAGGGATTCGCGCACAACGGCATCCAAGTAAGGCAATGCCATCAGAGCATCATATGCCAAATCGCCGTGTTCAAGACGAGCTGCCGTGACCTCTTCCCTTAACTTTGCTTGCGCGGCCGGATGGAGTGCCAGAACATGTAGCATTCGAGAGAGAGACGTGGAGGTTGTGTCGTGGGCCGCGAAAATAAGAGTACTGTTGAAATGCAACACAAAAGAATAAGATTTCAACAATTAGGCCGGCATAAGTAGCAACAGACGTCATTTGTGCAAGCAGTTCATGTTCTGGCAAACGGTCAGCCTCTTCGACCAACGAGTTAGCTCTGACTAGAGGGCAAAATGAATATTTGGGTGCATGATGAAGGAAATTAGCGAAGGAGACTGACTTAGAACGCTCATAATATCCTTTCCATCACCAACCAGCTCTGAAACCACCTCCGTGCTTTGGGTCACAGCAGCCTTCTTATTTGCAAACACCGTCTTCGAGGTATTATCCATAACATCAACAATATCCCTCAGTTGCCGCAATCTGTGAAAGGGAGCAATGCCGATCAAGAACCGCCGGAATTGTCGCGACCCGATTTTTACGAGATACGGAAGAAATTGTCGGTAAATTGCCAACGGAAAGAATATCTTTCTGTGTCGTCAATAAACGTCTGGTCAGGTGCACCGGACAACAAGGGGAGGAACATACGTGAAGTCCCTAACAGCATGGGAGTATTCATTCGGTTCGCCTTCATCATCCAAATTCCTGAAAGAGTAGCCCAATCCTCCCTGCCCAATGTATTCGAGAGCAGCCCGGGACATCCAGTGTAGCATGTCGATCTCTTGAGGTCCGTTTTCGACCTTCTTGGCGATCAACGCTCGGAGCTTTGAGGTGGTACAGCAGAAACATGCCGAGATTCAGTATTTCAATGAGCAAACGATTCAGGACTCACTTGACGTGTAATCTGGTAAAAAATGGGCGGGAGATTTCGCATGTGAGCTATTGAAAAAACGGGATTGAGAAGCTTGCGTTGCTTCTTGTGCTTATCGCCTAAACACTGTCCAGTTACATAGGTCTTCGACTCCGGATATATAAATTACCTAAAGTCGACAAGAGGCCATCACCGAAAACCAATTTGTTACTCCTAGAACACTTTCACCATAAACTCAGAAAGATTTGTCACAGGTAGAAAGACTGACTCAATAAACATGGATGTTTCCTCGTAGATATATTGATCTTTC
>Ga0209006_10005265_pt1 | contig 11749 bp, 11 predicted proteins | sample JacPin_JW_Ref_O2_FD_188567 | JGI IMG/M metagenome (GOLD analysis project Ga0209006, IMG submission 188567) | Forest soil microbial communities from Algoma, Ontario, Canada - Jack Pine, Ontario site 1_JW_Ref_O2 (SPAdes) (version 2) | ecosystem: Environmental > Terrestrial > Soil > Boreal... | reverse complement strand
TTGCGTATCCCGACACGTAGAGCACCTTTATATTGGGTCTGAGCTGCAGCAGACTTTCGGCCAAAGACGGCCCGCTGATTTTCGGCAACACTACGTCGGTCAGCAACAGAGCGATCGTCGCTTCATACCCTCCGGCGATCTCAAGGGCTTCGTTGCCGTCCCCGGCCTCCAGCACGGTGTAGCCGCGTTCTTCCAGGAGTTGACGGGTCATGGCCCGCAATAAGGCGGCATCTTCCACGAGCAGGATCGTTTCTGATCCGCGCATGGTTTCACGCCCCTTGGACGGGTGCTCGCGAGGCTCTGTTTTCTCGCCCACAGTCGGCAGATACACAGAAAAAGTTGATCCCTGCCGCGGCTCACTGTGTGCCCAGACGTAACCGCCGCTTTGCTTCACAATGCCATACACAGTCGCCAGGCCCAAACCTGTCCCTTGTTCCGGGCCCTTGGTCGTGAAGAAGGGCTCGAAGATGTGGCCCAGTGTGTTCTTTTCCATGCCAATACCCGTGTCACTCACGGCCAGTCTAGCGTAGCGGCCCGGCTTCATCGGGTAGTGCAGCGCGGCGAACGTTTCGTCGACTTCCACATTGGCCGTTTCAATGGTGATTCTGCCCCCGTCTGGCATGGCGTCGCGGGCATTGACGCAAAAATTGAGCAGTACCTGCTCCATTTGAGTCGGGTCCGCCTTTACGGCTTCCAAATTAGGGTCGAGCAAGGCTCGTACCTCGATCTGCTCACCAATCACACGGCGCAACATGTTGTCGATGCCCTCAAAGACAAGGTTCAGGCTGAGCACTTTCGGCTGCAATATCTGCTTGCGACTGAAGGCCAGAAGTTGGCGGGTGAGCGAGGCGGCGCGTTGGCCTGCTTGGAGAATTTCCCCGAGGCGGCGTCGCGTCACTTCGTCGAATTCCGGATTTCCCAGAAGAATCTCACTATACCCGTTGATGATGCCCAGAAGATTATTGAAATCGTGCGAAATCCCTCCGGCGAGTTGGCCGACAGCTTCCATTTTCAGGGCCTGGCGTAGTTGTTGCTCATTTTTTCTATGCTCCGTTTCATCAATGAGATAGCCGAGAATTTCAGTTAACTCGCCCAGCTGGTTAAACTTGCCGATGGCATTCTCGATCACATACACCGGACTGCCATCGGGACGACGGAGTTCACGACTGGTGTGTTCTACGAGACGATGGTTTTTTATCAAATCTACAAAGACTTGCCGATCTCTGGAATCCGGGTAGAGCGAAGCAATGTTTAGCTCCAGCGCCGCTTCGATGGAAGTGAATCCAAACATCGTTGCAAAGGCAGAATTGCAGGCAATAATCTTGCCGTCCGGCGTGGCTACATAGTTGCCCGCAAGATTCGATTGGAAGAAAAAGCGGTATTCCTCTACGCTTCGACGTAGTGCATCCTCGCCTTCCTTGCGCTTGGTGATGTCACGAATGTTGCATTGAATGACCTTCTTTCCTTTACTCAATCCATAAACGTTGCTGACAAACTCCACGGGAATGGATCGGCCATCCTTCGTTTCAAGCGGAAGGGATTCGTAACGGATATAATCCTTTTCCTGCAACTCCACCAAAGCCCGCTTGCTTTCCTTGATGTCTTTGAACGGCCCAATCTCCCACAATCGCATCCCAAGCAGCTCGGAATACGAGTAGCCCAACAGATTGACCAAGAAGGGATTAACGTCTGTTATTTGTCCAGTCTTCGCATCGAGAATTAGGATTCCATCTTTGGCAGCTTCGAAAAACCGACGATATTTACGTTCGGAACCTCTGAACACTTTTTCCGGGATCTTTGATTCCGATGCCTTCGACAACTTGGACAAAACCGTTTCTCCTTCAGATCGGCCGATTGAATTCGGCCGGTCGGATCCTCGACCACGACATCAACAACCTTTTCCGCGTGTCGCTCGACTTTCAGCATGGTCGGCCTCACAACATCAGGTCCGGATTTTGCATCCAGAGGACCAAACACAAATCATTGATGGAGCGTCGGTTACAGGAATATATCGACACCATATTTGGAGAGTTCGCCATATTTGGCGACGGACAGCGAATTCCGTTGTCAGATCAGGATGCCCTGAAGCGGTTCTTGCTGATGCCGAGCGCCCGGATCTTATTTTCAAGTGTCGACGGCGGAATACCCAAACGTGCGGCAGCGCCCGACGGCCCTGCGACGCGACCCCTACTCTGAGAGAGCGCGGCTTCGATGATTCTCCGTTCGTGGTCTCCAACTTGCTCGGTAAGCGCCCGCGACGTGCGCTTAAGATGAGAAGTTTCCGTTGACAGCCAACGCTCGTCCACTGAAAGCGTGGTGCTGTCGCACAAGATCACCGATCGCTCGATGACATTCTGAAGTTCGCGGATGTTACCCGGCCATCGGTAAGATTGAAGTAGTTCGAGGGTTCTCTTTTCGATGCTGGTAATTCTCTTCCCCGCTTTGCTGGCGTACCGGTTGATGAAGTATTCCACTAGCGTGGCGATATCTTCCGGGCGCTCTCGCAGCGGGGGCACACGAATGGGAAATACGTTGAGCCGGTAGAAGAGGTCGGTACGAAAGCTGCCAGTCGCGATCGCAGCCTTCAGGTCGCGATTCGTCGCAGCGATGACGCGGACATCGGTCGGAATCAGCTGCGTCCCCCCGACCCGCTCGAACTCGCGCTCCTGGAGCACCCGTAACAGGGCGATTTGGGTTTCGGAGGGAAGATCGCCAATCTCATCCAGAAAAATTGTTCCGCGCTCGGCCAGTTCAAAGCGGCCCAGTCGGCGCTGCTGCGCTCCGGTAAAGGCGCCTCTTTCGTGCCCGAATAGTTCCGAGGCGATCAAAGAAGCAGGAATCGCGGCACAGTTGACGCTGACAAAGGCGTGCGCCCCCCGCTGCGAGTGCTTATGAATTGCACGCGCAACGAGTTCCTTCCCGGTTCCTGTTTCACCAGTAATCAGCACCGTGGAATCGGTGGGAGCGACCCTGCTGATCCCCGATAACACTGGCTGCAGTGCTGCGGACGACCCAATGATCTCCTCGAACATCGACGCTCTGTCGATCTCTTCCCGCAAGGCGAGATTTTCGGTGTAGAGCTGATCTTTGAGGACCTTGATCTCCTCGTAAGCCCGTCGAATGCGTTGCTCGCTTTGTTGCAGCTTTTCTATGTTCTCTGTATCCTCCCGCATTCGGGCCAGCATTCGCTGAACCTCGCGTTCCTTGTGCTGAGGGTGCAGAAATTCTTCCGGAGGAACGTAGTAAGGATTTTTGCAAATGCTGCCATGGTACACAACCTTGGGATGTGTGCGCAGAATGTCCAGCATTACTTCCGGATGGAAAGCTCTTTCGTCGTAGTAGCAGATTCCTAAAATGTCATGGTTGCCGGCGAGATGATTGAATTTTGCTTCGAACTCTATCAGCCGCTCAGGACGGGGGTCAGTCCTGACTACCCAAGTCATTTCGGCCGTCAATCTCAGGGTGGAGAAGGCTGCGGATTTCGCCTCCGTTATGACACCCTCAATGATTTTGATCCACCGGTCGGGATCAAAGTCGCCCTCGTAGGGATAGATTCCCTTGTTCGTGATCGTTAGCCCGCCCTGACTGACAGCGGCATCCACATTGATCCCATGCTCGCGCATGGCGCTCATAAGGGTGGCAGCGGTGTTCGCATCGGCGATATGAACACACTTCTCACCACGCTCCAAACCGATTTTTATGAAAGGTATCGCCGACGAAAGCTGCTCTTCCTGCGTTTCGTAGATTAGACATAGGTGATCGTGCAAGCCGACCTTGCTCACAATCTCGGCAACTGGTAAGCCATTGGGATGGTTGTTCATCATTGCTGCTACTCAGACACGACCACAATGACAAGATCCCGCGAATGGCCGGGTAGATGACTGAGGATGCCCATAGGACTCCGCCTCCGTCGGTATTGGATCTTAGATGCTTACTTGGCGACAGCCGGCTGACTTCAACCCCCACCTTCGATATTTACCAGCCATTAACGAAAGGAAGCGAACGTAATTATGCGCCGAGATTCGCATTTGGAAGGAAACTATTTTCATAGCAGACGATTTGGATGTGAACCGACGACCGAGCGGTGGGCACGGCAAACAGAGCGACCGGTCGCGGCCAACAGTCGGGTCAGCAGGACCAGCAGAGCTTACAGAAGCAGGGCGGCGAGGGCTAGAACGAAGAAGGCAACGAGAACTTGGATCGTCAACGCCGCGCTTCCTAGCTGAAGAGCACATCAATTGATCCGAAAGAAGAATCCCGGCTTGGCTAGAGTTTTCTGAGTAGCCGGATGCGTCAGGACCTTCCTTGGTCAATCTGGCAACTCCCCCCAATGTACCGGAGGCCTAACCGATTGCGGACAAAGTGAGGGATCTGTGCCTACCGCAAATCCCGTCTGCTGTAAGACACGGAAACATTCTTTTTCCCGCCAACCGGGGTTCGTAGTTTCCGACATTGGCTGGAGTCGTCGGGCGAGTGCTTGAACACTGAAGCGCAGTCGAGCAGGCTATCCAAGCGTGAATCGGCGACAGCGCGCTCGTGGCTCGGCCTTCTCAGGCGGCTCGTCTTTCGTAGCGAGGATGAAGCCCGCCGATTTACGGTACCGCCACGACCCACCGCATTTCCGCTGGCTGAATCGGTCGCGGTTCGGGCGGGTCCTTGTTCACGGAAAGATGCTTCCTCGATTGCGAATCAGATTGCTGGTAAACCGATTTCGCTCATGATTGATACGTTCCGAGCGCAAAAAGCGGTAGCGAATAAAATTCGTGCATGTCACATTTGGTGTCTGTACTAAATCAACCGGACGCCGCTTACCTTATCCCTGGTTGGACAATTGGGCTAACTTCCGCCTGAGTTCCTCCAGTCGAGCCCTGATCACTTCGCGGATGGTTGTATCAGTGCAGTACTTGAGGGCAGATGCCAGCCTTTCAATTTCTGCCTTGATCTTGGTTATCTCTTCCAATGGAATCACGGCAAGATTCCATACAAAATGAATCTCGATACTTCGGGCTTCACAATGTCAGCACTCCTTTTAAGGGAATTCCACCTATCTTCAGACGCCTTCTCCTGGTGCGTTGTCTTCTCAGGCGGGTCAGACATTCCGGGCAGAATCGGAGCCAAGAGTAGGGGGCAGTAAAAGCAGCAGCTACAAACGGGGCAATCGGGGCATTTCACCAGCGTCAGCAGAAAGAAGGCTACGAGTTCCCCCACAAGCTTCTGGGAATAGAGAGGTAAACGTTGGGTCGATAACAGTAAGGGCAATTGTCCAACTGATTTACTCACCTCTAACGGTTTGTTGCGTAGCACTGAGCTAGGAGTCTTTCTTACGCTCGCCGTCCGCTGGATTCGATAGTGTTGATTGATCGGACAAGTTCTCCTGATGTATCTCGCAGGCGCTGCGCGAGAATCAACGCGAGTGACTCGTAAAAGCGGGCCGCAAGCCCCGGATAGGTATCCAACACCTTATGCAGCTGTTCCGCTGGGATTGCATCTGCTTCAACATGTACGTCCTTGGCGACGACGGTTGCGGTGGCCACGTTCCTCTCCAAAAAACCCATCTCCCCGCAAACATCTCCTTCTTGGAGTAGCGCTAGAACCACATTGGAACATGCCGTCGCCATCTCTACCGAAGCGGAACCTTTACGAATGACAAATAGGTCGCTAATTTGAACACCTTGATGAATGATCACATCGCCTAGCGTGAAGCTGACCCTTTTTGCACTTGCGCCAATAAGATTCCAGTCATTCGACAACAAGCATTGCAGTGTGTTTCGCGACATAGGCTCAATCTTGCGGGGCAGACGGTTCTCCAAAGTCACGGCTTCGCAGCAAACACAAGGTTTTCAGGAACTTGGAATCTGCGATAGGAATACATGAACTGAGAAACGTGTCGACCGAAGGAGGGCCTGTCGGCATTTGGACGGGGCATTTGCTAACCGGGCAGCCTCCTGCCAGGTGCTGCAGAAGAAACTCTCTTCCCTCGTCGCTGCCCGGCATCGAGTTGTCGTCGGCAGACTTCATGGAGCGAATTCTCGCAATGACCTCATTGCTAGGCTGAACGACGCTTTTCGTTCTTGCCGGCTGCGGGCTGCTTCTTGGATCCCACGCTACTTTCGGGAGCGAGAGGGGTGGCTACGAAGAGTGGACGGTAGAAGCGGCGCATACAGTCGCGGCATCGTACGGGTCGAAGCAGCAGCAGGATTGCTATTTCCTCCCACAAACTTTTGGGGCGGGAAATGCGAATGTCAGCCTGATTGCAATGCGGGCAATGCTCGATTCCTAGTCGCAGCAAGTTTCGCTCCAGATACTAGACGATGCCGCCTCGTTGTCTCCTAATAACGGATCTCTATTGCCCTTTCTCATATTTCGGCTTGCCTTGCGCTACACCGGTTCTAGGATCCACGAAACCGGTTCCCCTTGGAACTGAAAACCATATCGCTGCCAAGGGGCTCGGCGACTCCTGTCCCATGACCTTTGCGATCCCGGCATAGCGCTCCTTACTACCTGACAGGAATACCTTTACATCTGCACGCCTGACCAATGGCACTATGCAATTGCAGAAGAATCCGCTTTCGCTAAGGTTTTCGGTGATGCTTGATATCTCAACGGGCTTTCCTTTGGCATCCGTTCCCCGCAGTTTCAGGAGCACTCGTAACTTGCGTCATGCGTGTACCCGATGTTCCGGAGTCGTTCTCTGCAGCAAGGCCGTTATGGCAAGCTTCAGTTTTGGAAAATTCAGTGGCTTTTAAAAATATCCACTTGTCCGCAGGTTCACGCAGTGCTCTTCGTAGTTCGCCTTGGGTCCTCAGGTCCTCCACTAACCATCAGAATAGGTATGAAAGAGGCTTGGCTCAGAGATTGAAATGTTTTATACAGTTCAAAACCGGAGAGTTTCGGGATCATGCAATCGAGTAGGATCAGCAGATTTTTCTCGCAGAGCAAGTTCGACACCTTCCTTTGAGCCCTAGGTTTCGATGACTTCGTCGGTATCGGCCAAACGCATCCGGATAAGCTTGCGTCTAGCTTCATCGTCGTCTACCAACATGATCGTTCCTACACTCCCCTCCCGCCGCCTCGACTTTCAGCCTTGTCGTCGCAATTACCACCTTGGCATGTTGCAACCGGAGGACCAAAAGACAAATCATTGATGGAGCGTCGGTTAAAGAGAATAGCCGCCACCATATTCGGAGAATTCACCATATTTGGCGACTCGCAGCGAGTTCCGTTGGGGGATCTGGAGAATTTAAAGCGGTTCTTGCGCCGCAACAGTATTCCAAGGTCGGCTGCTTTGCCGGTTGAACGGTTGAACTATACCCTTCAGCCCTTGCCGCACCGCAGACCCAAGACATATGCATTGGGCGGCCTTTATGTTGGGATGAGTCTCAACCTGAAGGTTTCAGCGGAATTGGAAATCACACTGTGGATCGGGGACACCAAAATCTCCGGTAAGGCCATGGTTGTCAGCAGTCATCCTGTCTTCGGAAACGGAATCAAATTTACACATCTTTCGGATGAAAACAGGAGTACAACTGGAGTGACTTAGAAACCCTCGCGCCCTCGGGAATCGGACGGAGTACGAGTCGCGCTAGCGCATGACGACGAAGATGCTCGTACGATTTCCGCGATCACGTTCGGAGGATACAGCCGTCATCGACGGATGTGACAGCGCCCGTTTGCCCGAGCAGGCGCAAGTTCAGGCAACCCTCAGCTGGATATAGAGCAACTCATCGTGGAAGGTGTAATTAGTGAGTGACCAAGCCGTTGCTCTGGACGATTCTGTGCTCCAAGAGAGCGGACATGTCTGTGCCTTCTTTAATTCTCGGGACCAGGAATACCGGGTATTGCTGCCGTTCATCCAGGAGGGCTTCGAACGAGGAGAAAAGGCCGTTCATATTGTCGATCCAGAACAGCGTGAGGACCACCTACACCGGTTGCAGACAAATGGCATTGACGTCGAGTCAACCATGCTCCGGAAGCAACTGGAAATCAAACATTGGCGGGACGTAATCAGACCCCAGTTGGAAGTCCGAAACTGGGAAGAAGCCTACTTGAGGGGCGGCCACTTCGATCAGGACAAGATGCTCGCATTGATTGAAGACATCTTGAATGCCGGACGGGCACAACAGTTTCCACTGACGCGGCTGGTTGCTCAGATGGAGTGGGCCCAGCAGGATATTCCCGGAGTCAAGGATCTCGTCGAGTATGAGGCGCGGCTTAACTATAAGCTGCCCAAATACAAGGACCTAGTTATTTGCGTGTACGATTGCGCCAAGTTCGACGGCGGAGTGGTGATGGACCTGCTGCGCGTCCACCCGGTCGCCATCATCGGGGACATGTTGCAACGCAATCCGTTCTATATGCCGCCCGACGAGTTCCTGCGGGAACTGCACAAGGATAGTGCGTGCTCCCGGACAGAAGGCATAACTGCCGAGAACCGACGGCTGAGTAAAACCGTTAGGGATTTGGTGGTCTTGTCGGGTATACCTGCTGCATGGGTTGAACGGGATTCACGGCAGACGGCCGAGGCTATGGCCGACATGCTACTGAGCATGCTGCGCCTCGCCGCTATTCATGTTCGTTTAATCTGCCCAGGAGAAAGCCGCGCGGACGTTTGTCGGTGTGAGGATTGGCCGGAATTCTCCCGCTGGCTGGAGGCGCAGCAAGCCGCGGGGAATGCCCTAGTCGGCTTCGGCTCTCAACCCAGCCTCCAGTTGCAGACGGATCGCGGGCCTTTATCCCTCAGCGTGATGCCGATTGGAATCAATTCCGAGGCGGGCTTCATAGCCGTGGCCGCACAGCGGCCGGAATTCCCCAGCGACGGAGAGATCTTGTTATTGTCCGTAGCGGCAAATCAAGCCCTCCTTTCCTTCCAGAACGCCCGGGCCGGTTACGAGCGGAAGCGGGCCGAAGGGGCCTTGCTGGTATTGAAAGAAGAATCCGATCGCGCTGCTGGGTTCGAGGACATGATTGGCTCTTCGGAGAGTCTCCAGCGAGTTCTTTCCCAAATTACTAAGGTGGCTCCAACCCACGCGACTGTCTTGATCACGGGAGAGACGGGGAGCGGCAAGGAACGCGTCGCGCAAGCTATTCATAAGCGTTCACTTCGCGCGGATCAGCCGTTTATTACCGTTAACTGCGCCGCTTTGCCTTCGTCGCTGGTTGCATCGGAACTATTTGGTCATGAAAAGGGCGCATTCACAGGTGCTCATCAACGCCGCGTTGGGCGCTTCGAACTAGCAGAGGGTGGTACCATCTTTCTCGACGAAGTCGGCGATCTTTCCGCAGACACTCAAATCGCGCTGCTGCGCGTACTCCAAGAGCGAGAGTTCGAACGCGTTGGAGGAAGCCATCCGATTCCCGCAGATGTCAGGGTGATTGCCGCTACGAATAGTGATCTGCAAACGTCCGTTGCCGCGGGCACTTTCCGGGAGGACTTGTTTTATCGCTTGAACGTGTTCCCCATTGAGGTGCCGCCCTTGCGCCAGCGAAAGGAAGATATTCCGGCCCTAGTGAGTTATTTCATCAAAGTGTACGGCGACAAGACGGGCAAGGATATCCAAGATATCGACCGGAGATCGTTGGCCCTCCTGCAGTCTTATCAGTGGCCTGGCAACATACGGGAATTGCAGAATGTTATCGAGAGGTCGGTCGTCGTTTCCGAGGGCTCTACTCTTTCAGTTAATGAGAATTGGTTCTCTAGACCATCGACGCAGCCTTCCGACAGTACGCTGAACACAGCTTTGCTCAAGAAGGAAAAGGATCTCATTGAAGCTGCCCTGCGTGAGAGCAAGGGGCGAGTGGCAGGTCCCACCGGTGCAGCGCGCAAACTAGGGATCCCTGCGTCCACACTGGAAAGAAGGATCAGAACTCTCAAGATTGCCAAGTATCGATTCCGGGGGAGGTGAGATCCGCAAAACATGCAATCTGATTATCGCATCATCGGCTCGTGCCAATGAGTCGCTTTGAAATGCGCGTCGAATTGGTTCTGTAATGAACTCCGGCACTCTTTGCGGTCGGCCGATGAGTTGCAGTCTTGGCTTTGAACGAGAGATCGGAGCAGGCCGTGCAATTTGCTTCGATCGGAATGTCGCCCAACCATTTCGTAATGCGTAATCGGCTTCTTCATCGCCTCACTCTCCCATAGTTCCACCAGAGCCTGCAAAGGATCGAAAACAAGATATTGTTCACTTGCAAAGCGGAAACAATAAAGTCCAGCCACGCCTTGTACGCTTCGTACCTCAGTAGGAATACCCGTTGTCGCACCTCAGTAGTTTGGAGGTCCGCAAGTCCCACGGTAGAGTGATGTAATTAATATCCTTAATGATCTTAATCAATCCGCATGTGAGTAGCACCGATTAGAACAACGTCTGGCCGGTGCTTTTGTGTTTCTGGGCGGACAGCTGCCGCAGATCATTCACGGAGCGCAAGCTTCAGACATGGACTACATCTTAATCGCCCCCGGACTGAAAGCCTTCGCCGAGAGATTGAACGGATCCAGCAAGCGGAAGTCAGTTATCGCAGTCGAAGGGCACATTCAAGTGGTGCCCAGACAGAGCATGACTCACGCGCACTTCGATTGCTTGCAATCCGTGCAGAACTATTAGCGCTCTCCCTCCGAGGGGGACAGCCTTACTATCCTCCAAGCGGCAATCGGGATTTCAATTGAAACCAGGCCCCGGCGGGCGTCGAAAGCGCTTGCTTCTCGCCCTGTCCAGCGTAGAGTCGGGATGATTCCCTAGATTTACGTCTACTACTCTCGCGCCCCGGACCCGACGACGATCCGGGGCCTCTTTATTTGCGTTAGGACGCGACTCGGCTACCGAGAGCATAGCTAATAGCCTAACTTTTTCTTGAGCCATTGACGTTCTTCCATCGCTTCCTGCGTTTGCTCCGTCCTTTGTAAGGGTTCCGTAATTCCCAGCTTCTGATTTAATTCGTCCAGTCTTTTTTCTTGGTCTAGCTTGCTCAGGGCCTTCAAGTGTTTTAGCTTGTCGCGGTCCATCAGGACACCTCCAACAAGTCCGCATTTGTCCCAGATTGTACCGCGTCGGATCGGAGTAACCCTTTAGGAGTGACCTTTTCGGACTAGCCCGCTCTACCCTTTATCACTCAAGCCCGTCCCCGCACACGACGGGGCCTGGCATCAACACGCCGGCAATGGCCAAGATGACGGACGACTGACCAACCGGCAGTAATCCGCCCTGGACGAAGGAACGAAGACTTGACGCCTGAGAATTTGCTGATCAAGTCAGTCCATTCCCATGACAGGGCCGAGTGCCTGAAGCCAAAATGGATCTGCGAGGCGCGAAATTAGCGCTGATATACCGTAGTTATGAACAACGTTCTCAGCGATTGCGTTGCCGCGCAGATTGCAGGGTATGCTTGCAGCCTCAATCCGGAACTGTTTTCTAGTGGGCGATGCTTAGTTCGTGGACGAACTACTGGCTATTAAAAGACACCTAGAGCCAGGCGAGGCGAAATTACGAGGACGTTGGTGCACTGGCCACACCGCGGGCAAACGAGCTTCTTCGCCGTTCTAGCTTGCGAAAGCACGAAAAACTCCCCGCTGCCGTGCTATAACTTAGCGCCACGCGAGGATCATGATGACGGAAAAATGAGGAAGGCGAGGTTCACCACCGGGGCGATAGGCCTGTTAATGCGTATTCCGACGATGTGGATGGTCGATTCCAGCGCGATGTGAATGGTCATTCCGGCCATGTGAATAAAGTCGGAGCGCAGCGACGCTGGGATT
>Ga0209006_10005264_pt1 | contig 11750 bp, 12 predicted proteins | sample JacPin_JW_Ref_O2_FD_188567 | JGI IMG/M metagenome (GOLD analysis project Ga0209006, IMG submission 188567) | Forest soil microbial communities from Algoma, Ontario, Canada - Jack Pine, Ontario site 1_JW_Ref_O2 (SPAdes) (version 2) | ecosystem: Environmental > Terrestrial > Soil > Boreal... | reverse complement strand
GCGGGATCGGTGATATCGCAATGTTCGGCGAATGCCGTGCCGCCGTCTTGGCGGACAAGTTCGAGCGTCTCCTGCGCCTCCGCGATGTCGGCGATGGCCACCTGCGCGCCTTCCCGCGCCAGACGGCGCGCGACGGCCTGGCCGATGCCGCTGCTGCCGCCTGTGACGAGTGCTACTTTACCGGCGTGTTGCATGCTTGCTGACAATTCTAAAGACTCGCGGCGCGCGGCACTCATAGTAGTTTCTGATGCCGCCCATGCACGCGGCCGATTAGACAGCGCTGCCGTCGGTCATTAGCCTGCGGGCATGACTATGCAATACGACGTCGTCGCCATTGGCGCAGGTCACAATGGGCTTGTGGCCGCCGCTTATCTCGCCAAGGCCGGCAAAAAGGTGCTGGTCCTCGAGCGTAAGGGCTGGGCAGGCGGCGGCGTCGCCACGCGTGAGCTCAACACACCGGGCTTCTGGCACGATGAGCACTCGAGTGTGCACATCATGATCCAGGGCAATCCGCTCCTCACTCAGGATGAGCTCGGTCTCATCGGCAAATTCGGTTTGAAATACAACTACTCCGACGTGCCGTACGCTTCGATCTTTGAGGATCAAAGCTCAATCATCACCTATAAGGACCTCGATAAGGCGTGCGATTCGATCGCAAAGGTTTCGGCGCGCGATGCCGAAACCTACCGCAAGTTCGCGGCACAGAGCGCGCGCATGCTACCGATGTTCGTCGCGGGCCTGTACGCACCGCCACTGCCACTGGGCGCCTTGGTCGCCATGCTCGATCAGAGCGATGAAGGCCGCGAGATCCTGGATGCGATGCAGCGCAGCGCACTCGACATCGCCAACGATCTTTTTGAGAGCGACAAGGTCAAGATCCATCTCATCAAGCTCATTACCGAAAACATCCAGATGCCCGACGAGCTCGGTACGGGGATGGGCCTGTTTCTGATGCCTGGCATTATTCACACGTACGGTGTGTCGCAGCCTGTGGGCGGCAGCGGCAAGCTCTCCGAAGCGCTGGTGCGCTGCATCGAGTACTACGGCGGCTCAGTCGAGTGCAACCGCGAAGTGAAACGCGTCGTGACGGCGAGCGGGCGCGCCACCGGAGTTGAACTCACCGACGGCGAGCGCATCATGGCGCGCGACGCCGTGATCGGCGCGATTCACCCGCATCGATTGCGGCGCTTCGTCGACGGGATCGATGCGGCGGTGCTCAGACGCGCGGAACGCGCAACGCTTGGCACCTTCAGCCTATTCGTGAGCCACTATGATTTGCGTGCCCAGGCGAGGTTTCATGCCGATCCTGCGGTCGGGCGCGCAACCATGCTGGAGTTCATGACCACGAGCAAGTTGAGCGAGATGCTGGATGACTTCGATGCGCTGCGCCGCGGCAGGATATCCAAGCGCCGCTTGATCGCCGGCGGTGACGAGAGCATCAATGATCCAAGCCGCGTGCCCCCGGGGCGCGGTTTGTTTCACGGCATTACATTTGCTCCCTATGATCTCGCCGAGGGTGGAGCCTCACGCTGGGACGAAATCAAGGAGGATGTCGCGGACCTGAGCCTCGAGGCCTACCGCCGCTTCGTGCCGAATTTGACCGCCGAGAACATCATTGCGCGCAGCGTCTACTCGCCACTCGATCTCGAGCGCAGCTCGCCCAACAGCATGGTCCGCGGGGACGTGCATGGCGTTGCGCCTTTCTTCTACCAGACCGTAGGCCATCGTCCGACCTCCGATCTCGGGCAATACACGGTTCCGGGCGTCGAGCGCCTTTACCTCGTCGGCCCGTTCATGCACCCTGGGGGTGGCGTATACGGCGCCGGGCGCGCAACTGCTATGAAGATGTTCGGCGATCTCAACATGGACTTTGACCGCGTGGCGAGCGCTCGCGCGTGAAAATCTATGGTGCCGACGGCAAGGAGATGATGACAATCAGCGCGCTTGAGCGTGCAGGCTCGGCGCTCCTCATCAAAGGCAAGCTTTTCGGCACGATGCCGCTCACCGCGCAGCTGCGGCCGGCCGAGGCGAGAAAGGCTTTTGGCCTCCTCAACGTGCGGCTGCTGCTCTTCCTGTTAAGCCTGCCGTTCCGCCGCTAGCTCGACTCTGCTCCTCGAGCGAGGCGCCGTCCGGGTCGAACTTCATGTCCCAGCTTAGGACGTCGGTCTGAAAGATCGGCGGAACTTTGTGTGCCCATAGAAGCGAACCGAACTTGAAGTCCCAAACGCGCGGCACCCAGTTGTCATCGAGATAATCCGTATCGGCGTGGTACTCAGCTTCGCCGCCCGCCGGGCAGTCGACGTAGTAATAGATGGCCGAGGAAATGCGGTGCCGCGAGACGCCGCCGGATGAATTGTGCGAGGTGTTCTTCCAGCCTTTGCGCTCCATGAGGTTGGCGCCGAGCATGAGCTCATCGATGTCGTCAACGCCAAATGCCATATGCATGTAGCCGGGTCTGTTGCCCGGCGCCACCGGCAGTTTGCAGTTGACCCAGAATATGCTGTGGTGCTCATAGGTCCCATCGGCGCGCGCAAAGACCCCGACGCCACGCGAATGATCCGAGTAGCGAAAGCCGAGCCGGTCACGAAAGAATGCAAAGGAAGCCACGTAGTCTTCCGCGAAGAACACGACATGGTTGATCGTCTTGGGCCGCGCGCGCAGCCGCCACTGCCGGTGCTGGTTCAGACGTTCTATGCGCCCGGGTGAGTTCACGCGGTCAGGCACCGAAGTGACGGGACGTTTGCGCCACACGCGCAAACCGAGCGGCATCCCATCATCGGCTCGAAAATGCGCCGTGCCGTCCGCGTCGCGGCGCACGTCACGGTCGCGCGAAAGATCAGCCACCAGTGCCTCGAGCGCCGCGGCAGTGTCGATCCCCCAGATCGTCTCGCGAATCCCGCACCCTTCGAAATATGCCGGCGGCAGGTTGGGATCATTGCGCAACCGCAGGACGACCTTCGAGCCTGAAGCTACTTCGAATGCGCGCTCGCCCTCTACGCCTGCGACCGGGATCAGCCCAAAGTCCTCCCAGAACCGGCTGCACAGGTCGAGATCGTCCACCCCGAATACTGCAGTTTCGACTCCCAGAATCGCCATACTTGCCTCCTCAAACACGTGCGTCAGACACGCGCGCCGGGCGCGTCAGCTTGCGAGTCTAGCCGCGCGGCGCCGCTGCCAGGCATCGATTCCTATGATGGACCACATTGAACCGGCTCATGGACCGTCGCGCCCACGTTATCCAGGCGCGGCGCGCCCGCGCTTTGTCTCCCCGGCATGTGCGCGAAATGCGCGCGGCGACACCCCGGCGCGGCGCGAAAAGAAGCGTGTGAAATAGGCAGGGTCCTCGAATCCGAGATAGAGCCCGAGCTGCGCAATACTCATGTTCGAGTAGCGCATCACACGCTTCGCCTCGAGCATCAGCCGCTCATGCAGGATCTGCGCCGGGCTCGCACCCGCGACAGCCTGGCAGGCAGCGCGCAGGCGGGCGGGTGTGATGCGCAACGAGCGCGCGAGAGCACTGACCGCAGGGTGAGTGCGGTAGTCTGATTCGACAAGTTCGCGATATCGGGCAACAAGTTGCGCCTGTGGTCCAAGCGGTGCCCTCGCCTCCTGGTCGACATGGCGGCGCAGCCGCAGCGCTTCGATGAGTACCGAGGCGAGGTGCGATTCGACTGCAAGCTCATGCCCTGCTGCCGTCCAGCCCAGCTCCCGCGCGAGTCTGTCGAGTGCGTCCGCCACCGATCGACCTTGCGTCGGAGAAGCCCACACGCCCTGGCCAAACAGGTCGGCGATCTGCACCTCGCGCCGCGCCAACGTGCGCAGCAGCGCATCGGAAAAGGTCAGTACCCGCCCCTCGGTTTCCGCGATCCAGCGAAATCCGTGCACAACGCCGGCGGGCACCGCAACGATGCACGGCGCGGCGAATACGACCCGCGCCGTATCTGAGTCCGCATCGCCTCCGCCGGAGAGGATATGGAAGATGTGGTGCAGGTCCGCATGAGCATGAGGTCTGATATTCCAGTTCGCCGGTCGGCTGCGCTCATCCAGCATTTCCAAATGCACGAACTCGGAGCTCACCGCGCGCGGCGGCTCACCGTACAGGAAGAAACGGGGAATCAAACTGTCGGCCGCCGGCACTGCCGCTCCCTGGCGAACAGCACCGGCCGGCGACGAATTGTCCAAGTTTTGAGAGCGCAGCTTCATAGACCTGACTGCCTCGATCGGGAAAACTTGCGAAGGGTACTGCCAATTCTCTCGGCAGGCACTTCCGCGCGAACCGGCACTTGTTGCTCGACGGCTGGCGATCAGAGTGCAAGGTCCTCGACGAATTGTCCAAGTTTTTTGGCGTTACGTCTATCGGAATGTGGGTCTGCGCCGGCTACGATCCTGTGGGCCAGGGCGAGTCCAAGAGACTTCATGCGAAGCCAAGTTGCGATTATCGGGGCGGGTCCGGCGGGGATGTTTCTCGCCCACCTGCTGCACAAGTCGGGGATCGACACTGTCGTTCTCGAGCGGCGCAGCCAAGAGTATGTGCAGCAAAGAGTGCGTGCCGGCGTACTCGAGCAGGTTACGGTGCGGCTCATGGAATCGCTCGGCCTCGCAGAGCGTATGTGCCGCGAGGGGCTCGTGCATGCTGGCACGAATATATGTATCGACGGCGATGTCTTCCATATCAACATGGCCGCGCTCACGGACGGAGCGACCGTCATGGTCTATGGCCAGTCGGAGCTGATGAAAGATCTCAATCAGGCGGCATCAGCACGCGGCTTGCGGGTCATCTACGAAGTCGCCGCGGTCACGCTGCACGAGGTCGCGACCGATTCACCCTCGGTCAGCTGGTCCAAAGACGGGACCATCCATGAGCTACGCTGCGACTTCATCGCCGGATGCGATGGGTATCGCGGCGTAAGTCGTGCGCACATTCCTAGGCAGGTCCTGAGCACCTTCGAGCGTACCTATCCGTTCGGTTGGCTTGGTATCCTTGCGGACGTGCCGCCTTGTGAGCAGGAACTCATCTATGCCAACCACGCACACGGGTTCGCGCTGGCATCCATGCGCTCCCCGCACCGCAGCCGCTACTATATTCAAACGACACTCGAGGATGAGACTGAGAACTGGCCGGACGAGCGCTTCTGGGATGAGCTGTGCCTGCGTTTGGGCCCGCACACCGCAAGCCGTGTCACGCGCGGACGCTGCTTTGAAAAGAGCATCGCTCCGCTGCGCAGCTTCGTCTGTGAACCCATGCGATGGCAGAGATTGTTCCTCGCGGGGGACGCCGCCCACATTGTCCCGCCCACCGGGGCCAAGGGACTTAACCTTGCGGCCTCGGACGTTTTGTTTCTCGCACAGGCCCTTACGCAATACTATGCCACTGGCTCGACGCACGGCATTGACGGCTACTCAGCCCGGGCGCTCGCGCGAGTGTGGAAAGCGGAGCGCTTCTCGTGGTGGTTTACGAGCATTACGCATCGATACCCAAACATGGATTCGTTCGATCGCAAGATGCAGGTCGCTGAGCTTGCATACATCCGCGGCTCGAAGGCTGCGCAGACGACGCTCGCGGAAAACTATGTGGGCCTGCCGCTGGCACCGATGGTGAATGATGTATCGATGGGGTCTATGACGTGAGCATCGTCGTTACAAATATCAGGCGCGTCTCGGTTGAGCTCATCGCCGAGTTGCGGCTCTTTGGCGTCGCAAGCATCCATGAAGCGCAGGGTCGCCGCGGACTTCTCGCCCCTTACCTGCGACCCATCTACCGCCCTGCGCACATCGCCGGCTCTGCAGTCACCTGCGAGGTCGCACCTGGCGACAACTGGATGATTCACGTCGCCGTCGAACAGTGTCGCGCCGGAGACATTCTCGTGGTAGCACCGACGAGCCCTTGCGAGGACGGTTACTTTGGCGACCTCCTGGCAACCTCACTGCTGGCGCGGGGCGTCCGGGGGCTCATCATCGATGCCGGTGTGCGCGATGTTGCGACGCTTACGAAGATGCAGTTTCCGGTGTGGTCCAAGGCGATTTGCGCACAGGGCACGGTCAAAGAGACTACAGCCAACGTCAATGTGCCGATCGTTTGCGGCACAGCGCTGGTGCGAGCGGGCGACGTGATCGTCGCCGACGACGATGGGGTGGTCGTCGTACGCCGCGAAGACGCAGCTGCCACGGCACAAAGCGCACGGGCGCGGGAGCTCGCGGAAAAGGATAAGCGCGCACGTCTGGCAGCGGGCGAGCTCGGCCTCGATATCTACGGCATGCGTGCGCGCCTGGCGGCCAAAGGACTCAGCTACGTCGACGAGCCACAAAGCGACTAGCTGATGTTGCGCGCGATTTCCTGCACGATCATGCGCGGCGGCACGTCGAAGGGGCTGTACTTTGACTCGCAGGCGCTGCCGGCGCAGGTTGCTTTGCGAGATCGAGTTCTGCTCGCGGCCATGGGATCACCCGACGCCCGACAGATTGACGGGCTGGGAGGCGCGCATCCGTTGACGAGCAAAGTCGCCATCGTCGGACCCCCGAGCAGGTCTGATGCCGACGTCGACTACCTTTTCCTGCAGGTCGGCGTTGACACCTCGGAGGTAAGCGACCAGCAGAACTGCGGCAACCTACTGGCCGGCGTCGGACCGTGGGCCATAGAACATGGTTGGGTGAGCGCGCTCGAGGGCAAGACGCCCGTGCGCATACACATGTGCAACACCGCGAGCATGGCGGTGGCCACCATCGAAACTCCGAATCGCAAGGTACAGTACGAAGGCGCCGCACGAATCGATGGCGTTCCGGGAACTGCAGCGCCGATCGCGATCGAATTCATGGACGTCACGGGCTCAAGCTGTGGTGCATTGTTGCCCACGGGCGCGCGCACCGACCAAATCGAGGGCGTAGCTGTGACCTGCATCGACAACGGGATGCCGGTGGTGCTGTTGCGCGCTAGCGATTTTGGCAAGAGCGGGCGTGAGACTCCGGCGGAGCTGGAGGGCGATGCAGCGCTCACGAAGCGGATCGAATCGATCCGCCGCGCTCTGGGGCCACGCATGAATCTCGGCGACGTTGCGCGCGCGACGGTACCGAAGATGTGTCTCGTCTCGATCGCCGAGCACGGCGGTACCCTGTCGACGCGCACTTTCATCCCACACCGTGTCCACGAGGCGATCGGTGTGCTGGGGGCGCTCAGCGTCGCCACTGCCGCAGTCATCCCTGGAACCGTGGCCGCAGCTGTCGCCGGCAGCACCATTGCCGCCGGCGCGCAGAGCATTGAGGTTGAGCATCCCACCGGGTCTTTCCGTGTGGACGTCGACATCGACACGAGCCAAGCAGTACCGATCGTGCGCCGCGCAGCGCTCTTGCGCACGGCGCGCAAGCTCATGTCCGGGGAGCTCTACGTTCCGGAGTCGTTATGGACGTCGGCCTGAACTACCCCGCGAGCGTTTCATGATTATCGACTGTCACGGGCACTACACAACCGCGCCGGGCGCGCTCCAGGCCTATCGCGACGCGCAGCTGCAGACCGCCATGACAGCAAGCCCCGTCGCGCCGCTGATCAGCGACGATGAGATACGCGAGAGCATCGAACAGCATCAGCTGCGCATGCAGCGCGAACGCGGCGCCGATATCACCCTTTTTTCGCCACGCGCGTCGGCGATGGGCCATCATCTGGGCGATGCGTCAATTTCGCTTGCCTGGACGAGAGTCTGCAACGATCTGATAAAGCGGGTCGTTGCGCTTTTTCCGGAAAATTTTGTGGGCGTCGCGCAGCTGCCGCAGTGGCCGGGGGCGCCGCTCGACGCATCGGTGGCGGAGATTAGGCGTTGCGTGTCCTCGCTCGGCTTCGTCGGCTGCAACGTCAATCCCGATCCTTCCGGCGGACACTGGACTTCCCCGCCGCTTACCGATCGCTACTGGTACCCGCTCTACGAAGCGCTGGTCGAGCTTGATGTTCCCGCGATGGTGCACGTTTCGAGTTCCTGCAATGCCAACTTCCACGCCACCGGCGCCCACTACATCAATGCGGACACCACCGCGTTCATGCAGTTCATCCAAGGCGACCTGTTCAAAGACTTTCCCAAGCTGCGCATTATCATTCCGCACGGCGGCGGCGCGGTTCCGTACCACTGGGGCCGCTACCGTGGACTCGCCGACATGCTGAAGCGACCGCCGCTGCGCGAGCACGTGATGCACAATGTATTCTTCGACACCTGCGTGTATCACCAGCCCGGCATAGACCTTCTCTTCAAGGTGATCGACGTCGACAACATATTATTTGGGTCCGAGATGATCGGTGCCGTGCGCGGCATCGATCCGGAGACCGGGAGCTACTTTGATGACACGCGGCGCTATATCGACGCGCTGGATATCCCGGCTGCAAAGAAGCAGCAGGTATTCGAGCTCAACGCGCGGCGGATATTTCCCAGACTCGATGCGCTATTGCGCGCGCAGCGACGATGACCGCCGCGCCGGCCCCCACGTTTGCGATGGATCCGGGATGGCGATCATTCTGCGCCCATCCACGTCATCCGCGCTTTCAGCCGCCGCCGGGCGCCGTCGACGCCCACTGCCACGTGTTCGGGCCGGGAGATCTCTTTCCATATGCGCAGGAGCGCAAGTACACGCCCTGCGATGCGCCGCGCGACAAGCTGCTGGCGCTGCGCGACTTCCTCGGTTTTGAACGCAACGTTGTCGTGCAGGCGACTTGCCATGGCAGCGACAACCGCGCGCTTCTCGATGCTCTTGCGCACAGTGACGGCCATGCGCGCGGAGTTGCGACCGTGCGGCGCTCCGTGAGTGATGCCGAATTGTCCAGCCTGCATGCCGCGGGCGTGCGCGGTGTGCGGTTCAACTTCGTCAAGCGCCTGGTGGATGCGGCGCCGCCGGATGAGCTGCGGGAAATCGCAGCGCGTGTTGCAGCGCTCGGCTGGCACGTCGTCGTCTACTTCGAGGCGCAGGATTTGCCGGAGCTCTATACGCTCTTTGCGACGCTGCCGACGACTGTGGTAGTCGATCATATGGGGCGGCCGGACGTCACTCAGCCCGTCGATGGTCCCGGGTTTGAGCTCTTCATCCGTCTGCTGCGCGAGTGCCGGCACATCTGGTCGAAGGTGACCTGTCCGGAGCGGCTGTCACGCCTTGGGCCGCCCGGCTACGAGGATGTCGTGCCGTTCGCGCGCCGAGTCGTTGAGTCATTTCCTGAGCGTGTGCTCTGGGGCACCGACTGGCCGCATCCCAATATGACAACGCATATGCCTGACGACGGCGACCTTGTAGATTTCATCCCTAAGATCGCGACGAGCGGTACGCTGCAGCGTCGGCTGCTGGTCGACAATCCCATGCGGCTTTACTGGCCGGATGAACTGCCGTGATGGGGCGCGCCAAACCCTATGCGGATATCCCCGGGACCATCGTTTTTGATGGGGCGCGCTGCCGCGAGGGCTATCAGCTCAATCAGTTCTGTTTGTCACTGATGAAGTCCGAAAACCGCGAGCGCTTCCGTGCAAACGAGCGCGCCTACCTTGACGAGTGGCCGATGAGCGAGGCGCACAAACAGGCAGTGCTCGCGCGCGACTACAACGCCATGATCGCCCTCGGCGGCAACATCTATTTCATCTCTAAAATCTTTGCCACCGACGGCAAGAGCTTTCAGCATGCCGCAGCTCTCATGACTGGAATGACCCAGGAGGACTACGCCAAAATGATGCTTGCGGGCGGACGCTCGCCGAGCGGCCCAAAGAAGGGGCCGAGCAGTGGCTAAGGTGAGCGCCGGCGTTGCGACGTCTCACGTACCTGCAATTGGCGTCGCGCTTGATCTGGGTAAGGCGCTCGATCCGTACTGGGCGCGTGTGTTTGCCGGCTACGAGTTTTCGCGCCGTTGGATCGCGGCGCAGAAGCCGGATGTGATCTTTCTCGTGTACAACGATCACGCTTCGGCATTCAGTCTCGATATCATCCCGACATTCGCAATCGGCTGCGCAGAGCGCTTCGAGCCGGCCGACGAAGGCTGGGGGCCACGACCCGTGCCTACGGTTATTGGAGCTCCGGAGCTGGCCTGGCACATCACCGAGTCACTGATCGAGGAAGAGTTTGATCTCACGATTATCAACAAGATGGCCGTTGATCATGGCCTGACAGTACCGCTGTCGCTGATGTTCGGCCAGCCGGCCGTGTGGCCGTGCCGCATTATTCCCTTCGCGGTAAACGTCGTGCAGTATCCGCCACCCTCGGGCGCACGCTGCTACCGGCTCGGCCAAGCGCTGCGGCGCGCGATCGAATCTTACGATGAGCCGCTCAATGTGCAGGTGTGGGGCACCGGCGGGATGAGTCATCAGCTACAGGGGCCGCGCGCCGGATTCATCAATACCGAATTCGATACGGCATTTCTGGATCGCATGGCAAGTGCTCCTGAAGAGCTAGCCGCGATCACGCGCCTCGAATACCTGCGCGAGGCGGGCTCCGAGGGTATTGAGCTGATCATGTGGCTCATCATGCGCGGCGCGCTCGGCACGCAAGTCGAGGAGCTGCACCGCTTCTATCATGTGCCCGCCTCGAATACGGCCGTTGGCCACATGATTCTGCGCGACGTCTAAGGCATTCTCGGTTATCTCGGAGTCCCAGTGAATCTCATCCTTGCAGGCGCCGGCGCTTTCGGCCTGAAACATCTGGACGCGCTGAAACTCATCGACGACGTTCGGGTCGTCTCCCTCGTGGGCCGTCAGATCGAGCCGACACGGGCGGCAGCTGCGAAATACGGCATTGCGCACGTGACCACGGAGTTGTCAGAAGCCCTCGCCCTGCCAGGGGTCGACGCCGTGATTCTCGCAACGCCCACACAGCTGCACGCGTCCCAGGCGCTGCAATGCTTGCGCGCAGGCAAGCACGTGCAAATCGAGATTCCACTCGCAGACTCGTGGGCAGACGCGGTGGAAGTTGCACATGTCCAGCGGCAGAGCGGGCTCATCTGCATGGTCGGGCACACACGACGCTTCAACCCCTCGCACCAGTGGATACACCAGCGGGTGCGGCGCGCCGAACTGGCCGTGCTGCAAATGGACGTGCAGACGTATTTCCTACGGCGCACCAATATCAATGCGGCGGGTCAGCCGCGCTCGTGGACCGATCATCTGCTCTGGCATCACGCCGCGCACACCGTTGATTTATTCCAATATCAGACCGGCGATGAGATCGTGGTCGCGCGCGCCGTTCAGGGGCCCATCAATCGCAATCTCGGCATCGCCATGGACATGTCGATCCAGCTGAAAGCGCGACGCGGCGCCGTATGCACCCTGTCGCTGTCATTCAACAACGACGGACCGCTCGGCACGTTCTTCCGATACATCTGTGACAACGGTACGTACATTGCCCGCTATGACGATCTCATGAACGGGCGCGATGAGCGCATTGATGTATCAGCGGTTGCCGTATCGATGAACGGCATTGAACTGCAGGACCGCGAATTCGTGAGCGCGATCCTCGAAAAACGCGAACCGAATGCCAGCGTGCAGCAGGTTCTCTCATGCTACCGCGTGCTGCACGAGCTGCAAGGCACGCTTGCTTGACGGGCCTACTACCCTAACGGCCTCAGTGCTTTGTCGTCAGCACGACGCGAAAGCGCGCCTTGCCGCTCATCATGCGCTCGTAAGCTTCGGCTGCGCGCTCCAGCGGATACACCTCGGTCATGGCTGCCACGCCCGTAAGCAAGCTGAACTCGAGCGTATCCTGAGAGTCGATGGCCGTTCCTGAATACCAACCCATGATCGAGCGAC
>Ga0209006_10005263_pt1 | contig 11752 bp, 9 predicted proteins | sample JacPin_JW_Ref_O2_FD_188567 | JGI IMG/M metagenome (GOLD analysis project Ga0209006, IMG submission 188567) | Forest soil microbial communities from Algoma, Ontario, Canada - Jack Pine, Ontario site 1_JW_Ref_O2 (SPAdes) (version 2) | ecosystem: Environmental > Terrestrial > Soil > Boreal... | reverse complement strand
CCTCGAAGGGCGTCACCGTCGTCGATGACGGGACGATCCCCGACCGGCGCGGCTCCTTGACCGTCGATGACGAGGGCACGCCCTCGGCCTACAACGTGCTGATCGAGGACGGCATCCTCAAAGGATACATGCAAGACCGGATGAACGCCCGGCTGATGGGCGTCAAGCCGACCGGTAACGGGCGGCGCGAGAGCTTCGCCCATGCGCCGATCCCGCGCATGACCAACACCTACATGCTGGCCGGCGGCCATGATCCGCAGGAGATCATCGGCTCGGTCAAGAAGGGCCTCTATGCCGTGAACTTCGGCGGCGGCAGCGTCGACATCACGTCGGGCAAGTTCGTGTTTTCCGCGTCCGAGGCGTATCTGATCGAGGACGGCAAGGTCGGTCCCGCGGTCAAGGGCGCGACGCTGATCGGCAACGGCCCCGACGCGATGACCAAGATCACGATGATCGGCAACGACCTCAAGCTCGACGACGGCGTCGGCACCTGCGGCAAAGACGGCCAAGGCGTGCCGGTCGGCGTCGGCCAGCCCACCGTGCGCATGGACGGCATCACGGTCGGCGGCACCGCCGCCTGAGCTTTTGACAAAGCCCGGGACCCAGCGCTAAGCGTCCTGCGAGACGGCTACGTCGCGGCCTTCCGAGGATGGCGGAATTCATAATGCCTGCAAAAGACATCCGCCATCCTGAGGAACGCCGGTAGGCGCGTCTCAAAGGACGCATAGAGCTTGTGCAAGGCCCTGCGAATTTTGCTGACCTGGGTAGGCGTCGCCGGATTTTTAGCGTCGGCACCGTGCTATGCGACGGCCTGCGACCTCGCCACCGCGCCGACAAGCCGCTGGTCGGTCACGAATGATCACGGCATCCAGTGGCTCAAGACCCCATGCGGCGAGCGGTTCTACAGCCTCGGCGTCAACACGGTCGACGGCGGCTATCCGTGGCGCGAGAAGGACGGCAAGACCTGGTACAGCTGGGCCGCGTTCGATCCGACGCTCGCGAATTGGGTAAAGCGGACCCGCCGCCGGCTCACCGATTGGGGGTTCAACACTGCGGGCGGCTGGTCGCTGCCGCCGGACCAGTTGGCGATGCCGACGGTCGTCAACCTGGAACTCGGCCGCACCGCCCGGTTCCACTGGTACGACCCGTTCGATCCGGCAGTCGAAGGCCGGATGATGGATTTAGCGCGCGAGCTGGTCGCGCCGTATCGTGGCTCGCCCTATCGGATCGGCTATTTCTCCGACAACGAGGTCGGCTGGTGGGCCGGCGCGCTGTTCGTCTTCTATTCGGCAAAGCCTGCGGACAATTTCACCAAGCAGCGCTGGGTCGAGATGCTGCGCCAGGATTACGGCGACGACTGGCGGCGCTTCAGCGCTGATTTCATCCCCCCGCCGGGCGTCGCATTATGGGACGGGCTGCTGGAGAGCGTCGATGTCACCCATCTGCGCCCCGGCGGGCACGGCATCATCGAGGTGCGCAAATGGGCCGGCATCGTTGCCGAGCGCTATTACGCGCTCTGCGAAAAGGCGATCCGGGCTGCCGATCCCGACGCGCTTTATTTCGGCGACCGCCTGCCGATCTACTATGATCCGGCGGCGGTCAAGGCGATGGCGCGCCATGTCGACGTCATCGCGACTAATTACAATCCCGATGCCGGCGACGGCTGGATCGCGCATTATTTCTGGGACGGGCTTGAGAAATTGTCGGGCGGCAAGCCGGTCCTCGTCACCGAGTGGTTTTTCGCGGCCAACGAGAACCGCACCGGCAACAAGAACAGCGGCCATCTGATGACGGTCGAGACGCAAGCCGAGCGCGCCCGCGGCGCCGAGGCGGCGAGCGAGAATTTCGCGGCGATGCCGGAAATCGTCGGCAGCCACTGGTTCCAGTATTACGACCACCCGAAAGGCGGTCGGCAGGACGGCGAGGATTATGATTTCGGGCTCGTCGACATCAACGACCGGCCCTACGAGCAGGTGACCGAAGCGCTGGCCAAGGCGAACCACCTCGCGCCGCAAATCCATGAGGCGGCGAAACCCGCGTTGCCCGCCATGGAAGGGTCGGAGCTGCCGCACGCGGCGATTTCGCTCAGCAACCGTTCGATAGCCGACTGGCCAAAGCCCGCGAGCCTGCTGCCGCCGCTCGCCCCGTCGCCGGGTGCGGTCGATTTCGGCGAAATCTACCTGTCGTGGAGTGAGGCCGGGGTCAACCTCGCGACGGTCGGCCAGGACTATTTCGACATCGACCTGTTCGCCTACGACGGCGCGTTTCCGCTCGGCGATGCGTATCGGGTCGAGATCGGCGTCGATGCCGGCGCCGGCCCGCGCCGGATGACGCTGTTCTTCATCCCGCCCCGGACGCATGACAAAGTGCATCACGATTTTCAGCAGATGGCGGCCGAACTCTGCGCCGGCGCGGCCGAGCAGGCAATCCGCGACGGCTGCACGCCGCCGGGTGATGCCAAGGCGGTCTATTACGGCGCCGACCAGCCGCGCGTCACCGCCGAGATGACGATCCCCTGGTCCTATCTCGGCGTGCCGCCACCGCTCCCCGGCACAAGGCTGCGCGCGGAGGTGGCGATGACGAGTTGGCACAACGAGCGCTGGATGTCGATTTCAGGCCGCCCACCCGAAGCGGACCTTGCCGACCCCGCCGGCTGGCACATCTTCAGGCTGGGCGACGGCATCAGCGGCGGGGCGCCACCGACGTCGCAGCGGCCGGGCTGACCTTCCGGGTGTGGCGTATCGCCGTGCTGGAGACCAGACCTAGGGTCGCAGGCTGCGCCCGCTGATAGCGACCCACAAGGCGCCCACCACCACTACCGCAAGAACCGCATTGATGTACCACGGCATCGTCTACTACCCCGCTATTTGGCCGGATTGAGATAAGCGCTGCGGCCGAGAGACCATAGGCTCGGAATCTGCTCAGGGGGATCGGTCACGGAACGCCTGGACCGCGCTCAGCGATCAGTAGGCGTATTCCTCGAACACCCGGTCGATGTCGCCGCCCCAGCGGTTGGCGTAGTCGTCGAGCAGTTCGGCGGCGGGGGTGCGGCCCGAGCCGGCGATCGAAAACAGTGCGTCGAGGTAGTGCGTCTCGTCCTCGCCGCAGGCGTCGCGCCGGGCGCGGCGATGCAGTCCTTCACGGGCCATGTCGAGCACCTCGAGCGCGACATCGCGCAAGGTGCGGCTGCGGATGCGCGTGTCGAGCCCCAGACGAGGCACCTCGGCGCGCATCGCCTCGCGCTCGGCCTTGGTCCAGTCGGCGATGAGGTCATAGGCGGCGTCGAGCGCCGCCCCGTCGTAGAGCAACCCGACCCACAGCGCCGGCAACGCACAAAGTCGGCGCCACGGCCCGCCATCGGCGCCGCGCATCTCAAGAAACGTCTTGAGCCGGACTTCGGGAAAGGCTGTCGTCGAATGATCGACCCAATCGGTCATCGTCGGTATCTCGCCGGGCAGCGCCGGCAGCTTCCCCGCCATGAAATCGCGGAACGACTGGCCGCTCGCGTCGATGTATTTGCCGGCCCGATAGACGAAATACATCGGAACGTCGAGCAGGTAATCGACATAGCGCTCAAAGCCGAACCCGCTCTCGAACACGAAGGGCAGCATGCCGCTGCGGTCAGGATCGAGATCCGTCCATACAAAGCTGCGGTAGCTCTGAAACCCGTTGGGCTTGCCTTCAGTAAACGGTGAATTGGCAAATAGAGCGGCAGCCAATGGCTGCAATGCGAGGCTGACACGAAACTTCTTCACCATGTCGGCTTCGGACTGGTAGTCGAGGTTGGCCTGCACGGTGCAGGTGCGCAGCATCATGTCGAGCCCGTGACCGCCCTTTTTCGGCATGTAGTCGCGCATGATGCGGTAGCGCCCCTTGGGCATCCAGCCGACATCCTCGCGCCGCGATTTGGGGTCGAAGCCGAGGCCGATCATGCCAAGCCCCAGCTCGTCGCAGACCTCGCGCACCTGGCGCAGATGTTCGTGCACCTCGGCGCAGGTCTGGTGAACGGTTTCGAGCGGCGCACCCGACAATTCGAACTGCCCGCCCGGCTCGAGAGTGATCGAACATCGCGCATCGTTTTCGAGCGCGATGATGTTGCCCGCTTCGACCACCGGCTCCCAGCCGAACCTCAGCATCCCCTGGAGCAGCGCACCGATGCCGTCCGGTCCCTCATAGGGGACGCGGCGCAGATCGCTGCGCCGGAAGACGAATTTCTCGTGCTCTGTGCCGACGCGCCACAGGGCCGGCGGCTTGCCGCCGGCCTCATGGTATTCGACGAGCTGTCGTCGATCGGTGATCGGCGCTCCGGGCGATTTCGGCGGGGCTGACATCGAGCCAGGATACTCCAAGATGCATGACAATAAATCGGCCGTGCGCCGCGGTTGACAACCCCCGCGGGAACCGTCAACGGAGCCGGACGCCGCGCCAATCCCCGGCGATCGCTTGAAAAACCGCCAAGGCCGCGAGCGCGGCAGTCTCGGCGCGCAGCACCCTCGGCCCAAGCCCGGCGCGTGTAACAAAAGGGAGATTGGCTAAAGCGTCAAGCTCCCTTTCGGCGAAACCCCCTTCCGGGCCAATGAGAAGCGCCATCGGCGCGCCGGCCGGCAATTCTCCGAGCGCGTCGGCGATCGGCACGCCGCCGCCGGTCTCGTCACACAGGATCAAGCGGAGGTCGGGCGGCCACTCGCCAAGCACCTCCGCCAGCGGGGTGAGCGGCCGGATCTCCGGCACCGACAGGCGCTCGCTCTGCTCAGCGGCGGCGATCGCGTGGGCCAGCAGCCGCTCGCGGTTGAGCCGTTCGGGTTGTGTGCGGGCTGTCATCACCGGAACAAAGGCGCCGACGCCGAGCTCGGCCCCCTTCTCGATCAGCCAATCGAGGCGCAAGCGCTTGATCGGCGCGAAGAGCAGCCACAAATCCGCCTCCGCTTCAGGCGCGCGCAGGCAGGTCTCGACCGCGAGCGCTCCGCGATTGCGGCTTAGCTCTGTGATCCGGCACGCAAACTCCCCGTCGCGTGCGTTGAACCCCGCCACTGCGGCGCCGACCGCGAGCCGCAGCACGTGGCGCAGGCGATGGCTCTGCGCCGCGTCGATCTTAATCGCCCCGCCTTCGACAAGCGCGGCCGGAAGATAGAGACGCGTCGCCGCTTTTGGGGTTGTCATTGCGAGGAGCCGAAGGCGACGCGGCAATCTCCCGCCGCGGGGGGCCAAGGCGGAAGGAGATTGCCTCGCTGTGCTCGCAATGACGGTTCCATTGGCCCAAGATTAGCCGATGAATGAGATTTCGGCGAAAGCTGACACTGTGGGTTCTTTGGGCACGGACCCCACCGACATCCATGTTGGCGATTGGGTCGACCAGCTGTTGCCGCGCTGGGCCGAGCCTTACGCGCGCCTCGCGCGGCTGGATCGGCCGATCGGCACTTGGCTGTTGCTGTTTCCCGGCTGGTGGGGCATCGCGCTTGCCGGTCCGCGTTGGCCCGACCCGGTCTTGCTGGCGCTGTTCGCGCTTGGCGCGGTCGCGATGCGCGGCGCCGGCTGCACCCTCAACGACATCGCCGACCGCGACTATGACGGCAAGGTCGCGCGCACGCGCCTGCGCCCGATCCCGAGCGGCCGGGTTTCGGTCATGCGGGCTGCGATCTTCATGGCGGCGCAACTCGCGGTCGGCGCGGCGATCCTCTTTAGCCTCAACCGGGCGAGCCTTCTCCTCGGCCTCGCGGTGCTCGGGTTGATCGCCACCTACCCGTACATGAAGCGCATCACCTATTGGCCGCAGCTCTTCCTCGGCCTCAATTTCAATTGGGGGGCGCTCATCGGCTGGACCGCGGTCACCGGCAGTCTCGCCTGGCCGCCGGTGCTGCTTTACCTCGGTGGAATCTTCTGGACGCTCGGCTACGACACGATCTACGCGCACCAGGACAAGGAGGACGACGCCCGCATCGGCGTCAAATCCTCCGCGCTCGCCCTCGGCGACAAGACGCGGCCGTTCCTGTTCGTGTTCTACGGCTGCGCGGTGGCGCTGTGGACGGCGGCTGGGATCGTTGATGGCCTTGGCGCCATCTTTCTGGTCGGCGTCGCTCTCGCCGCCGGCCAACTCGCGTGGCAGGCCACCCGAGCCGACATCAACGACCCGGTCGATTGTCTCAGGAAATTTCGTTCGAACCGGCTGGTCGGCTGGCTGATGCTTGCCGGCATCGTCGCCGGCCATCTCGCCTGAGATGCAACCCGCCGCCTTCGTCCACAACAACACGGAAATAAAGGCGCCGCCGCTGGTGCCGGAAATCCGCCTGCATCTCGCGACAGAGGTGACGCCGATCTGGCAGGCGACCGAAGAAAGCCTGGCGCGCGGTCCGACGCCGCCGCCGTTCTGGGCCTTCGCCTGGGCCGGCGGCCAGGCCCTCGCCCGCTATATCCTCGACCACCCCGATATTGTCGCCGGGCGCGACGTGCTCGATGTCGCCTCGGGCTCGGGGATGGTGGCGATTGCCGCCGCCAAGGCCGGCGCACGTCGGGTCACCGCCTCCGACATCGACCCGTACGCCGCCGCGGCAATCGCCCTCAACGGGGCGCTGAACGGCGTCTCGGTGAGCGTCGACACGCGCGACCTGCTCGATCGCGGGCCCGCCGGCTGGGGCGTCGTGACGGCGGGCGACGTCTGCTACGAGGAACCGATGTCGTCGCGAATGATCGCCTTGCTGCGCCGCATCGCGGCGCGCGGCAGACTGGCGCTGCTCGGCGACCCGGGCCGCGCCTATCTGCCGAAGGAAGGTCTCGTCGAGCTGGCGCGCTATACTGTGCCGGTGAGCCGCGAACTCGAAGACCGCGAGGCGCGCGAAGGCGTGGTGTTCGAGGTGCTACCAGAGTGAGTCGAACTAGCAAGACCGTTGTCGTCGCCGCGCTCGGCTCGACCCAGACCTTGGCCTGGGGTTCGAGTTATTACCTGCCGGCGATCCTCGGCGCGCCGATCGCGCAGGCGCTCGGCCTCTCGCCGAGCATCTTCTTCGGCATCTTCTCGATCGCCCTTCTGCTCTCGGCGGCGCTGGGGCCGGCGGTGGGGAAAATCATCGACCGGCATGGCGGGCGCGGCATGCTGGTGGCGTCGAACCTGCTGCTGGCGCTGGGGCTCGGCCTGCTGGCGCGAGCCGACGGCATCGTCGGGCTGGTGGTAGCGTGGATCCCGCTGGGCGCCGGCATAACGATGGGGCTTTACGACCCGGCTTTCGCGACCTTGACGCGGCTCTACGGCCATGAGGCACGCAACCCGATCACCGGCATCACGCTGATCGCCGGCTTCGCCAGCACAATCGGCTGGCCGCTCAGCGCCTTCATGCTGCAGCATTACGGGTGGCGCGAGGCGTGCCTGGTCTGGGCCGCGCTCAATCTCTTTGTCTGCCTGCCGATCAATTTTCTGCTGATTCCCAAGGCGCCGCCGCACCCGCCGATGCCGCGGCAAAATGCCGGCGACGACATGGCCGAGCCGCCGCGCGGCGCGATGACCGTGCTCGCCTTCTTCTTCTCCGCCGCGTGGTTCGTCACCGGCGCGATGGCCGCGCATCTGCCCCGCCTTCTCGAAGCCGCCGGCGCCTCGCCGACCGAGGCGGTCGCCGCGGCGGCGCTGGTCGGCCCGGCGCAGGTCGCCGCACGGCTCGTCGAGTTCGGGCTGCTGCGCCGGCTGCACCCGCTGATCTCGGCGCGGATCGCCGCGGTGATGCACCCGCTGGCCGCGCTGGTGCTGGGATTGTTCGGGCCGTTCGGCGTCGTCGCCTTCGCGCTATTGCATGGCGCCGGCAACGGCATGATCACGATCGCCAAGGGCACGCTGCCGCTGGCGATCTTCGGCCCACACGGGTTTGGCCTCAGAAGCGGCGTGCTGTCGGCGCCGGCGCGGATCACCCAATCGGCGGCGCCGTTCCTCTTCGGGCTGTTGCTCGACGATGTCGGGCTCGGCGCCGTGGCGCTGTCGGCCGGGTTGATGCTGGCGGCCTTGGCTTCGCTTTTCGCGCTACGCTCGCGGTCCTCGGCGCCAGCGCCTATATAGGCGCATGCCTTATGCCAGCCTGCGCGACTTCATCGCCCGGCTCGAGGCGAGCCGACGGCTCGTCCGGGTGAGCGAACCGGTGTCGCCGGTGCTCGAAATGACCGAGATCCAGACGCGGCTGCTCGCCGAGGGCGGGCCGGCGGTGCTGTTCGAGAATGTCGTCGGGCAGCATGGCAAGTACGCGATGCCGGTGCTGGTCAACCTGTTCGGCACGGTCGAGCGGGTTGCCTGGGGTATGGACCGCGAGCCGCACCAGCTGCGCGAGATCGGCGAAACGCTGGCGTTCCTCAAGCAGCCCGAGCCGCCCGGCGGCTGGCGCGAGGCCTGGGAGATGCTGCCGCTGCTCAAAACCGCGATGGCGATGCGCCCGCGCACCGTCAATTCGGCGCCGTGCCAGGACATCGTGCTCACCGGCGGCGACATCGATCTGGGTCGACTGCCGGTTCAGACCTGCTGGCCGGAGGAGCCGGCGCCGCTCGTGACCTGGCCGTTGATCGTCACCAAGGGGCCGGGCAAGCGGCGCGAGGACGGGTTCAACCTCGGCATCTACCGGCTGCAGGTGACCGGGCGCGACACGACCTTGATGCGTTGGCTCAGGCACCGCGGCGGCGCGCAGCATCATCAGCGCTGGGCCAAGGAGAAGAGCGAGCCGCTGCCGGCGGCGGCGGTGATCGGCGCCGACCCCGGCACCATCCTTGCCGCGGTGACGCCGGTGCCGGACACGCTGTCCGAGTACCAGTTCGCCGGACTATTGCGAGGGAAGCGGGTCGATCTGGTCGATTGCAAAACCGTGCCGTTGAAGGTCCCCGCCGAGGCCGAGATCGTGCTCGAAGGCCATGTCTCGCTCGACGAATACGGCGACGAAGGGCCCTACGGCGACCACACCGGGTATTACAACGCCGTCGAGCAGTTCCCAGTGTTCCGCCTCTCGGCGATCACGATGCGGCGCGACCCGATCTACCTCTCGACCTTCACCGGTCGACCGCCCGACGAGCCCTCGATCCTCGGCGAGGCGCTCAACGAGGTGTTCGTGCCCCTCCTCCAGCAGCAATTTCCCGACATCGTCGATTTCTGGCTGCCGCCCGAGGGCTGCTCGTATCGCATCGCGGTGGTCTCGATCCGTAAGACCTACCCAGGCCAGGCCAAGCGGGTGATGATGGGGATCTGGTCGTTCCTGCGGCAGTTCATGTACACGAAGTTCGTCATCGTCGTGGATGACGACATCGCGGTGCGCGACTGGAAGGATGTCATGTGGGCGATCTCGACCCGCATGGACCCGGTGCGCGACGTCACCCTCGTCGATAATACGCCGATCGATTATCTCGACTTCGCGTCGCCGGAATCGGGGCTCGGCGGCAAGATCGGCCTCGACGCGACCACCAAGCTGCCGCCCGAGACCAAGCGCCAATGGGGCCGGCCGATCCGTATGGCCGACGCGGTGATCGAGGAAGTCACCCGGAAATGGCCGAGCTACGGTCTGCCCGGCAGCGGCAAGCCGGTCTGGAAATAATCAAGCCAGCTCGCCGCAAATTAAAGCTGGCCTGTGCTTATGAAACATCCGGTTGTGGCGGGCGGTTGAACTTCGCCTCCACAATCGCCGTTCGAGCATGGGAACGGGAATTCTCCTGATTCACATGCTCTAACCGGGAGGTTTTATTATGAAGGCCAAGGCGATCATGCTGGTTATTGCACCGCTAGCGCTTGCCGCACTTGCGGTTCCGCATTCGGCGAACGCGGCGGGCTGTCTGAAGGGCGCCGTTGTCGGCGGCGTCGTTGGGCACTACGCGGGTCACCACGGCCTGCTCGGTGCCGGGGTCGGCTGCGCCTACGAGCATCATGAGGCAACGAAGCGCATGCGTCAGCGCGACGACTACGACCGCGACTCCAGGGACTACAGGTAACCCTGCGATGCTGCCGATCATATCCCGGCTTGGGGGCGTGATCGGCTCTCACGAGGTCGACGGTGCTTCCCGATAGGCGATCAAAGGTCCATATGTGATGAAAGCCTATCGGAGAACCGATGTCTGACAACGAAGCACAAAATGCGATCGACCTGCTCAACGATCTGGTCGCCCGGGCGAAGAAGGCCGGGGCGGACGCCGCCGACGCGGTTGCCGTCGCCGGCACATCGCTGTCGCATACCCGCCGGCTCGGCAAGACCGAAAAGCTCGAGCGCTCGGAGAGCCAGGACCTCGGCCTCCGGGTGCTGATCGGCAAGCAGCAGGCGATCGTCTCGTCGAGCGACCGCGCGCCGCCGACGCTCGACGCGCTGGTCGAGCGCGCCGTGGCGATGGCGCGGGCGATCCCGGAAGACCCGTATTGCGGCCTCGCCGAGCCTGGCGAGATCACCAAGGAATGGCCGGCGCTCGACATGCTCGACCCCGAGGAGCCGACTGCCGAGACCTTGATCGAGCGCGCCCGCGCCGCCGAGGAAAGCGCGCTCGCGGTCGACGGCATCACCAATTCCGAGGGCGCGGACGCCGGCTGGGGCCGCTCGCGCGTCGCGCTGGTCGCCTCGAACGGGTTTGCCGGCTCCTACGCCGGGTCGAGCCACGGGGTCAGCGTTTCGGTGATCAGCGGTTCCGGCACCGCAATGGAGCGCGATTACGATTTCGCCAGCGCGGTCTATGGCGGCGATCTGCGCAAGCCGGAAGAGATCGGCCGCTCGGCCGCAGAGCGCGCGATCAAGCGCCTCGGCGCGCGCAAGATGCCGACGGGCAAGGTGCCGGTGATCTTCGACCCGCGCGTCGCCCGCAGCTTCATCTCGCACCTCTTGGGTCCGATCTCCGGTCCGTCGATCGCGCGCGGCACGAGCTTTCTCAAGGACCAGCTCGGGGAGCGGATCTTCCCGGAAGCGTTCAGCATCGTCGAGGACCCGCACCGGCAACGCGGCCTGCGCTCAAAGCCGTTCGACGGCGAAGGCATCGCCAACCAGCGCCGGGCACTGATCGACCAGGGCGTGCTGACGACCTGGCTGCTCGACCTGCGTTCGGCACGCCAGCTCAAGATGACGACGACCGGCCACGCCGCGCGCGGCACCGCCTCGCCGCCCTCGCCCGCCGCGACCAATGTGTGGATCGAGCCAGGCACGGCGAGCCCGCAGGAACTCTATGCCGACGTCAAAAGCGGCTTTTATGTCACCGAGCTGATGGGCATGGGCGTCAACGGCGTCACCGGCGATTACAGCCGCGGTGCCGCCGGTTTCTGGATCGAAAACGGTGCGCTCGCCTTCCCGGTCAGCGAGATGACCGTCGCCGGCAATCTCAAGGACATGTTCCTGCGCATGGTCGCCGCCAACGACCTCGAATTCCGCACCGGCGCCGACTCGCCGACGCTGCGCATCGACGATTTGACGGTGGCGGGCGCCTAGATGTGAGCGCGATCCATTTTGGATGGAAGCATCAAAAAAGCGCACCTCCCGCGGGCTTGACCCGCGGGTCCACGTCTTTACAAGCGGTCAACGAGACAGAAGACGTGGATGGCCGGGTCAAGCCCGGCCAAGGAGCTGAGCGATTGGTTCAATATGACCGGGCATTCTTCGACCAGGGCTACTTGCCCGCCCGCAGCGGGGCCAGCGCCGCGTTGCGCTCGCCGACTGCGAACACCGGCACCGCCTCGGCGAAGCCGCGCAGCGGGCGCGTTCCCAGCGGCTCCAAAGCGATCGCGTCGGCGACTTCAGTCGCGGCCGTGGGGTCGATCAGGATCTGGCCGTCCTCG
>Ga0209006_10005262_pt1 | contig 11752 bp, 13 predicted proteins | sample JacPin_JW_Ref_O2_FD_188567 | JGI IMG/M metagenome (GOLD analysis project Ga0209006, IMG submission 188567) | Forest soil microbial communities from Algoma, Ontario, Canada - Jack Pine, Ontario site 1_JW_Ref_O2 (SPAdes) (version 2) | ecosystem: Environmental > Terrestrial > Soil > Boreal... | reverse complement strand
TGCGCCCGAGGGCGCATCGCGCTGTCGGGCGTTGGCCTCCGGTCTCAAGGGCCGGTCGGCGGGTCGAAAAGAACGTCTTTCCGAGAATTGCGGCGGTTAAACCGCTGCGGCGTCCGAAAGTCAAGAAAAGTTGGCCGCAAACGGCATTTTCGCAAGGTCCTTGCCCCTTGCCGAAACCCGCATTTTGAGGCCAATCGGCCCATGAACCTCACCCGCCGTCGCCTTTTCTGGTGGCTTGCCGGCACGGCCGCCGCGGTCGGCGTGCCTTCAGTCTGGATTTCCCGCATGAAAACCTATGACGGCCCGGTCTCCGATCATTTCGACGGCCTGCATTTCTTCGATCCTGACGGCAGCCCGCCGAGATCGCTTACCGAGCTGCTGCGCTGGCAGTTCGGTTCGGGACGGCAGCGGCAGGCCTGGCCGGAATGGGCGCCGAGCGCCTATGCCGACACGCCGCCACCGCGCGTCGGCGGCGACAAGGTGCGCCTGTCGTTTGTCGGCCACGCCAGCTGGCTGATCCAAACATCCAACCTGAACATCCTGGTCGATCCGGTATGGTCGGACCGCGCCTCGCCGTTTTCGTTTGCCGGGCCGAAGCGTCACAACGACCCCGGCATCGCTTTCGATGCGCTTCCGCCGATCGACACCGTGCTGGTATCGCACGGCCACTACGACCATCTGGACACCGCAACGCTGTCGAAACTGTCGGCGAAATTCGCCTGCCGGGTGATCACGCCGCTCGGCAACGATATCACCATGCGCGAGGCTGATTCCGCGATCCGCGCCGAGGCGTTCGACTGGCACGACCGCGTCGAACTCGGCAATGGCATCGCGGCGACGCTGGTGCCGACCCGGCACTGGTCGGCGCGCAGCCTGTTCGACCGCAACAAGGCGCTATGGGCGAGTTTTGTCCTGGAGACCCCGGCCGGCAAGATCTATGTCGTCTGCGATTCCGGTTATGGTGACGGCAAGCATTTCCGCAGCGTCAGGGAAGCGCATGGCCCGTTGCGGTTGGCGATCCTGCCGATCGGCGCCTACGAGCCGCGCTGGTTCATGCGCGACCAGCACATGAATCCTTCCGACGCCGTCAGGGCGCTGGGTGATTGCGGCGCGCAATCAGCGCTGGCGCATCACCACGGCACGTTTCAATTGACCGACGAGGCGATCGACGCGCCGGCCACGGCGCTAGGCGTGGCGCTCGATGAAGCGGGGATGCCGCGCGAGCGATTCGTCGCGCTCAAGCCGGGGCAGGTGGTGGAGATTTGAGCCGCCGTGCCCCGGATGCTGCGCAGCGCGCCACCTTTGGCGTGATGCGCTGCTGATCCGGGGTCCATGTTGTCTGGTGAAAGCATGGATCCCGGCTCTGCGGAGCAGCGTCAGCGACGCTGCACCGCGTCGGGGACACGCGGTCGGCCTCACTGTGCTTGCTTGATCGCCCAGGACACATTCACCGTGACCGCAAGCGTCTCTTCGCCCTGCGCGATCGGCGCGGCGGCGGCTATGCCGCCCGACATCTTGCGAAACGGCATCGGGCCGGGCGAACCTTCCTCCGCGATGCTGAGCGGCGGGCCCAGCGTCACGCCGGCGGCTTTGGCGTAGATCTCGGCCTTGCGGCGGGCGTCGGCAACGGCCTGTTCGCGGGCCGCATCGAGCAGTTTCGATGCCCCCGACACCATGAAACTGATGCCGCCGATGTCGTTGGCGCCGGCCCCGACCAGGGTATCGATCACACTGCCGACCTTGTTGATGTCGCGAAGGCGCACCGTCACGCGATTGCTGGCGTGGTAGCCGACGACCGGGGAGGTGCCGCCGCGGTTCGGCGCATATTGCGGCTGCAGCGACAACCGCGAGGTCTGGATATCCTTTTGCTCGATATTGGCCGCCTTGAGCGCCTGCAGCACCTTGCCCATCGCCGCATTATTGGCCTCGATGGCGTCGCGCGCGGTTTTCGCGTCCGACGTAACGCCGCCGTCGATCTCCGCCATATCGGGCGGCACCGATACGGTGGCCTCGCCGGTGACCGAAATCATCGCGGGCGGCGCGCTCCCGGCCAGCGCGGGTGATGCCAGCAACGCCGCCGCGGCGAAGGCGATTGCGAAAGGCGCTTGCATTCTCACGGGGTTCACTTCAGCGGCACATAGACGTTGATCACCAGTTTATCCTCCTCGGTTTTCAGGGGGTCGGTGATGTATTCCTCGATGAACGTATCCTTGGCCTCGAGCTTCTTGTCGTCGAGATAATTGGTGATGGCCTCATAGGTGTTGTCCATATTGTCGTAGGAACCGCGATGGACGAACTTCAGCGCCTTGCCCTCGGGCGATTTGCCGATGCTCATGTCCTTGGTCAGGTTTTTCGGATCCTGATCGACCGGAATTTCGGCGAGGAAAGTAAAGCCGGTATCGTCGGTCGAGGTGTAGACGATCATCGCATTGCCGGTGGACTTGATGCCCTGCTTGCTGAGCAAGGCCGACAGCGTCTTGAACGATTCGATCAGGGTGTCGAACGCCGCGTCCCAGTTGGCGGTGCCCTTGATGATGGCGACCTTTTTGGCCTCCAGCGTGATCTCATCGCCGAACGGATCGGCGGTCTGGACCGGCGCTGTGGCCGGCGGTGGCGTCGCCGGCGTTTGGGCAGTCGCCGGCGGGGGCGCCGAGGGGCCGGCTGCCGGAGCCGGGGTTTCGGCTGGCGCCGGGGTGGGGGTTGCGGGTACGGCCGGCGCTGGTGGCGCCTGGGTGCTCGGCGCGGGGGTGGCCGCGGGCGGCGATTGCGCCAGCGCGGCACTGAGGGCCAGTGCAATCGCGGCCGGGATCAACGCGACCATGGCAAGGCGGAAAAAGCTGTTGAAATTCATTCAGGTCATCTCCAAAGCCGTGTTCAAAGCCCGTGGCCGGCCTATTGCCCCGCCGCGTGTCCCGGTTCACGGCGGCAGAGATGCCGGGATGCTAACACGCGAGGCCAGCCCTCGTCCCATGACAGATATGTCATGGTTTTGCCTGCGCGGTTAAGGGCTCGGCACCGGACGCACTGGCCAATCCGCCGTCATTGGCCATATAAGGCAGGCACAAATCGGGAAATTTGATGAGCGCGCTGGCCAACCACGCATTTGCCAAGATGAACGGCATCGGCAACGAAATCGTCGTGGTCGATCTGCGTGACAGGCCCGCAACGGTCACGCCGGAAGACGCGCGCGCGGTGGCCTCGCCCGCGGGCGTGCCTTACGACCAGTTGATGGTGCTACAGCCGCCGCGGCTGGTCGGCACCGAGGCGTTCATCCGCATCTACAACAGCGACGGTTCGGAGGTAGGTGCCTGCGGCAACGGCATGCGCTGCGTGGTGCGGCGGCAGTTCGAGCGCACCGGCCAGACCGCGGTCACCTACGAGACCAAAGCCGGGCTGTTGAATTGCTGGCAGGGCCCGTCGGCCGATCTCTATACCGTCGACATGGGACCGCCAAAATTCGGCTGGAAGGATATCCCGCTGGCGGAAGAGTTTCGCGACACAAGGTCGATCGAGCTGCAGATCGGCCCGATCGATGCGCCGGTGCTGCATACGCCGTCGGCGGTTAACATGGGCAATCCGCATGCGATCTTCTGGGTCGTTGACATCGACGCCTACGATCTCGCCCGTTTCGGACCGCTGTTGGAAAACCACCCGATTTTCCCGGAGCGCGCCAACATCACGCTCGCCCATATCATCGATCGCGATCACATCGCGATCCGCACCTGGGAGCGCGGCGCGGGACTGACGCGCGCCTGCGGCTCGGCGGCCTGCGCCACCGCGGTGGCAGCCGCCAGACTGCGGCGCGCCAACCGCACGGTGCAGATCGCGCTGCCCGGCGGCGAACTTTCGATCGAATGGCGCGAGCGCGACGACCACGTGCTGATGACCGGCACCGCCGATTTCGAATATGAAGGCCGTTTCGATCCCGCGCTGTTTGCGCAAGTTGTCTGACATTGCGCGCCTGAAACCATGAGCGTCGAACTCGTCACCTTCGGCTGCCGCCTCAACGCCTTCGAATCCGAAGTGATCCGGCACGAGGCCGACAAGGCCGGGCTTGACCGCACCGTCATCGTCAACAGCTGCGCGGTCACCAATGAAGCGGTGGCGCAGGCGCGGCAGGCAATCCGCCGGCTGAAGCGCGAGCGACCCGGGATGCGCATCGTAGTCACCGGCTGCGCGGCGCAGACGCAGACAGAGATGTTCGCCGGCATGACTGAGGTCGATCGCGTTGTCGGCAATGACGACAAGATGCGCGGTGAAGCCTGGTGGGCCACCCGCGCGGCGCTCGACACGGGTACAAGCGAAAAGGTCGCGGTCGCCGACATCATGGCTGTCAGGGAGATGGCGCCGCATCTGTTGGAAGGATTCAAGGCCGGCCTGCCCAGGGTATTCGTGCAGGTGCAAAACGGCTGCGATCACCGCTGCACCTTTTGCATCATCCCTTATGGCCGCGGCAATTCGCGCTCGGTGCCGATGGGCGCGGTGGTGGCGCAAGTCCGCGCGCTGGTCGAGCGTGGCCATGCCGAGATCGTGCTGACCGGGGTCGATTTGACCAGCTATGGCGCCGATCTCCCGGGAACGCCGAAACTCGGCAGCCTGGTCCGACAAATCCTGCGGCATGTGCCCGAGCTGAAGCGCCTGCGGATTTCATCGATCGACCAGGTCGAGGTCGATCGCGACCTGCTCGACGTAATCGCCGGCGACATCAGGCTGATGCCGCATCTGCATTTGTCGCTGCAGTCGGGCGACGATATGATCCTGAAGCGGATGAAGCGACGGCATTCCCGGCGCGCGGCAATCGAATTTTGCGCGCAAGTGCGGCGGTTGCGGCCCGACATCGCGCTCGGCGCCGATATCATCGCCGGATTTCCAACTGAAACCGAGGAGATGTTCGCCCGTTCGATGGATCTGGTGGACGAGTGCGGACTCACCTTCCTCCATGTGTTTCCCTACTCCAGGCGTCCGGGCACACCGGCCGCCAAAATGCCGCAGGTTTCGGGCGAAACGATCAAGGCGCGCGCCAAAAGATTGCGCGCAGCAGCGGAGGCCGCGGTGCAAAAGCGGCTGACCTCCGAGATCGGTGCGACGCGGCGGGTGCTGATCGAAAGCGCGACGCAGGGCCGCACCGAGCATTTTCTCCCCGTGGCGATTGCGGGCGACACACCGGGCGCAGTGCGGACGCTTGTGATGAAGGGGCATGACGGGGCGCGGTTGACGGTGTGAACTTTCGTCATGCCCGGCCTTCGTGCCGGGCATCCACGTCTTGCTTTCTTGATTTGCAAAAGACGTGGATGGCCGGGACAAGCCCGGCCATGACGAACATCTCCTACTCCCCGTTCCAGCCGCACATTCTGAGCCGCTCCTGCAAATGCGCCGGCGCCGGCGCGACTACGCGCACCGGGTCCTTGTTCCTCGAAATCGGGATCACGATCTCGCGGGAATGCAAATGCAGGCTCGGTTCGCCGAAGCGCGGTCCATTTCCATAAATATTGTCGCCGACGATCGGCCATCCCATCGCGGCGCAATGCACGCGCAATTGATGGGTGCGGCCGGTAACCGGTTCCAGCGCGAGCCAACTGAGGCCACCGTCGCGGCCCAATACCTTCCAGTTCGTGACCGCGCTCTGGCCTTCCGGATCGGGCTTCTGCCACCAGCCGCGCTCGGCGTTGAGGCGGCCGAGCGCCATGTCGATGATGCCCTCGTCCTCGGCCGGGCCGCCTTCGACGACAGCCCAATAGGTCTTGGAAATCCTGCCATGCTTGAACAAAAGCCCGAGCGAGGCGGTCGCCTTGCGGTGGCGTCCGAGCACCAGGCATCCCGAGGTATCGCGATCGAGGCGATGGGCAAGCACCGGCGGACGCGGCAGCCCGAATCGCAGCGCATCGAAGGAGGATTCCAGATTGGCGCCGCCCTTGGGGCCGCGATGCACCGGCAGCCCGGCCGGCTTGTCGATCACCAGCATCAGCCCGTCGCGATGGAGCACGCGCGCCTGAATTTCCTCCGCGGTCAATTCGGGAACATTGGCGCGCTCGTTGTGACTTTCGCTCATCGTGCGAAACCGCTAACACACCCCCAACATGAACGATACCATTCCGGAACCGACAAAACAGAGCTGGTGGCGACGGCTGTCCAGCGGGCTGAAGCGCACCTCGAATTCGCTTTCGACGGCGGTCGCCGATCTCGTCACCAAGCGCCGGCTCGACCGCGCGATGCTCGACGAGATCGAGGATGTGCTGCTGCGCGCCGATCTGGGGAACGAGGTCGCGGCGCGAATCACCGCAGCGGTAGGCCACGGCCGCTACGACAAGGCGATCTCGGCCGATGACGTGAAGTCGGTGGTCGCCACCGAAGTCGAAAAGGTATTGTCTGACGTGGCGAAGCCGCTCGAGATCGATGCTGTCCAAAAGCCGTTCGTCATCCTGGTGGTCGGCGTCAACGGTTCCGGCAAAACCACCACCATCGGCAAGCTCGCGGCCAAACTAAACGCCGAGGGCCGCAAGGTGATGCTGGCGGCCGGCGACACGTTTCGCGCCGCGGCCATCGAGCAGTTGAAAATATGGGGCGAGCGCACCGGATCGCCTGTCATCGCAGGCGCGCAGGGCTCGGATTCGGCGAGCCTTGCGTTCAATGCGCTGACGGCGGCGCGGCAAGCAAAATTCGACGTGCTCCTGATCGACACCGCCGGCCGGCTGCAGAACAAGGCCGAATTGATGAACGAACTCGAAAAGGTCGTCCGGGTCATCAGGAAAGTCGACGCCTCCGCGCCGCATGCGGTGCTGCTGGTGCTCGATGCCACGGTGGGACAAAATGCGCTGTCGCAGGTCGAGGCGTTTCATCGCACGGCAGGCGTCACCGGCCTCGTCATGACCAAACTCGACGGGACCGCGCGCGGCGGCATCCTGGTGGCGCTCGCCGAGAAACATCGATTGCCGGTGCATTTCATCGGCGTCGGCGAGGGCATCGACGATCTGGCGCCGTTCACTGCGCGGGATTTTGCCAACGCCATTGCAGGGATTGAAAGCTAGCATGGACAAGACCACGCCGCATCCGCTGTTCAAGCTTTTGACCGAACTCGGTCCGTTGGTGGTTTTTTTCGGCGTCAACCTCAAATTCCATCTGTTCGTCGCCACAGGCGCATTCATGGTGGCGATCATAGCGGCGATGATCGCTTCCTATGTGGTGACGCGGCATGTGCCTGTTATGGCGCTGGTCACCGGCGTCGTCGTCATCGTGTTCGGCACGCTGACGCTGGTGCTGCATGATGAAACCTTCATCAAGGTCAAGCCGACCATCATCTATGGCCTGTTCGCGGCGGTGTTGGGCGGCGGCCTGCTGTTCGGCCGCTCCTTCATCGCCATCATGTTCGATCAGATGTTCAACCTGACGCCTGTGGGCTGGCGCATCCTGACGCTGCGCTGGGCGCTGTTCTTTGCGGGGATGGCAATCCTCAACGAAATCGTCTGGCGCACCCAGACCACCGATTTCTGGGTTGCGTTCAAGGCGTTCGGCGTGATTCCGCTGACCATGGCCTTTGCGGTCGCGCAGATGCCGCTGACCAAGCGCTATCATCTGGAGCCGGTTTCGCTGGAGGCAAGCGAGGCCGAAGCGGGCGATGTGCGGAAGGGGTAAAGGATAGCGTCATTCCGGGGCGCGAGCCTTTTGGCGAGCGAACCCGGAAGGTCGAGATGAGTTAAACAAGCTCTACCTTCCGGGTTCGTCGCTTCGCTCCGCCCCGGAATGACGGCCTCATTTCAGCGCCTTGTCGATCTCGACCTTCAGCACGCTGTTGATATTGTCAGGCGTGATCGGTCCGACCATCTTGTAGACGATGGTGCCCTCGCGCCCGACGAGAAAGGTCTCCGGCACGCCATAGACGCCCCACTCGATCGCGGCGCGGCCATTGCCGTCGACGCCGACGATGCCGAACGGGTTGCCATAGCGGCCGAGAAAGCGCCGGGCGTTGTCGGGCGCATCCTTGTAGTTGATGCCGACCAGTTGCAGCCGCTTGTCCTTGGCAAGTTCAGTCAATAGCGGCGCCTCGTCGTGGCAGGGGACGCACCATGACGCCCAGACGTTGACGAGGCTGACCTTGCCCTTGAAATCGGCGGGATCGAGCCCCGGCACCGGCGCGCCGTTGTCGAGCAGGCCCCGGAGCGGCGGCAACGGGGTTTGCGGCACCGGGTGGCCGATCAGGGCCGATGGGATCTGTGAGGGATCGCCCGACCCCAGCCGAAACCAGAACACCGCGGCCAGCGCGGCGAAGGCGATCAGCGGCAGCGACATCAGCCAGGCGCGGCTATGCGGCACTTCGGTTGGGCTGTCGATTGGCTCGCTCATGCGATGTCCGCCGCGCTGCGCCCGGAACGCCTGACCACGCCGCTCGCCTCCAGTTCGCGCAAGCGCGCTTGCTGACGGCGATAATCGAGCGCGATCCAGATGATCAGCAGAAGCACGACCGCAGCCACCAGCAAATAGGCGGTCACGATAAAGGATGCGTAGGGGCCAAGCGACATCGCTTTCACGCCGAACGCCGGTCGGCTTGTAGCATCTGCAAGCTGCGGACCCGGCGGCGCAGGATTTCGTTGCGCATCGCCGCCAGATGCAGCGTCAGGAACAACAACGTAAACCCCAGCGCCATCACCAGCAGCGGAATCAGGAAGGCGCGGTCGAGCGTCGGTCCGCCCAGCCGCATCACCGACGCGCCCTGGTGCAGCGTGTTCCACCAGTCCACCGAGAATTTGATAATCGGCAGGTTGATGGCGCCGACCAGCGTCAGGATCGCGGCGGCGCGCGCCGCACGCGAGGGATCCTCGACCGCGCGCCAAAGCGCGATCAGGCCGAGATACATCAGGAACAGGATCAGGACCGAGGTCAGCCGCGCATCCCATTCCCAATAGGTGCCCCACATCGGCCGCCCCCACAGCGAGCCCGTGACCAACGCCAGAAACGTGAATGCCGCCCCGAGCGGGGCAGCGGCCTTGGCGGCGACGTCGGCCAGCGGATGCCGCCACACCAGCGTGCCCAATGCGGCCACGCTCATTACGCTCCAGACCAGCATCGACAGCCACGCATTGGGCACGTGAATGAACATGATCTTGACGGTGGCGCCCTGCTGGTAATCGTCGGGCGCGACCGCCGATTGATAGAGGCCGATCGCCAGCACGATGGCGGTCGCAGCCACAAGCCACGGCAACAGCCGCGCGGTCAGCGACAGGAATCGCGTGGGGTTGGCAAGATCGCTCAGCGTCATGGCGTTCCTGATAGTCGGAGCCATCGCGCCAGGCAATGCGGCTTATCCTGTTTCATTCCGTCTCCGCGAGAGTTGATCGGCATCGATGCTGGCCTCAGTCGAGCCCGTGCCGCAAGCTCGCGGCCGCGGCGAAGGGTCCAATGACAAAACTCACCAGCGACAGCGCGCAAAGGATCGAAAACGGCGTTCCGAACGACAGCGGCCCCGTGACGGCGGCTTGCGAGGCAGCGACGCCAAAAATCAGCACCGGGATCGATAGCGGCAATACCAGCACCGCCAGCAACAATCCGCCGCGATGCAGGGTCACGGCCAGTGCGGCGCCGATCATGCCGGTAAATGTCAGCGCCGGCGTTCCCACCAGCAGCGTCAGCGCCACGGCGGAAGTCGAGGCCGCGTCGAGATTCAATAATAGTCCCAGCACCGGGGTTGCGACGATCAATGGCAATCCCGCGGAGAGCCAATGCGCCAGCGCCTTGGCGGCGCATGTCAGCTCCAGCGGCGTCCGGCTCATCACCATCAAGTCGAGCGAGCCATCCTCATGGTCGGCCATGAACAGCCGGTCGAGGGTGAGCAGGCTTGCGAGCAGCGCGCCGAGCCAGAGAATCGCAGGTCCAAGCCGCGCCAACAATGCGAGGTCGGGACCGATCGCGAACGGCATCAGCACCACGACGGTGAGAAAGAACAACACGCCGATCAAGGCGCCGCCGCCGACCCGCAGCGCGATTCTCATGTCCCTTCGAACCAGTGCAGCAAGGGCGCTCACGTCGCACCCCCGATCCGCAGTTCCCCGGCCTGCACCCCAAGTGGCGCGTGGGTTGCGGCGACGATCAGGCCGCCGCGCGCCAGGTGATCGCGCATCAGCGCGGTAAACAGGTCTTGGCCGGCGGCATCGAGCGCCGAGGCCGGCTCGTCGAGGAGCCAGATCGGCCGCCGCACCGCGCTAAGCCGCGCGATCGAGAGCCGACGCCGCTGCCCGGCGGACAGAAAGGCGGTCGGCAAGTGCGCCGCGTGATCGAGCCCGACCGAGGCGAGGGCCTCGTCAGCGCCGGATGATGATTCGCCGCCCAAAAAGTCCCGCCAGAACGACAGGTTTTCCAGCGCGCTCAAAGCCGGTTTCAGCGCGTCGCGGTGGCCGAGATAGTGCGCCTGTTCGGGCAAGGTCAGCTCGGCCTCGCCGCCTTCGAGGCCGATCGATCCGTCGGCCGGGGTCAGCAAGCCCGCGATCAGCCGCAGCAGCGAGGTCTTGCCTGATCCATTCGGCCCGGTAACGGCCAGGGCCTCGCCCGGGGAAACCTCGAAATCGAGGCGTGAGAAGACTTCCCGGCCGCCCCGCACACACCTGACGCCGCGTCCCGACAGCCGCATTTTGCCTCTCTACAGCCCTTTGGAATTTGAGGGGTACCGCGTCGGAATTTGTGGGTAGCGCAACGCTGCAGCACGATCGTCGGTGTGGCGGTATCCTTGGAATGATTCTATAAGCCGGAACTTGACGCCGCGCACCAATCCGCCGCTGCAAGCCAACCGGCCGTGCTCCGCAGACGGTGTCTTAATACCCTTGCCAGGAAACGATCAACCGGGATTGCCTCACATGACCTCGCTCGACAGTTTTAAATGCCAAAAGACCCTCAAGGTCGGCGGCAAGACCTATATCTATTACAGCCTTCCCGCCGCCGAGAAGAATGGGCTGAAGGGAATTTCCAAACTTCCCTATTCCATGAAGGTGCTGCTGGAAAACCTGTTGCGCAACGAAGACGACCGCACTGTCAAGAAGGACGATATTGTAGCGGTTGCCAAATGGTTAAAGAAGCGCGCGCTTGAGCATGAAGTCGCATTCCGCCCGGCACGGGTGTTGATGCAGGATTTCACCGGCGTGCCGGCGGTGGTCGATCTCGCGGCGATGCGCAATGCGATGCAGTCGCTCGGCGGCGACGCCGAGAAGATCAATCCCCTGGTGCCGGTCGATCTCGTGATCGACCACAGCGTGATCGTCAACTTCTTCGGCGACAACAAGGCGTTCGCCAAGAACGTGGTCGAGGAATACAAGCAGAATCAGGAGCGCTACGAATTCCTGAAGTGGGGCCAGAAGGCGTTCTCGAATTTCTCCGTGGTGCCGCCCGGCACCGGCATCTGCCACCAGGTCAATCTCGAATACCTCGCGCAGACGGTATGGACCCGCAAGGAGAAGATGACGGTCGGCAAGAAGACCGGCACGTTCGAGGTTGCTTACCCGGATTCGCTTGTCGGTACCGATTCGCACACCACCATGGTGAACGGCCTTGCCGTGCTCGGCTGGGGCGTCGGCGGGATCGAGGCGGAAGCCGCGATGCTGGGCCAGCCGCTGTCGATGCTGCTGCCCGAAGTGGTCGGCTTCAAGCTCAAGGGACAAATGAAGGAAGGCGTCACCGCCACCGATCTGGTGCTGACCGTGACGCAGATGCTGCGCAAGCAGGGCGTGGTCGGAAAATTCGTCGAATTTTTTGGTCCCGGTCTCGATTATCTCTC
>Ga0209006_10005261_pt1 | contig 11753 bp, 13 predicted proteins | sample JacPin_JW_Ref_O2_FD_188567 | JGI IMG/M metagenome (GOLD analysis project Ga0209006, IMG submission 188567) | Forest soil microbial communities from Algoma, Ontario, Canada - Jack Pine, Ontario site 1_JW_Ref_O2 (SPAdes) (version 2) | ecosystem: Environmental > Terrestrial > Soil > Boreal... | reverse complement strand
CGCGCGGCGTTCAGAACCTGCAGCACCTTGGCATACGTGATTCGGGCGTCGGCTTTGATATAAAGTTTCTGGCGGCGGAGGAAAGGAGTGCTCCTTACCTTTTGCGCCAGATCGGCGAGACTGATCGGATCGCTTCCGAAATCGACGTCTCCGGTTGCTGTGACGGTGACGATTCTTGCGTCCTCCTGATCCGCGTCCGGTTGCGATTCGGCGCTATTTGCGAGGGACATCTGCACGCTGATCCCCCGTGTCATTGCCGGAGTTTGCGCAATCGAGTAAGGCGTGATAGTTGAAACCAGCATTGATGCGACTAGACACACTTCGAGTATGCGATTCATATGTTCTGCTCCTTTCGACCTATTCAGTTGGAATGGTTTACGGTTTGGCTCCGCCGAGTGACGCGGTGGCGAGGGTTCCGCCGAGGCCCATGGTTTCAACCGCTGACGACGGTACGATCACCATGGAACCCTTTTCCTTGATGGCTTCGTAGAGCATGTTCATGGCGCGCAGGTGCAGGGCTACGGGATTTTCCGCGTAGGAAGCGGCGGCGTCCACAAAGCTGTTGGCGATTTCCTTTTCCGCCTGGCCGAGAATGATTCGAGCCTGACGTTCGCGCTCGGCCTGGGCTTGCCGCGACATAGCGTCTTCCAGTCCTTGCGGGATTTTCACGTCGCGGATCTCGACCGATTGCACGGTGATGCCCCAGGGATTCGTCTTTTCATCGAGGATGCGCTGCAGCTCGCGTCCCAGAGTCTCGCGCTCGGTGATCATCTGCGCTAGTTCGTGCCGGCCGATGGATTCGCGCAGCGCGGTTTGGGCGCTGAGGGTGATGGCCTCGATGAAGTTCTCGACTTCGAGAATGGATTTCTCGGCATTCCAGACCATCCAGAAGACGATGGCGTCAACGTTGACGGGAACCGTGTCGCGGGTGAGAGTGGACTCGGCGGAGACGCTGGCGACGCGCACCCGCTGGTCGACGTAAGGGCTGAGGGTCTCGACGATCGGGATAATGTGGCACAGCCCGGGGCCGCGCAGGCCCACGTAACGGCCGAGGCGCAGGACTGCGACCTTTTCCCACTGGCGCACGACTTTGATGGCGAACAGGAAATAGACGCCGACCAAGCCTCCAAAAATGGCCGGAGCCGGCTGATGAACTGCCTGAGACACTGCGATGCCAAACAGGAGGCTGATGAAGAATAGCAAGAGTGCGATGCCGCTGACTTCGTTCTTTCGGATTTTCGCCATGACGTCTATCTCCTTTGTGTTGCACGAGGCAGCATTTCACGCAGACGCTCGATCACACTCTCCAGGGTGAATCCGGCGGCGCCTGCGCGAGCCGCGATTTCTCCCACCATCTGGCTGAGCTCACGTTCCCGTTCGGCAGAATTCTTTTCCAGCTTCTTGTTCGCGATGAACGTTCCCGTGCCTTGCTGAGTTTCCAGCAGGCCGCCCAGTTCCAGTTCGCGATAGGCGCGCATGACGGTGTTGGGATTGATGGACAGATCGACGGCTAATTGGCGCACGGTAGGCAGTTGGTCGCCGGCCGTCAGAGAACCGGATGCCACCCCGCTCCGCGCTTGATCGATCAACTGGCGGTAGACGGGAACGCCGCTATGGAGGTCGATGGCGAACCGAAACACGCTGCCGTTCCTTCCCATGCGTGTCAGTGTACTACAATACTAGTACAATAAGTCAAGAGAAAAAATTAGCGCGGGTTTCTGGTGGCGGAATCTTCTAGGATTTTGCGCCCTTAAAGCCTTTGCGGCGTTGTTCGCTGTAGTGGTGCAGCGCGTCGAGGATGATGGGGTACGCCTCCGATGCTGGGCGTATCTCGTCGACCTCGACGGCCTTGCCTTCGAGCTGCTTGTAATCCTGAAAAAAGCGGCGCAGCATGAGCAACCTGTGAGGCGGCATCTCTGACGCCTCACGGTAAGAATTAAATTCGGGATCCTCGGTGGCAATGGCGATGATCTTATGATCCTGTTTGCCGGCATCGATCATGGTCATCAGACCGATGGCGCGTGCGTGAATGATCGTTAATGGAACCACCGTTTCCTGGCAGAGGACCAGGACGTCGAGCGGGTCGTCGTCTTCGGCGAGAGTCTGGGGAATGAAACCGTAATTCGCCGGGTAGTAGACCGCAGAGTAGAGGATGCGGTCGAGGCGGATCAGGCCACTCGATTTATCCAGTTCATACTTCACACTGGAGCCGAACGGGATTTCGATAACGCAGTCGAACTCGTGGGGAAGCTTGTCTCCGGGAGTGACGTCGTGCCAAGGATGGATCATAGGAGAGAGTCAATTTACCGAGGACTTATTCTATCGGAGGTGCCGTGACGGTGCAGAGGAGAAGCAGGGAAGCGCGAGACGGCGGCGAGTTGGGACGATGCTAACGTTGATGGCTTGAAGATCTCAGGAGCCGGGGCAGGTGCTGTTTCACAGCGGCGTGCAGTCGCCGGTTCTGTACTGGCACGCTAAACCGCTCCTGCTGAGCAAGGTTGTAAGGACGCATGGAGACTTCGACCAGCATCCGATCCAAGGTTAGTAGATCGTCGAAGATCGGTTTGGGATCACGCTGAGTGCGGATCTGATTTTGCAATTGGCGCCATTTCCGTTGGTTGTGCGGTGTCATGGGGGTTCACTGCTATTTAAATGGCGCAAGCAAGTCAGAAACCGAAATGAAAACAATCGATCTGGCCTGTCGGTAGGAATAGATTGCTGTAAATGCTTGAAAACAAGATGGGCCAACTACGGAAAGAGGCGCTTGGATTCCGGGTCGATTTTTTGAGTTGGATGCAGGCGGCCACGGAATCTTGATTCTGGCCTCCGGGACGCGTAGAGTTTTACTGTGGGGTGCACCCCTCTTGGGGGGGGATTATGTCGAGTCAAGTCAAGACCTATCTCAAATTCGGTGGAGCGACCGCCGTGATTCTGCTGCTGCTCGGCTATCTTGCGTATACGGGTGTGCAGGACAGCAAGAGCTACTACGTCACTATTAAAGAGCTGCATCAGATGGGCGACGGGGCTTACTCGAAACGCTTGCGGGTTGCCGGGAACGTGCAGCCGGGCTCGATCAAGCGCACCGGGACGCATGTGCAGTTTGTGCTGATGGAAGAGAATCAGACCCTTCACGTGGACTACACCGGGACGGAAGCTCCGCCGGATACGTTCAAAGATGACTCCCAAGCGCTGGCGGACGGGCGTTTTGATCGCGACGGGGTGTTTCATGCCAAGCAACTGCAGGCCAAATGCGCGTCGAAGTATGCTCCGCAACAGCCAGGGACGCCAGCAAACGGGATGCAATCCCCGGAACCGGCAAAGAGTGTGACGCAGGTCCAGCCTGGCGCCGCAGGGATACCCAACTAGTTTTGTGCCGCCCTGGAACCGGCGGTGCGGGGCACATGGTAGGTCGCACTGGGAGAACGCCTGCGGATCATCCGGCGCAGCGCCTGCGTAGTCCGGAATCGCCGCCAGAAAAGCCGCAAGAGAGATTCCGGCGCAAACCCCTGGCCCGGAAGTTCGTGCTGCGTTTCCGGATGACCGAGCACGCCTACGGCGAAGCCCTCTGACCCCGACCACAATCCGATTCGTCGAAGGCAAAAAGGGCCTCAGGAATACAGCGAAGGTAAGCGCCAAAGCGGTGACGCAGCCAAATAAGGCAACGAAGAAAGTCATCGTTCCCGTGATCCCGACCTTGGCCCGTCGCCAACTGGTGCGCCGCAAGAGCAAGCCAGAGAAACCGCAGCCAGCGTCGGGTGAGTAGACTTTCCGTAGTGTAGCGGTGTGCTAATTCCTCCGGGGTGCCCAGCAATCGGAACACAGGTTCGGTCGCCCCGTTAGGATCGGACGTTCCCGAGACCGAATCATGAATATGGGCGCGGATCTCAACTACGAGCTCGTCTCTTTCCGCTGGAGCAACTGGGGCAGTTTCCAGCCGGTTGAGATAGGCTCCAATGCCGTCGTCCACCTGTAGATCGGTTGTGGTCATCGCGGTTTTCCTGCCAAGATTGGCTGCATCAGGTCGTCCAGGCTGGCGGCTAAGGTGGGCCACGCTTCGGCCATCTCGCGGGCCCGCCGGCGGCCCGGCGCGGTGAGCCGGTAGTATTTCCGCGGATGCCCGGCTTCGGCTTCGACCCATTCGGATTGCAGAAGACCTTCAGCTTTCAGCCCTGACAGGATCGGATACAAGGTGCGCTCGGCGACGTCGAGTTGCGACCTGACTGAGAGGGAACGCAGGATTTCCAGTCCGTAAAGGCGCGATTGCCAGAGGCTGGCCTGCCTTGCCATCTCGAGACATCCCTTGCGCAACTGGGCTTCCCAGTGCTGCCCGCGGTCGTCGTTATGGTTGTGACGGTTGATCGCAATATACCTTGTATTGCTATGTATAGTGTCGTGGGATGTTTCGAATGTCAGGCGAGTGGAGCCGAGGAGAACGCCTTGCAATTTCCTCACTCTGCGATTCTTGACTTTGCAATTCTTGGCAAAAATGCATAGATTCGCTAACGCGCCTTCCGTGACATCGTGGCCGCGCTCTTCTGGTCCCTGGGACTGACGCCATTTCGCAAAATTTGCCCATCATCGCCGTCCACAACGTCATAAAGCAGTTCGGACGCTTTGCCGCCTTGCGTGGGGTGACGGCCGAGTTTGACACCGGACGATTCCACGCGATTCTCGGAGAGAACGGTGCAGGGAAGACCACGCTCCTGCGCGCGCTGGCGGGTTTGGCCGAGCCAACGCGTGGAGAGATTTTGATTTTCGGGAAGAGTCCGCAGAATGCCTGCCGCGATATCGGGTATATGGCTCATCCGTCGTTGCTCTACGACGAGATGAGCGGGATGGAGAATCTTCGCTACTTTGCGCGGCTCTACGAAATTGTGGGTGACCAGCGCTGCCAAGAGGTGATTCGGGCCGTGGGGCTCGATCCGGAGTTGACGCGCGCGGTCGGCCAGTATTCGCAGGGAATGAGGCAGCGGATGTCGCTGGCGCGGGCGATCCTGCATGATCCGGGAGTGCTGCTGCTGGATGAGCCGTTTTCCAATGTGGATGTGCATTCCGCGCGGGCCATGGTCGCGCTCCTCAAGGGGATGCGCGATGCGGGGAAGACGGTTTTCGTGATCACGCACCAGGCGCGGCTGCTCGAAGGCGTCGCCGATGAATTCGTGTGGATGCAGGCGGGGCAGATTGTCGATCGAACTCCGAGCCTGGCCCGGGCAGCGAGTTCTGCCGAGGACATTCAATGAACTCGCTCTGGGCGGTAACGCTGGTCACCCTGGTGAAGGATATTCGACTGGAGTGGCGCTCAAAAGATGCGCTGAACTCCATGTTGTTTTTTTCCTTGCTGGTGGTCGTGATCTTCGTATTTTCTTTCGATCCGCTGGCCGAAGAGTCGCGGCATATCGTGGGCGGTTTGGTGTGGGTTGCGTTTCTGTTTGCAGCGGTAGTCGCACTCAACCAAACCTGGGCGCGCGAGTTACGCAACCAGGTGCTCGATGCCTATCGCGTTTCTCCAGCCCCGGCGAATGCGCTGTTTCTGGCTAAGGCGCTGGGAAATTTCATTTTTGTGAGCGTGCTGGAAGCTCTGATGACGCCATTGTTCGTGATTTTCTACAACCTGCGAGTGCTAGGTCCGGCGTGGCAGTTGGTTCCGATTGCGGCTTTGGGAACCTGGGCACTGGTGGTGAATGGGACGTTTTTTGCGGCCATGTCGCTACGCACGCGAAGCCGCGAAATCATGTTGCCTCTCCTGCTGTTCCCGATTTCTATCCCGGCTGTACTGGGGATGGTCGCGGGCACAACCTCGATTCTGACCGGAGAGAACTCCGCGCACTTCTACATCGTGTTGCTTCTCACCTACGATGTGGTGTTTACTACAGCTTGTCTGGCGCTGTTCGGAATGATTTTGCACGCAGAATGAAACGGCTCTTCCCCATCCTGTCGGTCTGCACTGCGATTCTGCTGGCCTATGCCCTGTATCAGGCGCTCGTCGTTGCCCCTACCGACGCACAGCAGGGCGACGTTTACCGAATCATCTATTACCACGTGCCTTCGGCGTGGACGGCGTTTCTTTTATTTTTCATCAATTTCATCGCGTCGATTCAATACCTGGCGGCGCGGAAGCCTTCCACACAAGCTGCCGCGAAATGGATTGTGATTGCGATCGGCGTCTTGGGAGTAATTGCCTGTTTTCTTCCGCAAGTGCAGCAGTCGCTGCCGACGGGAATGCGTCCGAGCGCGGTGGCAACGACGGTGCTGGCGATTCCTGCTTTTTATTTCTTGATTGGAAAGTACTTTCCGGCAGAGCGTCTCGACGTGCTCGCGGTGACAACGGCGGAAGTGGGGGTTGTTTTCTGCACGATCGTTCTGGTCACGGGACCGATCTGGGCGCGGCCAGTGTGGGGCATCTGGTGGGCGCCAGGGGATATCCGGCTGACGTCGACGCTCGTGTTGTGGCTGATTTATGTGAGTTATCTGGTGCTGCGGAAATTTTCGAATAGCGCGCAAACCCAGATGCTGGCTGCGGCGCTGGCGGTTTTCGGGGCGCTGGATGTGCCCCTGGTTTATTTTTCGATCTGGTTCTTCCGCACCCAGCATCCGCAGCCGGTGATCGGCGGCGGCGGATCGATGGATCCACGCATGCTGCACGTTTTGCTGGTCAGTTGGATGGCGTTTCTCTGTTTTGCATTTCTGGTTTGCTGGTCGAGGTTCCGCCTGGAACTGCTGTACCGCGAGATCGAAGAAGGGCACGCGATCGAATCTTTAGTCGGATCGGGAGCGCCCGCCAAGGCTAGCCTGCCGCTCGGCCGGAGAGCGCGATGAACGCGATCAAGTTTCTCTTCGCCGCTTATATCGCCACCTGGGTGATTCATGGTGTGTATCTGGGCAGCCTGATTCGGAGGTACAGCCGACTGCGCCAGCAGTTGAAGGAATTGGGAAAACAGAAGTAGGAGGTCGGGCTTCCGGATTCATCCGTCCTCGAATGGCAGGTCAGCTTGATCCGTCAGCGCTACATTCTTTCGCCGCGTCGCGCTTTCGCCGCATCGCGGTTTGCCAAATGCGTCCGTCATGGCAGTCGGAGGAATAAGTCAGTGCTCGTTCGCTAGAGCTAGAGCTAGGAGCAATGAGTCGCGAACCTCGGGCAGACGCCGAGGCGGGAAAGCGAGCGCCGGACGCCCGTTCTTCAGTTCGAACCCTTCCATTCTTTTGGCAGGGCGGAAAGCAAGTCCGGCGCGTCGTTGGAGCGAAGGAATTGGTAGTCCTCGATAATGGCAGCGGTGCCGATGCGCGCGGAAGGAAGGGGATTTTCGACGCGAATGACGCGAGCGGTGAAACGCACGCGGAGGGCGTCGGTAAGGGTGATGTGAGGAGGAAAGGTTAAGGTGACTTCCAACTTCGTTCCTGCTGAGACGGCGCGGTCGAGGTAGAGAAAAACGCCGCGGGCGCTGACATTCTGAGTCTCGGTGTGAACCTCGTCGCTGCCTTCGAGGTGAACGATGGCGGGCAGGCGCATATCGAAGCGCCGCATCGTCCGCCGTTCCTGTGGTTCCGATTGCATGCCAGAGCGCTCCGGCCAGGAGCGTGTCATTCTAAAGAAATCGAGCACGGCCAACGGCAAGTCTCCCAATTGTCTTCCAAGTCTTGGATGCACTCAGATTTGGCTCCAAGCCCTGAACGTATAGAAGCAACAGCAGTTTGCAACAGCAAAGTACCCATTGGAACTGATTCGGTGAATCTGTTCGGATTTCGGAACAGACGCCGGTCAGAAGCCGAGGGAGGACGCAGGTTTGCGCAGGGCTTGTCCGGGTAGGAGCAATCCCGCTGCCATGCTGGAGCGCGAACCGATCCTGGATGTTCTGAGAAGAATGAGCGCCTTAGGGGAGTCGTGACCCGCACCCGATCGGGAGATCATGCACGCGTTTGCGGAAAGAGGACGAACTTTTTCCGCTGGGCGACAGGGTGAACGACCGCTTGCATTTCGCTGCAACCACTTTTGTGCCAGGAGTCGGCATCTTTCCATACGCTCGACTGCATCTGAGGAATCTTGAGACCGTCCACAGGCCGGGGGTCGCTTGACTTGTCTATCCTTCAGATGTTTAAGTAGTTACTTAATTTTTCCGCCAGTTTCCAGTGACAAGCAAGCCGCGGGCGGGTTCGCCGGCGCGAGGCTCGGTTGACTTGTGCGCCGTCTCGATTAACTCCACTGATCTGAGCGAAAAAGAATCTCATCGAAACGATCGAAGAAAGCCAGTTTTACTGCATCGGAGGAACGAGTGAACGTTGATCGCCGTTGGTTGGGAACATCCGTGGGACGAATTCGTGTTCTGGCCGCCGGGCTGGTGTTGCTAGCGGCAGGATGCGTGGTTCTCGGGTTGGGTTCCAGGTCACGTCAAACTGCCGCGAACGCCGCGGCTCAGCTGCGAGCGATCCCGGGCTCAGTTTTTGAGCAGCAGTCGACGGTGCCCGGCTGGACGAGCGAGCTACAAGGCGACTTACAATCCCGAGCGCGTTCGCTTTTTAAAGGATTACCGCTGATATTTGAACCGAACCAGGGGCAAGCGAATCTGGACCCATCCGATCGGCGCGCCAGATACCTGAGTCGAGGCTCTGGGTACAGCCTGTTTTTGGGTTCCGACGGTGCAATCTTGAGCATGGTGTCCCGCGGGGGATCAGTCGAATCCCTGCAAATGAAGCTGGCGGGCGCGAATCGCAATGCCGATATAACGGGCTCGGAGCTGCTGCCCGGCAAGAGCAACTACTTCTTGGGGAATGATGCTGCGAAGTGGCGACGCGGGGTTCCGCAGTTTGCCCGCGTGCGCTATGAGAACGTTTATCCCGGAATCAATTTGCTGTTCTACGGCAATCAGGGTCGCCTGGAATACGACTTCCAGGTCGAGCCCGGGTCCGATCCCGGGCTAGCCGAACTGGAATTCAACGGAGCCAAACAACTGGAATTGAAAGACGGGGCCCTGGTCATCCACGGCGGGGACAATAGTTTGCGGCTCGAGGCGCCGCGGGTGTATCAGGAGATCGCCGGGAAACAGCAAGCGGTGGAGGGCAAGTTCGTTTTGCGGGGTGCAAACCGGGCGGGATTCGCGATTGGATCCTATGACCACTCGCGCGAGCTGGTCATAGATCCGATCTTGGCCTTTTCGTCGTACTTTGGAGGCAGCGGGGACGAACATTCGACATCCATTGCTGTCGATGGCAGCTTCAACATCTACCTCACAGGTTCGACGACCTCGCCAAATTTGCCGGCCTCCGGCAAACAGCCAACGCTCAAAGGCGCCGAGAACGTGTATATCGCCAGAATCACGCCGCCTTTGGGTTCGCTCACGGCGGTGCTGGATTACGTGACTTATCTTGGAGGCACGGGCAGCGATACTCCGGTGGGAATCAAGGTAGACGGCAGCGGCGACCCCTTCGTAGCGGGCACCACCACTTCGACCGACTTTCCCTTTTCCGCCAACGCCTATCAAACGGCACCCCTAGCGGGCAGCGCAGGGACCTCGCACGTCTTCGTGACCGAACTGCTCAACGACGCGTCAACCTTGTTGTATTCGTCCTATCTTTCTGGCAACGGCACCGACGTCGCCAGTGGAATGACGATCGATTCGTCGGGCAACTTGTACGTTACCGGTACGACGACATCGACAAACGTTGGCGGTACTGGTGGCAGTTCTAACGTGCAATTCCCGGCGAGTTCGCTTCCCGAAGTTTTGCCCTTCCAGAACAGCCCCCGCGCGTCCATTCAATTCTTCGTCACCAAGGTGATCACTACGCAGCCGAAGATCGCCAGCATCGCCTACTCGACTTATTTTGGCGGAGCGAACTTCGACACCCCCCAGCCGGTGGCGGTGGGCGGAGGCATTGCGGTCGACAACAACGGCATCATTTACTTCACCGGCACGACGAACTTTATCTTTACCGGGGGCTCCAGCAACACCGACTTTCCCATCCTGAATCCGTACCAGCCCTGCCTGGATCAGGCGCCTCCGACGACGATCGTCAATCCGCCCTCATGCTCGAATACGACGAATACGGCCAATTCGGATGCATTCGTGGCCAAGCTGAATCCCAACGTAAACCAGGGAGAGCAACTGATCTGGTCGACCTACGTGGGAGGAACCGGGACCGATTCCGGTACGGGGGTTGCGCTCGATCCTGGAGCCGCGAACGTCTATGTGGTTGGCACCACGAATTCCACCGACATCGCGACCAATATCACCACTCTGAATACCTCTGCGGCGTTTCAGCGATGCCTGGACACACCGGTGAACCCGGCGTCAACCGTAACGACGTGTCCGTCGCCTAGCGGCACCGCTCCCTTTCCGAACGATGCCTTTGTAGCCCGCCTGACCAATCCGACCTCGACCACCACCACGACGACTCCGGTCAACGTAGCGCTCAACTATTTCTCCTATCTCGGCGGAACCCAGAATGAAGCCGGACTGGCGATTGCAGTGGACAATAGCAGCGGAGCCCTGGTGACGGGCTGGACTCAGTCCCCTGGGGCGCCCGCGAACGGAGGCTTTCCCGTGTTCCCGGCGGCCAATCCCATACAGAGCGCTCTGAACGGCCCGCAGGACGCATTTGTGGCGCGATTGAACGCGGCTGCCGTCTTCGGGCAAACCACCACGGGTTCCTGGGCAAGTTACTTCGGAGGAAGCGGCACTGACCAAGGAACGGCAATTACCCTTGACGTCAATCAGAACACCTATATCGCCGGCGACACCAACTCGACGGACCTGCCTTTCGCAAAAGCGTTGCCCGTCACCTCTGGCGTGAACGGGTCGGCCAACAACGGAGGCTATGACGCTTTCTTCACGCAGTTCGGGCCCGCCTTAAGCATGTCGATCAGCGGAACTCTGACGCTAGGTACGAACCAGACGTTCATCAGCTCCGGCAACCAAGCGACATTCACTTACACGATAACCAATAACGGTCCAGACTTGGCGAACAGCATTACGGTTTCGGACAATCTGAGCCCCACGGTCACCGGGGTGCCGCTGAGTTTTGTTTCTGCCAGCACCTCTGCCGGAACCTGCGGTGGAGCCTCGACCAATACCATTGTGAGCTGTACTCTTCCCTCGCTGCAGTCGGGCTCGGCGGCCACCATTACCATCGTTGTGTCGCCCAACCTCGGCAGCAACGGAAGTCCAGGGACATTCAACGGCGGTTCCGTACAGGTGTCGGGTCCGGGCAACATTGTCCTCGCGGAGACTTCCGTAGCGGCGCAGGTGTCCGACTTCAGCCTCAATGTCACTCCCCCCAACCAGAGCGTGCAAGTCGCGGGAGGCACGGCCACCTATCAAGTGCAACTCACGCCCCTCCCGGCCTTTGGAACCAGCATTTCATTGTCGTGTTCGGGGTTGCCAACTTCCTCACAGTGCAACTTCACGAGCAACCCGATCACGCTGCAGGGCCCCGGCGCGTCCACCTTGAACATCACCACCGTGGCGCGACCAATCGTTACTCCCGCCCTGATTTTCCTGACTCGACAGTTCTATGCCGTCTGGTTGATGGTGCCGGGATTGACCTTGCTGATCGGTGTCGGCGGAGGACGCCGCGGGAGACGAGTTGCGGGAATGTTCGTTATGGCTGCGTTGTTCGCACTGATCCTGCTGTTGCCGGCGTGCAGCAAAAGCAGCACGCAGGCTCCGGTGAGCGGGACCCCTGCGGGAAACTACACCATCACGGTTAGCGCGACTTCTGGGAATGACACAAAAAGTCAGTCCATCACGCTGACGGTTCCCTAA
>Ga0209006_10005260_pt1 | contig 11753 bp, 10 predicted proteins | sample JacPin_JW_Ref_O2_FD_188567 | JGI IMG/M metagenome (GOLD analysis project Ga0209006, IMG submission 188567) | Forest soil microbial communities from Algoma, Ontario, Canada - Jack Pine, Ontario site 1_JW_Ref_O2 (SPAdes) (version 2) | ecosystem: Environmental > Terrestrial > Soil > Boreal... | reverse complement strand
AGGGCGCGAACCCGAAAGGACCGAAAGCCGATGGCCACGGTCGCCAAGCCCGCCGTACCACCGATCGTTCCGCGCATAGCGCCGCGAGAAGATCTCAATCCATTCCGCATCGCGCAGATTCAGTTCGACATGGCGGCGGAGTTCCTCAAGCTCGATCCCGGCCTGCGCCAGATCCTGCGCACTCCAAAGCGCGTTCTCGAAGTTTCGGTTCCCACCAAGATGGACAACGGCCAAGTGAAAGTCCTGACCGGCTATCGCGTGCAGCACAACGTCGCGCGCGGACCGGGCAAGGGCGGCACTCGCTTTCATCCCAACGTGACGCTCGACGAAATCAAGGCGCTCGCGACGTGGATGACCTGGAAGACCGCGATCGTTGGACTTCCGCTCGGCGGCGCGATGGGCGGAGTCGTCTGCGACCCCAAGCGGATGTCGAAGAGCGAACTCGAGCGCATGACGCGGCGGTACGCGAGCGAGATCATGCCGCTCATCGGACCGGATCGCGATATTCCGGCGCCCGACGTTTATACCGACTCGCAAACCATGGCGTGGATCATGGACACGTACGCCATGACGGTCGGCCGCGCAACGCATGGCGTCGTAACTGGCAAGCCGCAATCGATCGGCGGTTCGGTCGGCAGCCATGACGCGGCGGCGCGCGGGCTCGTTGCGATCGTCGAAGAAGCATGCAAGATCAAGAAGATGTCGCTGCGCGGCGCGAGCATTGCCGTCCAGGGATTTGGCAACTCAGGCGCGGCGGTGGCGCGAATTTTTGCCGAGAAAAAAGCCAAGATCGTCGCGATCAGCGACACGCGTGGCGGTGTCACGAATTCGCGCGGCATCGATCCGATCAAAGCGTTTCGCTACAAGGAGCGGGCGGCTACAGTTGTGGGCATGCCGGGCGCTTCACGAATTTCGCATGACGATTTGCTGACGATGAAGTGCGACATTCTCGTGCCGGCGGCGCTGGAGAACGCGATCACGCTGCAAAACGCCGAAGCGGTCAAGGCGCGCATCGTCGCGGAAGCTTCGAACGGCCCGACGACGCCTCACGCGGATGAAATCTTGGCGCGGCGCGGAATCACCGTGCTGCCCGACATTCTCGCCAACGCCGGCGGAATGACAGTGAGCCACTTCGAATCGATGCAAAATCAGCAAGGGCTCGCGTGGGACGTGGAAGAAGTGCACGCGCGGCTCCAGAAAATCATGGTGCGTTCGTTCCACGAAATGGTGGATACGATGCGCCGTCATCACGTGCCGCCTCGAGCGGGCGCGATGATTCTCGCCGTCGGACGCGTGTCGGAAGCGCTGTTGGTTCGCGGATTGTTTCCGTGATCGATGTCGTGACGCGACGAACTCGCGTCATTTAATTTCAAAACGAAAGTTTTTACCTCTTCTCGATGCGAAGACAACTCTTCGCGTTATCGCTGCAGGCTCCCGCAAGAAATATTTAGTTGCGCCGGTGAAACTAAGGCGCGTACATTCGCAAGTGCCGGTACTTCCTTCGCGGAACGTATCGGCACTTTGCGCTTTCGGCGATATTTTGTCGACCGAACGCGCATCAGAAATATTTTTAGGCCTGAATTCTTCAAGAGATAGTGGGGCAACAAGCACGAAATCATGAGCACTCATAACGGAAGCAATGGTTCCAACGCGACGCCGCCAATTTTGTTGACGATTGCTGGTTTCGATCCGAGCTGCGGCGCTGGGACGGCAGCCGATTTGAAGGTTTTTGCGGCGCACGGATGCTACGGCGTCGCCGCGATTACATCTTTGACCGTGCAGAACACGCAAGGCGTGACCGATGTACAGAATACGCCGAGCGCGACGCTGCGTGCGCAGCTCGATTGCATCGCGAACGATTCCGAAATTGCCGCGGTGAAGATCGGCATGTTGGGAAACCGCGGAAACGCTGTCGTGGTCGCTGAATTTCTCGACGCGAGAAAATTTGCGCACGTCGTGCATGATCCGGTGATGAAGTCGTCGAGCGGAACCGAGCTGCTCGACGCCGGGGGTATCAAATTTGTCGCGACGGAGCTCCTGAAACGTTCTTCCGTGATCACCCCAAACATTCCCGAGGCTGAAATCTTGACCGGGATAACGATCAAAGAGATCGCCGACATGGAAGCCGCCGCGCGGAAAATCGTGGAGATGGGCGCGCACGCTGTGATCGTCAAAGGCGGCCACATGGATCATCGCGCCGTCGATGTGCTGTTTGACGGCACTGAGATCGTTACGCTCGCCGGCGAGCGCGTGCGCGAAGAAAGTCTGCACGGCACGGGATGCGCATTTGCGTCGGCAATCACGGCACTGCTCGCGGAAGGCAGGCCGCTGCGCGAAGCAGCGATGCTCGCGAAAGCTTACGTCACAAAAGCGATCGAGAAGAGTTATCCGACGGGCAAAGGCCGCTCACCGCTCGATCATTTTTATCGGCTCAAGATTGAGCCGCCCGCTCGCGGGATTCATGAAGTGCCGCAGCATGGCATGCACCCGGCGGCCGAGGGTGGCGCGCACTAAGATTTATTCCGAGCGCAACGCGGTCAACGGATCTACCGTCGTCGCGCGTCTTGCCGGCAAGTAACATGCCGCGAACGCGACTCCCAACAAAAGAACAGAAGCCGTAGCGAGCGGCGCGAGTTCGACTCCGTGTACTTCGGTGAGGAAACTCATCAACACGCGATTCAGTGCTACAGATAAAATCGCCCCAGCCGCCAATCCAAACGCCGTCAGCACAAATCCGCGCTTCAAAATCAGCGTCAGAATTTCGCTGCGATCCGCGCCGAGCGCCACGCGCACTCCGATTTCGCGCGTGCGCTGCGCCACCGCGAACGCCATCACGCCATAAACACCGAGCGCCGCCAGCAACAATCCGAAGACGCCGAAGAAACTCATGACGCGCGTCCCGAGCCGATCGCGCTCGAGAGTTTCAGAGTAATAGTGATCCATCTCCGAAATTTTAAACACAGCGAGCGACGAATCGGCGCGCCAGATCGCTTGCTTGATCGCGGGCACGACGGCGCCGGGATCGGCTTCAACGCGCGCCATCAAATGAATCGACTCGCCGGCCGCAGGAGTCGCGGCTTGCTGCGCGTACGGCAGATACCACGTTTCGATCGGATCTCCAGGATCGCCGAAGTCGTGCACGTTGCCGACAACTCCGACAACCGTGAGCCGCGGCGAATTCGCCGGTCGCGAAATGCGCAGCCGCTTGCCGACAGCATCCTCGTTTGGCCAAAATCGGCGCGCCATCGCTTCGCTGATGACCGCGACCGGTTCGCTCGCGAGATTGTCGTGATCGGTGAACACGCGCCCGCGCAACAACGGAGTGCCCATCGCGCGAAACAAGTCCGGAGTTACCAGCCGATGATTGATGTTGATCGCTTCGCTGGGATCGCCGCTGCCGAGTCCTTCGATCAAAACCGACGCGCCCCAATTTCCACCGCCGAAAGGATTCACGGTCGTAATCGCAGCAGCGCTGACGCCAGGAACGCTGCTGACTTCGCTGACGACGTGCTCAATCAACGCGTTGCGCCGCGCACCGAGCGGATAAGTTCCCGCAGCCGGCGTAAATTCCATCGTCATCAGATGATGCGGCTGAACGCCGAGCGCGCGATGCTGCAACCGCTGAAAATTTTCCACCATGAAGCCCGTGCCGGCGACGAGCACGAGCGCCAGCGCAGTTTCCGCGATGACGAATCCACTAAGCACGCGATTCGTGCCGCGGCTTGCTCCGGCCCCCGCGCGACCGCCTTCTTTCAACGATTCGGTCGTGTCGGGTCCGCGCCGCGTCAGGGCAGGCACGATGCCAGCGATCGCGCCTGCGGCCAACGATGCGCCGATCGCGAAACCGAGCACGCGCCAATCGAGCTGCGCCGCGCTCAACCCAAGCTGAGAGCTGATGTTCGACGGCAACAACGAGTCGGCGAAGCGATTCAGCCACGTAGCGAAAATCAGCCCGCACACGCAGCCAAGCGCCGCGAGCAACACGCTTTCGGTCAGCATCTGCTGAATCTGTCGGCCGCGGCTCGCTCCCAGCGCCGCGCGAATCGCATACTCTTTCGCGCGAACCGCCGAGCGCGCCAGCAAAAGATTCGCGACATTGATACACGCCAGTAAGAGCAGAAATCCGACAATGCACAGCAGCGCCAGAATTGTTCCGTCCTCGTTGTCTGTCAAATTCTGCCGCAGCGTGATCCACGCCACTGCATAGCCCGGCAGCGTCTCTGGATATTGTTGTTTCACTCGCGCCGTTAGCGTGTCGAGCGCCTGATACGCCTGCGACATCGTCACGCCCGGCTTGACGCGCACAAAAACCGCAAAGTCCGCGGCCCGATCGCCGGCGTTCACCGAAAACGGAACCCACACCTGCGCGTTGTAAGGAAAATTAAATCCGCGCGGCATCACGCCGACGATGCGATACGTGTGATCGTCGATGCGCATCGATTGATTGAGCGCCGACGCCGACGATCCGTAGCGTTGCTGCCACAACGCGTAGCTGATCAGCGCAACACCGCTGCCTGTGCCGTGCTTTTCTTCCTCCGCGGTGAAGTCGCGGCCAAGGGACGGCTGCACCTGCAACACCGGCTGCCAGCCTTCGGACCGATAAATCACCGACACGCGCTCTGGCTCGTCTCCGCCGAGCAATGTAAGGTCTTCGCCGCGCAGCGCGACAATCCCGTCGAACGCGGTGTTCGATTCCCGCAGCGTCGCAATGATGTTGCTGTGCATGCCGAACGTGCGCGGGTGCCCGTCGGGTCCGCGCAGCGAATCGAGCAGCCGCAGGACGCGATCAGGCTCCGGAATCGGCAGCGAACGAAAGAATGCCGTGTTCACGAGACTGAAGATCGCCGTGTTGCCGCCGATGCCCAGCGCGAGCGTCAACACAACGATCGAGGTAAACGCGGGCGACTTGCGGAGCAGGCGCATCGAGTAACGCAGGTCTTGCCAAATGGATGGTAGAAACGGGAGGGATCGCATCGCAGCCTCCGGCGGCGTCGGCGTTTCCGTGGAGTTGACTGGGTTCTATTGGCTGCTAGACGCGCGAACGCGGATTCCGTTTCTCGGAATTTTCCGCTCCGCGAACTCTGCGCTCTCTGTGGTGAAAGCTCGTGCCGTTGACCAGCGCCGCGACTACTGCTTCCAGATGATCTTGCCGCCGACGATCGTCGCCATCGGCCCGCCCTTGAACTTGCGGCCATCGAAAGGCGAATTGCGCGACTTGCTCGGCGATTCTTTCACGTCGTAAGTCCAAGCGCGATCCGTCGAGAAAATCGTGACATCGCCGGGCTGTCCCGCCGCGAGCGTTCGTTCTTTGCCCAGCACGCGAGCCGGACCAGTTGTAAAAAGCTCGACCATGCGCATCAGCGAAATCTTCCCAGTGTGCACGAGCTGCTCGAGCGAAAGCGCAATCGCCGTCTCAAACCCCAAAATGCCAAACGGAGCGCGATCAAACTCCACATCTTTCAGCGCCGGTTCATGCGGCGCGTGATCGGTCGCGATGCAATCCACCGTGCCGTCCACAAGTCCCGCAATCAGCGCGTCGCGATCTTCGCGCGCGGCCAGCGGCGGATTCATCTTAAAACGAGAATCGTACTGCACATCTTCATCAATCAGCGTGAAGTGGTGCGGCGTAACCTCGCACGTCACCTTCAACCCTTGCTGCTTCGCAAAGCGCACCTGATCGAGCGAACCTTTCGCCGAAAGATGGGCGATATGCAATCGCGCTCCGGTAAGCTGAGCGAGCTGCACATCGCGCGCAACGCATACTGATTCGGCCGCCGCAGGCATCCCCGGCAATCCGAGCCGCGTCGATGTAACGCCTTCGCGCATCACCGCTCCTTGCGCCAGCGAAACATCTTCCGAGTGCTCGATCACCGGAATCCCAAGCGAATTGCAATAATCCATCACCTGGCGCGCGAGCTTGGCAGTCGCGATCGGCTTGCCGTCGTCGCTCACCGCCACAATTCCCGCCTCACGCATCGCCGCGATTTCGGCGATCGCTTCGCCTTTGCTGCCAACCGACGCCGCGCCGATGGGCCAAACACGCACACCGCCGGCCGCCTTCGCGCGATCGATGATGAAGTGCGTCACGCTCGCGTTATCGTTGACCGGTTTTGTGTTCGGCATGCAGCACACAGCGGTGAAGCCGCCCTTCGCCGCCGAACGCGTGCCGGTTTCAATCGTTTCGGAGTTTTCCTGGCCCGGTTCGCGCAGATGCACGTGAATATCGATAAATCCCGGCGCGACGATCAATCCGCTCGCATCAAAAACTTCTAATCCATTTTGCGATTGCCCGCTGCCCGCCGATGTTTTCCCGGGTGCGCCAACTTCTTTAATGCGCTCGCCGTCGAGCAACACGTCCATCGCCGCGTCGATCTTCGTCGCCGGATTCAAACCGCGGCCGTTCTTAATGAGAAGCATGCGAGGGGTCCTTTACTCTTTCGCGTCAGTGTTTGAGTCGGATTTCTTGTCGGTCGCTCGCCGATTACGCGGCTGATCGGTCGACGATGATGAGGCGTCGCCCCCAGGCAGCGCTTCGTCCTCCGCGCCACCGGCCGCGAGGAGAAACAGCAACGCCATGCGCACCGCGATGCCGTTGGTCACTTGCTCCAGCACGCACGATTGCGGCCCGTCCGCAACTTCCGGCGTAATCTCGATTCCGCGATTCAACGGACCCGGATGCAGTACGATCGCGTCAGCCTTTGCATATTTCATGCGATCCCCGCTCAGCTGATACAACAGGATGTAGTCGTTCAGCGAAATCGAAGGCTCATACTGCCGCTCGTTCTGCACGCGAAGCCCGAGCACGACGTCGGCGCCCTCAAGCGCTTCTTCGATCCTGAACACGCGCCGAATCTTCGTTCCGCTTGCCGCACCAAGTTGCTCCAACTCGCGCGGCAGCCACATGGACGGCCCGCACAACGTGAACTTGCACCCAAATTTTCCTAACAAGTGAATATTCGAACGAGCTACGCGGCTGTGCTTGATGTCGCCCAAAATCGTGATGTTCAAATTCTCGATCGTTCCCTTACGATCGCGAATCGTCAGCGCATCCAGTAGTCCTTGCGACGGATGCTCGTGCGTCCCGTCGCCCGCGTTGATCACCGGAATTTCAAGATGCCGCGCCACAAATTGCGGCGCCCCCGAAGACGCGTGCCGCATCACCAGAATGTCCGGCTTCATCGCATCCAGCGTGTGCACCGTATCAAGCAGCGACTCGCCTTTTTTCAGGCTCGACGCTTCCGCCTGCAAATTCATCTGGTCGGCGCCGAGTCGCGACGCAGCGGTGCCGAAGCTGATACGCGTGCGCGTGGATGTCTCAAAAAATGCGAGCGCCACCGTTTTGCCGCGCAGCACTGCCAGCTTTTTCAAAGGATGCCGCTGAATTTCCTGAAAGGATTTACTTTGATCGAGAAGAAATGTCAGTTCGTCCGCGTTGAGCGGTTCCAGCGCCAGAAAATCGCGAAAGCGGTGCGTCACATTGTCACTCGTTGCCGAATTCTACTCTCCTGCGATTGCTTCTAGTCTACACGGTCGACCAGCACGACGCGTTCTTCATTATCGATCTCGCGCAAACGCACTTCGATAATTTCGGTGGCGCTCGTCTGCACCACGCGACCGGTGAATTGCGCCTCGATCGGCATTTCGCGCCAGCCGCGATCGATCAGCACGCAAAGCGACACGCGCTTCGGCCGCCCAAGATCGAACAATCCATTCATCGCCGCGCGAATCGTGCGCCCGGTGTAGAGAACGTCGTCCACCAGCACCAAATTCATGTTGTCGACGCCGAACGAAATGTCCGACGACTTCATCACCGCGTGCGACGCCACTTTCGACAAGTCGTCGCGATACAACGTGATGTCGAGCGTGCCGACCGGCACATCCACGCCATCGATCCCGCGCATTGCCTGCGCGATTCGTTGCGCCAGCGGTACGCCGCGCCGCCGAATCCCGATCATCGCCAGGTCCTTCGTTCCGCCGCTTTTTTCCACGATTTCGTGCGCCAGCCGCTGCAAAGTGCGGTCGATTTCCGACGCCGACATCAACTGTGCCTTTTCAACGATCTTCATGTCGGGCGTAATCCTAACATAGCCCCGCGCATCGCCGAACAGACCTACCTTCGACGCTCCAATTCCTCTGTAGGGGCCGGGCTTGCCCGGCCCGCCATCGCGTCTTGCCGCGATTAATGTAGGGGCGCAGCACGCTGCGCCCCAGCTTGCCCGGACCAAAAATGTCATGCACCTCTTCGGCCTCGACTCAAGCGCTGCCCGTGGCGTCAGGCGCGGAGTAACTTTGGAGCGATTGAAAATAAACAGTGAGGAATAACAGCATCAGCTTCGTCAGCGACAGCAGCAACCCAAACGCCTTCGCGCTCAGGTCGCAGTCCAACACTTGCTGAAAAATCGCCTCGTACTCGGACCTTAACTCATTAAACGTCTGCGGCAGCTTCCCCGAAAATCCTTCCTGCAATTTCAATCCGCCCAAAACTCTGCCGTACTGTTCCAGCGTGAAATATTCCTCCATCCCCGATCGAATCTGCGACGCCATGTAATTTGCATCCGAAGAATCCGGCGAATCATCAGCCCCCATCAAGAATTCATAAAACTCGCAGCAAATTCGAATCGTCACTTCCAGCGCCGACCGATCCTCCGGCGCATCGAAAAAATCGTCCGCCCCGCGAAGAACAATCGCCTCAATCTCTTCCCGCAGTTCGTCAACATCGCGCTTGCGTTTGCCCATCAGCTATTTCCAGCCATTCGTCTCAGTTTCCCATTTCTCCGCCACGAATCCGCAAAACTCCTCGTGCTACACTCGCCTGATTCGCACTGAGGCTGACATGACCGCGGGAAACTCTCGCCGTAGCAACAACGCCAATCACAAACGCAAACATCATATGGCCTTTTCGATTCGCCGCTCGACCTGGCTCGCGCTCTTTTTCACCGCACTGTCAGTCACCGCCGCGACTTCTCGCGCCCAAACTCCGGCCGCCAAACCGAAGCCGAAACCGCCCGCCGAGCCTGCCGCCGCCCAAACACAACACCCCAAGCTCGTCGTCCTCCTCGTCGTCGACCAAATGCGCGCCGACTACGTCGACAAATTTCGCGGCCAATGGTCCGGCGGTCTTAAGCGCCTGGTCGACGAAGGCGCCTGGTACCGCGCCGCCGCCTACCCCTACGCCGCCACCGAAACCTGCGTCGGCCACTCCACAATTTCCACCGGCTCTTTCCCATCGACCCACGGCATGGTCGCCAATCAATGGTGGGACCGGGCGTCGCAAAAAACTACGACGTGCACCGCCGACTCCTCCGTCCAAAACATCGGCTACGCCGGCACCCCGACAAAAGGCGGCGACAGCGCCGTCCGCATGCTCATGCCTTCCTTCGCCGAAGAACTAAGATTCCAAACCGGCGGCGCCACCCGCATCGTCACCTTCTCTCTCAAAGCCCGCGCCGCAATCACCATGGCCGGCCACAAAGGCGACGCCGCCACATGGTTCGAAAACGGCGGCTGGGTCACCTCCAGCGTCTACGGCACCATGCCCTTCATCGAGACCTACGCCAAAGAGCATCCTGTCTCCGAAGACTACGGCAAGACCTGGAAGCTCTCCCTCCCCGAGTCCGACTATTTCTATGACGAAAAAGCCTTCGGCGCCTCAACTCCGCCCGGATGGACCCTCGAATTTCCCCACGCACTCCGCGGCGGCACCGACTCCACCAAGCCCGACGCCGACTTCTACAATCAGTGGTCCACCAGCCCCTACTCCGACGACTACCTCACGCATCTCGCCGAAGCCGCCGTCGACTCGCTGGGTCTCGGCAAAAGCGGCGCCACCGATTTCCTCGGCGTCAGCTACTCCGCCATCGACTACGTCGGCCACCGCTACGGCCCTCGCAGTCGCGAAATCCAAGACATCCTGATCACACTCGACCGCAGCCTCGGCGAACTCTTCGCTCACCTTGACCGTAAGGTTGGCCGCGGAAACTACGTTGTGGCTCTGAGCGCCGATCACGGCGCGGTGCCGATCCCCGAAGACATGGCGAGAACCGGCGTCGACGCAGGCCTCCTCCATCTTCCCGAACTCAAAGCCGCAATCGTAAAAGCCCTCGAACCATTCAATTTCCCCAAACCCACCAACGCGCAAGATGCTCAATTCCCAATCGCCAGCATCTCCAGCGGCGACCTCTACTTCGATCCCTCGATTTACGAACACATCCGCGACACATCCGGCGCCATGCAAGCAATCACCGACGCCGCCATGTCCGTCCCCGGCGTCGGCGCCATCTACTGGTCCGAAGATCTCCAGAACAGCGCGCCCACGCAGGACCGCATCCGCGCCGCCGTCAAAGCCAGCTTCCTCCCAGGTCGCAGCGGCGACCTATATTTCGTCCCGAAGCCCTACTGGCTCATCGACAGCTCCCTCAAAGACAGCAAGCCCTCCGGAGGCACAGGCCACGGTGCGCCTTACAACTACGATCAGCACGTCCCTGTTCTCCTGATGGGCTATGGCATCCAGCCCGGCGAATATTTCCGCGAAGTCACTCCCGCCGACATCGCGCCCACACTCGCCGCACTCACCGGCGTTACACTGGCTCCCAGAGACGGTCACATTCTCGCGGAAGCGTTGGCAACCGCAACCAAGCCAGCCGCTGCGCGTCCGCGACCAGCGTCAACTCCGGCGCCATAGCCGCAAACGCCATGACGCACAGCAAAGGATCGATTCGATGAGTTCGTCCCCGAACAACGATCAATCCACGAAGCCCTACGTCGCCCACCCAGGCGTCCGCATCGGCCACGTCCACCTCAAGGTCAGCAACCTCGAGCGCTCCATCGAGTTCTATTCCGGCATGCTCGGTCTGCAAATCATGCAGCGCATGGGCGACTCCGCCGCATTCCTCTCCGCCGGCGGCTACCACCATCACATCGGCCTCAACACGTGGGAAAGTCTCGGCGGCGACTCGCCGCCCTCGGGCACCACCGGCCTCTACCACACCGCCATCGTCTACCCCACGCGCCCCGAACTCGCCGCCGCTCTCCGCCGCGTCCTCGCCGCAAAAATCCCGCTCGAAGGCGCCGCGGACCACGGCGTCAGCGAAGCCATCTACCTCCGCGACCCCGACGACAACGGCGTCGAGCTCTACTGGGATCGCCCGCGCGACTTCTGGCCCCACGACGTCAAAGGCAACCTCGCCATGTACACCCGCCGCCTCGACCTCGAAAGCCTCATGAGCGAGCCACCCCCAGTCCCCGCCCCCTCCACCGGCCCCCTCGATCTCTAACCGGTAGCGCCGGCGTCCCGCCGGCGTTTTTCCGCTCCCTAACTCCATCTCGTCCGTTCGCCCCCAGCCCCAAAATCCACAATCTTTCCGATATCCCCGCCCTCCGCCCCGTGTTAGCCTCTCCGCCGCCGTGAACACCGCCGCGCCAACGGTCGCCGACCTCTCCGTCTCCGTAGGCTCACTCCGCCTGCGCAATCCCATCATTGCGGCCAGCGGCACCTTCGGTTACGGCATCGAATTCGCCCACCTCGTCGACCTAAACTCCCTCGGCGCCTTCGTCGTCAAAGGCCTCTCCCGCGAACCCATCGAAGGAGCCCCCGCCCCCCGCGTCGTCGAAACCCCGAGCGGCATGCTCAACGCGATCGGCCTTCAAAACGTCGGCGTCCGCGCCTTCGTCGCGGAAAAACTGCCCGTACTACGAAATTACGATACGCCAATCATCGCCAACGTCTTCGGCTACGCCCTCGAAGACTACGTCGA
>Ga0209006_10005259_pt1 | contig 11753 bp, 5 predicted proteins | sample JacPin_JW_Ref_O2_FD_188567 | JGI IMG/M metagenome (GOLD analysis project Ga0209006, IMG submission 188567) | Forest soil microbial communities from Algoma, Ontario, Canada - Jack Pine, Ontario site 1_JW_Ref_O2 (SPAdes) (version 2) | ecosystem: Environmental > Terrestrial > Soil > Boreal... | reverse complement strand
CCACTTCCAGAAGCACCGCGCGCACAATGGCTTCCGGACTGTGGTCGCGCACTCCGGCGACGAGTTCTGCCAGACGCTGGCGACTGAATTCCGTTCCAGCCGGGTCCATTGCCTCGGTGATCCCGTCCGTGCAGGCCACCAGCAGATCGCCCGGACCGAGCGCCACCGCACCGCACTCAAACTGCACGTCCGGCAGGAGCCCAACAATCATCCCGCCAACGTCGAGCCACTCGACGCGTCCATCCGCTCGAATCACCGCCGGCGGCACATGCCCCGCGTTCACATAACGCAGGTTCCGTCCTCCACTTTCGACAAGTGCGAGGAACATGCTCAAATATTTTGTGGCGCGCCCCAGCGCCATCGAAGCGCGCGCCCCCTGCAAAAGTTTGTGATTGATGGTAGCGGGCAATTTTTCGAGCTGCTCGAGATGATCCGCCAGCGCATGCAACGTGGCTTGCACGTTGGCCATCACCAGCGCCGACGCCGCGCCCTTCCCTTCCACATCCGCCACAACGAGCAGGAGCGCCTCTGCCCCGTCCACCTGCACGGGAAGAAAATCATAATAGTCGCCGCCGACCATTTGCGAAGCGCGGTGCGACACGGCAATTTCGATTCCCGGAAAAACAGGCGGCGTATCCGGCAGAAACCCGGCTTGAATTTCCCTGGCCAGCGCCAGGTCGCGCTCCATTTTTTCTTTTTCGACGCGTTCGCGGTGCAGCTGCGCTTTTTCGAGCGCCAGCGCCACATGCGCTGAAAGCGCATCGAGAAAAGCTTCATCCTCGCCCGTGAAACCTTCCGCCTTGTTCAGCAACTGCAAGACGCCGATGATGTCGCCGGCTTCATTCCGAATGGGCAAGCAGAGCAACTGCTTGGTCTTAAATCCCAGCCTACGATCGATATCCGGCTCGAAGCGCGGATCATCGTAAGCATTTTCCAGGCGCACCGCGGAGCCCTCGCGCGCCACCCATCCAGCGATGCCGCGGTCCGCCGGTAGCCGGATGACTTGCTGTTCCAGCCCCAGCCCCACAAGCGACCAGATTTCATGGCGCTCGCGGTCGACGAGAAAAACCGTGCCCCGCTCCGCACCCGTCTGGCGCGTGGCGATCTGCAAAATGATGTGGATCAGCTCGCCGAGATCCAGCGTGGAGTTCAGCTTCTTGGTGGCTTCAATGATGCTGGAAAGTTCTTTCATCGCGCCGCGACGCTCCGCCAGCGCCAGCACCACGGCGGAAAAACGCGCGAGCAAATCCATCTGGCTACGGACGCGATCCTCGAGCGGCCCCGCGCCGCGAACCTCCAGAATGCGCACGCGAAAATCGTCGCTCCCCAGTGCTCCCGCCCAAATCGCGGGATCTTTGCTGCTGTCGCTCGGCAAGCCCGGTTTTATTCCCGCGGGAGTCGAAGCGGGCAGGGTTCCCGCTTCGGCCCAGACTTCCGCTTCGCCGCGGTCGGCGCGCCAAAGCCTTGCGCCGACGACACCGGGTTGGCCCATCGCGGCGTGCACTACACGAGCGGCAATCTCATTCGCAGGGAACCGGCCCTCGAGGAGCCGCAGCCCATCGAGCAGTTCGGGGAAAAGGTCGTTCACTTTCTGACGAGCCGGCGATTCACTCATAGCGTGCCGGGCGGAAAAGGGCCGCCGCGTTGGGGTAAGCCTAGCAGGAGTGCCGAGGGATGAAAAGAGCAGGTTCGCGGTGACGTAGTGACCGATGCGCAAGGCCCGCGGAGCTGCCAGCACGTTATGTGCAGCTGAACTCTTGTAACAGGCGAGAGCAGGATGATCAGCGAAGCGCACGGCAAGAGAATGATTCCGCGGGCTTTGCGATCTTTTCTCCTGGCGCGCCACAGGGAATGCACGGGATTCCGGCGTGATCCCCTTGCCTGGCCAAGGCGGCGCGCCATTTGCGCGGAGCACCCGCCGAGGATTTTCGCCTTTGCTTTTTTTGCCGCGCTCCGCGCTATAATTTGCTGATGCGAAAGCTTATCTTCGCTCGACACTGCGGAGCTCTTGCCTTACTCGCGTTCGCGGCCTTGCGCCTGCCGCTCCACGCCCAACAAACCGCTCCCGCGCTTACCTCTCGACCCGCGTCTGCCGGGCAGCCTCAAACCGCCTCCGGCACCGTCCACGAAAACATGGCCTATGGCGCCGCCAATGGCGAAACGCTGCTCCTCGACATTTTCGAGCCATCCGGCAACAGTGATCATCCCCGCCCCGCCGTCATTCTCATTCACGGTGGCGGCTGGACCAGCTTCGACAAATCCACCATGCGCCCGCTCGCCCAATTCCTGACGCGCTCCGGTTTTGTCGCGGTCGCGGTGGACTACCGTCTCTTCCACGACAACGTGAACCGCTGGCCTGCGCAGCTCGACGACGTGCAGCGCTCCGTCCGCTGGCTCCGCGCCAACGCGGCCAAGTACAACATCGCGCCTGAGCACATCGGCGCCTACGGCCACTCCGCCGGAGCACAACTGGCCGCGCTCCTTGGCATGCTCGATACCCGCGACAATTCCGACCCCGCGCTCGCCAAATACTCCAGCAAAGTCCAGGCCGTGGTGGACAGCAGCGGCCCGACCGAATTCGCTCCCCCTTCGAAGGACAGCGATGAAGATAAATTCCTCTCGAGCTTTTTTGGCGCCGGCTACTCGGCTCATCCCGAAATCTGGCGCGACGCCTCGCCCGCCGAACACGTATCGAAATCCAACGCGCCCTTTCTCATCATCCACGGCACACGAGACGAATCGGTTCCCATCGCGCAGGCCCAGGCGTTGTACGACAAGCTCAAGGAAGCCGGCGCCGCCGTTCAATTTGTCCGCCTCGATTCCGATCACATGTTTCACGAACCCGCCGCCCGCCGCCAGCTAGCTCTCGAAACACAGCTCTTCTTCGAGCACTATCTCGTGCCCGCTTCCTGAGCGTGCCATTCTCGCCTGGCGTCGGACGATCTTGGAAATGTCTGGCGTGCCCACCGGCGAAGGGATGCACGGGATGCTGCGATTTCCATTCCGTGCTTGGACGGCGCACCGATTCGCGCAATCGGACCCTAAGCGCGACAGTGCTTTCCAGGCGCTCAGGAGCGTCCAGCGACAAGCAGCCATCCCGTGTCTCGGAGAGCCGCGCCACTCCCCCAAGGAATGGTGGTCTCCCGACTACGGCTTGGGCGCTGGCTTCTTGGCTGCCGTCCCCTTCGCGCCACCTTGCCTGCTGAGCAGGGTCAAAGCATCCTTGGCGTTGAACGGGAAGCGCCGCACGGACTGTTCGCCTGTAGTGCTGAGGGTAACGTCTACGCGCCGGTTATTGGCCAGGCGGACGGTCACAAGGTTCTTGAGGAACTTCTGCTTTTCCGCCGGAGTCAGGTCCGGATCGTCTTCGAGCAACTTCTTGACCTCGTCGTCGGTCATGTTTTGCTCGACGCCGTATGCCTTGGTATCGATGTGATCGGCGGGAACGCCTTTTTCGATCAAGTAGCTTTTGGTTTTTTCCACGCGGCGCTCGGAGAGAAGCTGGTTGTACTCCTTGCCTCCGCGAATATCGGCGTGGCCGCCCAGGATCAGGTGAGCGTCCGGTTTATAGGTCAAATATTGCTTGAAGTCGGCTGCCAGCGTCTCGAGAGTGACCGCCTGGCTGGACATCAGTCCGCCCGTCGGCTTCGCGACCGTAGGCTGCGCCGTCGGGAAGTAGATGCTGTGCAGGGCCAGCTTGAGTTCCAGCTGATGCACCTGCGGCGGTTCCTTGACCTCCACGTTGCCAGAGGCATCGGCCGTGCCGCCGCGTCCGTCGTTGACCGTGCACTTCACCGTGTACGTTCCAGCCTGCAAGCCGGTGGCATCGAACGATGCGTTCGAGCCAGTGCCGCTAACCTGGCCTGCCGAAGCCGCGTAACTATAAGTCAGCGGGTCGTTGTCCGGATCGCTGCCGGTGCAGGTAATTCCGGTGTGCTCACCCGGCAGAATGGGGCTGTGCTCAACCGACAAAGTTGCCGTTGGAGGACGATTGGGCCGCTCCTCGACCTTGATGTCGGTGGCGCACGACGCCGTCCCGCCCTTGCCGTCATTGACTTGGGCTGTGACGGTATAGTTTCCCGGGGTGGCGCCGGTGGAGTTCCATCGCGCGTCAGGACCGGAGCCATCCACCGCTCCGCCAGTCGCCGTGTAGCTGTAGGTGAGCGGGTCGTTGTCCGGATCGCTGGCGTTCACGTGGACCGCGACGGTATCTCCTGAACCAGCAAACACGGAAGTGGGACTCGCCGAACACGCAGCTACCGGGGCGTGATTCACAGGCGCCGGAGGCGGTGCTTCGTGCGGCAAGCCGAAACGCAAAACAATTCCCGTTCCAAGACGCAGATTATCCTGATGGGCGTTTCCGCCGACCGAAGGCCCCGAGAAATTGGTCATCAGGTAGTCGAATTCCGCGAAGCGCCAAACGAAGTTCCTTGTCAGTACGATATCCACGCCGCCGCCCGCCGCAAGGGCAAAGGCGCTCTGGCTACCGGCGCCCGTCATCGGAGGACCGACATGGGCTCCGCCCAGGAGGAATTCCGCGAAGGGTACGAAGTAATCGAATTTTCGCAGATTCAAACGCGGACCGAGCAAGAATGTCGTGATCCCGCCGTGCGTTGAGGTGCCGTTGACGTTCCGGTCGTAGCTCAACCCGCCGAGTTCTTCGGTGAGCCCGATCCATCGCGAAGCGTTCCAGGTGAAGGACCCCGATCCTCCGTAATTGCTAAACGAGTCGAAGCCGCCGCCCGGATGAAAATTCACGTAATCGAACATGCCCGCGATCTCGAATTTGGGAACGATTTTTCCCGGAGGCGTGTCGCCGTCTGATTTGGCGCCAGCTGGAAAAGGCTTCGGGCGCGGAGACTCGGGAAGCGCGAAGAGATTTCGTGCAGCAGGCGTGATGTCCGCCCCATTCGTTTTGGCGGCAGTCTTCTCCGCCGTTGCTGCTGCCGCGCTCGCGCCGTCGCCATTCTGCTGGGCGCACACCGGCAAAGCTAGAAGAACGCTAACCGCTACTGCCGCACACCAATTTCGCATGATCCATCTCCCTAAGCTGTCTGTTTCGCGACCAAGTTGTTCTTGTCCCCGGTTGCAGCGAAGTCTGTGGCGCTGCCACAGACTCGCCCGGACTCTTGGTGGCAACCACCTGCCACTAACCCCCACACCGCCGATACCTTGCCCCTGCTCTTTCCAAATACGGGAGAAAATCCGAGAGGTCACCGGAAGCGGTGCCGTAAGCGTATTCCAGATTTCCCTTTGTTCGCAAGTCTTTCCTTTCCCGTGCAGATTGCGAAAAATAATTCGCTTTAGTCACCCCGGCTGCGAGGCCGAGTCGAGGAGCCCACCTTGCAACGCCGGGCTTCCCAGCTCCAACTCGCGTTACACTACTAGCGCGATGCTTGTGACGACGATTCTGGATACAAATTGGCTAGGGCGGCCCCGATCCATTGCGGCGGTGCTGCTTGAATCGGATGGCCACCGCGCGGTCATTGATCCGGGGCCGGCTTCGACCCTCGCGACACTTCGACAACATCTGGATTCTCGCGGCCTCGGCATTTCGGATCTGAACGCTATCCTGCTCACGCATATTCATCTGGACCATGCGGGGGCGACGGGCGCCCTGATCAAAGAAAATCCTAATCTCGAAGTCTACGTTCACAAAGCGGGGATGCTGCACATGGCAGACCCCTCGAAGCTGCTTGCAAGCGCAGAGCGGCTCTGGCCCGGCGAACTCGGTCATTTGTTTGGCGAAACGCTGCCTGTGCCTTTTGGGAATCTGCGCATGCTCAAGGGCGGAGAAACGCTCGCTCTCGGTGGCCGCAACCTCGAGGTTGTTTATACGCCGGGCCATGCCTCGCATCACGTTTCGTATTTCGATTCGTCGGACGGCACGGCGTTCGTCGGCGACACCACGGGTTTCCACATCGATGGCGAACCGTTCGTGGTTCCGCTTGCTCCGCCGCCTGATATCGACCTTGAAATTTGGAACGCTTCGCTGGATGCCATCACGGCCAGCGCTCCCGCACGCCTTTTTCTCACGCACTTCGGATATTCAAACGATCCCGCGGCACACATCGCGGAATACCGGCAGAATTTGCAGCGATGGAGCACCCTTGCCGAGCAAATCCTGCGGTCCGCGCCGGACGAACGCGGCGGGCTCCAAGCATTCGTTTCAGCCGCCAGTTCTGAAATTGCGCGACACGTCACAGGCACCGAAGCCGAGCACTACATCTTCAACTGCGGCCTGAACCTGACCTGGCTGGGGCTTCGGCGCTACCACCAGAAACACGCGGAAGCCGCCGTTACGTCTAAGACAAAAGCAGACGCCCCTTCCATATCAAACTAAGAGAACCCGCGAAGGCGGCTCGCCTTGTGCCGCCATTCCTTGACAAAGAATGGTACTGGTTCCGAGCGGAGTTGTACTCCGATCGAGACTCTCCGACGCTCAAAAAAGATCTCTTATTTCATGGCCTGCAAGGCAGGCTCGAGCCAAGAGAAAAGAAACTGATTGATGCTCGGAAACTGCGCCGCAAGCAAACTGAAAACCGGGATGGCTCCTGCCGAAAGAAACTTTACCCAGAAATCCATTCCCAATTCCCCGGGTTTCGTGGAAGTCAGCTGGCTCAAGATCACTTCGCGGTGCATTTCCGCGTAAACATAGCCCACCGCTCCCGCCATGACCAGCAGAAGAATTACCGCCAACGTCTGCAGCGCAGGATGCGGTTCAAAGGGATAGGTATTCAGGGACAGCACGATGAGGACATACATCCCGCCGGCGCTAATCACCAGAGTCCGGATGCGCAAGAGCACACTCACGAGAAAATTTACGTAGACCAGCGCAGCGTATTCTTCCGCCATAGCGCGGTACAGCGGCAAGGGGTGCTCTTGGACGCGTTTATCCGAAGACACTGCCAGTTCCCCGTCTTCTTCCCACAGGGGTTTCAGGACGTCACGAATCATCACGCCCGCGGTTCGGGCCATCTCTTTCTGCAGCGCTTCGACGCGCTCCATCAAGTAGATCAAGCGCCAGCCGAGTTTGAAATCGTTCAGGCAAAATTCTCGCTTTGCTTCCCGGGGCCACAAGAGCACAAACAAGGTAGTTTCTACCGCGGCTTTCAAGCGATCACGAATAGAAGGCGGGCCGGTATCAGCGCAACTCGGCATATCCGATTCTTTTTTGCGTTCGGCGATAATTCTTCCGTAGGTACCAATCATCAATTGCCTTGCATCTTGGGTCTTCCGGATTTGCTCGCGGGCCGTCCGGCGCGCGCCTTCTGACATAGGGGTCTCCCAGTTCTCGACAAGCACAAGCAAGTGATTCAAATTCTCCAACGCGCGCTCCATCACCTTGTAAGTTTCCCGCAAGGTGCTTCCGCCCGGATTCCAAAACGAATGCCAGGAGAGGTTGTTGATTCGACAGAAAGCCAAGCGAAGGGGCAACCGATCGAGGCCCGCAAGCACTTGACGGCACTTCAGCCAGGTCCGGACGAGCTTCAATAGACACCCAAGGAACGAAGCGACCAGCAAACCCAGCAGGATCGTGTATCCCCAATCAAAGGGCTTGCCTTCAATGGTTTGGACAGGATGGCGGAGGTCGAGCACCGTCAGCGCCATGGCGGCCAGCACGAGCACCGGCGTAAACACTTGCCAGACAAAAAACAGCGGGTGCGCCGTCCTTCTCAGTTCCTCTCCCTCGGTGTCGCTTACGCGATAGGCATCCGTTGGAAGATCGCATTGCTGCGGCAACCGTGGACGGCGCAAATCGACCAGGCATACACCCCGAAGACTGATCCACATCCACCAATAGGCCGCCGCCAAGAGCAAGAGTATGGGTAGTATGGGGGACACGCCGGAAGTGAGATAGAGCATCCGTGTGGACCAATAGACGCGCATCTCGCCGCGTGAACACCACGTAAGCCATAACTGGAAACCCGTCATCAGGCACACAAAAAGGGTAAAGAAAGTGGCGACAATCGGTTCGCGGCGCAATTTGCCCACGTCCCAGATCGTCGCGGCCACAAAAAGCAAATAAGGCAACCAGAGCCAGGCTGTCTGGCCCCGAAAGCCAGACCAATCCACCATCGGAGTCCGCGCACACATCAGCAGAACAAAAGCGGACGCCAAAGAAAGCGCACCGATTCCCAGGATCAGCGTGCCGCGCGAGTCGGTGTTGCGCGCGAATTGAGCGCGGGCCTCGGAGTCCGCCAGGATCGATCCCGACCAGCTCAAGATGGCGTGGATAAGCATCAAAATGAGGCACAAAAAGTAAGCGATATTCCACGCCGGAGGCGTGCGCGGTCTCAATTCGAGTGAATCGAGCGGAAACAGCAACGAATAGCTTCCAGAGCTCTTCGTGAGGGTGCTCGGCGGAAGCACTTCCTTTGAGAGCAAGGCAAGCGGAATCTGAGCGTCCGTCGAATAAAGATCGGTGGGGCCGAGACCGGCGATGGGCCAAAAGCCATCGCGACCCAGAATCGTCAGCCAGAGCAGGGGGCGCTCTTCGCAATAGTCTTGTCCGTTCATGCGAAACAAGCTTGGAGAACCGAATTCCGCATAGGGGGCGTACGGAACGCCAGACTCGACTGCCGGAGCAGCGCTTTGCGCAACAACGGTTTTTTCCGTTGGACCGGGAGCAGGCTTGATAGCTGGCGGAATCAATTTCGGCTCGGATAGCAGCCCGACCATTGCATTAAATGTTCCAATGTTTCCGCTGCTGACGAACAGCCGGTCCTGATGCCAGTTCGCCGACGCCTGCTGGCGGCAGAGGCGATCGCTTAGTCCTGGAATCAGGGAATAGGTGTTGAGGCTAAGCACCCCGCGGAGGTTGGGGTCGCCCTCGCGCGCAAAGAGCAAATCCGGAACGGTAATGACCACCTGGCCCTCCGCGTAGGCCCTGCGAAGATAGCTTGCAAGGAACAAGTCGTCGACAGGATCACTCGCGAGAAGCAAAGTAAACTTGATGTGGTGCTTCTGCAATTCACTCACGATCCCCACCATCACTGCTTCCTGCGAGAAAGATGTCTGGGCGACGGCGTAGGATGCAACCGAATCGTCGTCACTGCCGGTTTCATCCAGGTCCATCGGGAGCGCCGAAGTCGCGGATGATTTGGAAGCAGACGACTGCTGCGCGGCGGCTTGCTTCTGGTAAGCGGAGCGAAAATAAGAGATTTCACGGGGGAAATGAAGCTTGAGGACGGATTCGTCGAGCTCGCGAAAGCCGCCCTTTACCCCGCATCCCTCGAGCTGTGGCGTAACGGACTTGGCACTGCGCGAGGCTTGCGGCGTCTGCGCCGACGCTGGCTTGGCTGCAGGTTTTCGTTCCTGGCAATCCGGTTGCCAGGAGCCGTACACGGTTTCGTCTTCGGAAAGAACGGCGATGTCATCGGGTTTATAGCCCCGGTCGAAGACAAACTGCAGGAAGCGCGCTCGCGTGTAGTCGTCATTGTCCTGGAAGGACGAGAAATGGGCGAAGCTCTTGGTTGCGTCCTTGAATTGCAGCATCGCGCCTGAAGCCGTCACGGTTCCGCTGTAGATAAAGGCCTCGCTGTAAGCCTTTCGCAGGTCCGCGTCACGCAACTCTTTCTCGAGCGACTCGAGGGAGCCAGAAAAAGTCGGGCCCAAAATTAGAAGCGGATCTTGGGGAAGTTCGGGCGGAGGATTTTCCACGTGCGTCTTCGTCATGACCTGAAGCGCGTTGCGAAACTGTTGTTTGTTTAATCCGGCGGTCGGAGTCTCGCTAACAACCAGGACAAACAGCGCGCGATTGCCAGGAACCGTTCCCGGTGCCTTCCCGGGACGAAAAATCATCAGCCCTGGAAATGATTCACGTTGCCGTTGCTCGTCCGCTTCCTCCCGGCGGGTCTTCAGATCCGATGGCCCGCGACGGGGACCGCGATCCCAAGGCATGATCGCGCGGTCAAACACATAGCCCTTGGCCTGCGCAGCCTGCTGGATGGCCTCGATGCTACGGCCGAAGAACAGGCCAAGGTGCGTGTGCACGGGATCAGGCAGGATGGCTATCGCGAATTGCACGCGATTCTTCCTCATCAGCTCCAGAGCGTTTGGGGAAAGATTCGCGTTTGCGGGGAGCTCCGCTGTATTTGCATAAATCTGCGAAGGAGCTCCGAAAAATTCCTGAATTTTTTCGGCCAATTCGTCCGGATAGGTAGTTTTCAGGTGCTGCTTCGACTCCCCGGAGTCCGCTGACTTGGGCGAAGACTTGCCTTCCGCTTCGGAGGTAGTAAGAGCGCCTCCCGGCCCGGCAAAACGGAGCACACCGCTAATGAGCAAGAACGCTGCAAAGAAGAGACTGCCACGCTTCATAGCTCTCCTGAACAAGAGAACGAGAAGAATTCCTACCAGCGGGCAGCTCTGTGCGCCGTTCTTCGTCGGTGGAAAAACCCGTTAGCACACTTCGAACCGAGCTAGCCCCTTGGAGCGTAGTGCAGCAATAATCTCAAACGTTTCACGCAACGTAAAGGGATTCACGCGATTCACAAGACGACTGGAAGGTGGGCGATGGCGAGGAACCGAGTCGAAAGTCGCTCTCTATTCGGATGCCGATGCGCTCGATTCCGACGAGGAGACTTCGGAGGTCGCTCGAACGGGCTCGGCTCCGGGTGATGCTGGAGTCTCTAGGCGCCCGGAGAGGGTCTCCACCAGCAAATCGACTAGCTTTTTTGCGCCGCTGCCGTCCGGGTCTTTGTCCGGGTTGTATTGCGCAACGACCAGACCGAGAAGATTTTTGTGTTTCGCAAATTCGCTGAGGGCCGCGCGAACTTCGTCCATCCGCAGTCCGTCATCGCCCGGCACGTTAACGGCAGGAAATTCTGCGGCGGTGATGACGTCGGTATCCAGATGCAGCACAAATTCGTGCGCATCGGCGTGCACATAGGCGAGACCGTCACGGGCGGCGGCGGTTCCGCCTTTGGATTGAATGTCCCCCCCATCTATGTGGCGCATCGGCGATTTGCTGAGGAATTCCTGTTCCAGCGGATCGAGCCGTTCCAGTCCGAAAAGCGTCACATCCGGTTCGCGGACCAGCGGCGATTCGCCCCAGAAGCGCACCAGCTCAGGAGCGCCTCTGCCAATCACGTGCGCCACCACCATTCCATCGATGCGTCCGGAAGGCGTCGAAGCCGGCGTGTTCAAATCCGCATCGCGATCAAACCACAATAAATTGACGTGCTTGTAATAGCGCCGCACGCCCGTCAGGAGACCGATCATTTGCGCGCAATCGCCGCCCAGAACCAGCACCAACGCACCGCTTTTTACGGCGAGTTCAGCGCGAACTTTCAGATCATTCAACCCGGCAACAATTTCTTGCAAATTGCGCGCGCGTTTGTGCTCGTCATCGTCGGCAAACAGCCTCGGCGCGCAGTCACCGTGATCGATCACTTCGTAGCCCGTGCTTTGCAGCCGCTCCACCAGTCCGGCCGCTCGCAACGCCGCGGGCGCTTTCTCGCTACCGGCCAAAAACGCCGCCGCGCTTGACGGCGCGCCAATCAGGGCAATCTTCTTCGGCTGACGGACGATTTTCACCGCCAAGGTTGAGCTCCTTGTTTTTTGTGTCCCCGCCTACCGCGCTGGGCCGACTGCAAACCGCGCGGGCCAAAGGCCCGCCCTTGCTTCCTGCACTTCGATGCAGCTACAAATTCTTACCGCCGCGGCGCCGGCGCAATCGTCGCCAGCTCCGGAGGCAGCGTGAAGCGCACGTCCTCGCGGATCAAATCGAGGTCTCGCTGATCCGTAAATCC
>Ga0209006_10005258_pt1 | contig 11754 bp, 9 predicted proteins | sample JacPin_JW_Ref_O2_FD_188567 | JGI IMG/M metagenome (GOLD analysis project Ga0209006, IMG submission 188567) | Forest soil microbial communities from Algoma, Ontario, Canada - Jack Pine, Ontario site 1_JW_Ref_O2 (SPAdes) (version 2) | ecosystem: Environmental > Terrestrial > Soil > Boreal... | reverse complement strand
CAATTTGGGCTTCGGAGCTGTGGCAGGTTGGTTCGTCGCACTCTCCGGTTGAGTGTTGAGGTCCGGAAGCGGCTTGGGCATCTGCTCGTCGGGCGGAAGCGCTTTGGCAGTTGGCGACGAGGGCGCGCTTGGATCCCTGGTGTTGCCCGGCCTGTTGACTGATTGCGTCGAGACGTTGGGCGACGGCCCGGCGGTTGTAGCGGTGACTGCGTTGGTGTTGTTCGACGCGATCGGAGCATTGCTCGACGCCGAGACGGAACTCGTGGCCGATTTTGTCGCATGACTCCAGTGCGATTTCAGATAGCGGACGGGAATCAGAACAGCGACGAACACTACCAGAACGATGAGCCAGATGAATCGGTTCGGTTCGCCGGAATGGAAGGCTTCGGGAGGAATCTGCTCTGCCGGAGCGAGGAAGACGGGCGACTCGAAGGGTTTGGACGCTGCGGCGATGGCGCCGATTTCGGCGGGAGAAATTTCGTTTCGAGATTTCGGTGGTTCGTCGCGTTCGGGAACGTTAGCTGCTGCTTCGGACTCGAGGGGCTGCGGTTCGAGCTGACCTTCTGCCGTTGGTGATGGGGGTGCGGGTGCAAAAGCGGCGTCGAGACGCCGCACTCCATATGGTGGCTCGACGTCATCGGGGACTACTGCCGCTTCGCGGAAGCTTTCTTCGCCGCGCGATTCTTCAGCGTGAAGCTGCTCATTTGCATGAAATTCTTCCGCGGCCGGCACTGTTTCTTCGAAGAAAAGACCGTCTGCGGCGGGCTGTGCTTTCGCCGGCGGTTCGGTAGGTAGAGGAAATTCCGATGCGGATGCGTTGGCCGCGGTGTCCTCTGCGATCGCAGTTGGAACTCCCGTGATCGCCGAGGGGATTCCGTCGGGGAACCATTCGTCGGCCATCATGGGTCCCCAGAAATCGGCGATGCGAGAGAGGGCATTGATGTCGCGCGATTGGATTGCGGATTCGCGCAGCGAGAAGACCGCGATCAGGCCGACGATTATTCCGCCGGTACGCATCGGTAGAGCAACGGCCGAGCGAATTTGCGAGACGCCTTCCATCGTCATGCCGACGCGGAGGAGGCGCTGCGCTTCGTCGGAAAAATCGCCGGAGACGACTGATCCGGATACGAGACATTCGAGGGCGATGCCGAAGTCGGGCCGAAGGCGAGAGCCGACTTCGGGCGCGTCACCGAGGCTGGCGACGCAGCGCAGGCTTCCTGTTTCGCGCACGGCAATGAGCGCGCCGCTGGCGGGGATCGCCAAGCAAACGTGCTCGAACGCACTCATGGCGTCGGTGGCGGAATGGAGCTCGAACTCTGTGACGGGAAGGATGTCTTCCGGGTTGAGCCTCAGTCGTTTTCGAAGAGCTTCTGGCATGCGTATGCTTTCACGCCAGGCTGGGGACAGGCGGACTGTGACTCAGGGTAATGCGCAACGATGAAGACGGTACTCGGTATTCTGATGCGAGGAGAAGACTGTAGGTGTGCGCGGATAATAGTACTAAGTGCGAATGAGTAAGAGATTGTCACCGGAATATTATGGGACGCGGAAGAGGAGAAAGTTGACAGTCGACAGTCGACAGTCGACAGTTGAAAGCGATAGAAAGTTCCCGGTAGCGCCGGCGTCCCGCCGGCGTTTTTCCCAACCCTCTCGCCCCATCCGCTCGAAACTTAACCCGGCCGTAGTTCGCGGAATCCGCAGAGTCTGGCAAAAAGATCGGACGACGACGCGCTGGTCTGCTGAGAAGTTTGTTGGGCAGGCGTGAGCTCGAAGGTGAAGTCGTCGACGTTGGGCATGGTGTTTAGGCGGACAGCGACGCAGCGGTCGGGGCAGAAGGTGATGCCCGCGAGGTCGTCGATGGGTAGGGATCCGGTGGTAATGAAGATGGCGTTGGGTTTGGCGAATTTATCGAAGAGCGTGAAGAGTTCGAGTTTGACTTCGAGATCGTCAGGAAGGGTATCGATCAGGAAATCGGCGGAGCGGATGGCGGATTCGATGGATTGGGTGAGGTGGAGAGAAGAAAAACCAGAATTTGTCGAGTCGGATCGATCTTGCGGACCTGGGGCGCAGCGGTGCTGCGCCCCTACAACAGCACGGAGATTGCTCGATATTGCTTCGAGGCGAGAGTCGGAGACATCGTCGATGATTACGTTAAGGTCGGCGCGGAGTGCTCTCGCGGCAATTCGCTCAGCGATTGGCGTGGCGCCGATTAAGGCGATAGTTGGAGACGGCACGCGGGTTGGCTATGCGGTGAGCTTCCTGAAGGCGGGTTCGTCGTAGCCGAGGATAATTTGGGTGCCGGAGATAGTGACGGGGCGGCGGATTAGATTTGGATATTCGGCCATGAGTTTGATGGTTTCGGCGCGACTCGGCGGATTGTCTTTCATTTTGCGGGAACGGTAGAGCTCGTTCCGGCTGTTGAGGAATTCGCGGTGATCGCGCTTGCCGATGAGTTTGTCGAGTTCCGATTCAGAGAGACGCTCCGTGTCGAGATTGCGCAGTTCGAGATTCGCGCCGCGTTTTTCCAAATAGGCTTTGGATTTGCGGCATGTGGTGCAGGTTGGTTTTTGGTAGAAGGCGATTATCTTGGGCATGGTCTTGATGTTAGAAAGAATTTCCTATGGTGCGACGAACTGGATTGCGCTCGGTGTCGCTGAATCTAAACTCCGCGATCTGGGAAGCGATCGCGGCTACGGGGGCGGATTTTCAGGCTACGTTGCAATTGAAAATCAAGGCGCGGGTGAGAATCAGGGTGAATCTGGTCGGCGTTTAAGAACTGGGCGATTGTCGGGGTTGATCGCAGGAGAGGCGTTGTTGCTCGGGCTGGTTTGTGTGCCGGTTGGAACCTGGGCGGCGATGGAGCCTTCGGAATAGGCCTTCTTCAGGAACGATTCGGCGACTTCCTGCGCGCTGCCGGTGTCGTCGTTGGTTTGTTTTGCTTTGCTGTATTCGTTGACGGCGCGTTCGCGCTGGCCGAGCAAATCGAAAATCTTGCCGAGATAGATGTGGCCCCAGACCTCGGTCCACTTTTCGGACGGCTCGGGGACGGTTTGCAGAGCCTCGCGGAACGAGTTCGCGGCGGCCTGGTAATTTTTTTGATAGAAGAACGCTTCGCCCATGCGGAAATTCGCGAGCGGACGATTGGGTTGAATTGAAAGCGCGCGCTGATATTGCGCGATCGCGTCGTAGTAGAGGCCTTGCTCGGCGAGTTCTTCGCCGCGTGCGATGGCGGCGCGGGCGCGCAGGGAAGTGCTGCCCTTCAGGACAACGTTGTTCGGGTCGATGTGAATTCCGCCGGGTTTCGGGCGGCCGAACGTTTCTACAGTGAAAGGCGATTCGGTGCCGACGACGTCGACGGTTTTTGTTTCGGGATTGCCTTCGGTGTCGATCTTGATCGCGACAGGCATGCTGAACGTGTCGATGGGCTGCTTGATTTTGCCAACGACGCGGAAGCCTTGCTTGGTGCGGTATACGACATATTCGAGCGTGAAGTCGGGCACGCCGGTGGAGTTGAGCCACTGGGTGAAGAATCCGCGGAGCTGCGGAGCTGGCTCGGGCGGTTTCGCGGCGGCGTCGGCTTTTTGCTGCGCGAGCGCGGCGAACTCGTCGATGGTGGCGCTCTTGCCGTCGTACTTAAAGTAGAAATCGCGGAGGAGCGCTTTGAATGCGACGTCGCCCATTTGTGCGCGAAGCATGTGGAAGATCATCGCACCTTTATTTTCGACGACGGCGCGGTAGTCGCTGGAATACGGAGCTAGGCGCGCGGCTTGCGCGACGGGTGCGGCGTCTTCGCCCATCAGTGCGCCGACGGCGAAATCATCGACGGCTTTGAGGCCGGCTTCGCGGCCGGCTTCCTGTTCGGCGTAAAGAGATTCGCAATAGCGCGAGAGGCCGTCGCTGATCCAGACATCGCCGGGAGTTGAGGGAAGAACAGCGTTGCCCCACCACTGCGCGGCAACGAGATGCGCGATGGTTCGGTCGGCGCCTTTGGGATCCCAATGGCGCTTCGAGACGAGCAGCAGGCCGGGCGCGGCGAAATCGCGGAGCGTGCCGTCGGGAAGTTGTGCGAGCGAAAGATCGGGATTGTGAAGCGGGCCGAACATGTCGGAGAACATCGTGACGGCGCGGGCAACATCGCCGGCGAAATCGGAGGGCTTGCCGAGTGAATTCGCGGGAGCGTAGACGGCGACGTTGACGCCTTCGGCTTGTTCGGCGCTGAGTTTCAGTTCCCCGGCAACGAAGGTGCCGTAAGGCTCGGGCGTGGCGCCTTCAAAGGTGTAGAGGAGGCGGCCGCCGGCGAGCGGCGTTGGCGCGGAGGATTTGCCCGTGCCGGCGACGGCGATGTTGTCGGGAACGTTGAGATGGAATGTGGCGCTGTAGCGATTCGCGGGATAGTTGGTGAGCGGGAACCAGCGCGCGGGGAGAAGGAGGTAGGTGCCTTCCTTGCTGATGACGGCGGTCCGCAGGCCGGGGACGGGGCTGTTGTCCTGATTGGCGAGGAGGCCGGCGTAGTCGAAGATGAGCGAAATTTTGGTGCCGGTGGCGACAGCTTGTGAGAGGAAAACGGTGACTACGAGGGTGTTGCCCGAATCGCGCTCAAAATTAAGAGTTTTGCCGTCGACGGTTTTGACGTCTTTGAGATCGAGGTTTTGGTTGAGTTCGACGCGGATGCCGCCGGAGACTTCGTTGGCGATGAAATCGACTTTGGCGATGGCTTGGAGGGATTGGCCGCCGGGATCGAGAGTGGCGGAGATGTCGTAATGCTGGGCGGTGAAGGCAGGGCCGCGCGGGCCTTGTGCTTTGAGTTGGGCCGGGGCCGAGAGCCAGACGGCGAGCGTGCAGATGAAACTCAGCGCGAGCGCTGAGCGAAAGTTTGTGGTGCGGGTCATCGGACCCCTTTCAGGACTCTGGTGACGGGACGCAGCGGTGGCGTGTGGTAACCAGGGCTGTGTATAGGATAGCAGAGTGGGGAGTTGGCGTTGCTTGCGGAGAAGAGATGGCTGGTCTCGGAGGTTTGGCGCACGGTGTTATGAGTTGGGTGCCGTTGAGTTTAAACCCCGCGATCTGAGAAACGATCGCGGCTACAGGGTGGCCGCTCAGTTGGTTTGACGGATGAGATGGAGGATGGCGTCGGCGGCGCGGTCGACGGCGCCTGGGGGACCCAGGAGGCGACGGACTTCGGCGAGGTCGGCACGCATGGCGGCGCGGAGCGACGGCGTGCGGAGGAGGGCGAGAATTTCGTTGGCGACGCGGTCGGGGGTGAAGTCGGATTGGATGAGCTCGGGGACGGCGCGCTTTTCGGCGATGAGGTTGACCATGCTGAAAAATTTTGTGCGGACGAGAGGTTTGGCGAGGAGCGCGGTGAGCGGAGTGACGCGGTAGACGACCACCATGGGGACGTCGAGGAGAGCGGTTTCGACGGTGGCAGTGCCGCTGGAGACGATGGCGGCGTCGGAAGCGGCGAGGGCGTCGTAGGTCTGGTTGGCGACGACGCGCAGCGGAAGTTGCGTGGGCCAGCCTTCGCGGAGGGCGGCGAGTTCGTTGGGGCGGTCGCCATGGGCGGCGGCGACGACGAACTGGGCGTGCGGCTCGGATTGGTGGATGCGCAGGCACGCTTCGCGCAGCACCGGCAGGTGCTGGCGAAGCTCGGCGGAGCGGCTGCCGGGAAGAACCGCGACGAGCGGTTCTTCGGGATGGAATTGGTGAGCGGCGCGGAACGCGGCGCGATCGAGCGTCGGTTTGACGTGGCCGACGAGCGGGTGGCCGATGAATTCTGTTGGGACGCCGGCGTCGGAATAAAACTTTTCCTCGAACGGGAAGATACAGAGGCCGAGAGCGAAGCGGCGGCGGACGATTCGCACGCGCCATGGACGCCACGCCCAGAATTGCGGGCAGATGTAGTAGGCGTTGCGCATGCCGCGCCATTTGAGTTTGCGGGCGAGGCGGAGGTGGAAGCCGGGGAAATCGGTGAGGATGGCGAGCGCGGGTTTTCGCTGCTCGGCGGCGTTGACGATCTTGCGCATTGCAGCGATCAGAGAGGGAAGATGGCTGAGGATTTCGGTGATGCCGACGACGGAGACTTCAGAATAGTCGGTGATGATGTCGACACCCGCGGCGCGCATTTGCGGGCCGCCCATGCCGAAAAGTTTTACGTCGGCGCGTTGCTGGAGAGCGGTGGCGAGGCGGGCGGCATACATGTCGCCGGAGGCTTCGCCAGCGGAGAGTAGGAGAGGAATGGGCGGCATGTGTCTCGGTGAGACATCATAAGGCATGTCACCGGGACGCGCTTATTGTGGCGCGTGTTTTTGTGCGAGTTTACCGGCGTCGCTCTTCCATGATGCCGAGGAGATTGCCTTCTGAGTCTTTGATCCACATGAGCCATAAATCGTGGTCGGGCATTCGGGCGATCACGTTCGGTTCCCGGTGGATCGAGACGTTTTTGGTTTTTGCGTCGGCTAGGAATGCGTTTATGTCGGGAGTTTTGAAATAGAGGAAAGATTGGGCTCCGTTTTGTTCGGAAACTTGTCCGGACGAGAGGTAAAGGCGGACGCCACCGCAAGTGAAAAAGGCCATGTTTGGGGCGGTCATCAGGACGGGGAGACCAAGCGTGTCGCGGTAAAACCCCGTGGCGCGGTCGATTTCTTTTACGGTGATGGCGACTTGGAGAATCCCGGTGAGAGACGAGCTTGAGGTCATGGTAAACTCCTTGTGTAGCTAGGCTATTCGATAGCATAGCTAAGTAATAGTCATACTAAGGATGGGCGCATGTCAAGCGGGAATTTGTCACAGACGGAAACTGCGGAGCTTTTGCATTCGGCGGCGATTCGGCTGCTGCGGATGGTGCGGGTCGAGGATGCCCAGGCAGGTATCGGCCCGGCGCAACTTTCGGCGCTTTCGGTGCTGGTGTTCGGCGGTGCAAAAACGGTGAGTGAGCTTGCGACGCTCGAACAGGTACGTCCTCCGACGATGAGCAGAATCGTCGACGGGCTAACGAAGAAAAAACTTGTACAGCGCGTGGAAGACGCGGCGGACCGGCGGACGGTGCGTGTCAGCGCGACGGCGAAGGGCCAGAAATTGATGCAGGCTGGGAAAGCACGGCGGGTCAAGGCGCTGGCGGCACGATTCGAGGCACTGTCAGCGGCGGATTTGAAGACGTTGCACTCAGCGGCGCAGTTGATGCTGGGACTATGATTCGCCGATGAAGGTGCGTCGGGATTTGTGTTCTATGGGCCGATTTTACCGTCGAGGCCGTAGCGATTGACAACACGCTGGTAGTGGTGAGACATAGGGCCACAAAGGAGGGCCCAATGAAAACTTTGACGTTCGCGATTCTTGGTCTTTTCGTTGGTGTGATCGTGGGGCATTTTTTGTGGCACGGCGAAGCTCAGAGAGCGATGGCGAGTGGAGTGAGTCCAGTCGATCGAGCGGCGATCGATAGGTTGCATCACCAAGACATAGACGTCACTTTGACGCAGGAACCGAAGGGACTCGTGGAACTGTGGGACGAAGACGGGATAAGAATTGGACCGGATGGTGGCGTGGTTGTCGGCAAAAAAGCGATTGAGGCCGACAACGCGAAGAATCGGGTGACATATCCAGAGTTCAAGGTGTTGAAATACGCCCCTGACATTGAACATTTTGCGTTGGCGGTGGCAGATGGTTGGGGCGTTGAAGCGGGAACGATGTCGGCGACATTCAAGCTGAATGGGAAGGACGATCCGGTCAGCGTGCAGTACAAAACGATGCGAGTGTTGAAGCGACAGGCGGATGGGTCGTGGAAGTTTGCGGTGGTCGAATTGAAGTGAGAGTGTGATCGTCCCACAGGCCTGAAGCCCCGTTTTTTCGCGCGGATATTGGCGCGACTGAAGTCGTGCCCTCCCATGCTCCGGAGTATTTCGGCACAGTGGCTGGTGCCCTCCCGTGCTCGCGAACCTTAGTCTTGGCGCAAAGCTTCGACGGGGTTGGTGTGGCTGGCACGGCGGGCGGGGATGTAGCTGGCTAGCAAGGCGGTCGCGAAGAGGATTGCGATCATCGCGGCGAAGGTGAGTGGCTCGGCGGGTTGCATGCCTTCGACGAGGCGATGGAGGAGACGGGCGGCTGCGATTGCGCCGAGCAGGCCTGCTCCGATGCCGATGCCGATCATCGCGAGGCTTTGACGCAGGACTAAACGCACCACTTCGCGCGTGGTGGCGCCGAGGGCCATGCGGACTCCGATTTCGGGGACGCGCTGGCTCGTGAGATACGAAAGCACGCCGTAGATGCCGATGCAGGCGAGCAAGAGCGCGAGGCCGGCGAAGATTCCGAATAGCAAGAGCAGGAAGCGCTGGCTGTCGAGCGAGGCGGCGACGAGTTGGTCCATCGTGGCTTCGTCGTAGAGCGCTTGATCGCCGCCGCCGCGGAGTTCTTTGCGGAGAGGTTCGATCATCGCTGCGGGATCACCATTGGTACGAACAGCGAGCGACATCACCGTGGAGAAGAAGCGTATGAGGTGGTCGGGAACTTGCGCGAAAGGATAGTAGATCTGATCCTGAACGCGCGACTGGTCGTCGCCCGCGAGTCCCCAATGGCGAACGTGGCCGACGACTCCGACGATGACGCTGGCTGCGACGTCGACATAGGGGACGTAAAGACGGCGTCCGACGACGTTTGTGGTTCCGAAGGCGTGACGCGCCAGATTTTCGTCGATGACGACGACGGAGGCGGAGCCGAGCTTATCGTCATTGGTGAAGAAGCGGCCGGCGCGCAACGGGATCTTGGTCACGGCAAGGTAGTCGGGTGTGGCGGTGGAAGCGAGAGCGAAGGAAGTGGCGTCGGCTGGATTCGTGATCGGTGCGGTGGAGTAAGGTCCCACATTTTCGCCTTCGCGCATGGGGATGATGTCGGCGAGCGCGGCTGCTTGAACACCGGGAAATGTTTTCGTTTGATCGAGGACGGATTGCCAAGCCGCGCGCATTTGCGCGGGCGTGGTGAGCGACGCCGGAGATAGTGCAAAGCGCGCGGTGAGCAAGTTGTGGGTGTTGAGGCCGGGATCGAGCGAGGACAGCTTGAGTAAGGTGCGGCCGAGCATGCCTGCGGAGGCGAGGAGCACAAAAGCGAGCGCGATTTCGGCGACCACGAAAACCGAGTGAAGGCGGCGCGAACTGCCGGCGATGGAACGGCCGCCGAGGCGAAGCGCGTGCTCGAGATTTTTGACCGGGACGCGGAGAGCGGGCGCGAGTCCGAAGATCAAGCCGCTGAAGAGGGAGACACCCACGGCGAAAAGCAAAATGCGCCAATCGACGTGAATTTCGTCGGCGCGCGGAAGGCTGCCGGGCCACAACGCGACGAAGGGGCCGACACCGATGGCGGCAAGCGTGACTCCGAGTGCTCCGCCTGCGATGCCAAGCACGGCGCTTTCGGTAAGGCATTGGCGCACGAGGCGGCCGAGTCCGGCTCCGAGAGCGACGCGCATGGCGAGTTCGCGTTCGCGCGAAACGGCGCGGGCGAGCATGAGGCTGGCGACGTTGACGCACGCGATGAGAAGTACGAGAGCTACGGCGACGAGTAAAAGCCAAAGTGTCGAGCCTACGCCGCCGACGATTTCCTGACGGAGTGCTCGCGCAATCATGCCGAGGTCGGCATTGGTGGCGGGGTATTGACGTCCGAGACGACCAGCGATGGTGTCGAGTTCGGCTTGTGCTTCGGCTGGAGTTACTTTGGCGTTGCGGCGCGCGATGACGTGAATGAAGCGGGCTTCGCGGCGCTGCGTGCGGTGATCGCTGAGTTGATGTATCGGCGTGAAGATGTCGGCGTTGCCGGCGAGACGGAACGTTGCCGGAAAGATTCCGACGATTGTGTAGGACTTGCCTTCGAAGACAAGCGTGGCGCCGATGGCGTTTGAAGTTTGTGTGAAGTGGCGGCGCGCCACTGCAGAGCTGATGATTGCTACCGGCGCGGCGCCGAATTTGTCTTCTTCAGGGCGAAAGTCGCGGCCTTCGCGCATGGGGACGCCGAGCGTTGAGAAGAAGTTTGCGGTGACTTGGCGGCCGAGGATGTATTCGGGTTCGCCATGGTTGCTGATGGTGCCGCCACCGTAGGTCCACGCAGCGGCGACAAAAGAATGCGCGTCTTTTTCGACATCGTCGGCGTCGGGAGCGGAGAATCCCCAGAACTCGCCGAAGTCTTTTGTGGAGCCGTGCAGCGTCATGAGTTGGTCGGGGTTGGGGAATTCGAGGGGTTTGAGGAGGACGCCGTTGATGACGGTGAACATCACGGTAGTGGCGCCGATACCGAGAGCGAGGATGAGAAGCGCGATGACGGCGAAGGCGGGTTTTTGACGGAACGTGCGAAGGGCGTAGCGGGTGTCTTGCGCGAGGTCTTCGAGCCAGCGGGTGCCGCGGGCGTCGCGGCATTTTTCTTTGACTTGTTCGGGGCCGCCGAGGGCGAGGCGTGCGCGACGGTGGGCTTCTTCGGGCGGGACGCCGCGAGCGATCAGGTCCTGCTCGTGTTGTTCGATGTGGAAGAGGAGTTCCTTGTCGAGTTGATGCTCGAGTTTGTTGCGGCGCGTGAGGCGGGCGAGCCAGTTCATTTTGCATCTCCTTCGGCGTTGGCGAGGCCGAGGATGAGAGAGACGGCTTCGGTGAGGCGATTCCAGCTGGCTTCTTCGGAGGCGAGGGCGGCGCGACCTTTGCGGGTGAGTCTGTAGAACTTGGCTTCGCGGCCGGTGTCGGTCTGTTTCCAGTCAGCGGCGAGGAGAGCGCGATTTTCGAGGCGGTGGAGGGCGGGGTAGAGCGAGCCTTCGGGGGCCTGGACTACGCCACGGGAGACTTGCTCGAGGCGTTGCGCGATTGCGTAACCGTGGACTGGGCCGAGGTTTACGATTTTCAGGATCAGGAGGTCGAGTGTGCCTTGGGGGAGGTCGGATTTTTGGGGCGTTGGCATGGTTTTTGGGTGATACCTCGGGCTTCTATGGCTTAGACGTTGTGAAGGTAGCATTGGATAGGTAGAAGGTCAAGGTATGGTGATTTTGTCTCGAACAGCTGCCTGGGTGACGGATGTTGAAGGACGGCTGCGTTGAATCTAAACCCCGCGATCTTGGAAACGATCGCGGCTACAGGGTGGTCGTCGTTCAGGTTTGGGTGGGGGCACATCTAAACCCGCACCCTCTAAAAACTGAGGGTGCGGCACCCAAAATCCGGGGCGAAGGTGAAGTTACCTGCGGAGTTGAATTTGGAAGGCGAGCGAAACTACGCGGGCCAGGCGAGTGCGATGCCCAGGACGGTCAGGAGGAGGAATGCGAGAGGAACGAAAAACGGAGAGCCGACTTTGCGCATGCTGACGGAGTTGATGCCTTCGGCGGGAATGACGAGCAGCAGGATTAATAGCAAGTTGCGGTGGATGATTTCTGTCGTGGAGGTGTTGACGAGGGCGGCGACGGTTGCTCCGACTGCGACCAGCGATCCGCCGAGAGCGCGCAACAATTCGCGGACCAGTTTGCGGGCGCGATCGTTGTCGCCGCAGATCGCCGCGAGGTTAGTCGGCAACTTTGGAGTGAAGAGGTCGTAGAAGCCGCCGAGGACGATCAATGCTGCGGAGAGGTTGAGCACAATGCGCGCGATCGGGTTCATCGAGAACGCTCGTCGATTCGATTCTCGTGTTCAGGCGGTGGCATATATCGCGTGTTCAGTCGGTGGCGGGCTGCGGCGACGGCAGCGACGGGACTGCGGTTGCCGGCTGTGCGTCGGGCAGGTGCAGTTCTTGTTCTTTGTATTGGAG
>Ga0209006_10005257_pt1 | contig 11755 bp, 8 predicted proteins | sample JacPin_JW_Ref_O2_FD_188567 | JGI IMG/M metagenome (GOLD analysis project Ga0209006, IMG submission 188567) | Forest soil microbial communities from Algoma, Ontario, Canada - Jack Pine, Ontario site 1_JW_Ref_O2 (SPAdes) (version 2) | ecosystem: Environmental > Terrestrial > Soil > Boreal... | reverse complement strand
CTTCCAACGCCGTCGAAAAACTCGACGACCCCGAAACGCGCAGCGCCATCATCGCCGAGCGCAGCCTCCTCAGCACCCTCGAAGGCGGCTGCCAGGTTCCCCTCGGCGCCTGGGCGCGCATGGAACACGACGAACTCGTCCTCGAAGCCTGCGTCTGCAGCGTCGACGGCACGCAATACATCAAGCAGCGCGCCGCCGCAGCCCCCTCCCAAGCCCGCCCTCTCGGTGAACGCATGGGTCGTCTCCTTCTCGAAGCCGGCGCCCAATCCATCCTCCAAGAAGTGAGCCGCCAACGTGGCTGATCCCACCGCGCGCGCCAGCGCAAGCGCCTCCGCTCTCTTCGGCCATCGCATCGTCATCACGCGCGCCGTCGAGCAAAGCTCCGACCTCGTCACTAAACTCGAACGACGCGGTGCCATCCCAATTTCGTTACCGCTCGTCGCATTCTCGACGCCAGAAAATTTCACCCCGCTCGACGCCGCTCTGCGCCGCTGGCAGGAATTCGACTGGGCGCTCTTCACCAGCGCCAACGCCGTCCAATCCGTCGCCCAGCGCGCCGCCGCGACAAATTCCGGCGTCTTGCGCCCATCGAGTCGCCCGCAAATCGCCGCCGTCGGCCCCGCAACCAACGAAGCCGCAACGAAGGCAGGCCTGCACGTCACCTACGTCGCCAAAACGCACCTCGGACTCGCTCTCGCCGAAGAGCTCGCCCAGCAACTCCGCAACAGATCCGTATTCCTTCCGCGCAGCGACCGTGCGAATCCAGACTTGCCTGCCGCGCTCAAAAAACTCGGCGCCACCGTCACCGAAGTCATCGCCTACCACACGCTACCTCCGACAAACGTCGACCGCGCGCGCGTAACCGAAGTCCTCGACGAGAATTCCGACGCCGCCCTCTTCTTCAGCCCCAGCGCCGTCAACAATCTCGCCGACCTGATCGGAAGGGAATCCATCGTCCAGTTGCAAAACAAAATCACCATCGCCGCCGTCGGCCCCGTCACCACCGCCGCTCTCCGGCATCATGGCGTGGAAAATATCGTCACCGCCGCCGACACCTCAGCCGACGCCGTCATCGCCGCCCTCGAAAATCATTTCGCAACTCAAGCAAACGTGAGCGACGCGACCGCGAACCACGCTTCCGGAGCCACCCACGGATGAGCTTCCCCACCCATCGCCCGCGCCGCCTGCGCCGCACCGAAGCCCTCCGCAATCTCGTTCGCGAAACGCGCATCTCGACGGCCGGCCTCATCTACCCGATGTTCGTCTGCCCCGGCACCAAAGTCCGCCAGCCCGTCAGCTCCATGCCCGGCATAGCCCAACAATCCGTCGATCAACTCCTCGAAGACGCGCGCGAAGTCGAACAACTCGGCATCCCCGGCATCATCCTCTTCGGCCTCCCTGAATCGAAAGACGCCACCGGCTCCAGCTCCACCCACGCCCAAGGCATCGTCCAACGCGCCGTCGAAGCCATTCGCTCCGCCAAATTAAATCTCGTCGTCATCACCGACGTCTGCCTCTGCGAATACACCGACCACGGCCACTGCGGCGTCATCGAAAACGGCGAAGTCGCCAACGACGCCACGCTCGAAATCCTTGCCAATCAAGCGCTCTCCCACGCCCGCGCCGGTGCCGACATCGTCGCCCCCAGCGACATGATGGACGGCCGCGTCGCCGCCATCCGCAAGAAACTCGACGCCAACAAATTTGAAAATCTCCCGATCCTCGCCTACGCCGCCAAATACAGCTCCGCCTTCTACGGCCCATTCCGCGAAGCCGCCCAATCCACGCCGCAATTCGGCGATCGCCGCAGCTATCAAATGGATCCCGCCAACGCCCGCGAAGCCCTCAAAGAAGTCGCGCTCGACCTCGTAGAAGGCGCCGACATGGTCATGGTCAAGCCCGCGCTCCCATATCTCGACGTCATCCGCCGCGTCCGCGACAAATTCGACGTCCCCGTCGGCGCCTACAACGTCAGCGGCGAATACGCCATGGTCAAAGCCGCCGCCGCCAACGGCTGGCTCGACGAAAAGCGCACTGTCCTCGAACTAATCACCAGCATCCAACGCGCCGGCGCCGACATCATCCTCACCTACCACGCCAAAGACCTCGCCCGCTGGCTCCGCTCGTAGCGTTTCAGTGCTTCGACTTTGTAGGGGCGCAGCACGCTGCGCCCCAAGTCCGCACGATCGACCCGATTCAGCCCTTTCTTGCCCTTATAGGGGCGGGGCTTGCCCCGCCCGCCCCAAACACGACTACAATGTCTCAGTAAGTGCCCAATCCCGTTTTGTGGGTCGGAGCTTCAGCTCCGACATAACCGATCTCAATCAAAAAGGGGGCTTCAGCCCCTGAAGTAATCCGAGGAACGCGATGACCGCCCCGCAAAAAACAAAACTCTCCCGCCCCCGCTCCCGCGAAATCTTCGCCCGCGCCGAAAAACTCCTCGTCGGCGGCGTCAACTCTCCCGTCCGCGCCTTCCGCCACGTCCAGACCGATCCGCTTATCATCGACCGCGGCGAAGCCCAATACCTGTACGACGCCGACGGCAATCGCTACCTCGATTTCGTCTGCTCCTGGGGCGCGCTCTTACTCGGCCACGCCAATCCTCAAGTCACCCAAGCCATCGCCACCCAAGCCGCCCGCGGCACCAGCTTCGGCGTCACCACCGAGCTCGAACTCGAACTCGCCACTCTCATCAATCGCGCCATCCCCGCGCTCGAAAAAATTCGCTTCGTCTCCAGCGGCACCGAAGCCACCATGTCCGCCGTCCGCCTCGCCCGCGGCGTTACCAAGCGCGACTACATCCTCAAATTCCGCGGCAACTACCACGGCCACGCCGACAGCTTCCTCTCCGACGCCGGCTCCGGCCTCGCCACTCTCAGCATCGCCGAGTGCCCCGGCGTCCCCGAAGTGCTCGCGCAGCTCACGCTCAACGCCCCTTACAACAACATCGACGCCACCGCCCGCCTCTTCAACGAACACAAAAACAAAATCGCCGCCGTCATCGTCGAGCCCATCGCCGCCAACATGGGCGTCGTCCTTCCTGAGCAAGGCTTCCTCGCCGATCTCCGCGAACTCACGCGCATGCACCACTCTCTGCTCATCGTCGACGAAGTCATCACTGGCTTCCGCCTCCATAACGGCGCCGTCCAGCAATATTTCAATATCGACGCCGACCTCACCACGCTCGGCAAAATCATCGGCGGCGGCCTCCCCGTCGCCGCATACGGCGGTCGCGCCGACCTCATGAACCACATCGCCCCCCTCGGCCCCGTCTATCAAGCCGGCACGCTGGCAGGGAATCCACTCGCCATGGCCGCAGGCATCGCCACCCTAAAACAACTCAACGTCGAAGGTCTTTATCATCGAATCGCCGAACAAGGCGATCGCCTCGCCTCCGGCCTGCGCAAAGCCCTCGCCGACGCAAACATCCCCGGCCAGGTCAACAACTCCGGCTCGCTCTCCACTCTCTTCTTCAGCGACCAACCCGTCCGCGACTACGCCAGTGCCAAGCGCTCCAACACCACACGCTACGCCCGCTTCTTCCGCGAAATGCTCGACCGCGGCATCTTCCTCGCCCCTTCCCAATTCGAATCCGCCTTCGTCTCCGCCGTCCACACCCCCCAAAACATCGACGAGACCCTCGCCGCCGCCTCCGACTCCCTAAAATCCATCGCCGCCGACGCCTAACATCAGCCTTTGGGTGCCGCACCCTTAGGCTTAAGGGTGCGGGTTTAGATTCCACACGACCCACAATATTTGTGCGTGCAACAAACGCTCCCTCAGGGTGCCCCACCCTCGTTTTTTGAGGGTGGGGATTTAGATTCAACACGACCTACACCATCCGTGCGACAACCATCGCCATTCGCGCGTTCCGCCCACCTTCACCCTCATCCGAAATCGTGAGATAGTTCTCCCAACACTCTCAGCAACCAATCCGAAAGGACGCCCAACACATGTCCGAAGGCATCGAAATGCCCGAACAAGAAGAAGACGCCCACCACCACCCACTCACCATCCCCGTCACCGTAACCATCGCCATCATCGCCGTCCTCGGCGCCATCGTCACTCTCCTCGGCCACCGCGCCCACACCGAAGAACTCCTCCTCCAGGCCAAAGCCAGCGATCAGTGGAATTACTATCAAGCCAAAAACATCCGCCTCCACGAAATGGAAGCCGTCGCCGACATGCTCGCCGTCCTCTCTCCCGGCGACAAAGAAAAAGTCGCCACCGTCCATGAAAAATACGTCAAGGAAGTCGAGCGCTACGAAAAAGACAAAGACACCATCAGCGACCAAGCCAAAGAACTCGAAGCCGAGCGCGACGTCGTCAGCCACCGCGCCGACCGCTTCGACGGCGGCGAAGTCTTCCTCGAAATGGGCCTCGTCATCTGCTCCATCACCCTCCTCACCAAACGCCGCCTCTTCTGGTTCAGCGGCATGACCATCGCCGCCATCGGCGTCCTCCTAGCCGCCACCGGCTTCCTCATCCACTAACACCACGACGCAAGCAATCTCATGTAGGGGCGCAGCACTGCTGCGCCCCAGCTTGCCCGGTCCATCACCTCAGGCACGGTCCGTTTTTCCGTTTTTCATCCGCTCCCCGCGCCCCTCGCACCTCATTGAAACAAATCCCCCCCTCCATCCGTTTCTATCACCACCAAGCAACGCTCCCCCTTCGCGCAGCCATCCGACTGCCCGAACCGGTAACCGGTCCTCTTATCGTGATATAACGTCCACTTACCCATCTGACACCAGGAGCTCGTGCGTGCCCTTAAAAATTTCCAGCCTCTCCAAAACCTATCCCAACGGCGTCCAGGCCCTCAAAAACGTCTCGCTCACCATCGGCAACAACATGTTCGGCCTCCTCGGCCCCAACGGCGCCGGCAAGAGCACGCTCATGCGCACCATCGCCACGCTACAGGATCCCGACGACGGCGAAATCTGGCTCGACGACCTCAACGTTCTCAAACACAAAAATTCCGTCCGCCAGGTCCTCGGCTACTTGCCGCAGGAATTCGGCGTCTACCCCAAAATGAACGCCGTCGACATGCTTCACCACCTCGCCGTCATGAAGGGCATCACCAACGCCGGCGAGCGCAAAGAAATGGTCGACGCGCTCCTCAACCAAACCAACCTCTGGGACTCGCGCAAGAAAGCTCTCAGCACCTACTCCGGCGGCATGAAGCAGCGCTTCGGCATCGCCCAGGCTCTTCTCGCCAATCCCAAGCTCATCATCGTCGACGAGCCCACCGCCGGGCTCGACCCCGCCGAGCGCAACCGCTTCCTCAATCTCCTCAGCTCCATCGGCCGCAACGTCATCGTCATCCTCTCCACGCACATCGTCGAAGACGTCCGCGAACTCTGCCCCCGCATGGCCATCATCAGCAACGGCCAGCTCTTGATCGAAGGCTCGCCCTCCGAAGCACTCGACTCGCTCCGCGGCAAACTCTGGAGCAAAGTCGTCAGCACCGACGCCGAACTTTCCACGATCGATTCCAACTTCAACGTCGTCTCCACGCACCTCGTCGGCGGCTTGCACGAAGTTCGCGTTTACAGCGACACCAATCCCGGCGACGGCTTCACTCAGAACGACGCCAATCTCGAAGACGTCTACTTCCTCACTCTCTCCAAACAAACCAACTCCGCCAAGGCGTCGAACTGAGTAGAGAGGCGATATAAAAATGTTCTGGGAATTTTTCCTCTTTGAATTGAAGTTCCGGCTGAAGGGCATCTCCACCTACGCCTACTTTGTCCTCTGGTTCGGCATGAGCTTCCTGAGCGTCGCCGCCGAAGACTTCGGTCCCGTCGGCAACGGCAAAGTCCTGCTCAACGGCCCGTGGGCGATCAACGCCGTTTACATGAACCTCACGCTCTTCGGCATCATCGTCATCGCCGCCATCTTCGGCACTTCGATCCTTCGCGATTTTCAACGCGACACGTATCAGATCCTCTTCACCAAGCCGATTTCAAAATTTGCTTACCTCGGTGGTCGCTGGGCCGGATCCTTCGTCGCCACCGTTTTCGCTTTCAGCGGCTTGGTCTTCGGCACGATGGCTGGCTCCTCCGTCCCCTGGGCCGATCACACGCGTCTCGCGAGCGGCCACATCTGGTGGTACTTCCAGCCGTTCCTTTACTTCGTCGTTCCCCAAATTTTCTTCCTGGGTTCGCTCTTCTTCTGTGTCGCCGCCCTCAGCCGCAAGATCATCGTCGTCTACCTTCAGGGCGTTGTCTTCTTCATGGCCTACGTCATCGGCATCACCGTATTCAGCGCGACGCGTAGCCTCGAACATTTCTGGAGCGGCATTCTCGACCCCGTCGGCTTCCTGCTCGGAGACGCCATCTCGCGTTATTGGACCGTCGTCGAGAAAAACACCCTTCTGTTCACCTATACCGGCGTCTTCCTCTACAACCGTCTTCTATGGATTGGTATCGGCCTCATCTCTCTGATCGCCGTCTTCGCGCTCTTCCCCATGTCTGTCGAGGCTCTCACCGCCGTGAGCAGCAAGCGCCGCGCCGCCAAAGCAAAATTCCTCGAACAGGAAGATCCGCGCCCCAAGCGCAGCATCGTCGCCGCGAAGCTCCCGCTCGTTCACCAGGTATTCGACTCCGCCACGACCTGGCGCCAGCTCATCTCGCTGACAAGCCTCCGCCTCTCCAACATCCTTCGCGAGATTCCGTTCTGGGCGCTCGCCGCGCTCCTCGTCGCCTTTGCCATCAACAACGGCTACTTTGCCGGCCGTCTCGCTGGCCGCGACGTCTGGCCCGTCACCTATCTCATGCTGCAAGCCGTCGAAGGCTCAGCCACCCTCTTCTTCTACATCGTCGCCACGCTCTACGCCGCCGAACTCATCTGGCGCGAGCGCGACACTCATTTCGACGGCATACACGACGCGCTCCCCATGCGCGAAACCACCGACTGGCTCAGCAAATTTTTCGCGCTCGCCGTCGCCGAACTCATTCTCCTCGTCATCGCCATGGCCTGCGGCGTGTTCATGCAGACCATCCTCGGCTACCACCACTACGAATTCGGCCAATACTTCAAAGAACTTTTCCTCGTCGTCTATCCCCAGGTTCTGGCCTTCATGCTCCTGGCCTTCTTCGTTCAAACCGTCGTCAGCAACAAATTCGTTGGCCACGGAATCGTCATCGGTGTTTTCGTTCTCATTCCGATCCTGTTCCGCTACGGTTACGAAAACACACTCTACCTGCCCGGCCAGACTCCGCCTTACACCTACAGCGACATGAACGGTTACGGCCACTTCGTCGCCGCGCTTACCTGGTCGCTCGTCTACTGGTTTGCGATATTCGCCGTTTTGGGCATCATTTCGATCGCGTACGCCCGGCGTGGTGCCGAAGACAGTTGGGCCGCGCGAACAAAGGTCGCCGCCCAGCGTCTCCCGCGCCTCGTCCCTGCACTCGTATTTTTCGTCGTCGTCGCCATTGCCAGTGGCTCTTGGTATTACGTGAACGGACACGTCTGGAACGAGTTCCTCAGCGCCAAGCAGCGCCGCGGGGTTCAGGCCGACTACGAACGCAACTACAAAAAGTACGAGCTCCTGCCCCAGCCCAAAATAACCGCCGTTGACGCGAAAATCGACATCTACCCCGAACGCCGCTCTTTCGAAGGCACCGGCTTCTTCATCCTTCAAAACAAATCCGACAAGCCCATCGATCAGATCCACATCACCGACTCGCTGCAAAGCGTCGAGTCCGTCAATTTCGATCGCGGCTTCCACAAAATTTCATCCGGCCCGCGCGACATTTATTCCATCTACGCTCTCGACAAACCCCTCCAGTCCGGCGAAACGACGCGTATGAGTTTCAACGTCGGCTACAAATCGCACGGGTTCCGCGACGGCAACGAGCGACCTGAACTCGCCTACAACGGCACCTTCTTCGATAGCTCCTATCTCCCCGGAATCGGCTACGACCGCAACATCGAACTCGATGATCCTCGCCGCCGCGCTGAGGAAAAACTTCCCGCGCTTGAAGAGATGGCCGAACGCGGCGACCGCTACTGGGAACGCGTCAATCTCTTTTCCCCTCAGTCCGACTGGATCACCTACCACACCATCGTCAGCACCTCTGGCGATCAAACCGCCATCGCCCCTGGCTATCTCAAAAGGGAATGGACCGAAAACGGCCGTCACTTCTACGAGTACGATATGGGCGCGACTCACACCGCCGATTTCTTCTCCTATCTCTCCGGCCGTTACCAGGTGAAGCAGGAAAAATACAAAAACATCAATCTGCAAATCTTCTATACGCCCGGCCACGAATACGATCTCGACGACATGCTCCAAGCCACCCGGTCCGGTCTCGATTACTACGACAAGAGCTTCGGCCCCTATCAATTCGATCAGTTCCGCATCATCGAATTCCCGCGCTATCGCGCCTTCGCGCAATCTTTCCCCAACACCGTTCCGTACTCCGAAGGCATGGGCTTCATCGCCCGCATGAAAAAGCCCGACGACATCGACTTCACTTATTTCGTCACAGCTCACGAGTTAGGCCATCAGTGGTGGGGACATCAGCTCATCGGCGGACAAGTACGCGGTTCGAACATGATGTCCGAAACGCTCGCCGAATATTCCGCGCTCAAAGTGATGGAGAAAAAATACGGCGCCGACAACATCCACAAATACCTCAAGCACGAGCTCGACACATATCTTCGCGGCCGCGCCGGCGAAATCCGCAAAGAGCCGCCGCTCGTCCTTGTCCAGCGCGAACCCTATGTCTGGTATCAAAAAGGCGGCCTCGTGATGTACACGCTCGCCGACTACATCGGCGAAGACAAGGTCAACGCCGCCCTGAAAAAATTCCTCGACGAATACCACTACGCCAACGCGACCGACAGTCAGACCGCGCCGTACCCCGACACGCGCCAGTTCGTCGCCGCCCTGCGCGAACAAACTCCGCCCGAAATGCAGTACCTCATCACCGACATGTTCGAGTCCATCGTCCTCTACGACAACAAAGCCCTCACCGCCACAGCGACCGAAATGCCGGACCACAAATATAAGGTCGTGCTGGAAGTTCAGGCCCGCAAAGCCAAAGCCGACGAAAACGGTAACGAAACTCCCATGCCCCTCAACGACTACATCGACATCGGCGTCTTCTCCGGCGAAAAAGACCACGAAAAGCCGCTCTCCCTCAAAAAGGAGAAGCTCACCCAGGAACACCAAACCTTCGAAATCATCGTCGACCAAAAACCAACCCGCGCCGGCATCGACCCCTACAACAAACTCATCGACCGCACCGCCGACGACAACCTGATCGACATCACCTCAAAATAACCCGCACACTCGGTCGCTTCGGTAGAGCCGGCGTTTCGCCGGCTCTCGGTAGCGCCGGCGGCGCCTGCGCAGGCTGTCTGTTCTTTTGCGCCCCATACAAAAAGCGTTGTCATCCTGAGCGCCTCCGCAGGAGGCCGAAGGATCTCAACCGATCCTCATCAACGTTTACAGCCGCCATCAACAACCGCGCGTTACCACCAACCTGTCACCTGTCACCAGTCACCGGTCACCCGTCACGATTCACCCCTCCTCCGGCAACGCCTTTCTCATCCTCGCCAACTCCTCCGTCACCATCTCAAACCGCCTCAAAATCTCCGCATGCCGCGCGTCATCGTCGTCCGGCTTTTTCCCGATAAACGTCATCGTGCCGCCCGGTTCCAGGATGCATTGGTGCACATCCTCCAGGTCATCAAACCCCTGCTTCCGCGCCGCCGCCGCCAATTGCTGGATCGAGATCAATTCCTTCTTCAAATGCTCGGTCTTCACTTTGCCGTTCTCGATCAGAACGTCTGCTCGCCCTTCGATCAGTTGATCGAGTTTCTTGTGGTTATACAAAAACCTCACCACCAGATAATTCACAGTGAGCAGGGAAGTCGCCCCAATCAATCCGCCGCTGACGCTGTTGTCGTCCCCAATAATCGCGTTCTGCACCGTGTTCGACAGCGTCAGCAGCACCACCAAATCAAACGGATTCAGCTGCACCAACTCCCGTTTCCCCGAGAGCCGCAAACTGATCACCAAAAATGCATACACCACCACCGGCCGCAAAATCTTCTCCGCCAGCGGCAACCCCATCACAAACATATGCTGCCAAATCGAATGATCCACGCCTCACCCCTTCACAAAAATTCCGTGCCAGGAAACCCCAATTCATCTCGTTCCACTACGTCTTTGAACTCGCCGCGAGCGTACCACGCGCATCACGTGGTCTGTAACTACCACAAATGTGGTGAGTTACTACCACGGCCGCTCCTCTCCGCCTGTCCCTCCGTACAGTCATCCTTACGTTGCTGTTTCCTACTTCGCACGCTCACCCTCCTCTAACCTCTTCTAAACTATCCACATCGCGACTTTCCCCCGGCCCGAATCGTGTCCTTTCGCAGCCGTGCGCGAAATCGCCAGCTCAATGGAGGCTGCCCGCTACCTGCCCGTAGCACAGCGACCCCTCGCTCGCTCCGGCCACGTATTACGGCAGCAATGTCATGCCTCAGCGCCCGCCATCCGATTTGGCCAACTTTGGCCTCCAGCAGCTCTCCGCTGAGCAACTCTCCTCTTTGCTGGGCTCCACGCGCGAGCTCCTTGCCCTCTTAACCAGCGACGGCTCCGTGATTTATGCCAGCGAAGGCTTCGGCCGCGTCCTCGGCTATTTCAACAGCGAACTCGTCGGCACTCCCATCGTAAATCTCCTCCACCCCGACCAGCGCGTCGGCGCACAGGATTGCATCGACAAACTTGTCGCCACCCCAGGCGGCTGGATCAGCAACAACTACCGCATCCAGCGCAAAGACGGCACCTGGCGCTGGTTCGAGGTCTCCTGCCAGAACCATCTCCGCTATCCCGGCGTCGAGGCCATCGTCGTCAGCTTCCTCGACATCACCGATTTGCGCCGCATGCAGGAAGAGCGCCAGGTCATCTCCGACATCATTCACGCGCTCAACGAAACCTCCAATCTCGATCAGCTCCTGCTCAGCATCCACCAGTCGCTCAGCAAGGTTCTCTACGCCGAGAATTGCTTCGTCGTTCTCCACAATCGCGAAACCGACAACTTCCACTTCGCATTCTTCACTGACGAATTCGACACGCAACCCGCTCCTCAAAAACTTCCGCGAACCTGCACTTCCCTCGTCTATCGCACCGGCCGCGCCATGCTCATTCCGCAAACCGAATTCGACCGCCTCGCCCAGCGCGGCGAAGTCGAGCTCGTCGGCTCTCCGTCTCCCGCGTGGCTCGGCGTCCCGCTCAAAACTCCGACCGCCACCATCGGCGTCCTCGCCGTCCAGCACTATCGCAACGAAAAAATCTACGACGAGCGCGATCTCGAATTTCTCGACTCCGTCGGCGGCCACATCGCCCTCGCCATCGAACGCCGCAGCGCCGAAGACGCTCTCCGCAACAGCGCCTCGATGTTCCGTCTCTTCTTCTCCAGCAACCCGCTGCCAACCTGGGTCTTCGACTCCGACTCGCTACTCTGCCTTCAGGTCAACGACGCCGCCGTAAAACTCTTCGGCTTCTCGACGGCCGAATTCGAATCCATGACCATCCTCGATTTCCGCCCCGCCACCGAGCACGTCGCCTTTCTCGATTTCCTGCGCCAGCCCAGTTTCGGACCGCACGCCAAGCCGACCTGGAAACACGTCCGCAAAGACGGCAAGATCATCGACGCCGAAGTCATCGCCCACCGTCTCGAATACGCCGGCCGCCCCGTTTATCTCGTCGTCGCGCAAGACGTCGGTGAGCGCC
>Ga0209006_10005256_pt1 | contig 11756 bp, 12 predicted proteins | sample JacPin_JW_Ref_O2_FD_188567 | JGI IMG/M metagenome (GOLD analysis project Ga0209006, IMG submission 188567) | Forest soil microbial communities from Algoma, Ontario, Canada - Jack Pine, Ontario site 1_JW_Ref_O2 (SPAdes) (version 2) | ecosystem: Environmental > Terrestrial > Soil > Boreal... | reverse complement strand
TTGAACTGATCTGCATCGACGACGGATCAACCGACGGTTCCCGGGAAATTCTGACCGAACTCCAGGCCAGCCATCCCCAAATCCAAGTCCTGCTCCAGCCGAAAAATATGGGCAAAGGCGCCGCCCTCCGCCGCGGCATTCAAAATGCCACCGGAAACTTCATCATCATCCAGGATGCCGACCTCGAATACGATCCCGCCGACTATGCCGTCTTGCTCGTTCCTCTGATCGAGGGCAAAGCCGATGTCGTCTACGGATCCCGTTTCCTTGGCTCCGGCCCGCATCGCGTCCTCTATTTCTGGCATTCCGTCGGCAACTCGGTCCTGACCCTGATTTCAAACGTCCTGACCAACATGAACATGACCGACATGGAAACCTGCTACAAAGTCTTCCGCCGCGAGATCCTGCAATCCATTCCCATCGAAGAAGACCGCTTCGGGTTCGAACCCGAGATCACGGTCAAAATCGGCAAACGCCGCCTGCGAGTCTACGAAGTCGGCATCCGCTACTGGGGACGCACCTACGAAGAAGGGAAAAAGATCAGCTGGAAAGACGGCGTCCGCGCCCTGTGGTGCCTGGTGAAGTACACCCTAAACTTAACGAGGAGAGAGAAATAAACCAGATTCAATGTCCGATAACGGGTATTATGTAAAGCATTCGACGGAACACCCCATCTTGCCCCGGTTTGCCTTACTCGATCACTTCGACTGTTGCTTCGAATCCCCACGTTCGAGTTCCCTTGTCAAGGGTCGCAAACTTCGCCCGATGATGGGCCGCAAGACCCACCAAATATGCATCGGTGATCTGACGGTGTCCGGTTAGGCGCTCGAAGTTCTTAAGCACGTCCGCAACCGGAATGGAATCTGGCCAGAAGTGATGATGAGGAAGATTTACATTCGACTCCAGCACAAGTAAAGCGTTCGCCACCGTCACCGCATTGGCTGAGAACGCCGGATTGCTCAAGACTCTCACGAAGGCCGCCTCGGTGAAGGGACAAGTTGCCCATCCGGCGCGGGAATGGCGGGCAAACCACCGTCCCACTCTGTCGTGGAACTCATGCGCAGGCCATGCCAATGCGATCAACACGTTCGCATCCAGCAGGAACGGGCCCAACTAGATCTCATCCTCAAGCAAGCGCTTGATCTTTTCTGATGTAACTTTGGGAGAGTTTGCCGGCAGGACCACAGTGTGGAACCCATTGACCATGCGGGTCTGAACCGGTGCTTCCAAGCCCCTGCGCACCAGCTCCGAAGCTGCCTTCCCCAGCGGTACGGACCGGTTTTCGGCGTAACCCTTCAGAAGCTCAAGAACATCATCATCCAGATTGAGCGTCGTCCTCATGGTCCTATGATGCCACCAGGGTAATATGATGTCAAGATAGGATGCGACGCATCACACAGCGACAACGACATCACCCGATGCCCGCCTACATCTTGTACTTCCCCAGATCGTCGTCGTTCAGCCCCTCGAGATATTTCCTCAACTCCTCGCTAGTCACCCGGTCCGTCATATTCGAGGCCAGTTTCGAAGTCTTCAGCACCACATCCTCGACAAAGATCGGGCAATCCACTCGCAGCGCCAGCGCCAGGGCATCCGAGGGCCGCGAATCGATACTGATCACTTCGCCCCCGCGTTCCAGCCAGATGACCGCATAAAACGTATCCTCGCGCAGCTCCGTCACCACAACTTTGTGCACCTGCGTCTCCAGCCCGGTCAGCACGTTCTTGATCAAGTCATGCGTCATTGGCCGGGGCGGACTGACCTTCTCCATCTCCAGCGCAATCGCATTCGCCTCGTAGACCCCCACCCAAATCGGCAACACCGTATCCCCACCCACATCCTTCAACACCACAATCGGCATATTCGACACTGGATCCATAAGTAGGCCGCGGATTGTCATTTCTACTTCCATGAGAAGCTCCTGATATTTGCCATTCTTATATCACCAATTCACCAAGGAGGCTGTTGGGAAAGCTGGCGGTTACTTTCACTGGGGCGTAGGTTCCGGGTTGGAGCGCGTGTGGGGCTGTGAAGTTCAGGGTTTTGTTGTGGGTGGTGCGGCCGATCCATTGGGAGCGGGCTTCGTTTTTAGCTTCAACCATTACTTCACAGGTTTTTCCGATGTACTTCTTGTATCGCGTGGTTTGAATGTCGCGCTGCTTGGACATCAGCACTTCCAGGCGGCGGGCTTTTTCTGCGTCGGGGATGGAGTCTTCCATACTCAGGGATGGCGTGTTTGGCCTTGGAGAATATTTGAAGGCGAAGACGGCGTCGTAGCCGACTTCATCCAGCAGATCGAGCGTGGCGGCTAAGTCGGATTCGGTTTCGCCGGGGAAGCCGACGATGACGTCGGTGGTGATGCTGATTTCGCGTTTCGCGGATTTCATCCAGGCGATGCGTTCGAGGTATTGGTCGCGGTTGTAGAGGCGCTGCATGGCGTCGAGGACGCGGGTCGATCCGCTTTGTACGGGCAGGTGGACGTGGTCGCAGAGCGTGGGCACGGCGTCGATGGCTTCGACGATGTCGCGTCCGAAGTCGCGGGGGTGCGAAGTCGTGAAGCGCACGCGGCGGATGCCGGGAACTTCTCCCACCGCGGCCAACAGTTCGGCGAAAGTTTTCCTGGAACTTTTTTGGAAACCCGGCTTCCCTTCCGGATCTTTATAGGAATTCACGTTCTGCCCGAGCAGCTGAATTTCCGTGTAGCCGAGATCGGCCATCTGGCGCGCTTCGGCGAGCACCGACTCCGAAGTCCGGCTGCGCTCTTTGCCGCGCGTGTAAGGCACGACGCAGTAGGCGCAGAACTTGTCGCAGCCTTCGATGATGGTGATGTATCCGCGATGGGGATTAGTGCGGGCGGTGAATTCGGTTTCGAAACACTCGTCGGTCTCGCGGTCGTCGAGCCCGGTTACGCGCTGCTTCCCTGCTTGAATCTGTATCAGCATATTCGGTAGGTTGCGGTACGACGCCGATCCGCAGACCAGCGAAACGTAGGGCGCGCGCTCGAAAATCTTTTCGCCCTCCTGCTGCGCGACGCACCCGAGCACTCCGAACGTCTTGCCTTGCTTTTTATACTTCTTGTAATCGGAGAGCCGGTTGAAGACTTTCTGCTCCGCCTTGTCGCGGATGGAGCAGGTGTTGTAGAGAACCAGGTCGGCCTGCTCGACCGTCTCCACCTGATGATAACCTTCCTGCACTAGCGTGCCGACAACCTTTTCGGAGTCGTGCGCATTCATCTGACAGCCGAAGGTTTCGAGGTAGAAAGTCTTCTGCGGCGACTGCTGTGGAACGCTCTGTGGAACCTCAGACATATAGGGAAAGTATAACGCGGGGAGAGCTTCAAGCTCCTGGCTGCTAGCTCCTAGCTAAACTCGGGATGCTGGGGCGTCTCATCCTTAATTTGCGTTTTTTCCGAAAGGGTGGGGATTTAATCTCCCGCATGGACGCTTGAGTGCGGAAACTTAAAGGACTAGACAGCTTGATTGTTTTGGTCGGACGGGGTGCTGGCGGCGGCGAATTGGCGGTCGCGGCGATTGCAGAGGATCACGTAGAGCATGAAGAGAATGACGGCAAGGTTGCCGAAAAAGAAGGCGCAACGCAGGGCGGTTACGCCGCGGAGAAGTTCGCGGACTTCTAACGGAAGCAGCAAGGCACCGGAAACCAGGGCTACCCACTCGGCCCATGTGCGGTATTTCCACAAGCCATAGGCTTCGGTGAAGCGCAGAGCTGCATAGGCAAAAGCGATGCGGGCGGCCGCCCACAGGCGAGCGTCGGTCACGTTGTCGGCGAAGTCCAGGAAAAGCTGGGCGGAACGGCGATCGGTATTAATGTGGAACAGGGCGAGGAGACTCTCGGCGTAGAGCCATACATCTTTGTGCACTAAGGCGAGGGCACACACTCCCATCACCATCACAAAGATGCCTTTGAAGAATTCAAACGCGGCCACGGCCTGAAGCACTCGCCGCTGTCGGGGGTGAGGAGCAGACATGATTCCGGGCTGGGGCATGAATGCTGGAGACGGCTGAAGGCAGAGTATCACGGGAGCTACTTGGGCGACGCTGGGCTCGGCTACTTCAGGTTCTCTTTTTGCGGATCGCGTCGCGCAGTTCGGCGACGATCTCCTGCGAGGCTTTGATGGCGGCGGCGTGCTGGTTCACGTCGAAGGAGATGGCGCCGACGCGTGCGTGGCCGCCCCCGCCGTAACGCTCGCATATGCGGGCCAGGTTTACTTCGGGTTCCTGCGGAGCCCATGGGTTTGATCCCACCGAAACTTTCACGCGGAAACTGCTCTTGCTGAGGCCCACGCTGTAAACCGATTCGGGGTGGAGATAATACGGAATGAATTTGTTGTAGCCTTCGAGATCGTGGTCGCTGACATCGAAGAAAATTGTGCCGTCTTTGCATTCGGTGCGCTGCTCGAGGATGCCGATGGAAAGCTCGTGGCGTTTGAGTAGAGGCGGAAGCAGCGGGGCGACGAATGGTTCTTCGAGAATCTCCGCGAGAGATTTTGCCGCCAGAAGCGGGATCAGGTTGGGGACAAAACCGTGGTCGGGCGCCGATTCGATGACCATGGTGAGTTTCATGGCGGGGGCTTTCATCTCCACCGCAGTCTTGGCATCGGGGTATAGGGCGCCGTCGATGATGTCGGTCCAGTGGACGAGCTCGGCGACGGGTGCGGGGTCAAAACCGAAGCTCTGCTGCGCGATCATAGCGATAAAACTGGTGCAGGATTTGAAATCGGGATCGTAGAACTTGCGGTTGCTCTGATCCTGTTCGAAGTGCTCGGCGTCGGCGGGTGAGAGGAACGCGCTCTCGTGGTGATCGAACCACCAGGTGATTTTGGGGGAGCTGGAGTATTTGAAGTCGACGATGGCGTTCTCTTCGCCATCGAATTCCTTTTCGTCGAAGAGGGCGCCGGCGCGGTGGACCAGACCGGTGAATTCGAAATCGGCGTCGCCGCGAATACGCTCGCGATAGAAGCGGGAAAACAACGCGGCGGAGGAAGCTCCGTCAAAACATTTGTCGTGATAGAAGACCCTTACTCGCAAGGAATGCCCCAATCGTTGAACAGATTCCCGGCGGCGAAACCACGCTGGCGGCGTGTGATGGCGTCGCGGGTAAAAGCTAATAGGATTGACAGCTTACAGGAAGAAAGTCAAGGGCGGTCGAGCTGCGCCCGACTATTCGGCCTCGCTCAGGGCAAGCTAGCCGGGGGCGGCTGTCCCAACGTGAGCAGCGTGAGATTAGAATCCGAAGCCCTAATGCGGCGGCGCATCGGGCTTCGCGCTACATGGCGTTCGCTTGCTTCTCCGCGAGATCACCAATCACCGGCAGCTTGTACATCTGCCCCTGATTCGCCTTGATCAGCAGAATAATCCAGATGATGAACCCTCCCAAGCTGACCAGAAGGTGAAGGGGAAAAGTGATCAAGGCCAGGAATGGCACGAAGGTGAAAATCGAAAGTCCGATGTGGAGAACAAACAGCGCTGCGGCAAAAAACAGGCACTGCCAGGAGTGGAAGCGGATGAAGCGATTCTTGCTGTAGGGTTCCACCACCAGGAAAATGATCGCTGGGATGATGGTGATGTAGGCCAGCATTCCGGCGACGTTGTCGGTCATGCCTCCGGCGGTGTCGGTGGTTGTGGAGGCGGGCACGGTTGCGACTCGACCCGCGCACACGGAACAGGTGGTGGTGCCGTCCGCGATTTGTACGCCGCACATATTGCAAAAGGCCATACAGGTGTCCTCCTGGAGTCGTTTGGATCGAAGGGATGCGGCCCTGCAGGGTTCGCGAGACCGCTGCCAAGCGACGCTGCGGCAAGGTACCAAAAAGATTGCGGCAAAGCAATGAACAATTTCGAGGCGCTATTCAGGATTTTGCAGCCTGTTGCGCGGCAAAAGCGCCGAGAAGAGGGATTTGGAACATCTCTCCCTGGAAAGCCTTTACCACCAAAACCAGCCAGAGGACGACAGCACCGAGCCCGACTACTGCAGATACCAGCACGACGAGGAGTGGGCCAAGCACTGGAATGATGAAGAGGAGCAGTCCGGCCAGTTTCAGAGTGAGCGCGAGCAGCACGGCGGCGCCCCAAAGCGAGAGGCACTGGAAGGAATGGAAGCGCACGAAGCGATTGTGCTTATACGGCTCTAAAAGCAGGAAAATAATTGCGGGAATGAAAGTGAAGTAGGCGAGCGCTCCGGCGATGGGCTCGGACAGAACACCGACCTTGCCTTGCGCGCGGGCTTCGGTCTGCATGGGGCGGCCGCAACCGGGACAGAATGCAGCGGTCTCGGGCATTTGGGCGGCGCAGTCCGGGCACGAGGTAAGCTGAACGTTCGTCGGATCCATTGTCGGGACCATATCAAAATGGGGAGTGGGCGGCAAATGAGCAGAATCCATATAGCGAATTGACGCAGGGTCGAACGGAGAGTATGGTTCGTGCAAATTTTAATCGGAAGCTGATACTACTCCGGCGTGTTCGGAGCGTGCAGGGCCTCGTTCTGTGCAGATTGCGGAAACGTAACGATCTTTCTCAGGAGGAATCGAATGTTTTGTAGCCAATGCGGGGCGAATAATGCGGACACTGCGGTGGTCTGCACGCAGTGTGGCAGGAACTTGCAGGCAGTGACTCCGACAAACCCATTGCAGCCGACTCCGTTGCAGCCGACAGGAGTCGTTCTACCGCCGGGCACGACGGTGCAGAATTATCTGGTGTTCGCCATTCTGACCACTGTGTTCTGCTGTCTTCCGACCGGAATTCCGGCGATTATTTATGCCGCTCAGGTGAATGGCAAGTTGCAGGCGGGCGACGTGGCGGGAGCGCAGATCGCGTCGAGGAATGCGAAGATGTGGTGCTTGATTTCCCTGGGACTCGGAATTGGGTGCATCGCGTTATACGCGATCCTGATCATGGTTGGAGTTCTGAGCGGGATTCATCAGAACCGGTAAGACGGGAGGCGAGCGATGAGTAAGAATCGGCTGCTGGCGGCGATGCTCGCGGTTTGCGCCGCAGGCATGGTGATGCTGGGAGTTTTCGATCCCGCTACTTCCGGAGTATTTCCGCCGTGTCCGGTGCACTATTTGACAGGTTGGTATTGTCCGGGATGCGGATCGTTGCGGGCTATCCATCAACTACTGCATGGGGAGCTGCGCGCGGCGTTGGCTTTGAATCCGCTGACAGTAGTTCTGTTGCCATTCTTGACCTACGGATTGGCTTCGTTTGCGCTGTTTGAAATTCGTGGACGGGGTTTGCCGCAACCCTTTCTGCGGGCGGGGTGGATACGGGCGCTGGGCGCGGCGATTATTTTGTTTGGGATTGTTCGGAATCTTCCGCTGCATCCGTTTGAACTGCTGGTGCCGGGGGCGAAACTGGGGCTGTGAGGGTAGTCCCACATCGACGCCGCCTTACTACGCGCCTGAAGAGCGGCTTCGCTCGGGATGACGCCGCAGGAAAGATTACCGGAAACGAAGAAAACTCTAACCCGAGAGTGGGCGTGGGGTGTGGTTCTTTTTGCGGCAGTCTTCGCAGACTCCATAAATTTGAAAAGTGTGGCGAGTGGTGAGGTAGCGATATTTGCGGCCTATTTCCTGCTCGAGACGGCTCACATCCTGGGAAAAAAATTCGACGGAACTGCCGCAGTCCGTGCAGACCATATGGTGATGGCTGCGACGATTGTACTGGTGCTCGTAGCGGGCGATGCCGTCGTGGAAGGCGACTTCGCTGGCCAGGCCGCACTCCGCCAGCAGTTTCAGCGTGCGGTAGACGGTGGTGTAGCCGATGCGGGCATCTTTTTTCTGCACCAGGCGGTGCAGTTCGTCGGTGGATAGATGGTCGCGGGTTTCGAGGAAGGTATGCAGGATCACGTCGCGCTGCGCAGTTTGTTTCAGGCCGACTTTTTTTAAATGGCGGTGAAGGATTTCCTGGGCTTCGCGGACCATCTGGCGGGAGATGGTAGGTTGATCATCAATGCGCTTCTGCAGCATGGTGGGTGAAACAGAGTCAGAATATCATCCGGGCATCTTGAAAATGAAATTCATTTTCAGCGCGGAGCAGCGTTGAGCCGGATGGAAGTGGAATACAATCAGAGTTTCCCGTAATCACACTGGCATGAGCACTCTCGCAGAGGTCGGCACACTTAACTCCCGCCGCACGTCGATTTCCCGCATCGTGCGCATTCTGCTGTGGCTGGTGCTGGCCGCACTAATTCTGCTGGCTGGAGCTCTTGGTTATGCCTACTACGTGGCGTGCTCGGCTCTGCCTCAGCTTGATGGGCAATTGCAGATCAGCGGGCTCTCAGCGCCGGTCACGGTGACCCGCGACAGCCACGGCGTACCCACGATTGAAGCGGCGAATCTCGAAGATCTCTTTTTCGCGCAGGGATATGTCACCGCGCAGGACCGCCTATGGCAGATGGACATCATGCGGCGCTTTGGCAGTGGAGAGCTTTCGGAGATTCTGGGCGAGGATCTGCTCAAGGTGGATCGCGAACAGAGGATTCTGGGTTTAAGGGCGACGGCCATCAAGTCGCTGCAGACTGCCAGCCCACGGGATCGCAGCTTTTTTGAAGCGTACGCGCGCGGGGTAAATGCCGACATGGGATCGCGCGCTCACAAATTGCCGATTGAATTTCGCATCCTCGGTTATAGCCCGACGTCGTGGTTGCCCGAAGACTCGGTGGTCATCGCCAACGACATGGTCAAGGATTTGAACTACCACTATTTCTTTGACGCGCTCGCCCGGGAAAAAATCCTGGCAAAGCTGGGCCCCGATATGACCGCGGATTTATATGTGAACCGGTCCTGGCATGACCGTCCGCCGACCGTGATGCGCGAGGATTTGGACCAACCCGACACCAATGCGGGGGATTCCGACGATGACGACGATGAGGATTCTCCCGACAATTCGGTGACGCTGAAAAGAATTCCGTTACCAGAAACTTTGCCGGAAGGCTTGCCGGTGAATGGATCGAACGACTGGGTAGTGTCCGGGGCGCACACGGTGACGGGCAAGCCGCTGCTCTCGAACGACATGCACCTCGGCCACCAGATGCCGAACTTGTGGTACGAAACACATCTGCGCGCGGGCCCTCTAGATGTTGCGGGGGTTACGCTCCCGGGCATGCCCTATGTGATCGTCGGCCACAATCAGCGGATCGCGTGGGGATTTACGAACGTCGGTCCGACTGTGACCGACGTTTACATTGAGAATTTTAATCAGCAGGGCGCGTATCAAACTCCGAATGGCTGGGTGCAGCCGGAACATCGCGTCGAGGTGATTCACATCAAGGACAAGGCGGACGTGAGCGTGGATGTGAGGAGCACGCGGCACGGGCCCATCATCACAGAACTGGTTGCCGGTGAAACGCGGCCTCTGGCTTTGCGTTGGACGCTCTATGACGTGTTGCATATTCCATTGTTCGATGTGAATGCGGCGCAGAACTGGCAGGAATTCCGGCGCGCATTTTCGCAGTTCGATGCGCCGGGGCAGAACGTTGTGTATGCTGATGTGGATGGAAACATTGGGTATCAAACCACGGGAAAGATCCCGATCCGCGCCGCGGGGGATGGGAGTCTTCCAGTAAGCGGAGCAGACAACGCGCACGAATGGACTTCTTACATTCCATTTGAAAAGCTGCCCAGCATTTACAATCCGCCGTCGGGAATCATTGCTACGGCCAATGGAAGAATCACTCCGGACAATTATCCGTATTCGATCAGCATGGAATGGGAAGCGCCGTGGCGCACGGCGCGGATTTACCATGTACTGGAATCGGGGCGGCAGTTCTCTTCGGCGGACATGCTTACTCTGCAAACTGACATTCACTCCGAAGCCGATTTGTTTGCAGCCGAACGATTTGTCTACGCAGTCGATCACGCCACTAAGCCGTCGGCGCGCGCCAAACAGGCTGCCGATATCATGCGCAGTTGGGATGGACGGATGCAGGCTTCGGCGGCGGCTCCGACCATCGTTGAAAGCTCCATTCTTGAATTGAGGCGGTTGCTGCTCGAACCGAAGTTAGGGAGCGCACCTTCCGATCCTTCGCAACAGGACGCAGTTTTGAGTTGGAAAACTTATTCGTGGCAGATGCGTTCGGTATGGCTGGAAAATATTTTGCTGCACCGGCCGAAGCGGTGGCTGCCGGATGCATTTCCGAATTACGACGAATTGTTGACCGCGGCGGTGGAGGCGGCGGTGAATGGTCCGACGGTGCCGAAGGATTTGGCGTCGTGGCGATGGGGTCAGTTCAATGCGGTCGAGATCGAACATCCGGTGTTAGGAAAGATTCCGATCATTCGAAGCTGGTCGGGACCGGGCGTGCAGGAGCAGTCAGGCAGCGGATATACGGTGAAGGCGGTGACGCGGCACCATGGTCCGTCGGAGCGGTTCACCGCGAATTTGGCGGACTTGGATCAGTCGACGCTGAACATCGTCACCGGGCAGGCCGGGAATTTTCTGAGCCCCTACTATATGGATCAGTGGAAGGCGTGGTACGGGGGGACTACGTTTACGCTGCCGTTTAGCGCGAAGGCGGTGGACGGGGCGAAGGCGCACCGTCTGGTGCTGGAACCGGGCAGGTGAGAGGCGAGTTGGCTGGAATCGAGGCGGGCAGGCTCGGTCAAGGGGTGCTATGGCGATTTTACAACAGCGACCATCACTCGACTGGAAAACAATCGCCGGGGATGTTCATGGGGACGACCCTATTCGGACGCTCACCCGGTTTATGCCGGACCTCCACCCCGATCAGACGATCATTCGTCGCGAACTTTTCACTGGACCAATCTCCGACTGACATCAGCGCAGCACCAAGGATTCTGTGGTCGGCCCCGTTCATCACCTTGAAAGTCACAGGAACTTCGCTGTCACCGAAGGACCGTATGTAATCGGCGAAAGCAGCAGAGTTGGGCGACGAACTGATGACTTTAAAGTTCATAACGCATGAACAATTCGAGACTTGGTTGGCACATTTCGATCTAAGAGACACGAAGTTCGGACCGTAATGTGTGTCTCCCAGCGTCCAACTCATTCGGAGCGTGACCGGGGTTCCATTTTGGCACAACGCAGTAACAGACAGGAAGAGCAGACAAACGATCTGGGCGGCACCGATACGCTTCATAACCCAGCAACCTATCACGGACGTGGAATCACGCGCCCCAAAATCAAGGTAGTGTCCGACAACCGCTAGAAGAAATCGATCGCCTTCACATCCCCGACATATCCAGTGATGTTGATAGTCCCCTGCGGCAGCAAGTCTGCGTTGATGTGGAGAGTGTCTTGGGGAATGTCATACACGCGCAAGTTGCCACCTTCAGCCACGTACTCGACGAGGCGAGTAGTAAAACCTTGCAGGCCAACTACGTCGCCGTTGTCGGGAGGGAAGAAAACAGTTTTGTCGGCGGTCCGGTAAATCGACAAGCAACCGCGGACTTCGCCGCTGGGATTGTTCACATTTCCGATATTTGTGCAGTCATGAGATCCGATGAAGAGCTGGCCGTCAGTGGTGAGGTCCATGCGCCAATGGTAGCCGTCGGTGATTACGGCGGTCCCGGTGACCGTTCCCGAGCTTAGATCGACAATATCGAGGCGTCCACAGATGGTGGCCGCCGTCGTCTGGCCGGTGCAGGCATGGTTGGTGGGCGAAGTGCCGGCTACGTAGAGGGTCGAGCCGTTCAATAACGCCCAGGTGGCGGCGTCCACGGGAATCGTTTGGGTGATCGTCAAGCTCGGCAGGTCGAAGACCATCACGCTGGCCTGCACGCC
>Ga0209006_10005254_pt1 | contig 11757 bp, 7 predicted proteins | sample JacPin_JW_Ref_O2_FD_188567 | JGI IMG/M metagenome (GOLD analysis project Ga0209006, IMG submission 188567) | Forest soil microbial communities from Algoma, Ontario, Canada - Jack Pine, Ontario site 1_JW_Ref_O2 (SPAdes) (version 2) | ecosystem: Environmental > Terrestrial > Soil > Boreal... | reverse complement strand
AGTTGCTGCAGCAATTTTTCACATTCATTTCCGTCGCTGCGGTGGTCATCATTCTCGGCGGAAAACTGGCGTGGGTATTGCTTCTCTTCGTGCCAGTGATCGTTTATTCCTCACGCAAAATCGGCTCTCGCGTGCGTCACACTACCCGGCACGGGCAGGACAAGCTGGCCGAAATTCAGAACATTCTCCACGAAACCATCACCGGCAACCGCATCGTGAAAGCCTTTAACACGGAAAGCTGGGAGATTTCCCGGTTTCGCAAAGCGGCGCGCCGGCTCTTCCGCGCCAATCTGCGTTCGGTGGCGGCGACCGCGATCAGTTCGCCGCTGATGGATGTATTCGGAGTGATCGGCATTACTTTGTTGTTGCTGCTGGGCCGCGACCGCATCGCGCACAATCAGATGACGCCGGGAGTTTTCGTGGCGTTCATTACGGCCGTCTTCAGCCTGTACAATCCGGTGCGCAAATTCGCGCTTTTTTATAACAACTTTCAGCAAGCCCTGGGCGCCTCGTCCGAAATCTTCAAGTTCATGGATCTGGAAGATGACGTTCTGGAAAAGACGCGCGCCAAGACGTTGCCCCGGTTCTCACAGAGCGTTCGCCTGGATCAGGTCAGCTTCGCTTATGCCAATGAAGGGGAAGACCCCAATGAAGTTCTGCGGGGAATCAACCTGGAAGTTAAGCGCGGTGAAGTTCTCGCCATCGTGGGCTCCAGCGGCGCGGGCAAGAGCACGCTGGTACACCTGATCCCGCGCTTCTTCGATGTGACTGAGGGACGTTTGCTCATCGATGGCCACGATGTTCGCGATGTTACGCTGGCTTCGCTACGTGCTCAGGTGGGCATCGTGACCCAGGAAACGGTCCTGTTCAACGATACCGTGCGCAACAACATCGCCTACGGACAACCCAACGTTCCACAGAAGGAAGTCGAGGCGGCGGCCCGCGCGGCCCTGGCCCACGATTTCATTCTCGCCCTGCCCGCGGGCTACGATACGGTCATCGGCGAGCGCGGCGTGCGCCTTTCCGGCGGCGAGCGCCAGCGCCTGGCCATTGCGCGTGCGCTGCTGAAAAATGCGCCCATCCTGATTCTCGACGAGGCTACTTCCGCGCTCGACAGTGAGTCGGAATCGCTGGTGCAAACCGCCCTCCACAACCTGATGTCTGGGCGCACCGTATTCGTGATCGCGCACCGGCTTTCGACCGTGCGTCGAGCCGACCGCATCGTCGTGATTGAGAACGGCGGCATCGCCGACATCGGTCCGCACGAGGAGTTGATGACCAAGCTCGGCACCTACCGGCGGCTCTACGAATTGCAATTCGCCAGCGGGGATGTGCCTAAAGTGGTGGCCGGATCTTGAGTGTCAGTCTCCCTACAGCCCTTATGCCCATACGATCGATGACCGGTTTCGCGCAGGTTCGAGGTGAAGTGCAAAATGAGCGCGCCGAGGAAACGCCTCCAACGAGTGTGGTGGCGAGCACAGCCGCCGGCGCTTCCGATGGCCGCTTAGCGTTCACGCTTTCGCTAAAGTCGGTAAACCATCGTTTTCTCGATCTACATTTTCGCCTACCCTCCGGCACTGACGGCCTTGAAATGCAGCTACGCCGGCTGCTCAAAGAAAAGATGGCGCGTGGACACGTCGAAGTTACTCTCAGCCTCGAACGTGCGAGCAGCGAGACTTTCTCCATCAACCGGGAGATTGTCGGGGGCTACATCACCGCCTTCCGCGCCGCGGCGGCGGAGTTCTCTCTGGCGGTTGAACCTGACCTGAATATAGTGCTGCGCATCCCCGGCGCTCTTGACTCGGCCAACGATACGGCCGATGGAGCCATAGAAGCCGCGGTCATGGCCAAAGTGAACGAAGCTCTTTCGCGCCTCAATCAGATGCGCGAGGAAGAAGGCCGCGGCATAGACCGCGAACTGCGCGAGCGCATGGCTCATCTGGTCGAAGCCAGTAAGAATGTGCAGCAACATCGTCGCGCGGTGCTGCAGAATTATAGCGAGCGTCTGCAGTCGCGACTGCAGGAGTTGCTGGGCGCGACCGTCGACAAAGAGCGCGTGCTGCAGGAGGCTGCCTTGTTGGTCGATCGTAGCGACATTCAGGAGGAGATCGTGCGCCTCGAAAATCACGTGCAGCATTTTCTGGGATTGCTCGATGGCGGCGGCGAAATCGGCAAGAAGCTCGACTTCCTGCTCCAGGAAATGAATCGCGAGGCCAACACTCTGCTTTCTAAAACATCCGGTCTGGCGGGCGAAGCGTTGAAAATTACAGAGGCTGGGCTGGCCATGAAGGCGGAAATCGAAAAGTCCCGCGAGCAGGTGCAAAACCTGGAATGAGTACGCGCCGCAAACCCGTCGTCTATATCGTCTCGGCGCCGTCCGGGTCCGGTAAATCGACGCTCGTCAATGTACTTCTGGCAATGACTCCCCGTCTCGATTTTTCCATCTCTTACACCACGCGCCCGCCGCGCGGAAGCGAGCAAAATGGAAAGCAATACTATTTCGTTGTGCGCGAGGAATTTGAGCAGATGATCGCCGCCGACGAGTTCCTGGAACACGCCTTTCTTTACGGAAAGGATTACTACGGGACGGCGCGGCGTTTCCTGCGTGAGGCGGAGGATAAGGGCAACGATCTTCTGCTCGACATCGATGTACAGGGGGCCGCGCAAATCAAAAAGAAGCTGCCCGACGCCGTCAGCATCTTTGTGTTGCCCCCCGACCGCAAGACCCTGGAATGGCGCTTGCGAAAGCGCGGCGAAGATTCCGAGGAGGTGATTGACCGCCGCCTGGACGAGGCTCGCCGCGAGATCGAGAACTACGACAAGTATGACTACATTCTGATCAACGACAAACTGGAAGAATCGAGCGACAGCCTGCAGGCCATCGTTGAGGCGGAACGCCTGCGCCAGTCGGGCAGGCCGCTTTCCGCAGAAGAGAAAAAAATCGTCGACCGGGCGGATTGTCATCGCCTCGCCGACGCACGACCCAGGGTGGTGCCCATCCTTGCATCCTTTCGTACCCCCCTGTCTTGAGCACGCCCATTGTTTTCGCGGTATCATTTCAGATAACGGAACAAGCCAGTAAGGCGGTCTGTTCTGCGGAACGCTTGGATCAAGGTGGACGGAGCAGCGGTTGATGACCACCGGTTCCCGGACCGGCGATTCGAGACCGCCGATCAATCACGGCGCTTCACGCTCGGCGTTTCAATAAGACTGCAAAATCAGTTGGTTCAGGGAGAGTCGCAATGAAGTTGATCGAAGGTTTTGACAGCAACTACCGCTACATTCTGGTGGCGGCGCGGCGCGCAAGGCAACTGCAGTCCGGCGCCCCGCCCGTGGTCGACACCAACTCCCGCAAGCCGTGCCGCATCGCGCAGGATGAAATTCGCGCCGGCAAAGTGAAGTGGGAAATTCCCGACAATCGCACCGCTGCCGAGCAAGCCGGAGACGCTCTGGATAAGGCACTGGGGCAAGACTGAGAGAAATTGCTGATTGCTGATTCTTGATTGTTGATAGAAGACCTCGCGGCATAGTTAACGATTTGCATCTGGCAATCAGAAATCAATAATCAGATCAACGGTTAACGATATGAAGATTGCGCTGGGCGTTACCGGCGGAATTGCGGCGTATAAGGCGGCTGAAGTAGTCCGTGCTTTGCAGGACCGCGGCATCTGCGTGCAGGTTGTGATGACACGTGCCGCTCAGGAATTCGTAAGGCCTCTCACCTTTGCCGCCCTCTCCGGAGAAAAAGTTATCACCAGCATGTTCGCGGCCGGCGAGGAGCATGCTTCCAATATTGATTCCGCCATCGAGCACATCGCCGTTGCACAATCGATCGATGCCCTGGTCGTCGTGCCTGCGACGGCGGATGTTCTCGCGCACTTCGCGCAGGGAATCGCCAGCGATTTCCTCACCACTCTTTATCTGGCGACCACTGCCCCGGTCGTCGTCGCGCCCGCTATGAACGTCAACATGTGGAACCATGCGGCTACGCAGTCGAACCTGCAAACTCTTCGCCAGCGTGGAGTAAGAATTGTTGAGCCCGACGCGGGGTACCTGGCCTGCGGCATGAACGGCCCTGGTCGTCTTGCGGAGACCGAAACCATTGTTACCGCAGTAATGGAGGCACTTGGCGCGTTTCAGGATCTTGGCGGCGAGACTGTGCTCATCACCGCTGGCCCTACCCGCGAAAAAATCGATCCTGTGCGCTATCTCACGAACCGCTCCAGCGGACGCATGGGTTATGCCCTGGCCGAAGCTGCGCTGCGTCGTGGCGCCAGCGTTGTTTTGGTCAGCGGTCCGACCTCGCTCACGCCGCCCGCAGCTGCCGAAATGACTCGCGTCGAGTCCGCCGAAGAAATGCGCGAGGCCGTTCTCAAGTTGCTGCCGCAAGCAAGCATCGTAATCAAGACAGCAGCCGTCTCCGACTATCGCCCCAAGGCTGTGGCGGTTCAGAAGATCAAAGGCAAAGGTGCAATGAGACTCGATCTCGAGGCCACGCCCGACATTCTGAAGGAGCTTTCCCTGCGTAAGACCTCTCAGATTATGGTTGGCTTCGCCGCCGAAACCGAGAACGTCCTCGAAAACGCGCGCCAGAAATTAGTCGCGAAGAATCTCGACGCCATCGTAGTCAATGATGTTTCCCGCGAAGGCGTCGGTTTCGACTCCGATCGCAATGCCGTTACCATCATCACCCACGAAACGGTGGTCGAAGTTCTCGAGACCACTAAATTGGAAGTGGCCCAACGCGTTCTCGACCAGATCGTGCGCCTGCGCCAGCATCGTAAGGCTACCGTTAAAGCTTGATTCTCGTCATTCCGCTTTCCTCTTCGAATATTGTCATCCTGAGCGAAGTCAGTCCGCCGCGAAGCGGAGGACTGACGCAGTCGAAGGATCCCTAGTACTTAGCACGATCCGCGAAGTTCTCCGGAGTTCTCATAAAAACGCCATTGGCCATGATTCGGGCCCCAAACAGTTATAATCCTCTTCCACGACTGCCCATGCCCCAGGCTCTTGATCCCGAAGTTCGTCGTAGTCTGTCCGAGCGCATACGGTTCTATCACGAACTGGGCATCTACGATTTCTACCGGCGCGATCCGCAGACCATGGCAGAACACATCGCGCCTGCTGTCATGGAAACGACTCCCCCGTCCTCATCCCAACCAGAATTACGAGAAGAAATGTCCGCAAGAAAATCCGCCGCTGTTGTTGCTGACGGAACAGTCTTCCCGATCATCACTTCAAGACCGGAGCAGGCCGTCACCGATCCTATCGCCGCGCTCCGACTCATCCGCGAAGACCTGGGAGATTGCACCCGCTGCAGACTGCACAAGCAAGGGCGCAAGCAGATCGTCTTCGGCGTGGGCAATCCGCGCGCCGACCTGATGTTCGTAGGCGAAGGACCTGGCGCCGACGAAGACACACAAGGCGAGCCCTTCGTGGGCCGCGCTGGACAATTGCTGAACAATATGATCAAGGCGATGGGCATTCGCCGCGAGGATGTCTACATTGCGAACGTGGTCAAATGCCGCCCACCTGGCAATCGCACGCCGGAGCGCGACGAGTGTGAAACGTGCTCGCCATTTCTGATGCGCCAGATCGCGGTGGTAAAGCCCAAGGTCGTAGTGGCGCTCGGCGCCGTCGCGGCGAAAACTCTGCTGGCCATGAACGCGCCTATGTCCGAACTGCGGGGCCGTTTCTATGATTTTATGCCGAGCGGTGTGCGCAGCGCTTGGCCGGGAACCAAGCTCGCGGTGACGTACCATCCTGCATTCCTGCTGCGCGATCCTCGCCAGAAAGTCGAGGCCTGGAAAGATCTACAGATGGTGATGAAGTTCCTGGAGCTGAAGCCGCCGTCAAAAAGCGAGTAATCTCCGCGATTTGTCACCTCAGAGAAGTGAGTTTGCCGCAAAGCGACGGACTCACGCAATCGCAGGATCCGCAGCGAAGAAGCGAGGCATCCGCCCCTAACGCCCATCCTCAGGCTCGTAGTTTATCCTTGCAACCAATGCCCGACTTCTGCGACGTAGCCGTGCCCGTGCCACTGGACATGGTTTTCACCTACCGTGTTCCTGCGAATTCCGCTCCGGTCGTGGGCGGACGCGTGCTGGTTCCATTCCGGCAGCAGCGTCTGACGGGCATCGTCGTGGAATTGCATGACCGCAAGCCCTCCGTTCCCACCAAGACTATCTTCAGCGTCATCGATCCGGCTCCTGTACTCGACGATCAACTCCTTCGCCTCGGCCGCTGGATCGCGGATTACTATCTCGCCCCGCTCGGCGAGGTTTTCCGAACCATGCTTCCGCTGAACGCCGAGTTCAAACGCTCGATTGCCTATCGCCTCGCGGACGGCGGCCAGATGGCCCTCCATTTGGCGGGCACATCCGGATCGTCCGCCCGTTCACGCCGCACTCCAGAAGAACAGGCAGCGGAATTTCGCGTGCTCGACTATCTGGCCGCACGGGTTCACAACGGAGCAGAACAGGGGTTGCCCGATGTCTCAGCGGGATTGCGAAATGCAGGAGTCGTCACGGACGTTAGCGGACTGGTCCGTGAAGAAACCCTCCGTTCCGCCACTCGCGTATCCAAATCCGTTCTCGCCGGAATGGTTCGCAAGAAGTGGCTCGTGCGCGAAGACGTCTCTGCCACACAGGACGCGACGCGAACTGTAAAGATAGTGGTCCTGAAATCTGCCGAAGGCAAACTCAACGACAATCAGCGAACGCTCATCGAGACTTTGGCGGCTTCCTCCGGAAGGGTTCCGCTCGAAACGCTGAGGTCGCTCGAGATCCCGCGGAGCACGCTCGGCACGCTGGTCAGGCGCGGGCTGGTTGAGATCGACGAAGCGGCTGCAAGTTTCGCCATCTCGCGCACCAAGCCGCGATCTGCGCCCTTTGAATTCGAGTTGAACCCGGCTCAGAAGTTGGCGTTGGCCCGACTGCGAGAAGATGTTGCCGCGCGCAAGTTCTCAGGCATGCTGCTGCACGGGGTCACCGGATCGGGCAAGACCGCAGTCTATCTGGCTGGCATGCGCGGAGTGCTCGAAGCCGGACGTTCCGCCATTCTGCTGGTTCCTGAGATCGGCCTTACACCCGCGGTTGCAGCCGACCTGCATCAGATTTTCGGAGACGAAGTCGCAATCCTGCATTCAGCACTCTCTGACAAGGAGCGCGCGGAACAGTGGCACCGGATCAAGCGTGGCGAAGCGCGCATGGTGGTCGGCACACGGTCCGCGGTCTTCGCTCCGGTCTCCGATCTCGCACTCATCATCGTCGATGAAGAACAGGATTCCTCCTACAAGCAAGAAGAAACTCCGCGCTACCACGCCCGCGATGTGGCTGTGATGCGCGCAAAAATGGCGAACGCCACGGTCGTCCTGGGTTCGGCGACGCCCTCGCTGGAGTCCTACTACAACGCGAAGAAAAATAAGTATGCGCTGGTCGAATTGCGCGACCGCGTAGAACAGCGGCCTTTGCCCGAGGTCGAAATCATCGATATGCGTCAGGAGTTTCAAGAGACTGGCCACGAGCAAGTAATCTCGCGCAAACTCGCCGCTGAAATCAAGGACCGCCTCGGGCGCAAAGAACAAGTCATGGTGCTGCTCAACCGCCGCGGGTATTCTCCGGTCGTTCTTTGTCGCACCTGCGGCAAGAAACTCGAGTGCAACAATTGCGCCATCGCGCTTACCCACCACAAGCGCGAGCACAAAATGGTCTGTCATTACTGCGGTTTTATTGCGCCCGTGCCCAAGGTGTGCGTCCACTGCGGCAGCGAGTATGTATATTTTCTTGGTACTGGCTCGGAGAAGCTGGAAGAGCTGCTTCATAGCATGTTTCCGCAAGCACGCATCGCACGTCTCGATCGCGATACGGTGCGCGGCCATGAGGATTTCGAGCGCACCCTTAACGCGCTCAACGAAGGCGAGCTCGACTTGCTGGTCGGCACCCAGATGATCGCCAAGGGCCACGATATTCACGGAGTCACGCTGGTTGGCGTGGTCGGCGCCGATGCCGCACTCGGCATGCCCGACTTCCGAGCCGCCGAGCGTACGTTTCAGTTACTGACCCAGGTCGCCGGTCGCGCCGGTCGTGGACAAGTGCCCGGCAGGGTCTTGCTACAAACTTATTTTCAAGATCACTACGCAGTGCAGTATGCTGCCCACCACGACTTCGTCGGTTTCTACGAGAAGGAATTACAGTTTCGCAGTTGGATGCACTATCCGCCCTACTCGGCCCTGGCCAATGTGCTCGTGCGCAGCGATCAGCTCGACGACGCTCTGCAATGGTCGGGAACTTTGGGAAAGTGGTTCGACGCGATTCGCCACGACGGCGTGCGGGTGCTTGGCCCCGCGGCCGCACCGATCATGCGCCTAAAGCGTGACTACCGGTACCACTTCGTGCTCAAGTCTCCCAGCCGGCAAAAGCTCAACACCACACTGCGGGAAATGTTGGCATATGCCGCGCAGCAGAAAATTCCGCGTACGCAGGTAATTGTGGATGTGGACGCACTGTGGCTAATGTAAATGGCTGACGGCTATCGTGAACCGAATGTGCCCCGAATCACCGATATCGATGCGGGAGGCAATTCATACATACTGTCCTTATCGGCGTTCAGTTTTGAGCGCGCGATGAGACCGTCCGGATCGGCCCAACCCTTGGTGTAGGCAACCACGGTGTGCTCGGCTGCGTGCTCGGCGTGCGCCATGAACCGTGTGTGCGCGGGATGCCACTGATACTGTGCGTTCCCGAAGGTTGAAATCTCCACGGGTCCGGTCAGGCTTTCCACCGACTTTCCTTGAAACACAATCCGTACTTTGTGCGCCTCCGTCTGATCGCGATTCACCAGCATCACCGACCATTTACCGTCCGGGCGCTTCACGGCGTACGCCGTCACCAGTTCATGACCAGCGCTGTCCTCAACGTCACTCTTCGCCGAAAACACCTGATGTTCGCCGGCGGCCGGCTGCACCCACTCGAGGTTTACAAGTTGCGCGACAAAGAATTGTGCCAGCGGCTGCTGAATCTCATAGTTGCCGTTCACCGTAAACATGCCAAACGTTCCAGGGGAACTGTTGCATCCGGGCTCCATTTGCAACGGCAAGTAATGAAAAAAGTAAACGCCGTTGCCGCCCGCGTTCAGAAACGAACCGATGTAGTCGGCCAGCCAAACTCCAGCGAAGATATCCTCGTAGGTTTCGCTCGCACCCGACGATAGATTGCCCTCGGTGATGAACATGGGCATGTCAGCAGGAATGCCGTCGTTGTGCCAGACCTGCATGATGTGGCTGACCAATTCCGGTTCGTCGTACAACATGCCCCACGGCGTCCGGCACGGATCGTAGGGATAATGCTCAAAGGAAAAGAATGCCAGATCGCTCATTCGGTCATGCCGTTTCAGGTAGTCAACGAAGCGCCCCAGCCATGAGACTTTTCCGTTCGCATCCGGCCACACTTCAATGTCTCGGTTCACCCCTTGAAACGACGGGCCGCCCAGCTTCAACGCCGGGTCGACTTTGTGCAGCGCCGTCGCCCATTGTATGTACAACGCGGCATAGTCTTCCGGAAGCATATACTGCCCGTCCGCCTCTTCGCCCATTTCGACGTAGGAAACGGGATAGCCTCGCTTCTCTACATAGGCAATTTCGGCGGCAGAATTCTCCGGTGTCTCATATAGCATCGCGACCGGAATCATCGCCGGCAATCCACGAGTCACGCCGCTGGTGAAAAACAAATCAAACCCCATCTGCGCCTGTGTGGTCGAGCCCAGATCGGACGGCTCATGCCATGAGTCCACCGACGAACAATACGTTGTGGTCTGCTCCTGATCCGGTGTGTGCCGCAGAACGTCGTGAAACTTACCCCCTTGGGTGGAGGTTCCCAGATAGATTTCGCGAATGGCATACCCTACGCAATTGCGTGGATCCCCTGGACCATCGGCGTCGCAGGTGTTCGACGATTCCGTCATCCAGATGCGCACAAACCGCACCCCTACGGCGCTCCCGCTCAGCGCAACCGTCTCCACCAGGCCATTGCCGTTATCCACCGTACCTTGCGCAAAAGTCTGCCAAACGCCGCGCGTGGGTGCATGAATTGGATCGTCTCCCGTCCAGTACTGCACCGCATATTTTCTGGCAAACGGAGCTCCCCACGCGATGCGAATGCTGTTCACCTGCTGCGTCTGCGCCAAGTCGAGAACCACCCACTGCGGATGCAGTGCGTCGCTTTCGCCCGTGAAATGTTGCGTCAGATAGGGACTGCTCTTCCAGAAACTGTCGAGGTCGCCGTCGGTGAGACGGGAGAAGCCGGCATTCTCGGTGCCGTCGTTGCGGGTGAATCCGCGGCGTGGCAGATTGTAACCATACGAATAGCGAATCGTTTCCGCCGGAGTGGCGGAGCCGACGAAATATCCTTTGCCGCTCGCATCGCTCCAGGTACCCTGCGGGTTCCAATGCCAGGCCTCGATCGCGAGGTCGGTATTCTGGCGGTAGGTGACGGGCTGCCAGCCGGAGGCCAGAGTCTGGCCCAGCGTGGGCTGCAGCAAGTCCTTGTCGATGGCCTCAACGGGAATGCGGTCCACGCCGGCACCCAGCGTTTCTTTGGGCACGAAGTGGTTGGTCGGATGAGTGGTGTCAACCTCGACTGTCTGGGCGAAAATGGCGGCATCGAGGGCGTGGCAGGTGATGAGAACTGCGACCGCTAAAGCGATTCGGTTCATCGTAGGAACATCCTCGGCTCTCCATTAAAACGATTGAATAGGGGAGTATACGAGAAGGGGGAGCTCGGAGCAAAGCGGGTGACGCTAGCCTGAGTGATCGATGAAATTTACAATTTCTCCGCGAACTCGGAGAAATTGAGATTAAGCCTGACACCGGGCAGGCACAATTGCCAGGGATCATTTCCAGTTGAACTGGAAGGGTGCGATCGTCAGGGTAAGCGCCAGCATAATCAACGCGGCCAGGGCCAAAATCCAGCGGCTGGGGGGGAGCATGGGATACTCTGGCGCCTGTTCCTGGCGGTAGGTAAGGATGTTCATCGCAATAATCAGCCCCGCCCAGACCCGCCACCCGATATTCCATCGTCCCAGAGCGACCAGGCCGATTACGGTCAGCCAGGAAATGACCCGGTGCGCACGCGGCACCAGCGCGTAGACAATGTGTCCGCCGTCGAGTTGGCCGCTGGGCAGAAGGTTCAGTGCGGTGGCAAACATCCCCACCCACGCCGCCACTGCAATCGGGTGCAGATAGATTCGCGTCAACGGCAACGCGGCGATTGCGGGCTCCGAGCCGAAGCTTCGCAGTAGGTCATGCATCAGGTAAAAAATCCCGGGGAATCCCAGTTGCACGTCCGAGAGACCCATGCCCGGCGCCAGCGGCTTCGAAAGATTCATCGCGAACCCCAGCATGATTACGGCTACGACGAATCCCGCAATCGGTCCGGCAATGCCGATATCAAACAGCGCCTGGCGCGAGCGGATCGGCGCCTTGATGCGAATCACTGCTCCCAGCGTACCGATCATGGTCGGCGCCGGAATAAAAAACGGCAGCGTCGCGTGAACCCTGTAATAGACGCAGCAAAAATAGTGGCCCAGTTCATGTGCGAGCAATATGCCCAATAGAGTAGCGGAAAACGGAATCCCTAAGACCAGCCGCGCCGGGTGTGCCATCGCCCATCCGATGGGGAAGAACGGCAAGAGTTCGTCCCCTGCCGCAAACGGAGGTAAGTTGTGCAGGAAGCTGTACTCCATGCGCGCTCCCACCACCAG
>Ga0209006_10005253_pt1 | contig 11759 bp, 9 predicted proteins | sample JacPin_JW_Ref_O2_FD_188567 | JGI IMG/M metagenome (GOLD analysis project Ga0209006, IMG submission 188567) | Forest soil microbial communities from Algoma, Ontario, Canada - Jack Pine, Ontario site 1_JW_Ref_O2 (SPAdes) (version 2) | ecosystem: Environmental > Terrestrial > Soil > Boreal... | reverse complement strand
CCACGAGCCCCAGCAGAGCATGCTGCCGATCATGAACACCAACGCGGCTGCGTACGCTTCGGGTTGGTACATGCGCCCCGCTTTCTGCCCATTGCGGGCATCAGCTCATCGACGACAGTGGCGATCAGAGAACCGGAAAAAGCCGTGCCATCATGCCCGAAAAGCCCGCGCCTGACAATTTATCCGGATCGAGATCGCATTGTAGGGGCACGGCACGCCGTGCCCGTCTTTCTGCGACTGGATGAGCCACTACTCCGCGTCGCGCACGCAGCGAAATCCCAGCGTCCCAGCGCGATCCTTGCTCGGCGCCATCAACAGCAGCTTGCCGTGCTCGTCGAGCTTGTACGCCTGCGGGAAATACCAGACCGACCCCTGCGGCTGGTAATAGCTTCCTCCGCGCAAAATTCCGCCACGCGTGTGCTCGTCGATATATTCGTCGGTCCATTGCCAGACGTTGCCGACCAGATCCATCACGCCAAGCGAACTCGCTCCGGCAGGATGTGCGCTCACACTGTCGGGCCCGCGCGTCGTGCGGCCTTTGTCGGGCGTCGGCACTGCTGCCGCGTTCCACTCGTTCCCCCATGGATAGGCGCGCCCGTCGCTGCCTTGCGCAGCGTATTGCCATTCCCACTCGTGCGGGAGGCGTTTGCCGGTCCAGGCGGCGTAGGCGCGCGCGTCTTCGAGCGAAACCCACGTCACCGGTTTGTCGGCGGCGCCGTCGGGAAACGCGCCGTCGTGCCAGTCGCGCAGGAAATTCAGATCGTCTTTCGGATGATAGTGCGTCGCATCGAGAAATTTTTTGAACTCGGCGTTCGTGACCGGATATTTGTCGATCCAGAACGATTTCATCTCGAGCACGTGATCGTGATAGCGGCGCGGAGAATCTTCCCACGGCATCTGTGTATCGACGCCGATGTCGTTGCTGCCTTCGATCTCGATTCCATGTACTCGAAACGTGAACGTGCCGGCGGGAATCTTGATCATCTCCGGCGGCGCGGTTGTCGGCGGCTTCGTCGCGGCGATTTCGGCGAGATGCTGCGGCAGGAAGTGCCAATCGTGCGAATAAAATGCGAGCGGACTCGCCGAAAGTAATCTCATTTGCGCCATCAACGCCGTGATCTTGGCGTTAGGCGCGGATTTCGTAGCGAGGATCGCACCGTAGTCTTTGTCGTCGATCGCAAAACTCAGCGTGATTTTGTCTCCGTTGCGCGTGGGATGAAGTTCGACGCCGTGATACAGATCGAAATAGCGCATGCCATCTGCTGTCGGCAATTCCATCTGCGGACCATCGACGTCGTATTCATTGCGATTGACGATCGTCCAGACTATTTGATCGCCGAGCGGCCAGCGGCTCGCGAACACTCCGAAGCGCAGCATCGGTGCGAACGGTTCCCATCCTTCGCTCACCAAGAACGGTGCAAGCGCCCGTTCCATCGTCGCCACGCGTCGCGTCGCTTCCGCATCGCGCGGCGTAATCCCATTCCAGATGCCCCAGATGTTTTCCCAGCTGACCCAGCCGACGCCGTTGAAAAACGCAAATTGCAAATCATTCGTTTTGTCGCGATTCCAGCGGTCGGAAATGTTGACCATGTGCCGCGGCTCAAGCCATTTGTAGCGATCGACGCGCGGCACAAACGGAAATTCATACTGTCCCCAGGTCATCACGTCGTAGGCGACCGCTTCGTCGGCGGGACCGCCTTCGGGCTCGAACGCCAGCGGATGATGAATCTTATCGGCGGCCAGTGCGAACGCGAGCGGAACACCGTCCTGCGTATCGCCGTTGATACCATCGGCGCCAATTTCCGCCATCAACTCTGCGATCGCGTCGGGCCACGGCTTGCCGGGATCGTGTGTGCCCTGGTCCCACATCATCATCGGAAAAAACACCCGCACGCCGCGGTGGTGAAAATCGGCGACCATCTGCTTCACGCCGGCAACGCCGCCGGGCATCGCGCGAATCATGTCGTGCTGATTGCGATTGTCGATGCCCATGTTGGAGTACGTCGGCCACACCAAAACGGAGTCGATGCCTCCATAGCGTTTTTCGAGATCGTCGAGATAGCGATCGACGGTGTATTTGCCCGCGACGGGATCGTAGAAGTAGCGGTCCTCGACCATCATTTGCGGCTGGATCAAGCTCGATTGCGTCCAACGAAGCTCCGGCATTTCGTAGCGCGCACCGTTGTAGCCGATGCGAATGAGGCGCTCAGCGCGCCAGTGGCGAATGTCGACGAGCCATGTTTCGTGCTCGTCGGGCGCGCACGGCGTTGTGCCACCTTCCCACGCGCCGCGCGTTGTGAGGCACGCCGGGCCGGGAATTTGTTGCGCGCCCGGCTCCCAGCCACCGCTGGCGATGCCGGCCTTTGTATCCTGCGCGAATGCAGCCGGCGCGAGGAAGCCGAGCGTGAGGAAAGCTACGGCGATGGCCGCTAAGCTCAGCGCGGAGTCAAGAACGGGTTGAATCGAGAATTTGGGCAGCAAATGCGGCTCCGTCCACAGCGAAACGAGCGGCGCGAATATAGAACGTTTCAAAATTGCTTGTCCATCGCGCGATTCGCGCGGGCAACTGCAAGGGTTGGGCGGGAGACGTGAAAGTTTGCAACTCCACGCTCTCTTGGTTCATCTTCTTTGCGACGCAGATGGGTGTGGCAGATTGTTTCGGGCAGTGGACACGCGAAATCTCAAGGCCAAAACATCATGAAAAACAAAGTTGTCCTCATTACCGGAGCAAATGGAGGACTCGGCACCTCCATCACACGGAGTTTTCTCGCGACTGGCGCCTCAGTCACGGGAGTCTCGAACAAAATTTCAGCGGAGGAATTTCCTCAGCCACACTTCACTCCTATTTCGGCCGATCTCACCAAAGCGAGCGCGGTCAACGATGTCGTGCAATCCGTCTTAAAACGCGGAGGACACCTCGATATCCTGATCCACGTGCTCGGAGGGTTCGCCGGAGGAAAAAGCATCGCCGAGACAGACGACGCCACCTGGCAGCAGATGCAGGATCTGAATCTTTCCTCGGCGTTTTACGTTTTGCGCGCGGCGATTCCACACCTGCGAAAATCTGGAAACGGACGCATCGTTGCCATCGGCAGTCTCGCCGCTGTCGAGCCGCACGCAGGGATCGGCGCGTACGTCACATTCAAATCCGCGCTCGTATCGCTGGTGCGCACCGTGGCTCTGGAAAATCGCGATGCCGGAGTCACCGCCAACGTGATCCTGCCGGACACGATGGACACGCCCGGAAATCGGAAAGACATGCCCAACGCCGATCCGAGCAAGTGGGTTGCGACACAGGACGTCGCCGAGCTCGTACTATGGCTGGCCGACGACCGTGCGACGCACACCACCGGAACCACCTTTCCAATCACAGCGAAATCCTGAGCGAATCACAAGCTGAGATAGTGAACACGATCGGCGCGAACATGATCGACGCGCTGGTGGTCCTTAGCAAGCGTAAGCTACCCTCCTAAATTATTGATCCATAAAGAGTTATGTCCACGACCGGTGGACGACCAGATGGACTGCCCGCCACCCTTATGTGTCGAAGTAATTTGTTGAGCCGAAGTCGGGGTGAGCAAGAAGCCGTTTCAAATCAGAACAGTACGGACGTTCTAGCGAAATAAACCCGTAGGTCCATAGGGGAGAACCCAATCGTACCGCTACTCTGCTGGCAGCCGGGATGCATCGTTCGTAGCGGGTTGCAGAGCCCGGCGGAGCTACGGCTGGGCCAGAGGCTTGATCTCGAGCAGGCGATCCCTGGACTGAAGGAACGTAAATGAGCGTAGCGGTACTGATCGAAGAACCAAGAATATCGCGGCCGTCAGACGCGTGGCTGGAAGCGCTCTATCACGAATCGACGGATTCGATTCGAACGTCGGAGCTGATTTCGGCGTTGTCGTATGCATTGGACCTGACCGAAGGGCGGTCGATGGGGCATTCGGTGCGGACCTGCGTGATGGGCATGCGGCTGGCGCAGCAGATCGGCCTGTCGATGGAAGCGCAAGCGGATTTGTACTACGCGCTGCTGCTGAAAGATGCGGGGTGCAGCAGCAATTCGAGCAGGCTGTTTCACATTTTGAATGCGGATGAGATCCGGGCGAAGCGCGACGTCAAGACAACGGATTGGACGAAAGTCGGATTCGAGAGCCTGAATTTCGCGCTGACGCACGTGGCGACGGAGTCGGCGTTGCCGCAAAGGATGTGGAAACTGTTGCAGGTTGCGGCGACGCAGCAGGCGGACTCGCGCGACCTGGTGAAGATCCGCTGCGAGCGTGGATCGTACATCGCGAAGAAGCTGGGATTTTCAGACGCCGTGGCGGAAGGCATTCACAGCCTCGACGAGCACTGGAACGGCGGCGGGTATCCGAACCACTTGCTGGGCGAAGAGATTCCGATGTTTTCGCGGATCGCGAACCTTTGCCAGACGCTGGAAGTTTTTTACGAAGCGCGCGGCGAAGAGGATGCGCTGGACGCGGTGCAGGCGCGAAGTGGGCGCTGGTTCGATCCGGAGCTTGTGGCCGCGACGATGTCGCTGAGCAAGCAGGGGATTTTGTGGCTCGGGCTTGATTCGAAAGACCTGCTCGAAAACGTATTGGCGATGGAACCGGAAGAGCGGCGGCTGATCGCGGACGATGCGACGGTGGACAGCATTTGCCTCGCATTCGCGGACATCATCGACGCGAAATCGCCGTTTACGTACCAGCATTCGAAGGGAGTGGCGGACGCGGCGACGGATATCGCGATTCACTTCGGGATGAACGAGTTCGAGAAGAAACAACTCCGGCGCGCGGCGCTGATGCACGACATCGGAAAGCTGAGCGTGCCGAACAGCATCCTGGAAAAGCCGGGAAAGCTGACGGACGAAGAGTGGCAGGTCGTCCGCGACCATCCGTATTACACGTTTCAAATCTTGAAGCGCGTGCCGGCGTTCAAATCGTTCAGCAGCGACGCGGCCGCGCACCACGAACGGCTGGATGGATCGGGCTATTGGCGGCGATTGTCGGGCGACAGTATTTCGACGGTGGCGCGCATTCTGTCGGTGGCGGATGTGTTTGATGCATTGCGCGCGAAGCGGCCGTATCGCGACGCGCTGCCGCTAGAAAAAGTCTTTTCGATCATGCGCAAGGAATCGCCGAAGGCACTGGATCTGCCGTGCCTCGAGGCGCTTATGTCCGCGGCGCAGGATCGCAATCTGTAAGACCCCTGGGGGCGTTCGGGGGATTTCACTCATCGAGGCTGGGGAATGAATCTGCGTTCACGTTTGATGTGGGTATCTTGCGCGTTGCTGCTGGCGGCTGCCGGGGCGCGCGGTCAGGATTTCTATTCGAATGCGGCGGGAGTGCGCGCGACGTCGTTGGGTGGCACGTACGTCGTGTCGTCGACCGATGCGATCGGAGCGCTCTCGGCGAACCCGGCGGGACTGACATTTTTGCGCGGGGAAAGTCTGAACCTCGAAGCGGACATCTTCATTCCGCGCGGATCGTTTTCGAATTCAGTGAATGACGGCGCGCCGCTGAATACTTCCACGGCAGTGGTACCGTACGGCGCGTTCGGGATGCCGATCGATCATTCTCGATTCAGTTTTGGTTTCGGATTGCTACCGGAACTGGCATCACGCGGCGATTGGAAGTACGTGGATGCGCCGGGAGCGGCCGGAGCGACGTACGGACTGAAACAGCAGAAGTCGGCGATCGTGAATGCGCGCGCGGTCGTGGGCGTTGGCTACACGGTGAATTCGCGGCTATCGATCGGCGCAACGTTTGGCGCGAACTACAACCAGAATACGCTGGACGCCCCGTACATTTTCCAGACACAGCCGGTGCTGGCAGGATTGAAGACGCTCCTGGCAATGCATACGGACGGATACGGATGGAACGGCTCCGTGGGCGTGATCGCGCGCGCAACGAAGTCGGTACAGTTCGGTGCGGCGTGGAAATCGCGCACGGTGATCGATTCGACGGGACACGCGTCGGGCGATGTTTCGGCGCAGTTTGCGGCGCTGGGCGTGAATGCGCCGTCAACGTTTACGTATAACGCCGCGGTGCACAATGTGCTGCCGCAGTCGGTGTTGGGCGATCTTTCGTGGCAGACGAGCAAGCGCTGGCTGTTGGCGTTCCAAGCGGACTGGACGAATTGGCACGATGCATTTGTGAATTTGCCGGTGACGCTGACAAACGGTACGAACGCGACGATCAATTCGCTGGTGGGCAGCACGACGCTGCAAGATTCGGTGCCGCTGCATTGGAAGGATCAATATGGGTTTCACGTCGGGGCGGAGCGCGGATTGACCGAGAACACTGTGCTGCGGTTCGGATATGCGCACGCGAACGATCCGGTGCCGAACTCAACGCTAACTCCGCTGACGGCTGCGATCATGCAGAACCAGGTGACGGCAGGATTTGCGTACAACCCGGGACGATCGAAATGGGAAGTGGCCTATTCGTTCCACCCGACGGCGACCGAGCATGTCGGGACGAGCGGATTGCTATCGGGTGAATATGACGACAGCACTGTAAAGGTTGGGACTCAATCGGTGCAGATCGGATATTCGTTTCGATTCTGAGAGGTGAAGTAAAGCAGCAACGAAGTAATGAAGTAACAATGCGGAAAAAGATGCGGCTCGGCGATTTGCTGGGCCGCATTTTCAATTTGTGCGTGAAGCGCGAGGATGATTTTGCCACGCACAGGTTCTGTTTCATTGATGAGGCGAGCTACGGAAGGGATATTCGGGGAAAGATGTGGTGGGCAGTCAACTTTCGAGATACTACCTATTCGATTGAGTAAGGTCTAAAGCAACGGATGGCAGTCGCTTTGACCGTCCGTACTTGTTAGGATAACGGGGCAAACGGGGGATTCTTTCGTGGACGAAGCCAACCTCCCTACGCCTCCTTCGATACTCAAACAAGCCATCAAGGCAGTTCCAGCGGTGAAGTACGCTTTGGGGATCGCCGGCATTATCGCGGTGATCGCGATCGTGGCCGCGTTTGGCATCGATTTTCGTGTCGCCCTCTTTGGAGCGGTCGGCATGTTCGTGCTCATGACCATGCTCGTAATCTTTGCCAGCCTGGCAAGGCAAAAGGGCTCCCAGTTCCGTCTGCCCGCGTTGGTGTTTACGTGGTTTTCCCTCCTGAGTGTCATGGCGCTTGCGATAGTTCTCTTTACGTCGGTTTTCTGGGGCCGCCCGGTGGATTTGCGGATCCTGCTCGCGTCGAAAGTATCCGCGACCGCAAAAGGCGGCAGCGGTCAGAAGGGAAATCAGAGCGAAGGAAATCAGAACGATGCTCAGAAGGATGAGGAGAAGGAGGCAGTATGCCGCGACGTGGTCGATGCGAAAAAGATTCCTCGACCTGACACACGGCTGCCCGACCCCGAGTCTTCAAATGACCAAGAAACTAATTCTTCGATCGATGACAAGATGGGCGACCTTCAGGCGACCGACGCGATAGAGCAAATGGCGAAATTGGCGGAGGAGGCAGGCACTCCCGACGAATGCAATCATGCAGCCTATACAGCGTTGAGGTTGTGGGATTCCGCACAGGCTAATTGGAATCGCGCTCTTCAAATGACCAAGAATCAAGAACGTATTTCTTTTCTCCAGGCAAAATTACAACCGAATGCGGGCATCACGTGCAGCACGGGCTACTGTGAACCGAATCACACGGAGTTTTACCGCGCGAATCTTGGAAGCACATTTATCTTGCCGGTCGGAGCTTTCCCGCCGCGAGCTAATTCTCCGAACTTGCCGAAGTAGGCAGGACGCTCTTCTTACCTTGAGATCCTACGGTCCTTTACTAACGCCTCAGGATGACCGGCGGTTGAGTTGGGCTATCGACGGCATAGGAATTTCTTGAGAATGGAATTAAGAAAAAAGGAGAGGGCGGAGATTATGGCTCCGCCCTCTCCTTTACCTGCTGGCTTGATCTTCAATTCGGCAAATTCACAGTGGGACTGCTTTCTAGCCTTTGTGCTTGAAGTATTCGACTTGCTTCAGGCGTTTTTGGGCGGCGGCTTTCGATTTGTACGGGCCGCCTAGGTTCTTGCCTTTTTCGGATAGCACTTTATAACCGCCGGCTACTTTTTTGATCATGTTCACCTCGATGGTCCGGGCGACCGTGGTTGCGATCGCTGTGCTTCCGGCGATTTCAGGATCACGCTGCGACGGATTGTTCGGAATACGGGGAATTCTGCATCTTGATATCGGGAGTCGTGCAGGCTTGATTAGACGCAAAAGCGAGAGAATTCACCAAAGAGAGCGCGGAGTTCGCAAAGAAATCAGGAAGTAGTTGGGTCATTCGACTTCGATTGTTCGGCGATGGTGTTGATGGCGGCTTCGGCTTCGGGAGTTGCGCTGGCGGAACGGTGATCGGGGGAATGGTGGCCGAGATAATACGGCGCGTTGAGTGTGTAGATGCGCTCGTTGCCTTTGACGAGGAGGAGCCATTCGAGGAGGCGGCCGCGCTGGTTGTGGAGGAAATACTCGTACCACTTGCCTTCGGCGAGTTCGGGGATGACGACAACGATGCGGCGATCGGGTTGCTGAGCGGAGAGTTGAAGGATGAATTGAACGATTGGAACGATTACGAAGCGATAGGGAGAGGGAAGGCGGACGAGTTTTGGCGGAGGGTCGCCGGCAGTTTCGAACGGTTTGACGACAAGACGATCCCACTCTTTGTAGAGGACTTCGGAGTGTTCGTCGGGCTCAACGTGAACGGCGATGATGTCGGTGGTGAGACGCGAGGCGAGTTCCAAGCCGTGGCGCGTGACCTGGCTGTAGTGATCGATGGGGACGACAGCGATGGGTTTCGATGAGTGGCACGCGGGAACCATTGGAATCGTGCAGCGCGTGATCGTGGTGACGGAGTGATAGTGGCGGCGAACTGCGGAAAAAATCATGATCAGCATCGGGATGAAGAGGATGGTGATCCATGCACCTTCGACAAATTTTGCGACGAGGATTACGAGAACGGTGATGCCGGTGACGAAGCCGCCGAGTCCGTTGACGAACGCGCTCTTAACCCAGTGCGGTCCGCGTTTTTTGCGCCAGTGCGCAACCATGCCGAGCTGCGAAAGGGTGAATGCCAGAAACGCGCCGACGGCGTAGAGCGGGATGAGGCGATCGGTTATGCCGCCGAAGGTGATGAGCAGCGTGGCAGTGAGAATCGCGAGAATGATGATGCCGTAGGTGTAGACGAGGCGGCGACCGCGAAACGCAAAGACGTGCGGAAGATAATTGTCGAGCGCGATTGAGCGGCACAACCGCGGAAAATCGGCGAACGCGGTGTTGGCGGACAACGAGAGGACCAGAAGTATCCCGGCGATGGTGATGTAGTAGAAAAATCCGCGGCCAAAGACAGCCATGATGATGAGCGAAAGCAGGCTTTGATATCCGGGCTGGCTCGGGTCGGTAGCAGTAATGCCGTAGCTTTTCGACAGATATGAAATTCCGGCGAGAAGAATGGCAAGAATCAGGATGACGATGGTGAGCGTGCGCTGGGCATTTTTGACGCCGGGGTCGCGGAAGGCTTTGACGCCGTTGCTGACGGCTTCGACGCCGGTGAGCGCGGCGCAACCACTCGAGAATGCTTTTAGGAGGAGCCAGATGGTGACGGCCTGAGTGGCAGCTGGCGGAACGGGCATCGCCACTAACGGCGTCGGGTGTCCGCCGGAAGCCAGGACGCGAAAGATTCCGACAGCGATCGTGATAGCGAGTGTGCCAACGAAGAGATACGTCGGGAACATGAAGGCCAGGCCGGCTTCGCGAAGTCCGCGAAGATTTAGAATCGTGATGATGATGAGAATGCCGACGCAAAGCGCGACCGTATGCGATTGGAGACTCGGAACGGCGGAAACAAGCGCGCCGACTCCAGCGGAAATGCCGACGGCAGCGGTGAGAATGTAGTCGGTGAGAAGCGCCGCCGCTGCGAGAAGACCGGGAAGTATGCCGAGGTTGCTTTTCGCGACAGTGTACGAGCCCCCGCCCTGAGGGTAAGCCTCGATCGTCTGTCGATACGAGAAATAGACGATGACGAGCAGGATGATGATCGCCGTGCTGAGCGGAAGAACGTAGCGAAGTCCGAGGAGCCCAAGCGGAATCAGCAGACTCAGAGCGGCTTCCGGTCCGTATGCCGCGGAACTGAGCGCATCAAGGCCGAAGATGGGTATGCCGCGCCCAGGACCAATTTGTTCGGCGCGTTCTTCACTTGTGGCGATGGGTTTGCCGACGACGACGTCGAGAATGTTCATAGAGCGAGCGGATCCATGGCGCCGGTGCGTTTGTTTCCGAGGTTCCCGATTGCTTCGCTTACGCCGCTGTGACAAACCTTAAATGACGCATCTTTGATGCGGGGCGATGCGTGGCAGGCAGCGCAGATCATTTGTCACGAGCGGCGGGCAAAAGTCAATTCAGTGATTCGTGGAGAGTCCGAAAAATTGCGCGTGTCATCGAATTTTAATCGAATGACGTGCACCGATATTCGAACGCCGTTATCACTTACTGAGCGTGGCATTCTTGACAGTGCCAAGCTATCGGCGTAAAGTATGGAGTTTTTAGATGGCCCCGAAAGGCAACAGAGAGGGGCGGGACTCCAAAATGGACAAGAAACGGCTCGAGTACTACAAAAAGAAGTTGACCACGCGGCGCGAAGAGTTGATGAAGACGATCGCGCGAACCGAAGAAGAGGGACGTACAGCGGACGACGATCCGACGGTGGACCTCGCGGACAAGGCTGCGAATTCGTATACGAAGGAATTTCTCTTCGGAATGACCAACACGGATCGGACGATCCTGAATCTGATCGACGAGGCGCTAAAGCGCATTCGAATCAACGAGTACGGATCGTGCCTGACCTGCCAGGAAGAAATGCAGACCAAGCGCCTGGAAGCGGTGCCCTGGGCGAAGAACTGCATCAGCTGCCAGGAAAAAATCGAGCAGGGATTGGTTTAAGCGGGAAATCGTGCGTTCGGAATTGCGCGGGGCTGAGGTTTTGGCCTCGCGTTTGTTTTTTGCAGAAGAAGATTCACCACAGCACCTGGCGACGAACAAGAATCACGGCGATATATTTCAGTACAGTTATTGATAGGTATATGATACCTTGATCGCATGCTTCGGCGCGTGCTGGAGGAAACTGGCGACGCATTGGTCAGTGTGTTTTTCCCCGGCGGGTGCCGCCTGTGCGAGCAGTTGCTGACTCGCGCCAGCCGGTTGCCGATTTGCGAGGAGTGTTTGGGCGCGTTTCCGGCGCTGCCGGCGCGGGTTTGCGCGATTTGCGGTTCGCCGGCGTTGGCGGCTACGACGTTGCCTCCGGCTGCGAACGCGGGGGCGCCGGGCAGCGATGTCGTGTTGACCGGCGACGAACGGAAATGCCTCGATTGCACGGAGCGGACTTACCATTTCGAACGTGCGCGCAGTTATGCCGCTTACCGAGGCGTGCTCGTGCGGGCGGTTGTGTTGCTGAAGTTCGAACGAATCGACCCGCTGGCAGCCTTCTTTGGCGCACGCGTGGCCTCACTCGCTCAGCGGGACGGGCTAACCGGCGATATTGTCGTGCCGGTACCACTGCACCGCACCCGTGAGCGAGAGCGCGGCTTCAATCAGGCGGAGCTGATCGCTCGAGAGGTGGCCAAGCGTTTGCGGCTCCCATTCAGGCCGGTTTTACTCCTGCGCACTAAAGCCCGTCCTGACAAGCACATACTGAGCAACGACGAACGCTGGCGCATCGTACGTGGCGCTTTTGCCACACGTCCGGGCAGCCAAGTTG
>Ga0209006_10005252_pt1 | contig 11761 bp, 11 predicted proteins | sample JacPin_JW_Ref_O2_FD_188567 | JGI IMG/M metagenome (GOLD analysis project Ga0209006, IMG submission 188567) | Forest soil microbial communities from Algoma, Ontario, Canada - Jack Pine, Ontario site 1_JW_Ref_O2 (SPAdes) (version 2) | ecosystem: Environmental > Terrestrial > Soil > Boreal... | reverse complement strand
GGACCAGATAGCGCCGTGCGATCTCGAGCTTTTCGTCCTCGGTGTAGCCCGGAAGGCTGATGATCTCCATGCGGTCCTGCAGGGGGCCCGGAATGGTGTCCAGCAGGTTGGCGGTGGCGATGAACACCACGCGGGAGAGGTCGAAGGGCACGCCGAGATAATTGTCGCGGAAGGTGCCGTTCTGCTCGGGATCGAGCACTTCCAGCATCGCCGCCGACGGATCGCCCTGGATGCCGCGTCCCATCTTGTCGATCTCGTCCAGCATCATCACGCAATTGCGCGCGCCGGCCTTCTTGATGCCCTGGATGATATTGCCGGGCAGCGCGCCGATATAGGTGCGGCGGTGGCCGCGGATTTCCGCCTCGTCGTGGACGCCGCCGAGGCTGACGCGGACGAACGGCCGGTCCATCGCGCGCGCGATCGATTGCCCGAGCGAGGTCTTGCCGACGCCGGGCGGGCCGACGAAGCACAGGATCGGCGCCTTGCCGTTCGGCGCCAGCTTGCGCACGGCGAGATATTCGACGATCCGGGCCTTGATCTTCTGCAGGCCGAAATGATCCTCGTCGAGGATGCGGCGGGCGTCGGCGATATCGATCGGCTTCTCCGGCGGCAGCGCCCAGGGCAGTTCGATCAGCCAGTCGAGATAGCTGCGGACCATGCCGGCCTCGGCGGCGGCTTCCGGCATCCGCTCGTAGCGCCGCACTTCCTTTTTCGCCTGGCTTTCCGCTTCCGCCGGCATCCCGGCCTTGGCGATCGCCTCGTTGAGCTCCGCGACCTCTTGCGCCTTGCCGTCGCCTTCGCCCAATTGCCGCTGAATGGTCGCCATCTGCTCGCGCAGGATGGCCTCGCGCTGGCGGTCGTCGAAGGTCGCTTTGGTCTTCTGGCCGATCTCGGCCGTCAGGCGAAGCACTTCCAGCCGCTCGGCCAGATGGCGCGAGACCTTCTCCATGCGCGCCGACAGGTCGATGGTCTCCAGGATCTCCTGCTTGTCCTGCGGCTTGATGTCCATATAGGAGGTCGCGAGATCGGCGAGCGCCGCGGGCGAGGTGACCGACTGAAATGCGCCGACGAGTTCCGGCGGCGCCTGCGGCAGCAACTGGATCGCTTCGATCGCCTGCCTCTGCAGATTCAGAAACCGCGCCTCGATCTCGGGTGAAGTCGTGGTCGGCTCCGGAATATGCAGAACCCGTGCGGCGAGGAAAGGCGTGCCCGGAAGGTAGTCGAGAATACGGGCGCGCTGGACACCCTGGCAGATGATGTGATGGGTCTCGTCCGGCGCGGTGATGTAGCGGACGATATTGGCGACGGTGCCGATCCGGTAGAGATCGTCGGGGGTCGGATCCTCCGCTTCGGTGTTTCGCTGCAGCAAAATCCCGATCGGCCGCTGCTCGCGCAGCGCCTGTTGCGCGGCGGCGATCGATTTCGCCCGATTGATGGTGATGGGAGCGACGACTCCGGGAAACAGCACGATATTGCGGACCGGGACAATGATCAGGGCATCATTGGGGATCGGCACCGCATCGGCCCGGGGAGTGGCGGAGGGCGAGGCTGAAGCGGGGTCTTCGGTGACGGACATGACCAACCTCACGTGGATTTCGACAACCGCAACCCGATGCATCCATTGACGGCGAAGCGGCTGACAGCGTAGCGCCCCGGAGGCAGCGCGATGCGGCGTTCGAACCTGCCTTGCGGGAGCTCGAGCCGGTGAATCCGCGCATTGCGCAGTTCAGCCGGCAGCACCCGGTCTCCGCTGACGACAAGGGTCCCGTTTTCGATCACGGCCTCGACCTGCTCGGGATCGACGCCGGGCAGGGCGACCAGAATGATGAACTCGCGGTCGGTCTCCAGCACGTCGATCGGAGGTTCCCAGCTCGCCTCGCGCGAGCCGGCCTTCGACTGCAGGCTGAAGAACTGCTGGCGCAACCGTTCGGCGCGGGCCAGCGAATCGATCGCCTCGGACAACATCCAGTTGACGGGATCCTTTGTCGTCATTCGTTTCTCTCGCGGTAGCTCAATTGCCGAACCGAGGCTCCGGTGCAAGGTGTTTGGCCCGGCCCAGGATAAGTTTTCTACGCTTGCGCCATGCCGTCAACCCGGATTGGTTCGACCCCGCTATGACGTGGTGGAAGTATCCTTGCGCGTTCGCGCGACGATGCCGGCGGCGATTTGCAGGGTCGTGCCGATAAACCAGCCGAAGCTGATCAAAAGCGCGGTGCCCGCATTCGCCGTCTCGTCCAGCACGATGCTCGAAACCGATATCACCGCCGCGACCGCGGCGAGAAAGGTGCCGGCCGCGCTCAAAAGCTCCACGGCGTCCGCCCGGGAGCCGATCCCGTGCCGCAGCGGCAGGTGCATGCGGTGATCCGGCGGCGCCGGAGGCAGGTCGATCCCGAGATAGAAACCGGCGGCGCCGTAAATCATCATGGCCAGCACCGTGGCGGCCGAGCCGATCAGGTCGATGTTGGCCCTGCCCACATGCGCGGCGACAAATAGTCCGCACGACGCTCCGGTCAGCGCGAGCCCGGTCCGTTCCAGAAGGTGCGCCCACCGGCTGACGGCGGAGCGGCTATTCCATGGTTCGGTGCGCTTGATCATGCTATCCTGCTGCCAATCAGGAACTGGGAAGCCCCTGACAAAGATCAAGCTCGGCAAGGGGCCCCGAGGGGCGAATATTTCGTTCCCGCGTCCGCTCGGCCGGAACACCGCCAATTGATTTCATCGCCATGCGCGACACTTTCCGCCGGCGACACAATATGCGAGGACGAATGATCGTGTCCCGGTGCCGCCTGACAATTGGGCGATGAGGAATGATGCCGAGCAAACCCGTCACCGTCAGCCGTCGCGACCTGCTGTCCCTGATCGGCGCGGTTTCCGGCAGCGCGGCGATGTATCATGCCATGACCTCGCTCGGATTCGCCTCCGATTCCGGATACAAGGGGCCGATAAAACTCGAGGGCGATCCGAAGGGCGCGTCCGTCCTCATTCTCGGTGCAGGCCTTGCCGGCATGACCGCGGCGCTGGAATTGCGCAAGGCCGGCTACCAGGTCCGGATTCTCGAATTCAATAGCCGGCCCGGCGGCCGCAACTGGACCCTGCGCGGTGGGGATTCCTTCACCGAACTCGGCGGCGCCACGCAGACCTGCGAATTCGAACAGGGACTCTATCTCAATCCCGGTCCATGGCGGATTCCCTATCACCATCGCGCGCTGCTCGATTACTGCAGGCGGCTCAATGTCGCGCTCGAGCCGTTCATCCAGCTCAATCACAACGCGCTGCTGCACGCGACAAAGGCCTTCGGCGGCGTCCCGCAGCGCATTCGCGACATCAAGGCCGATTTCCAGGGAGAGGTTTCGGAGTTGCTGGCGAAAGCGACGCAGCAGGGCAAGCTCGACGAAGCGGTCTCCAGGGAGGATCGCGAGATCCTGATGCAGGCGCTGCGGTCATGGGGCGCGCTCGACCGCAACTACGCCTACAAGGCCAATCTGATCTCCGCCGAATACCGCGGTTACGCCAAAAATCCCGGCGGCGGCCTGGGCGCGGCGCCGGTCCCGGGCGAGCCGATCGCGCTGTCGGACATCCTGAAATCGCAGCTCTGGCGCTATTTGCAGAATTTCGCGCGCCATCAATTCCAGACCACGATGTTTCAGCCGGTCGGCGGCATGGACATGATCGGCAAGGCGTTCGCGAAGGAAGTCGGCGACGTCATCCGTTACGATGCGAAAGTAACGGGGATACAACAGGACGACCACGGCGTCACCGTCACCTTCACCGACCTCAAGGCCCCCGCGGCGCCGCAACAGGCCAAGGCCGATTGGTGCGTCTGCACGATACCGCTGCCGATTCTGAGCCAGCTTCCGGTCGACGTCGGCGCGCCCATGAAGACCGCCATCGATGCCGTGCCCTATTCGGCGTCGGTCAAGATCGGGCTGCAGTTCAAGCGCCGCTTCTGGGAGGAAGACGAGGCGATCTACGGCGGCATCAGCTATACCGACCTGCCGATCCGGCAAATCGCCTATCCGAACACCGGCTTCAATCGCGCCGGCAAGGGCGTGCTGCTGGGGGCCTATCTGTTCGAAAGCCCCAATGCCTATGAATTCACCGCGATGCCGCCGGCCGAGCGGGTGGCGCGCGCGGTCGAATTCGGCGCCAGCCTTCATCCGCAATATACTGCCGAATTCGACAACGGCGTCGCCGTGGCCTGGCATCGCATGCCCTTTACACTGGGCTGCGCCGGCGAGTGGACCGACAAAGCGAGGGCGGAGCATTACGACAATCTCTGCCAGATCGACGGCAGGATCGTGCTGGCGGGCGAGCACGCCTCCTACATTCCGGCGTGGCAGGAGGGAGCTATTCTATCATCGCTCGACGCCATCACCCGGCTGCACGCGCGCGTGGTGAAGGCGTGAAGACGATGCGGGGAAACTCAAATCTTCGCCCGGCCTTCGCCGTAGTGGTATCGGTGGCGCTTTCGCTGCTGTCCTTCGCGGCGCATGCGCAAACCGCCGCGCCGTCGGCATCGCCGCCGTTAAGCACGGGCTTCAGGTTCAGCGAACAGAGCGGCGAGGAGTTGTTCGTCAATGTCTGCCGCGGCTGCCACATGGCGGACGGCAGGGGCGCGACAGGGGCCGGCATCTATCCATCGCTTGCGGGCAACAAGAATCTTGAAGCCGGCGGATATCCCGTCGCCGTCGTCGTCAACGGGCAGCGCGGAATGCCGGCGTTCGGCGCGATGATGAGCGACGATCAGGTGGCCGCGGTCGTGAATTACCTGCGGACGCATTTCGGCAATGATTACAAGGACGCGGTGACCGCCGAGGACGTCAAGACGGTTCGCCAGTAATGCTTGATGGAATGGCGACTTTGTTCACCTCGCCCCGCCTGCGGGGAGAGGGAGAAACCGCGATTACCGCTAACCTTCACGGTACGACGCTCAGGCTGGCACCTTGCCAACCAACGGATTCCCTGTCTGAATTACGCCGGTAATGGCAATTTTGGGAGAGCGGGATGTCCAGGGAAAAACGGCCTCGTGGCCTCTCATCGCGCAAGCGTCGCTGGATCGCCGGCTTCGCCGCCCTGGTCTCGATCCCCGTGATGGCGAGCCCGGCTGCCGCCGAAGCGTTGAGCCCGCAACGCCAGCTTGCCTTCGATATCTACAAGGAGCTGGTCGAAATCAACACCGTGACCGCGACCGGCGATACCGCGCGGGCGGCCGAGGCGATGGCGGCGCGGCTGAAGGCCGCGGGTTTTCCCGATGCCGACATTCAGGTGTTCCAGCCGGCGCCGCGCAAGGGCAATCTGGTCGCCCGCCTGCGCGGCAGCGGCGCGCGCAAGCCGATCCTGCTGCTGGCGCATCTCGACGTGGTGCCGGCCAACCCTGAGGACTGGACGGTCGACCCGTTCAAGCTGACCGAGAAGGACGGCTATTACTACGGGCGCGGCAGCGGCGACGACAAATACATGGCGGCCGCCTTCGTCAACAACATGATCCGCTACAAGCAGGAGGGCTACAAGCCCGACCGTGACATCATCCTGGCGCTGGAGACCGACGAGGAGATCCTCGACCGCCAAGCGCTCGGCATCCAGTGGCTGCTGAAGAACCATCGCGACCTGATCGACGCCGAATTCGCATTCAACGAGGGCGGCGGCGTTGGCCTGAAGGACGGCAAGCCGATCCGCAACAGCGTCCAGACCAGCGAAAAGGTCGCGCTGACTTATCAGCTCGACGTCCGCGACAAGGGCGGCCACAGCTCGGTCCCCACCAAGGACAACGCGATCTATCGCCTGGCCGAAGGGCTGTTGCGTCTCTCCAGATTCAGCTTTCCGTTAGATCTCAACGAGACCACGCGCGCCTATTTCGAGCGCGCCGCGCAATTCGAGGGCGAGCAGACCGCATCCGACATGCGCGCGGTGCTGCAGGACAAGCCCGACCCGGCGGCCATATCGCGGCTCTCCGCCAATCCGGTCTATAACGCGCAACTGCGCACCACCTGCGTTGCCACCATACTGTCGGGCGGGCACGCGGCCAACGCGTTGCCGCAACTCGCCAGCGCCAAGGTGAATTGCCGGATCATGCCCGGCGAACCCGTCGACGAGGTCAAGGCGACCCTGGAGCGCGTGCTGGCCGACGACCAGATCGCCGTCACCCAGCTCGGTCAGCCGGTGCTGAGCGCGCCGTCGGCGTTGAACGAAGAAATCATGGGATCGATCGGGAAACTGACCGGGGAGTTCTGGCCCGGCGCCGTGGTGCTGCCGACCATGAGCGCCGGCGCCACCGACGGCAGCCATCTGCGCAACGCCGGGATTCCGACCTATGGCCATTCCGGCCTCGCCGGCGACATTTACGACATCCGCGCGCACGGCAAGGACGAACGGGTGCTGATAAAATCGTTCTACGAGGGCGAGGATTATCTCTACCGGCTGGTGAAGGTGTTGTCGGGCGGGGGCTCGTAGCCGGGCGGACAGTCGGCTAATTCAGCGGCTGCCACACGATGCCGCACGGACCATTGCAGCTGTTGCAGTGAGCTGGCTGGCCGAAGGTGCTGGCCAGTTGCCATTCCTGCGACTCATTACTCCACTGCGCGACGGCGTGAGAGATGATGTCGTCCGACTGGCAGTTCGAGCAGACAGGGGTTGACCGTGTCGCTCGCCGGTTGACGATCCGCGCGGGCTCCGGGTTTGCGTTGAACGGATTGAGAAGTAAGGTGTGTTCCATATCTGCCCCTGACGACCTTAAATACCCCTGCCAAGCTTAGGTCCGGATGACAGATTTGTCTTGGTCTGAGGATACTCATTGCTGTGGATTGTTTCGTTGGATTCCCGGTTGTGGCGTACTGAACACAGCTTGATGGCTCCAAGAAAAAGATAAGCCGTCTCGTCGAGGAATTTAGATAATCCGCAGGCCGATCCATCCGCGTTGCACCCGCCCGGATCCTTTCGTCCGGGCGCAGGTGATTTGCCCCGACGGGCAAATCGGCAGATCTCGGGCGCCCGGCATTCCCTGCGCCCTCTGTTTGGAGGGCGGGAAATAAATGAATACCTCGCGAAAAAAGCATTCGGCGAGATCGCGAAGGTGTGCCCGCGTATGGCGGACTGTTTGAAAATTGAATCTGTGAGATTTGTGACGCGCGAACGCGTCATACACAAATCGTCGTCCCGGCCTTGAGCCGGGACCCATAACCCCAAATGCTGATTGCTGCGACATACGACGAAGAAAGGCAATGAGCACTGCCTCTCTCTTGAGCTTCCCGGCGTATAGGTCCCGGCTCGGAGGCCGGGACGACGTTGAGAGATTTCGGGCTGCGCCCTTCCCTTGGCCGTCATTACCGCCAACAGGGCGGCGCGCAACGCGCCACCCGATGACTCCAGCGGATGCCGCGCCGCCACGAGCAAACCGGCCTTTGCCGGGCGTTGCAAAGGCCGTAGAATCTTGCAGCCGGCTCGAAAGTTCCTTGCTTCTGGAATCGTCCGCTGCAAATCTGTTTCGCCAACACCGCCCCAGCCCATCACGAGATCCCCCGAATGAGCCAACTCATTGTCCGCGCCGGCGACTTCACCTTCCAGGCCCGTTTCGAGGAACAGCTGGCGCCCAAGACCTGCGCGGCCTTTCGCAAGGCCATGCCGTTCGAGAGCCAGGCCATCCATGTGCGCTGGAGCGGCGAGGGGGTCTGGATGCCGCTCGGCGACCTCGATTTCGGCGTGTCTTACGAGAACCACACCAGCTATCCCGCGCCGGGCCAGGTCATCCTCTATCCCGGCGGCATCAGCGAGACCGAAATCCTCTTGGCCTATGGCGGCGTCCACTTCGCCAGCAAGATGGGCCAGCTCGCCGGCAATCATTTCATCACCCTGACCTCGGGCCTGGAAAACTTGGCGGCGTTCGGAAAGACCGTGCTCTGGAAAGGCGCGCAGAAGATTCGCTTCGAGGAAGTCTAGGTGACGGAGTCCAGGGACCCGTGCAGCCTTCGCGGCAACGGCCGCTAGCCGGTGTTCCCTGGCCTCGCATGCCAGCCGCGGTTCAGTCCGGCGCGCCGTCTTGGCCGGGGGCGCGCGAATACCTACCTGTCATCATAGAGGCGTGAGAAAGGCAGAGGCGTGAGAAAGGCAGAGGAGTGAGAAAGATCTGGCATGAACCTCGATAACAATGGCGCCCTTGTGCTCTTTTCGGGTGGGCAAGATTCGACAACCTGCCTCGCCTGGTCGCTGAACAAGTTCAAGCGCGTCGAAACAATCGGGTTTGATTACCGGCAGCGTCATGTGGTCGAACTCAAGTGCCGCGAGGACATACGTCGCGAATTGGCGCTGGAATTTCCCGATTGGATCGGGCGCCTCGGTGATGACCACACCATCGACCTCGGCGTTTTGGGGGAAATCAGCGAGACGGGGCTCACGCGTGACGTCGAAATCGCGATGCTCGAAAACAGGCTCCCGAGCACCTTCGTTCCCGGTCGCAACATTCTCTTCTTGACCTTTGCCGCCTGTGTGGCCTATCGCCGGGGGCTCAAGCACATCGTTGGCGGGATGTGCGAGACGGATTTTTCCGGATATCCGGACTGCAGGGACGACACGATCAAGTCGCTTCAGGCGTCGCTCAATCTCGGCATGGAAGCACGGTTCGTTTTGCATACGCCGCTGATGTGGATCGACAAGTCACAAAGCTGGGATCTCGCGCGTCAACTTGGCGGCCCGGCATTGGTGAACCTGATCGTGGAGCACACGCATACCTGCTATCAGGGCGACCGAAGCCAACGTCACGATTGGGGTTTCGGCTGTGGTACATGTCCGGCGTGCCTGTTGCGTCGTGACGGATTTCTTCAGTACAAGGCGCGTGAAACAACCGGCGATCCATCTGCATGACCTATTCCGTCAAGGAGATCTTTTACACCCTGCAAGGCGAGGGCGGTCAGGCCGGCCGCGCTGCCGTGTTTTGTCGTTTTGCCGGCTGCAATTTGTGGTCCGGCCGTGAAGTAGATCGCGTGAAGGCGGTTTGCCAATTCTGCGACACGGATTTTGTCGGCACCGACGGCGATGGCGGAGGAAAGTTCGATACCGCGGAAGACCTGGCTGCGGCGATTGATAGAGTGTGGGCCGGTGACAGAGCCAGTACGCATCATTCGAACAGAAAATTTGTCGTCATCACCGGAGGAGAGCCCCTTCTGCAACTGGACTCATCTCTTCTGGCGGCGATCAAGGCCCTTGGCTTTCAGGTCGCTATTGAGACAAACGGAACAATAGCTGCTCCATCCGGCATCGATTGGATCTGCGTCAGTCCAAAAGCCGGAAGCCAGCTTGTGCAAATATCCGGTCACGAACTCAAACTCGTCTATCCGCAGGCAGAAGCTGCGCCCGATGCCTTCGAGCACCTGCGATTCGAGCATTTTTTTCTGCAACCGATGGATGGGCCGGAACGCGATCGCAATACCGAACTTGCCGTCAGGTACTGCCTCGAAAATCCACGTTGGCGCGTCAGCCTCCAGACACACAAATTGATGGGAATCCCATGACCACACACGTCAAGCCTGTTCATCTCCAGGCAAGTACACCCGCGGTGAGCCATTCAACTCCAGCCGCTTCCAAACTGACAAGCCGGATCGGCCGCGCGTACCGTTTCGAGTCCGCTCACCATCTGCCACTTTTGCCGGAAGGCCACCGATGCAGGAATTTGCATGGCCACAACTACCGGGTTGAAGTTGTCGTGTCCGGAAAGCTCGACCCGCGGGGATTCGTGATGGACTTCGCCGAGATGGACGCAGCGATCATGCCTATGATCAAGGAGGTAGATCATCGGCTCTTGAACGAAATAGAAGGGCTTGAAAATCCCACCGCGGAAATTATCGCGAACTGGTTCTTCCAGCGCATTGAAGGGTGCGAAAGCGTAAGGGTCTACGAGAATGACGATTGTTGGGCTGAGGTCAGAGTCGAGAACGATTAGCATGTCCAGCCTTTGGGCGCGGAGGCCGAAGCTCGGACCGGCGCGGCTCGTCATTGGAAAAGCATGCGTGAGATGAAGGAGGGCAGCGCCGGGCTACACGTTTCCTCCCTGGGCGATGAGATCGTCGGCCGGATCAATGAACTCGCGGCGATCTCGGAGGCGCCAGCGCATCTGGCGCGTGTCTTCCTCACCAAAGAACATCGTGCGGCCGCGGATCTCATCCTGGCCTGGATGCGGTCGGCCGGCATGCGGGCGCATCTCGATGCCATCGGAAACGTCTGTGGACGTTACGAAGGCGAGCGGCCGGGTCTGCCGTGCCTGATGCTGGGTTCGCATTACGATACCGTCTACGACGCCGGCAAATGGGACGGCCCGCTTGGACTGCTCACGGCGATTTCGTGCGTCGCCGATTTGAACAGGCGCGGGCGGCGATTGCCGTTCGCCATCGAGGTGACCGGGTTTGCCGACGAGGAGGGAGTCCGCTTTGCCTCCACGCTATTGGGCAGCCGCGCCGTCGCCGGCACCTTCGTGGAGAGCGTGCTCGGCACCAGGGATGCCGCCGGAGTCTCGATGCGCGATGCCCTGGTGCAATTCGGCCTCGATCCCGACCATATCGGCGCCGCGGCGCGGGCGCGCAGCGAATTGCTGGCCTATGTCGAACTCCACATCGAGCAGGGTCCGGTGCTGGAAGCGAAAAATCTTCCGGTCGGAGTCGTGACTGCGATTGCGGGCGCCACCCGCCTGGCGGCAAGCCTGACCGGCATGGCCGGCCATGCCGGAACGGTGCCGATGGCGCTGCGGCGCGATGCACTGGCGGGCGCCGCCGAATGCATTGGCGCGATCGAGGCGTTCTGCCGCACCGACGAGGGCGGGCTGGTCGGCACCGTCGGATATATTCATGCGATGCCGGGCGCGACCAATGTCATTCCGGGGCAGGTATCCTTCACCCTCGATATCCGCGCGCCCACGGACGCGCATCGCAAGTTGGCGGTCACCGATATCGTTCGCCAAATCGAACGCATCGCGAAGCGCCGCAAGCTGGGGCTGCAGGTCGATGTCACCCACGAGAACCGCACCGTGCCCTGCGCGCCATGGCTCAGGCGCCAGGTGGCGGAGGCCATTGCGGGCGAGGGCTATCCCGTGTTCGAACTGCCGAGCGGGGCCGGCCATGACGGCATGGCGATGATCGATATCGCCGATGTCGCCATGGTGTTCGTGAGATGCCGCGGCGGCATCAGCCATCATCCCGACGAGCACGTCGAGGTGGCCGATGCCGATGCCGGCGCGCGGGTGCTGCTGCGGCTGATCGAAAATTTCAGAACGCGCGATGCCGCTGAGTAACTATCCCGCCGTCACGTCCACGAGCTCGGTGCCGTCGAGAACCCGCACCGCCTTGGCGCGATCGAGATCGCCTTCCCAGGCCGCCACGACCACGGTGGCGACGCAGTTGCCGATCAGATTGCCGGCCGCCCGCGCCATGCCGATGAACCAGTCGACCGACAGCACCAGCACCAGCCCGATCGCGGGGATCGAGGGCACCGCGTTCAAGGTCGCCGCCAGGATCACGATGGCGGAGCCGGGCACGCCATGCGCGCCCTTCGACGTAATCAGGGAAACGCCGAGCACCAGCAACAGATCGCCCAGCGACAGCGGCGTGTTGGTGGCCTGCGCGATGAACACGACGGCGAGCGTCAGGTAGATCGAGAACGCATCGAGATTGAACGAATAGCCGGTGGGGATCACAAGCCCGACCACCGAATCCTTGACGCCCAGCCGCTCGAGCTTGCGCATGATCTGCGGCAGCACCGCGTCCGACGACGCGGTCGCCAGCAC
>Ga0209006_10005251_pt1 | contig 11761 bp, 11 predicted proteins | sample JacPin_JW_Ref_O2_FD_188567 | JGI IMG/M metagenome (GOLD analysis project Ga0209006, IMG submission 188567) | Forest soil microbial communities from Algoma, Ontario, Canada - Jack Pine, Ontario site 1_JW_Ref_O2 (SPAdes) (version 2) | ecosystem: Environmental > Terrestrial > Soil > Boreal... | reverse complement strand
GACGAAATTCGTCCCGCGCTTCCCGTCGCGATGCCCGATCCGGTTTTCTATCCGTGGGAACTGCTCGACCACGAAGGCAACGTGGTGGTCGAAGTCACGATTGACCAACTTGGTCAGATCGTTAGTAAAACCGTTCTGCAAAGTATGAGTCCCAAGCTCGACGAGAAGGCTTTGGCCGCGCTCGAAAACTGGCGCTTCCGTCCCGCCACGCGCAATGGAGCTCCCATCGCCTCCAAGCAGGATTGCATTTTTCATTTTCCCCGCGGCTAGTTCCGCGCGGCTAGGTTAAGTCTGGAACAATTTCAATTCCTCGGTCGAACGCTCCGGACTTCCGCGCTCCGACAAAAAGTTTTTTGACAAAACTTCACAACTTCCGAAAACACCGCGGGTTCAGACAAACCGAGAGCCAATGACTCTCAACCACTTAGTAATTAGCTATTGAGCGGCGCTCATCATCATCAATGCTGGCTATTGGGCCAATAGCCACCTCCACCCCCTTTTTGGAGACAACTATGAAGAGCTTTTTTCGACTCACTTTCGGACTGGCCCTGCTTTGCGCCGCAATGAGCACGGCCGCGTTCGCATCCTCCATTTACTTTGTGCAAGGTGTCCCGGGGCGTGACTACGCCGCCGCCACCGACCCTGCGTTCCCGCTCGACATTCTGCTGAACGACGGGGTCTGCTACGTGCACGGCTTGGCCTTCGGATCGATCAGCGGGCCACTTACGCTCGCGCCCGGCACCTACGACGTTAAAATCAGCATCGCCGATTCCCTAGCGCCCTGCACCAACACTCCGCTGGTCGACAGCACCGTGACGATCGCGGCGGAAAGCGATTACTCCGCCGTGATCTCGCTCAACAGCTCGGGCACACCGACGCTCTCTACCTTCACCAACAATCTGACTGAGGTCACGCCGAATACTGCACGAGTGTTGTTCGCGCAGACCACCGATGCAGCCTCGGTTCAGGTGATATTCGAGAATACCGCCTCGAAGAAGCTCTACACCTACACGGTGAAAGCGGGCAGCCTGCTCGACATTACTCTGCCGGCCGGAGCTTATACGGTTGAGGTGAATAATGGCACAACGGTGCTCGTCGGCTCGACCGATTTGCACCTCTATTCGCTATCGGCCAATTTGTTGTTCGCGATCGGCGAGGCGAAGAACGGCAGCGTTGTGCTCGAAACGAAAACGTTGCGCGACGTGATTTAGCTTTTCGACGCCCGCGCTTCAAACCACGGCTTCGAACCACGAATGAAAAGGGCTGAGCTTGGGCGGCCCTTTTCATTTGATATCCTGAGCGCAAACAACCGTGGCCACCCCTCCTCGCAGCCCACGCCGCCCATCCTGGGCAGAGAGGCACCATGCGCGAATCGGGATTATCCTGACTCTCGCGGGGCTGCTCGCCATCGGAGCAATCAATTTTGCAGGCATCAAAGGCGGCTCCGCAATGACTGCCGGCTTGGTTGCGGCTCTTCTCTTGCTCTTTGGGCGTGGGTTCCTGTGGAATCGCGGCGCAATCTTTCCGCCTTCCGAGATCAATCGCCGGAACCGTTGGAAGTATTTGATTCTCGCCGCCGTCCTATGGGGCGCTCTGTTCCTGATCTGGTGGTACCGGATCCGCCCCGCTCTGAAATAGAGCGGCGGCAGATATCGGCGAGGCCAACGTTGAGCTTTCCACCAGCTGCAGCCGATATAATGAATCTGTGACTTCCGTTCGCCAAATCGCCTCCGCCGACTTCCCTACGCGTTGGGGAAAGTTTCGTATCTACGGATTTCGCGGCGAATCCGGTTCCGACGGGAATCGCCGCGTCGAAGAAGCCGTGGCCCTGGTCATGGGAGACGTGAAATCGCGCCCCCCGCTGGTCCGCGTCCACTCGCAATGCCTCACCGGCGACGTGTTTCACTCCCTGCGCTGCGATTGCCGTCAGCAACTGGAAATGGCGCTCGCGATGATCGCGCAGGAAGGCGCGGGAATTTTAATTTACGAACAACAGGAAGGCCGCGGCATTGGACTGATGGCCAAACTGCAAGCCTACGAGCTGCAAGACGCAGGCCTGGACACCGTGGAAGCCAACGAGCGCCTGGGCTTCAAAGCCGATCATCGTGACTTCACGCTGCCCGGCGAAATGCTTAAAGCGCTGGGCGTGACCGAGGTGCGACTGCTCTCGAATAACCCCGACAAAGTGGAAGCCTTAGAGCGTGCCGGGGTCAAAGTGGTCGAGCGCGTTCCCTGCGAGGTCGAGTTCAACGCTCAGTCGGAAGCCTATTTGAAAACCAAGAAAGAAAAGCTCGGCCACCTGTTCACATCGAGATAGTGGAGATCAGATAGTCCAGATGCGGGGTTCACATGCACCGCACCGCGTCGCCTCTCCGCGCTTCTCTTGGCGGCTTTTCTTAGCGTTCTTTGCGGTTAAAAGCTCTCGCCGGACCGTGTCACACAGTAGAGGCTCGCCAAACTCCCTAACCTGTTCTTCTGTTTCTTCGGCACGCGATGGCAATTCTCTAAATCGAGTGCTTCACGCCTTCAACACTTTCCGCACCGTCCGCGTACGCCTCCCCGGCAAGTAGCGCACGGCCGCCTTCGCCAGCGCCGCGTATACTTCGGCGGCGGCTGGCACTTTGCGGAGAACACGCAGATGCCGCCGGATCGTCTCCACATCGCCACGCACAATCGGCCCGCTGAAAGCGCCCGCGGCGTCCAGCGCCGCGTAATTCGCCAAAGTCTGCTGCAGGATGGGAAGCATCCTCCGTTTCGCCTCTCTCCGATTCACTCCCGCCGCAGCCGCGACGTGTTCGGTGGTCGCCAGCAGCGCGGTGAGCAGAGGGCTCGCGAAAGTTCCCCAGGCATGGTAAGCAACTTTATCCTGCCGCCGGATCGCGTAAGCTTTGCCGCCCAGTTCCTTCACGATGGCGCGGCCGGCGCGCACGGCTGCTACATCTCCTTCAATAGCAAAAGGAACTCCCGCGAGCGACCGCTGCGAGCTAGCCTGCGACGACCCGGCCACAAACGTCATCATCGGATGCACCGAAGCCACATGTGCTCCCAACCGCCGCAGCGCGGCCAATTCGTCACTGGCCAGCGCGCCGCTGGAATGCAACGCAACTCTTCCCTTCCAGTCCGCTTTCTGTGCCACCGAGCGCGCGACTTCGGCGATGGCATCATCGGGCACGCAAAACCAAACCACGTCGGAATCGATTGCCGCACGCGCGATAGCCACGGCCAACGCGCCTACTGTCCGCGCCAACGCGGTGGCCTTTCGCCGGGACGCGCGGCTATCTCGAAAAACGATCTGGTCGATGACGTACCCGGCCTGACGCAGACACATCGCCAAAGCCGCACCAAGATTCCCCGCTCCAACAATAGTGATCCGCGGACGCCGTCGCATGGCGGGCAGCATAGCAGAGGGCTGGGATCAGGGGTCAGACCTCAGACTTTTTCTTTCTAACCCCTGATCCCTGCTTTATCTAGCCCCTGAGCCCTGACGCCTGCTTTATATTGTCTGCATGCCGAAATCGTCCCAGTCTCGCAGCCAGAAGCCGCGCTCGAGCAAGAAAGCGAAAGTCCGTCTGCTCTCATCCCGCACCGTCTACCGCGGCCCCGTATTCACGATCACCACCGACCACGTGCAGGAACCCGGAGGCATTCGCGTGCGCCGCGATCTGATTCACCATTCCGGGTCGGTCGTCATCCTCGCCGTGGACGAGTCCGGCGATCAGTCCGGCTCCACGCCCCGCGTGCTGCTCGAGCGCCAGTATCGCCACGCCGCCGGCGATTATCTTTGGGAGCTGCCCGCCGGACGCATCGATCCCGGCGAGCACGAACTGAAGGCCGCCAAGCGCGAACTGCTCGAAGAAACCGGCTACACCGCCGCCCGTTGGCGTCGCATCCTGAAGTTCTACGCCAGCCCCGGATTCATGGCGGAGACCATGTCGGTATTTCTCGCCACCGGCCTGCGCGCGGGCATCGCACAACCGGAAGCGGACGAAATAATTTACAAGCGGCTCGTGCCCCTACCCACAGCGGTTCGCATGGTCACCAGCGGCACCATTCGCGATGGAAAAACAATTTCCGGCGTGCTCTGGCTGCAGCATCGCATCGCCGATGGAAAAGAAGGACCCATGCCACTCTAACGCCTACTTCTGCCTTTTGGCTTCTGCCCTCCGCCTTGCTCTTGACACGCATCCCCGATCGCTCCAAAATGCATCGTAAATACCGTGTGTGCGTCCCTCCCCCCGGGTCGACGGGACGCGCAGAAAGCGGGGGTACGTGGAACGTCTGAAAGGAACCGTCAAGTGGTTCAATAACGCCAAAGGATACGGCTTCATCGGCCGCGCCGATGGGCCCGACGTTTTTGTTCACTACAGCGCAATCACTTCTGAGGGATACAAAAGCCTGCAGGAAGGCGACCCGGTTGAGTTCGAGATCACCGAAGGCGCAAAGGGACCGCAGGCAGCGAACGTCAGCAAGGCCACCTAGCGCCCGCTTGCCGGTTCAACTCTTGGAGTCGCGGACGCCCTCGTCCGCCCAAACAACGACGTCATGCTGACATTCCGCGCGAGGTTGCCGGCTTAGCTCGCCGCCCCTTCGAGGGTCATCCATGGATATCCCCATAGCATTCGATTTCGCGGCTAAGACTCTGGCGCTTCTTGTCCTGTGGTTGGCTCTCGGTTCCTGGAGGCTCTCTGGCAAATTCAACACACTCCCCAGGGGAAACTCGGGATGGTTCCACTGGCAGGACTCGAGCAGCAGCGGTTGCAATCTGGGATGGGCGATGGGCCTTTCTCGTCGACTTCCTTTGCTCGCTTTTTCTTCCTCGTCGCCGCCTATGCGCTCGTTCTTCGATATCGTCGGAAATCCGCGAGTTCATCTTTAATAATGGTTTGCGTACGACGAAACCACGCACAGGTCGCACTGCAATTTAAGCCCAATTTCGAAGCTGACTCATTTAACCTTGGTTCTACATCCCATGGATAACAAAGCTATCGCCGGCGTTCTTTACGAAACTGCCGACCTGCTCGAAATCGACGGGCAGGATTCTTTCCGCATCCGCTCTTATCGCAATGCAGCGCAGGCCATCGAAAATTCGCCGCAGCAGATGAAGGACATCATCACCGACCCCGCACAAGTGCTGGCCATCCCCGGCATCGGCAAGAAAATGCTGCTGAATGTGCAGGAACTTCTTAAAGACGGAAAACTCACCGCTCACGGTGAACTGCTGCAGAAATATCATCCCTCGATGCTGCAGCTCCTCAAGATTCAGGGGCTCGGTCCGAAGACGATTGCCCTGATCTGGAGCGCTTACCAGGTCAGCGACGTGGATGGCGTCGAGAAGCTGGCCCGCGAAGGCAAGATTCGCGAACTGCCGCGCATGGGCGAGAAGCACGAAGCGAAATTGCTCAAGGCCATCGAAGACTACCGCCGCGTCAGCGGACGCTTCCTGATCGACGCCGCCGAAATCGAAGCCGAGAAACTCACGGCATACATCAACAAGTTTCCGGGAATCGAAAAAATTACGCCGGCCGGTTCGCTGCGCCGCGGCCGCGAAACCGTCGGCGATCTCGACATTCTGGTCACCGGCCCGGCCTGCGCTTCCGAAGAAGGACGCCAGAAAGCCATCGCCTACGTCGCGCAGTTCCCGCCACTCATGGACGTCATCGCCAGCGGCGATAACAAAATCAGTTTTCACCTGCGCAGCGGAATGCAGGTCGATGTCCGCCTGCTTCCTCCCGATTCTTTCGGGGCGGCAATGCAATATTTCACAGGCTCGAAGGCGCACAATGTGGCACTCCGCCAGCGCGCGTTAAAAATGGGATACACCCTCAATGAATACAGCCTGGCCACGCTCGAAGGCGAGAAGCCGGTCGCCGGAAAAACGGAAGAAGAACTCTACGCGAAGCTGAATCTCGACTACATCCCTCCCGAGATTCGCGAAAATCTCGGCGAGATCGACGCCTCCGAAAAACACACGCTGCCCAAGCTGATTACGCAGGAAGATATTCAGGGCGACGTCCACATGCACACCGTGGAAACCGACGGCCGCAACACCATCGAAGAAATGGCCGAGGCCGCCAAGGCACGCGGCTACAAATACATGGCCATCACCGACCATTCCAAGAACCTGGCCTTCGCCAACGGCCTCGACGATAAGCGCGCCGTCGCGCATATTGCGCGCATTCGCGAGGCCGGCAAACAAATCGACGGCATCATCATTTTCGCCGGCATCGAAGTCGACATACTCGCCGACGGCGATCTCGATCTTTCCGACGACGTGCTGGCCCAGATGGATCTCGTCATCGCCAGCGTGCATTCCGTTTTCAATCAGGACTCGGCCAAGATGACCGAGCGTTTGCTGAAAGCCATCGAGAATCCGAACACGTCGATCATCGGACATCCCACCGGCCGCATTCTGTTGCGCCGCGACGCCTATGCATTCAACATGAGCGCTGTTCTAACCGCGGCCGCCAAACATAAAGTCGCGATGGAACTGAATTCCTATCCCGACCGCCTCGACCTCAACGACGTGCACCTGCGCCAGGCCAAACAACAAGGCGTAAAGACCGTGATCAACACCGACTCGCACCACACCTCGCACATGGAAAAAATCCGCTACGGCATCCTGCAGGCCCGCCGCGCCTGGCTCACAAAAGGTGACGTGCTCAACACCCTCCCCGGCCAGAAGTTCGCAGAAGCGATGAAGCACGGCTGGTGAGAGGAAGTCCCACTCCTGTTTCCATTTTGGTGGTTTGGCAAAGTGGAGATACCGTTCTCGAAGTCGTGGCCGAATTCCAGGCTCAAGATCAAGACTTGCCCGAAGCCGCCAGTGCGTAGCTGCCAAACTCAGCGTAAAATCGGCATCAGGAAACTTTATGCCCGATGCGACCTCCGGTCTTCCCCCCGGCACGCCTGCTGCAAATCCCTCCGCAACTTCGTCCGTGCCGCCGCCACCGAAACCTCCCGCCGCACACACCATCAGCATTGGCGACGAATTCGGCACCGCGAAGCGCAACCTGCCACCTGCGAAGATGGTGCTGCTCGCGATTGGTGCGGTGCTGGTTGTGGTCGCGATCGCCTCGGTGATCAAGCGCCCGAAGCCACAAGGATCCGGCTCGCTCGACAACGTAGTGCCGGTCGAAATCCAGGGACAGAGTTCCACCATGGTCGCTCTCACCTTCACGCTTAGAAATACCAGCGAGAAGATTTTTTACGTGCACGAAATCCAGGCCAAAATGAAAACAGCCGACGCGGAATCGACCAGCGAAGCCGTATCGGCCGTGGATTTCCCTCGTTACTTCCAGGCCTTCCCCGCCCTCAAGAACGGCGCCCAGCCGCCGCTGGTCCCTGAAGCCAAGTTGCAACCTGGCGAAGAAGTAAAGCGCACTGTGATCGTGGCATTCCCTGTAGCCTTGCAGGCTTTTTATCGGCGCCAGTCGGTGAGCGTGGTCATCCAGCCCTACGACCAGCAGGTGCCCGTGACGCTGACCCGCTGAGTGCAACAAAAGGCATCAACCACAAAGGGCACAAAGTATCACGAAGGACTTTCCTCATAAGGACTTCCTTCGTGTACCTTTGTGGCCTTTGCGGTAAGGGATCCGCAAGTCACCTCTACGGCTCTCGCCTTCGATTGCGCTTCCATGCTTGAATCAAGCAAACTATTGGCATGAAACGAACTGGCAATTCTGTCCGCTCCGCTTCCCTGCTGATTCTTCTCCTGCTGTTCACCGTTTTCGCCACCGCGGCGCCGCGCTCGGGCAAATATCTTGTCTACGTCGGCACCTACACCGGGGAAGGCACAAAGAGCAAAGGCATTTATGCTTTCCGCTATGACGCCGCAACCGGGCAGCTCACGCCGCTTGGCCTGGCTGCCGAGACTACGAATCCGTCGTTCGTAGCCGCGCATCCGAACGGGAAGTTTCTTTATGCCGTGAACGAAGTGGGCGACTACAAGGGCCCGAACAGCGGAGGTGTCAGCGCGTTCTCGATTGATCGGGCAACGGGCAAGCTCACGTTCCTGAACGAACTGCCGTCCCGCGGCGCCGATCCCTGCTACATCACCGTCGACAGAACCGGAAAGTTCGTGCTGGTCGCTAACTACACCGGCGGCAGCGTGATCGTGTATCCCATCCTTGAAGACGGCCGCCTGGGCGAGGCTTCTGCGTTTGTGCAGCACACGGGCCACGGTCCGAACGCCGAGCGCCAGGAAGGACCGCATGCCCACTCCATCGATCTCTCGCCCGACAATCGCTTCGCGTTCGTCGATGATCTCGGCCTGGATGAACTGCTCGTCTACAAGTTCGATGCCGCGAAAGGATCGCTCACTCCTAACGATCCGCCGTTCGCCAAGCTCGATCCCGGAGCCGGGCCAAGGCACTTCGCGCTTCGCCCCGATGGCAAGTTCGCCTACGTGGTGACGGAAATCGGGCGCAACGTAACCGTGTTTTCAAATGACGCATCCAGTGGGAAGCTGCAGCGCGTACAAACGCTCACGACTCTGCCTGCGGATTTCACGGGGCGCAACGATGATGCCGAAATCGAGGTCCATCCCTCTGGCAAGTTCGTCTATGCCTCGAACCGCGGGCACGACAGCATTGCGGTGTTCGCCATCGATTCCGGTAAAGGCACGCTCACTACCATCGAGATTACATCGACAGGGGGCAAAGAGCCGCGCAGCTTTGCGATCGATCCTACGGGAACGCTGCTGTTCGCCGCGAATCAGAAGTCAGACAACATCGTCGTGTTAAAGATTGACCCGAAGACCGGGAAGCTCACGCCTACAGGACAGATGCTGGACGTAGGATCGCCGGTGTGCGTGAAATTCGTGGCGCTAGACTGACGACTAAGTGGGCGTACCTGCGTTCGCAAATCGACCGGCCGCCCGCCGCACGAAATGCCCCTGCTGCGATTGGTGAGCTTGCTCGAAGCGCGAATGCCCGTGGGCCGAGGTAGGGGATGGCGCCGTTTTGCGCGGGCTGCATGAGCCAGCTAAGTCGGTTTAACTAGCGGGTGCAAGTTGTTGATTATATTGTTTTTATTGGAGTGTCCTTACGCAGGAATTGAGCTTTGCTGGCTCGCCTCGAACCAGCCGTTCGGAGGCCTTGCCCCAGACCTGGAGCAACGCGCGGAAACGTGCCCGCAACTGGAATAAACCTCTGGGCGGTGGAGACGAGCGAAGCCTCACAGGCCAATGCCCGCATCTTCAATCGGTTCTTTGACGGCACGGCTGAACCCATGCTCTTCCCCGAACTCATTTATGGCACGACGGTACATCACACCGGCGCGCAGCACGATCTGCAACAGAACGTGCCACGCGCCCGGGAAAAGCATTCCTTTCAATTCGCGCTCACCGGCACAGGAGCGTTCTTCGGCGTGCTCAGGTAGCCTGTGGCCTTGTTTTTGTCCACGCTCCAGACCACGAGCTCAAACAGCATGTGCTCGCGTCCGGAATAAAACTGGATGGGCTCGGAGACGTTGCGATCTTTCTTTTCGATCGTCTTGTCGTCCGCGGTTACGTCGAGGGTGAACTTGCCTTTCTTGACGTCGGCCTTCTTGAGTTGCAGGCCGACCGTGGAGACCATCTGCTGTTTCGCGCCGCGGACCAGCGTGAACTCGTAGTAGTTGCGGTCGCCCTTGTGCTTCAGGATGTCGAGATCGCCGGCCGTCTTCGCGATCAGGCCACTCTGCAGACCGAGGTCACCACGCGTGGTTTCCAGTTTTGCTTTCGTAGTTTCGAGATCGGCCTTAGTGGAAGCAACATCCGTCTTCACTCCACCCACATCCGTCTTTACTCCGGTGACGTCACCGGCCACCGCGTTGATCGCTGCCTTCTGCTCCTGCTCCTGCTTCTCCAGGCGGCCCACGTCGGCCTTCTGTTCCGCCAGCAGTTGGGCCACGCGCTGAGCTACGTCTTTCTTGGTGAGCCCCACCTGGCGCTCGATTGTTTCCTCAGTCGCTTCCGCGCCCTGCATGCGGTTCTGCAACTCGGCTACCTGGTTGTGGCTCGCTTCCAGGTCTTTGTTCAGCTTTTCCACGTGAGAATACATGGCGTAGTGCGCATACGCGGACGCAGCCACAAACAAAACGGCCAGCAGGGTGAGCAGCCACTTGCCTGCGTTGGAATGCTCCTCTAGCTGAATGTGTTCGCCTTCGTCGGACATATAGACCTTTCCTCCAGAAAAACTCGAGATGGATTGCAGGGTATTGTTTGCTGTTCGGACTTGGTTGTTTCAGCGCCTATTGTTTAGCAGGACGACAATCGGTGTCAATTAGTCAAACTGGCTCGTTCGGACGCGACCCAGGCGCCGGCTATTGCTCCCGAAGGGCCAACGCCTCCTCGAGCGCAGGCACTGGATCGTGACGCAGCGCCTCTACCTGGCCGGCAGTCGTCTTCGCAAGCTTGTTCGCAAGTTTGTTCTCCAGCCTGGTCTTCTCTGCAACCAGCGCTTCTGGCGGCTTTCCGCCGGGAACTGCTTGCATCAACTCCTCGGACTTCAGGAGGCAAGCATAGGCCAGGCGTGCCGGGAAACCCGCGTCGTCCAGAAAGTGGCCGTAGCTGAACCAGTCTTCCGCGCCGGCCTCGCGGTCGCCGGTTGAACCGTCGAGCTGCAAGGCCCGCTGGTAGAGGGCTAGCGCCTGTCCCAGCCTGCCAGATTTGGCCTGAAGCGCGGCTTCGTCGACCACTGCCACACTTTCCAACCGAGGTAGTTTGGTTCGCGAAGCCAGAGTTTCGGCCAGTTCATAGGACTTGACGGCCTGATCCCGCTGGAGTGCTCTCTCCTGGCAATCGGCGAGGCGCAACACGATGGCGATGAGTTGGTCGGGCGAAGGGCGCTTGTCTTTGTTGATTCCCTCATTCTTTCCCGCAGCCTTATCTGTGGCTCCATCGGCAGGCACCTGTTCCGCCGCGTCAGCTTTTGGGAGGGGACGCGCGATTTTCTCGAGGAAAATTCTGTAGTGAGCGGCCGCGGCTGCGGCTTTGCCTTCGTGGTCCAATTCGCCTGCGAGGTAGAGGTGTACAGGAATCTGCTGCGGATCGATGGTGATCGCCTGTTCCCAATTGGCCACGGCTTCCTCTGCATGTCCAGATCGCAGCATCAGAAATCCATGATTCACCAGCAGGTTGACGTCGCGAGGTGATGCTTTCAAGGAAGTCTCGGTCAACGCCAGGGCTTCATCCAGACGATTCTGGGCAATCAGAAATCGCAGCAACTCGCTGCGCGGGGCAGGATCCACAGGATTCACCTGCATGGCCTTGCGCCACGATGCCTCGGCGTCCTGCGGATCGCCGGCTGCCATCTGCGTTTCCGCCAGCCGCAACTGCACCGAGCTATCGAAAGAATCGAGCGCGGCCGCGTGCTGAAGAGAGTTGAGATCATCCGAGCGCAACGCCAGATAGTGGCGCGCCTGGTCGAGCGTTCCCCAAACGAGGAGAAGAACTGCCGCGCCTATTCTCAGATAGCGAGCTCGGGGCGTGCTGCCGGCGAGCCAGCGCCAGGCGGCGGCCAGTCCGGTACCGGCTTCGGTGGCGACGTCTGCCATGCGTTCCCGGGAATTGAGCAGAAGCGCGGCGATGCGGCCGTCACGCAGCTTCCAGATGGCGCCATCCAGAATGAAATGATGAATGTTGACGAGTGCGGTGAAAATCAGAAAGCTGGAAGTGAAATCACGATGGAAAATGCGGCTGGCCAGCCACGGACCGGGCACAAACAGCGCGATGCCGCCAATCACCAGCACCGCGAAATAAGCCAGCGGACGCCAGTTGCTG
>Ga0209006_10005249_pt1 | contig 11764 bp, 17 predicted proteins | sample JacPin_JW_Ref_O2_FD_188567 | JGI IMG/M metagenome (GOLD analysis project Ga0209006, IMG submission 188567) | Forest soil microbial communities from Algoma, Ontario, Canada - Jack Pine, Ontario site 1_JW_Ref_O2 (SPAdes) (version 2) | ecosystem: Environmental > Terrestrial > Soil > Boreal... | reverse complement strand
CAGAAACCCCACACCCTCGACCTCCTTTTTGACGAGGACCAAGGCGACCTTGTTACCCCCTCGTTTACAGCAAGGTCCTCCACTTTGTATTCCTTCAGTAGCGGGTCGCTTTCGATCAGCTCTCGGACAAGCCGATTGTGCAAATCAAGGTCGTGCTTGCGGTGTGGGCGAAGGCGCCTTTGGCGACGTAGCAGGTCCGCCAGGAGGGTTCGTTTGCTCGATGCTTTGATTGAGCGGCGACCGATCGACGGTCGTATTACTAGCCATCAGGATCCCGACAAACAGCACCACGATAGCGCAGCCGATGATCCACAACGGCGCTGTGGTTGGAAACGAGCCCGAATAATCGTAGCCGGGCTGTTGCGCGTCTCTATCCGGAAAGTTCGTCATATCACTCTCGTTTGACCTAGCCCGCGAAGGAAACGTCCGACCGGTGGCGCAAGTTCCCGAATGCATGAGAACCTTGCCACCTAATGGCCATCCCAATGCCATCGCATCGCCTCGTGATCGCCGAGTTGGCGACTATCATTTGGTCAGTTGCAATCGGCCACGAAAGGAAGTTTCGATGCTGATTCACGAGGATACAACGGCCGTCATCGCCAGCCGGGCTTGCGAACTTGCTCCCGGTGCGTTCGAGGACTACCCAGCAATTGAGCGAGAACTTTTTGCCGAAGGCTTTCGGGAAGAAATCGACAGGGCCAAAAAGGCGGCGCTCCAGAGTGTGATTACCGAAATCTGCGACACCAAACGCGAGGCGCCGGCGCAGCGGCGACGCAGCGAGGTCGAGGAGAAAGTTCGCCCCGAAGATCGGCTAGCGTTCGTCGCTGAGCGCGCCTGTGCGCTTGCGAGGCTGGGGATATTTGAAGACTTCACAGCGATCGAGCGCGAAATTGAAGCAGAGGGCTTCGCCAAGGAGGCCCGCTGGCTTGGGCGGCGTGGCGTTCGCGACGCTCTTGATGAAATCTGCATCATCAATCGCCAACCTCTGAAATCGAACTGACGACGAAACAAACGATTTCCCGAGGCTCGCCGCTTTACTCTCGGCGTCCGAGGTCGGCGCCGCGGGCGTCCGCACGGGGCGACTGGCGATTTCACCCTCGGAAATTAGACCTGTCAAACCGCGAAACGGAAGGTGGCCGGAACTGGGCCTACAGTGGTGATTGCGGCCGCGCGCCTTCAACACACCACTGACACGCACAAGACGCTATGCTCGTCCGCCAGCGCGGGCAGCGGGGCATTGAACTTAGAAACCGCCGTCATGGTCATTCCTTTTCGCGTCGCGCTATTTGTATTGGCGCTTTCACTCACGGCGCCTGTGGCGTACGGCCACGCGTGGGACGATCGTTCCCTCCCAGCATCTGATCGCGCTCAGATGGCGCTCGATCAGATGACGCAGGCCGAAAAGCTCTCCCTTGTCCATGGTGGGCTCGGCGCGCCCTGGGGCCACGAGCCCAAGCCCGATGGTGCGATCGGCTCGGCGGGCTACGTACCCGGCGTTCCACGGCTCCGCATTCCACCTCTTCAGGAAACGGACGCTGAACTCGGAATAGCCAATCCCGGCTACATTCGACCCGGCGACACCGCAACGGCAATGCCCTCAGATCTCGCTCTGGCCTCGACTTGGGACATCACAACGGTTCGTCGCCAGGGTGAGGCAGTCGGCGCCGAAGCGCGCGCGAAGGGTTTCTCGGTCCTCCTCGGCGGCGCGGCCAATCTTATTCGGGACCCGCGCGGCGGACGCAACTTTGAGTATTTCTCCGAGGATCCGTTGCTCAGCGGTCTGATGGCCGGACTCGCGATCGCGGGCGTCCAGAGCCAACACCTGATCGCGACTGTCAAACATTTCGCGGTGAATGACGAGGAGACCGATCGGGTCGTGCTCGACGCGCGAGTAGACCGCTCGGCTGCGCGCGAATCGGACCTATTAGCCTTCGAAATTGCTATCGAGAAGGGTCGACCCGGCAGTGTGATGTGCGCCTACAACCAAGTGGACGGCGCCTATTCCTGCGAGAATCCATGGCTGCTGGACCAAGTTCTCAAGACCGACTGGCGATTCCCGGGCTTCGTCATGTCGGATTGGGGCGCCGTCCATTCGACGGTCCCGTCCGCCCTGGCGGGCCTCGATTTGGAATCGGGCGAGCAACTGGACACCGAAAACTTCTTTGAAGCGCCTCTAACACAAGCTTTGGCCGACGGAGCGGTCCCTCAGGCGCGGCTTGACGACATGGCCAAGCGGATTCTGACGTCAATCTTCGCCAGCGGTCTCTACGACGATCCGCCTAGACCAGGGCCCATCGACACCGCTGCGAGCGATAGGACTGCGCTTGAGATTGCGCAGAAAGGCGCTGTTCTTCTGAAGAACGAGAATCTATTACCTATTTCCCGCAACACGATTAAGTTGGCTGTAATCGGCGCTCATGCCGATAAGGGCGTGCTGTCGGGTGGCGGATCTTCCCAAGTTGTTCCGCATGGCGGCATAGCGGCCGTTGAACCAAGCAAGCTTGTCGACGGCGATCTCATCTTCGATCCGTCCTCGCCGCTGGAGGCGATCCGCCGTCAAATGCCGCGAGCGCAAGTCGAATACGACGACGGGCGCGATCCGATGCTCGCGGCGGCAATTGCTGCGAATGCGGACATCGCCATTGTCTTCGCAGACCAGTGGATGACGGAAACCACCGATGCTCCCGATCTTGAATTGCCCATCGGACAGGACGAACTCATCGACGCCGTCATTCGCGCCAATCCCCACACCGTAGTTGTGCTTGAGACCGGAGGGCCGGTTCTCATGCCCTGGCTGGAGAAAGCGCCCGCTGTTCTGGAAGCTTGGTACCCCGGTCAGAAAGGCGGTGAGGCGATCGCCGAAATCCTGAGCGGCGCGGTCAATCCCTCCGGGCGCTTGCCGATCACGTTTCCCGCAAGCGAAGCACAACTCCCGCGGCCCAGACTACCCGGCGACCCGAAGGGCGCGCCGCGCGGCCCTGTCGGACGCGGCGGGCACTACGGCGCGATATTCACCGTGGACTACAGCGAGGGGTCGGCAGTCGGCTATAAGTGGTTCGACCGGCGCAAGGCGCATCCTCTATTTCCGTTCGGATTTGGTCTCTCCTACACGACGTTTCGCTCGCATGATCTCGTAGCCACCGCAAACAATAATGTCGTGACGATCAGCATCAGTGCGAAGAATGAGGGCGGCAGGACAGGCGTGGCGACGCCGCAGTTTTATGTGTCCGGGCCGCCAGGCGCGAATGCGCCATTGAGACTGGTTGGCTGGGCTAGAATTGCGCTACAGCCTGGCGAGGACCGTCGGGCGACTGTCTCCGTCGATCCGCGCCTCCTCGCTCACTTCGACGAGGAAGGGCGACGGTGGAGCATCTCGGCGGGGAGTTACGAGATCAGCGCGGGTTTCGACGCCGAGCACCGAGATCAAACCGCGACAGTCCACCTCGATCAATCGAGCCTCCCTCCGTGATCCGTTTGTGTTGGACCAATTTTGCAGTATTTATAGTCGGAACCTTCATTTTGGGTGGAGACGCTTGAAATGGTCATGCCACGAACGGGCATTATTTTGTCGCGGATCACGGACACTTAACCGAGGTTACGAAGGCAGAATTTGTTTATAGTTGATGGCATGTGGTGAGCATCTTCGTCACCGGGCCGCTGATCGGCATAGCCTCCGTGCTTTCTTGGTGCGATAAAAAGAGAAATTCAAACTAAGACGCTACCCGGCCATGACGCCGCATTACTTCTGTTATGAACGGGCGCGATGTACGTCGCAACAGTCCCTCGCTGCTTGCTGAAGCACTGCAAAACGCACATTTCCACGGCGCGCCAACCAGCTGTCTAGATCAAAGAAGTAGGAACTTTTCATCGACTGATGGCCGTCACGCCACCGCATCTTTGGTGGCCTTCACCGGACGCGCCTTGATGATCTTCCGCGCCGGTCTCGCCTTAAAGACCGTCGGTTCTTTTGTGAACGGATTGATGCCCTTGCGCGCCTTCACAGCCGGCTTCTTGATGACAACGAATTTGGCAAATCCCGGTACCACGAAAGCGCCTGTCTTCTTGAGTTCCCGGTAACCAATTTCGGCAAGGGACTCGATGACGCCTTTGACGTCCTTTCGAGTTATCGCTTCCCCGTGTTTCTCGGCAATCTTCTGAACCAGCTCAGATTTCGTCATCAGCTTGGCGGCCATGTTTTCTCCATATGCCCGAATCATTTCGCGGAGACGTTAGCCCAAAGCTTGCGTCGGAGGGAACACCCCTGCCCAGCAAACAGGTGATTTGTCTCCATCCACACTATCCAAGGTCACACCTAGCGATTTGCTAACCAGATCCCGGTGTATTTCAACGCAGACCAAACCAGGCGAACGGCAGTGCAACCGCGCAAAGGCCCGCCATCGGTAAGAATGCCGCCCCTCCATATCTGGCGTAAAGCACTCCCGAACACAACGTTACGCCCGCAGTCACGAGCCCTGAAGCAAGCCCATAAACAGATTGGGCGGTTGCGGCGATGTTGCGTGGGACGGAGACGCCCATCATGCGCATGCAGGCGAGATGGAGCAACGCGAACGTCAGCCCATGCAGCGGTTGCAGGATTGAGAGCGCGAAGACTGAGTTCGTTAGACCTTCAACGGCCCATCTTACAACTGCGGCCGTGACCGCTAGCGTAGCCGCTCGACGCTCGCCGAAGTGGTCCAATAGCATTGGACCAATCAGAAAAAATACGATTACTTCGGCAGCCACTGCTTCCGACCATAGAAAGCTTATGGTCGGCGCATTTATTCCTGCGTCGCTCCACCGGATCACCGCAAAAGTGTCATTCATTGCGTGGCTGCCGAAAACCAACGCCGCGACTAGAATTAGGGTTCGAAACCGCGCGATATGTAATAGGGCGCGCAACTCTATTGTGCTGGGTGACCTTCTAGTACGCGGCTCGAGTCGCGTCGCAGGCATTGGCAGCAAAGCCGTTGCGCCGGCCGCCATAAGGAGCAGGGCTACATTCATCCAGATGACCGGCGTCAGATCGTCCGGACTTATTAACTGTCCCATGATCAGCGTGCCCAACGCGAAAGCCGCCGATCCCGCCCCACGAACCCAGCCGTATTCAAAGCGCGCGCCGGCGATCTGAAGATTTGCTCTATTGACCGATAGCGCGTCAGCAATCGAGGTCGTGGGAGCAAGAGCCGCGGCCTGCACTAAGACGAGGATCATTAATAACCAGAATGTATGAGCGCTCAACAGGGCTAAGGCGGCTCCTGCGGCCAGACATGCGCAGGAAGCGAGTACAGCTCGCGACGCCGCAAGCAGGTCGGCTAGAGCGCTGACAAGAGGGCCACTAATTAGCCTTATCAATAGCGCCACGCCGAGAATCAGCGCAATCTGTGAAGGCGATAGAGCTCTCGTCTCTAAGAACTTCGGCCAGAAGGGCGACGCGACGCCGAATGCCCCGTACAACGCGGCATAGAGAGCAAAATAGGCGATGCGACTGTGAACGGTTGACAATGTGCCCGCGGGAACACCGCACTGTAACTTTGGGGCCTGGGTGACCGCCTACCGTTAAGGCGACTCTCACTTCGTTCGCATGACGAGCTTTTACGTACCATAACTGACTGGCCTCTTTTAAGCAAAATTCGGCGGGAGTCCGGCGCATCGATGCCGAGGCGCTGGCCTTTCAATCGCTGCGGCACACCGCGTGTGTTTTCAACGTCTAGCTTCCGCGAAAATCGCTCGATAGGGTGGATCATGATAAATCACCTATCGCACCTTGTGACCGCTCTGCGCCCAACATAACCGTTCAGCCGACGGTCGCGGCAACTCGATTGCGTTGAAAAACCCGATCGCTGACCGACTGGGCGTATTGCCATTGATAGCTTTCGTCGCAGTCGATGAGGCTCGCGGCGCCTCAGACGGCCATGATTGGCGCCTCAACGGGGATCAGCTTGGCCAGTTTCCGCAGGTTCTGGGCGGTGGCGGCGAGGAGGAACTCGTCGTGGGCGCCGCATGGACCTCGTAGTCGTAAGCGGTTGAGTCCGAGGATGCGTTTGAGGTGGGCGAATAGCATCTCGACCTTCTTTCGCTCTCGACGTGAGACAAGGTAAGCCTCGGTCTGGGCGATGGCGCGCGTCTTGTCGCGGGCAGCTCATAGACGGATCGCGGAACTTTGCGCATCGGCGTGTTCGGGCAACATTTCGGCTTCAGCATGTAAATACGCTTTTCAAGCGTGACCCCACCCCTTGTCCAGCGAAAGCCCTTGATTACGCGGGAAAATGAATGCCCCCGGTGGGGTTTCGTTTTGCACGAAGCCTGACCCCCGTGAAATCCGCGTGATCGCAACGAAATCAATGGACTCCGCCGCTTTATCGGGGGTCATGTTGCGCACGTTTTCACACCCTCGCGAGGGCGCCCCGCTCTGCGATTCTTCTGGTATCCTGGCGACAGCCGTGACCGTCCCTCCAGGTTCGTCTCGGTTAGGGCCGCTGGCCTCGGGTTGATCCTATTTCGGCCGGCGGCCCGCTCCCCCACTACGGCGCATGCGCGATGCAGTCTTGGCGACGAAGGCCAAAGCTGATGAACGAGATTGAGAAGGCCCGACAGAGGCGTGTAACGATGCGTCTCGCTGGCGTTGCGATGGGACTCGCCTTTGCCCTCGTGATTGCGCTCGCGCGGCGGTATTTGTGAGAAGTCGGGAAGCCGGTCACATACTCCACTCGGACGCAAGGAACCACGCGATGGCAACATATCCCATATTCACTCAGGACGGGGGCCAACGAATTGCTGTCAATCCGGATAGCGTCACAAGCGTCATCGAAGTTGAGCGCGGGCGCGTAGTTATCAACCTTCCGGACGGAGGCTCGGCAACGATATCAATGTCCCTCGAAACCGTTGTGGGTCGCTCACGAGTGGCCGCGAATTGGAACCGCCTTCAGGCGGGCGGCCTCAAGACTCCCCCGATTCGACTCGCTCCCCGCCCGGTGGTTGAGTGGACCCGCTCTGCGCTTGTCGCCGATGCCCCTCCACTTGTAATTTGCAAAGATGCCTTGGGATCGAAGATTTGGCGTTCCGATTGCGCTGCTCGACGGTCGTTCGATCACAACATTGTCGGATGCGCGCGAGGTTCTCTTGACGATCGCTCCCACCGCGCGGCGCGGCGCCGTATGGCGCTATCTGTCGCAATTGATCACAGACGCTGCCGCTGGCCGCACCTCGATGGTCGAAGTTGAGGAAATGCTTCTCCGCGGGCTAAACGCCGAGCGCATGATTTGATGCCAGCCAAAAAGCTGCCCGCGCCTTCAATGGCACGGGCGTCAAAGATAGCCGAAAGCGGCTCATTGGATTGAGCCGACGATGATTTAAATCGGAAAACCGACTGTCAGATAAACTGCTTACCGCCAGCGAGGTTCCAGCTATCGGGCCGTCCTGAAGCGATTGGCGCTGCCCACTCCTCGCCAGACCCATGTTCGACGATCATCTGCCCGACGGATGGCATGCCTGATACGATCGAAGTCAACCTCGCCGGCATAACGCTGCGCGATGGCGCGGGCGATCGTCGTCTTTCCCGAAACAGAAGCAATCAGAACAATAAACCGTACCGCAGTCCCTTACCGGAGGCGCGGAGGACTGTCGATTTTCTCGATCGCCTACCGCTTGTCGCCACTGACCGCATGCACCTGCGCCGCGGATCAGCTTCACCCTTTTGCCGGCGCGCTGTTCGATCGCCGCGGCGAAAGCGGCCTGGCGATGATGACGTTGGTCGGGCTGATCCCCTTCCGCCGGCGGTCCATCTTCGTGCCAGGCAGTTGCTACCTGCCGTGCCTGACGGCAGATCCAAAGTGGCCACCTCCAAAGTGGCCGCCACGTCCGCCGCCGCCAACAAACAGGCCGCCGACGGGAGCCGGCGAGTCGTAATAGCCATAGCCAGGATCGGCATAGGCGGGATCGTCGTAACCATACTGCGGGTCAACATACGCCGACCGGCCTTCGATCAGCCCGGAGTTCCCATAGTTCGGATCGTTATAGTTCGGATCGTTGTCAGTGGAATACCCGTCTACCGCGTCAGGCGGCACCATCGTGGCGTAGGGTGAATTTTGTGGAACAGCATATGCCGTGGCCGCCCCGAGAGTAAGAATCAGACCGGCCGTTCCGGCCAAGAGCAAATTGCGCATAGAAAATATTCCTTTTGAAATACATCCGCCTTCGCGGACTGATAGCTCAACCTAGCGCTGGCAATTGCGTTGCTGCCGGTCACGCGCAGTTGAGAGTCGGTCTCTTTCTAGACACGATTGAAGCCTGGCGAGGCCGCATGCCCCCAGATTCGACTCGCTCCCCGCACGGTGGTTGAGTGTCAACAATCAACATAGGAGGCGACAATGGCGAAGAGCCAAATGAAGGGCAACAAGGAAGCCAAAAAGCCAAAGGCCGATAAACCGAAGTCCGGAGGCTCGGCTTACAAGCTGTCGCAGGGTGCAGGTGGGCAAGCTATCAGTCCACCTTCGAAGAAGAAGTGATCGAGGGGCGCGCGACCTGGAGGTTGTGGCGATGACATCCGTAATTTTCTTGATGACGCTCGCACTGACCATGCCGACAACGAACCTCGACAGCGTCTGCCAAAGCGCAAAGGCGGCAGCGCTTCCCGGCCAAGATCAGGCAAGCGCTTTCCAAAGCTGCCTTCAGGACGAGAAGACGGCGAGAGACGAGCTTCAGCAAAAGTGGGACCACTTTTCAGTCAACGCGCGAGAGACTTGCGCCGAGCCGTCAGGGGTTACGTTCAGCTACGTCGAATTACTGACGTGTTTGGAGATGCAAGCGGGAAGCGTCGGCGACAAGCCGCAAACGCCAGTCCTCACATCGCCTGATCCGACAACTGAGAAGCCATAAGCCACACGGGACAAGAGCCGAGCGCGCCGCCGCTATCCCGCGTTTTGGCGACCGGGCGTATTTGCCGGCTTTTGGCGAGGTCCTTAGCAGCCTCTTGCGGCGGCGCCTGCGGGTCGTGTCAGCCCGAGGCAAGGATCAAGTGGAACGCTGCGTGTGGTCGCGCATTACGTTGCCGATCGCTTCGTGAGCAGAGCCCTATGAACAAATACCTTGTCATCGCCGCCTTCGTTCTGATCGCCTCGTTGGCGGTCTATGGGGTGTCGGGCGCCCCGGCGGCGGTCGCTTTTGACGGATACGATCATTCGTTCGATACTGCGAACGTAGCGCGCGGCGACGGTGACGTTGAGCCAGGCTATTGACCCGTCCTGCTCGACGCCGTGGTTCCTGCTTCCTTGAGACGGGCAGATGACAATCGTCAGCTCTCCGCCAGACATACCGGTCTGCGGCGCAGCGCGGCCGCACCGACGACTCCTTGCAACCAGACGCTTGGAGCATCGTTTGTGGTCAACTCAAAACAAGTGGAGGGAACGAATGCGCACTTCTATCGCGGGCATCGCCATCGTCGCGCTGATTGCTGTCGCTGGATGCTCCAAGGGGGAAAAGGGCGAGCAAGGAGCGCAGGGCCCTAAAGGGGACCCGGGAGCCGTTGGGGCCGCCGGCCCACAGGGGCCGAAAGGTGACGCGGGTCCGGCCGGTCCGCCAGGGCCTACCGGACCGGCTGGAGCGGTGGGTGCGGCTGGCCCGCAAGGAGCAAAGGGTGACGCAGGCCCCGTTGGGTCGTCCGGTCCAACCGGCCCCGCTGGCGCCGTAGGGCCGGCTGGACCGCCGGGGCAAAATGGCGAGGCGGGGGCACTGGGGCCGGTCGGAGCTATTGGACCGGCGGGGGCGACTGGACCACAAGGAGAGCCGGGACCACCCGGACCACAGGGAGCTCCGGCCAAACAATCCGAAGCCGCCATCGGACCGATTGGGCCCGCCGGGCCTCAGGGCGCCCCAGGTCCAAAGGGCGATGCTGGACCGCCGGGCCCCGCCGGCGGTGGCGTGCTGCGCGTCATCAGCAATCAAGAGAAGCCAATGTGCGCGGCGGGCGAATTTATGGTCAGCGCCTATTGCCCTGGGGAAGGCAGCACGTTGCACATCAACGGAACGATGGGAGCGACCTGCGAGGGCGGGACAGGCACCGCAGTCGTCGTCTGCGCGAAGTAAATGCTGCACTCGGGCGGATCAACATCAGGTGGCCGTTGATCCGCCACCGAGGCCGGCTGAGGGAATGACGGCAACTCAGATCCACATCCTAATTGACGACATTCTTGAGAATGACGACGCTTCGAAAGGGGCAACGTGGAGCAGTGCCGGCGGAGCCGTTGCGCGCAGTGATCAGCGATGCGGCGGCGCTGCCCGACTTGCCGAAAACCGACGATGAGCCTTACGATGGCTCGCCGACCTGAGGGGGCAATGGAGATCGTCGCCAGGACGTGCTTGAGGCTGGGGGCAGCAAAGTAACCGGTATTTGATGAAATGTTTTGAGGGTCGACGACGTAGCATGCGGTTCAGCCGCGATCAGCTCCCCACGCCTGCGCGGTTAGAATCTCCGCCGTGTTTCCCATAACCCTCGGCGGCCCGTCTCGCGAGCCGAGGCAATGACGATGTTCATCGTAAAATGGATCGTGCGTTACAAAGAACGATTTCCAGTCGAAACGGAAGAAAGCCTTCTCGCCGACATCGATGCGGTTGTCGGGGCGTGCCAGAGTCGTCTTCACGATATGCGACGAAACCACGTCGCGTCGCCGCCGGATGGTTTCATTGTCTTCGACAGTCGCGGCCATGAACTACGGCGCTGGCTTGGACCCCTAACGCGTGAAGATCAAGATTTCTGATCTCGAAGCAGCGGGCCTGGAGTTCACGAAAGGCAATCCGGGCGTAGCTCTGTGGACGGCAAAATGATCAGCGATGAGGAATGGTCAAAGCGCTGATTCGCCCCTTACGCTGTCCCGCCCTTCGGCCCTTTCTTTGGCCTCTCGAATTTCACGCCAACTTCAGTCCCGGCGCGCCACATCACAGTAGCACCGCCCATTTCCCTCTTGGAATCTTCGGTCAGAGTGAACGTATTCGGGAAAGGGTCGCCGTTGACTGACTTGACCCGCGCGCCATCCTTCGAGACGTCTACGATCACACAATCAACAACTGGCGCCACCCCGCCGGGGTCGGCCCAAGCCCGAATGCGCTTCGGCTTGCGAGCTTCGAGGCGTCGGTTGTCCCGCCCGATCATTCCAAAGCTGTCGGCCACACGCGCCTCGTTTGGCACCGGGAGAACTAGGGCCTCGATGGTGGCCTAAGAAGGTGACGGGCGAGTCAAGGAACTATGTAAAATCTTCGGTTCCAAAAGGGCTGCCGGCGTGAGCCGGCGGCCCGCGCCCTTGAAAACCTCGACGCCCTCGCCGATATGCAAGCGCTGGCTAGCCTTGGCGTCCCGTCGCGGCGATTTCACCCGAAAGCAAGCGGCGCTATGCCACTCTCTCCCGATTTGCGCGATAAGGTTCTCACTTTCAATTGTCGGCAATGCCGCCACGCGCTGGCTAAGAAGGGCGCTTGGTTCGTAGGGATGTCGCGGTTCAAGTGCGGGGGTTGTGGACACACCGTGCCGATCACCTATGGGGACAAACTCGCGCTCTTCGAGAGTCATGCTCAATTGATCGACCGATAAGGCTAATGCCTGGTTTCGCGACCTCGGGCCGAGCGCGCTTTTGGATTCGTCACGCGATCAATTGGTTGCGAAATCGGCCGTGGCGCGCCGGACTTGAGCATCGTTGACGAGAGTGAGGAAGAGCCAGGCGTGAAGTTGAGGAAGGCGAAATGAGGGACCAAAATCCGGCGGCCGCCGCCGATGATG